>Ga0182018_10003096_pt1 | contig 15465 bp, 11 predicted proteins | sample 812P2MmetaG_FD_120490 | JGI IMG/M metagenome (GOLD analysis project Ga0182018, IMG submission 120490) | Permafrost microbial communities from Stordalen Mire, Sweden - 812P2M metaG | ecosystem: Environmental > Terrestrial > Soil > Wetlands > Permafrost | place: Sweden: Stordalen | collected...
ACTCGCCCCTGCCGTCCGGCATCACCGGACGGCGTCCCTTAGGGCGAGCTTTGATTCGTTGAAATGTATCTAAAATAGTGACTCTTGTCAAGTGCTGTCACTATCGCAGTGACGCCAAATTCTTTGTCATGGCCGGGTCCCGGCCATCCATGCGGCGCTGTGCACTCGGCGATTCAGCATGGACCCACGGGCCTTCGCCCGCCGAAGGATACGATATCTCAGAGCTGCCGACGGCTACGGTCCCGCAGGCGGGTCAAGCCCGGTGGTGACGGCGTCCGTATTGCCGGCCCCTGCCCGGCCGTCCATATACGGCGCAACAATTCATCGCATCGAGGGAGACCCGATATGGCCGACGAGCTCGTTCTCTACACCAATCCGCAGTCGCGCGGCCGCGTCGCGCGCTGGATGCTCGAGGAAGTCGGCCAGCCTTATAAAACCGAAGTCCTCGACTATGCCTCGACGCTGAAGGCCCCGGCCTATCTCGCCATCAATCCGATGGGCAAAGTGCCGGCGCTGCGCCATGGCGACGCTGTCGTCACCGAGAACGCCGCGATCTGCGCTTACCTCGCCGATGCCTTTCCGCAAGCCAAGCTGGCGCCGCCGCCGGGCGATCGCTTGCGCGCGCCGTATTATCGCTGGATGTTCTTTGCCGCGGGCCCCGTCGAATATGCCGTGAGCAACAAGGCGCTGGGCTTTACGGTGCCGCCGGAGCGTGAACGGATGATCGGTTACGGCACCGTGGCCCGAACTCTGGATACGCTCGAAGCCGCGGTATCGCGCGGAGCCTATCTCGCCGGCAACAGTTTCACCGCCGCCGATCTCTATGTCGGCTCGCATATCGGCTTCGGCATGATGTTCGGCACCATCGATAAGCGGCCAGCCTTCGAGCAATACTGGCAGCGGATCAGCAGCCGCCCCGCTTGCGTGCGGGCGAAGGAGCTTGACGATGCGCAGGTTGCCGAGATGAAGAAGGCTGCCGGCTGACGTCTGATCGAATTGCAGCCTGCGATCCGTCATCCTGAGGTGCGAGCGGAGCGAGCCTCGAAGGATGCACGGCCCGAGCGCGCGGGCAGTCGCCCTTCGAGGCTCGGCGCTTTGCGCCGAGCACCTCAGGGTGACGGGGACGGCACCCGCATCAGCGGTTGCCCCATTCGGATCGTCGCGCCGTCGCGAATGTTTTTGCTCAGCGCAAAACCATCCGGCGCGAAAACGATAATCGTTGAGCCGTGCTCGAACCAGCCGAGCTCCTCGCCTTTGCGGACTTGGCTGTCGCACGCGATGACATTTCGTCCGCGGTAATTCCGGTTCAACACGGCGTCGATGCAGTGCAGCCGAATGCCGGCGACGAGGATGGCGGCCACCGCCACCAAGGTCACGGTTTGGCCGCCCGCCGCGAGCGTTATGGGTACCACGGCCCGCTCGTTCTTGCAGAACAGGCGCTCGATCCGCTTGAGCGCGATCGGGTTGACGTTCCAGGTCTCGCCGGACACGTAGTTCACCCGATCGATGTGGCCGTCGTGCGGCGCGTGAAAGCGGTGATACATGCTCGATGTCAGCCGCAGCGTCACGTAGCGACCGTTGCGGTACATCTCGACGAGAGTTCGGTCGCACAGCAGATCTTGCAGCGTGTAGGGAAATCCCTTCGCCTGATAGAGACCGGTTCCTTCGATCGCGCCGCAGGCGCCGACAATAGCGTCGCACGGGCTGACCAGGATGCCGGCTGTGCCGTCGACCGGACGCGCGCCGTCCTTGAGCTCGCGAATGAAGCAATCGTGCAAGCTGCGGAAGTGAGTCTTCTTGGCTTCCGCCAGATCGAGGTTCGAGAACAACCGCCATACTGCGATCGAGAGATCGCGGATGAACGGCTGCTCGATGCGGCTGAACCAGCCGATGAATTGGGTCGCCGACCGCCGCGGAATGCGATTGGTGAGCAGGAAATTGATGTCTTCTTGCTGGAAGATGCGAAGGATTTGAGTCCTCACCGTCATAGGACTGTAAAAACTCCGGCGTAGACCGCGATTCGATGGACGGCAGGACGACTCTCGCCTTCTACGGGCTCGGCGCGGCCGCCGTTGCGACTTCCGTCGTGTGCTTGAAAAAGCGGCTTGAATTGTCGCAGGCCAAGCACAGATCGCTCGCCGGCCATAGCCGGATGGCCCGACGGATCGCGGCTCTCGTCCCGTTCTACGCCTACGACAAAGACCGCTTCTTTTGTTCCGACGGCGCGCCGGCGGAGATCGCCGCGCGGCGGCGCGACGGCTTTGCCAGGCTTTCGACGCTTTACAAAACCCGCTTTGCCGAAACGATCCGGCGCACCGCGGAGGCCGCCGAAACCATTTCCGACTTGCAGTTCACCGGCGCCTATCGCGTGCCGTTTCAATATAGCCGCATGGTACGCGCCCATCTGCCGTCGGCGTCCTTCGTGCAGGCATCGAGCGGCGTCACGGTGACCGATCTCGACGACAATGTCATTTACGACCTCACCGGCTCCTACGGCGTCAATGTGCTGGGCTACGACTTCTACAAGGCGGCGATCGAGCGTGGCGCCGCGCGTGTTAGCGCGCTCGGGCCGGTGCTCGGCCTTTATCATCCGCTGATCGTCGAAAACGCGGAAATGCTCAAGCAGATTTCCGGGCTGGACGAAGTCTCGTTCCACATGTCCGGCACCGAAGCGGTGATGCAGGCGGTGCGGCTGGCGCGCTATCACACCAAGCGATCGCATCTGGTCCGCTTCGCCGGCGCCTATCATGGCTGGTGGGGCGACGTGCAGCCGGGCGTCGGCAATCCGGTGCCGGCGCACCAGACCTATACGCTCACCGACATGTCCGACGATGCGCTGCGCGTGTTGCGGACGCGGCGCAATATCGCTTGCGTGCTGGTCAACCCGCTGCAGGCCTTGCACCCCAATGCGTCCGCGCCAAACGACGCGTCTTTGATCGACAGCGCTCGCGCGGCGCATTTCGACAAGGAGGCTTATGCCGAATGGCTCAAGCACCTGCGCGCGGTCTGCACCGAGCGCGGCATCGTCCTGATTTTCGACGAAGTGTTTGTCGGCTTCCGCATCGCCCAAGGCGGCGCGCAAGATTATTTCGGCGTGCGCGCCGATCTCGTCACCTACGGCAAGACGCTGGGTGGCGGACTGCCGATCGGCGTCGTCTGCGGCAAGAGCGACTTGATGAAGCGCTTCCGCGACGACCGTCCGGCAGACGTTTGCCTGGCACGCGGCACGTTCAACTCGCACCCTTACGTCATGGCGGCGATGAATGAATTTCTGCATGAACTGCGATCGCCGCGAGGCGATGCGCTCTACCAAGACCTCGATCAAATTTGGAACGAACGTGCGCGGCGGTTGAACCAGCGCCTCGCCGCCGGCGGGCTGCCGATCGAAGTGGCGAACATGTCGTCGATCTGGACCGTCTGCTATACGCAGCCGGGACGCTACAATTGGATGCTGCAATATTACCTGCGCGCCGAAGGCTTGGCGCTGAGCTGGATCGGCACCGGCCGCCTGATCTTCAGTCTCAATTACACCGATGCCGATTTCGCGGCGGTCGCGGACCGCTTCGTGGCGGCGGCAAAGGCGATGCACGACGACGGCTGGTGGTGGAATAATCCCGCTCTCACCAACAAAACAATCAAGCGGACCATCTTGAAGGAGATGGTCCGCCGGCGATTGTTGTCTTGGCGTGGACAGTAACAGCATCGGCCGATGCTGGCGCGCTCAGCTCGGACGTGGGACTTCCTCGGCGTCTTCCTCATCCCAGTGATGCATACCGATCTCGGAATCGATCAGTTCGCCGCGTAGCAACGCGAGCGGCGCCTTATGATAGATTTTGATGTCGTGGAACGGATCGGTGAGGATTTTAGTCGCCCAGACGAGTCCGGTCTGCACATCCTTGATGACGAATAACTGGAACGTGCGGAACAACACACCGCCGATACCGAGCGCGAGCCAAACGATCGCGACATGGTGCACGAACTCGGTCTTGCTGGTGGCCGGCGTGAACAGGCCGAAATAGCTCGGGCTGAAGTAGAGCGGCAACGGCGACAGCGCCCAGATCGTCAACAACACGACCTTGCGGCGCAGGTTATAGCCCACTTTGATCTCTTCTTTATATTCGTGGGTCGCGTGGTTGACGTGGTCGTAGTCCTTGGGCTCGAAGAAGAAGTGTCCGGTCTGCCGCGTCGTCATCGCCACCAGCCAGCCGGCCAGCGCCGAGATCGCCGGATCCTTGAAGATCATGACGTAGGCAAACAGAAAGCTTATCGCGCTGACGAGGTGGAGCGATTGATTGATCCGGCTATGGTGATAGTAGCGATGATCGTCCCAGCGCTGGGTCCGCAACGTCTCAAGAAAATTTTCCATTTTTTGTTCCCCGTCGTGCAGCCATCCACTCTGGCTATGGCGATTCGGTGAATCCCTTGTGACAGCAAAGCCTCGTCGTGCGGACGAGGCTTTGTGACAGGAACGTGAAACTGCGCGAGGGCCGCCGATGAACCCGTGCCGTCAACCTGCGGCACGCACCGGTTCGGCCTCGTAAGCGCAGTCCGATGCCTCACCCTTGCCGAAGCGGATCAGGCAGAAGTGCCCGAACGGCGGCATGGCGCGGCGCTCGATGAGCCGCATGCCGCGGGCCTGACCGGCCCAGCGCGCGTAGCGTTCGAAGGAGAATTCGGTGCGCCAGCCGAGCTTGCGCGCCGCCGGCTGGAACCAATGCTCCAGCGAGTGCCGCAAACCGGCCTCGGCGCCGACACGGCTGACCAGAATGATTTCGCCGCCCGGCTTGAGCACGCGCGCGAACTCGTCGAGCGTCGCCTCGGGGTTCGGCACCGTCGTAATCACATATTGCGCGACCACCGCATCGAACGAATCGTCGGGAAAAGACAGATGCTCGGCATCCATGACCCACAGTCCCTCGACATTGCTCAAACCGAACTCGGCGACGCGTTCCTGCGCCTTGCGCAGCATCGGCGCGGAAATGTCGACACCGCAGAGTTGGCAGTTTTTCGAGTAGTGCGGCAGCGACATTCCGGTGCCGACGCCGACCTCGAGGACGCGCCCGCCGAGACGCTCGGCGGCCGCGATCGCGGCATGCCGGCCGCGCTCGAAGACCGCGCCGAAAACCAGATCGTAGACCGGCGCCCACCGCGCATAGGCCTTGGTGACGGTCTGCGTATCCAAATCAGCGTCAGACAGAGTGCTCATGCGTGACCCTTGTGTTGCAGCCGGGCACTAGCGATTGCCCGTCTGATTGCGGTGCGGTTTCGGCGATGGGAAGCGCCCTGTCGGCTTCGCGCGTTGCGCCCACGGCGACGTTACGAGCATGGCCGATGAACTGGCGGGCGCTGTTCTCCCAGGAATAGCGCAGCGCGAATTCGCGGCAAGCCTCGCGGGAAATCCATAGCGCCTGCATGCAAGCGACGCGAAGATCTTCGTTCAGCACGCCGATGGGATTGTCGTCGATGACATCCTTTGGGCCGGTCACCGGAAAGGCGGCAATCGGGACGCCGCTTGCAAGCGCTTCGAGCTGCACGATGCCGAACGTGTCGGTGCGGCTTGGAAACACGAAGACATCCGCCGCCGCGAGATGCGCGGCTAGGATACCGTTATCCAACTGGCCGAGGAATTTTGCGCTCGGGTAGCGGTGCTTGAGCTCACCCACCTGCGGCCCGGCGCCGATGATGACCTTGGTGCCGGGCAGATCGAGGCCGAGGAACGCCGGCAGATTCTTTTCGACCGCGACCCGGCCGACGGTCATGAAAATCGGCCGCGGGAAGTCGAGATCGATCGCGCGGTCGGGCCGGAACAGATCGACGTCCACCCCGCGCGTCCACATGCCGAGATTGGTAAAGCCGCGCGCGGAAAGCTCGGTCATGAGCGAGGGCGTCGCCACCATGGTCACCGTCGCGGCGGCGTGAAAACGCCGCAACGCATTGTAGATCCATTGTTGCGGGATCGGTGAGCGCGCCGAAATATATTCGGGAAAACGCGTCGTATAGCTCGTCGTGAACGGCCGGCCCGATTTCACGCAATACGATCGCACCGCGTGGCCGATCGGGCCTTCGGTCGCGAGATGAATTGCGTCCGGTCGTGCCGCCTCGATCCGTTTGGCGATCTGCTTGCGACGCGGCACCGCAAGCCGTAACCCCGGATAGGTCGGCACCGGAAAGGTCCAAAAACCATCCGGCGACAGGAATTCGATTTCAACACCGAGCTTGGCCGCGGCTCGCGCCAGCGAGCCCAACGTTCGCACCACGCCGTTGACCTGCGGACGCCATGCGTCCGTCGCAACCAGGACTTTCATCGTGGCGCTTTCGTTCGAGCCCGCGCAAGCTTCACATCTGCGAATCGCATGCGACCGAGAATTGCCATTTCATATCTCAATCGTGTGACGGTCGCGGACCGCCCGACGCTCGCGCTGTGATGGGAACCGTTACAATGCTGTTACAAACGAGTGGGAGTTTGCCGGCGCGATTCGATTTTCAGGAGTTGTGCGAGCTGGCCGCAACGAGTTCCCTTACGCAAACGATCATCCGTGGTGTCGGCCGGAGCAGGATCAGCATCGCGATCAGTCTCGTGATCGTCGCCATCGCTGTCGCCACGCTCTATCATCTGCTGCGCGGTATCGACCTCGGCAAAGTCGTCACGGCGATCCAAGCGCAGTCGGGCCTGCACATCCTGATCGCCGGCGCGCTTGTCGTTGCCGGCTACGGCAACCTCATCTGCTACGATCTGTTCGCGCTGCGCACGATCGGCAAGCGCGGCATACCGCTTCGTGTCGTAGCCTTTGCCAGCTTCACGAGTTACACGATCGGTCATTCTCTCGGTGCCGCGACGCTGACCTGCGGCCTGGTGCGGTTCCGCGTTTATTCGGTCTGGGGCTTGAACGTCGCCGATATCGCCAAGATCGCCTTCGCCACCGGAATGACATTCTGGCTGGGAAATGTGTTCGTGCTCGGCGGCGCCATCGCCTATGCGCCGCACGCTCTCAGCGTCATCGATCACTTGCCGCCCTGGATCAACCGGCTCATCGGGCTGTCCGGCTTACTTGTCATCGCCTGCTATTTGATCTGGCTCATTCCGCATCCGCGATTCGTCGGACGCGCCGACTGGCGCATCGTCTTGCCCAGTCTGCGCTGCACGCTGCTGCAAATCGGCATCGGGACGCTCGATCGCGGCCTGGCGTCGCTGTCCATTTATATGTTGCTGCCGACCAACCCAGCCACGGGCTTCGCGATTGTCGTCGTCGTCTTCGTCCTGGCGACGCTCCTTGGCGCGGTCAGTCATACGCCGGGCAGCCTGGGTATCGTCGAGGCGGCAATGCTCATCGGACTGCCGCAGTATCAGCGCGAGGATCTGCTTGCCGCATTGCTGACGTTCCGCGTTCTCGACTTTTTTCTGCCGCTCCTCCTCGCCACGCTGATGTTCGGCATGCGTGAACTGCGGCTGCTGGCGCGGCGCGTGCAAAGTCGCCGGGCCGGAACTGCCCCAATCTTGTAAGGGGGATGCCCCCACGTTAAGGTCACCGCTCGGCTGGTTGGGGCTGATAGTGGCGAGTGTAATTATGGCTCCAAGGGTGCGGCGAAATCCCGCGGAAGGATGGGGCCGGCGCTCAGCGGGAGCAGCGATCGCGGTCTGTGTTGCGCTCCTCGCCGCTCCACCGCAGGCGGCCGCGGAAACCATCGAAGCGGCGCTCGCCAGAGCTTACCAGAGCAATCCTCAGCTCAACGCGCAGCGCGCCATCGTTCGCCAAACCGATGAGGGCGTGCCGCAGGCGCTGTCCGGCTATCGCCCAACTATCTCGGCGAATGCCACCCTCGGACGGCAATACTCGGATATAAAGCAGACCATCCCCCCGACCCCGCCAATTTTGCCGACCGGCGCTTCGTTCGAGGCCAAAGGCCTTTCCGACCCGCGCGGTGTCGGCCTTACCGGCACGCAAACCTTTTTCAACGGCGAGCAAACCGCGAATAAGGTCCGCGCGGCGGAAAGCCAGGTCTCCGCGGCACGCGAGACGCTGCGCGTGATGGAACAGTCGGTGCTGTTGGCGGCGGCTACCGTCTACATGGATATGTCTCGCGATAGCGCGAACCTCGAGGTCCAGCAGAACAATGTTCGCGTTTTGGAGCGCACGCTTACGGATACGCACAATCGGTTCTCGGCCGGCCAGGTGACGGACACCGATGTCGCGCAGTCGGAGGCGCAATTGGCGGCAGGCCAAGCGAACCTGCATGCCGCCGAATCGACGCTGATGACGACGCGCGCCAATTATCTGCGCATTATCGGCGTCGAGCCGGCCGATCTGCAACCGGCTTCATCCGTGGATCGGCTCGCGCCGTCGACGCTCAACGCCGCGATCGCGGTCGGCGCCGCGCAAAACCCGTCGATAACGGCAGCTTTATACGGCGTCGACGTTGCGCAATTGCAAGTGAAGATTTCTGAAGGCGCGCTGTGGCCGACGCTGACCGGACAATACAATATCCAGCGGCAATATTCTCCACAGATCACGACGCCAAAGTCGTACACGGATACGGTGATGCTGAACCTTTCGGTCCCGATCTATCAAGGCGGGGCGGAATATTCGGCGATCCGATTGGATAAGGAAACGCTCGATCAGCAACGCTTGAACGTGGACCAGGTGCGGGACCAAACCCGGATGAACGTCGTCCAGGCCTGGGGCCAGCTGCAAGCGGCGAAAGCGCAGGTCGAGGCAGCGACCCGCCAGAATGACGCCACCGAACGGGCGCTTACGGGCGTGCGCAACGAGGCGCTGGCCGGCCAGCGAACCACCCAGGACGTGCTCAATGCCGAGCAGGCTCTCGTGAGTGCGCGCCAAAACCTGATCGTTGCGCAACATGACCGGATCGTCGCCTCTTACAGCCTATTGTCCGCTGTAGGGCGGCTTTCGGCTCAAGTCCTGGCGCTACCGGTGCCGGCCTACGATCCAATGGTGCATTATCAACAGGTACGCGACTCGTGGATCGGCGTACGCGCGCCGAGCGGCCAGTAACGCCCGCTGTGGCGAGAACAACACAGACGCGGTCTCTAATTTCGCCGCGCCGCGGCAAGTATTGACGCAAGAACCTAGCCATGCAGAATTAACAACCGTCATAGATCGGTGTGGGGTATGGGGCTCCGATCACTTGCTTTTGTCGTGTTGCTTGCGAGTCTCGTGGGTGCGTGCGCCCTCGTCGACCCGGTCGACAACCGCTATGACATAATTGGCCGCAGTCTGGCGAAAGCCCGTAACGAGTCCATTTTCCTAAATCTCGTACGCGCCAGCCACGACTATCCGCTCGCTTTCACGGCCATCTCGCAAGTCACTCCCTCGATGACAAATACATCGAGCTTCGCTCTGCCGTCCTTCCTGGTCGGCCCCGGCAATGTCGGCCAGGTGACAGCTACCGCCGCGTTATCGACCTTTCCAACGTCAGCACCCGGCCGCGACACCATTTTCGGCAATACGACCGCCTCGAATGCGACGGCTGTCAGTAGCAACTTCAATGTCGCGACGCAGGAAACAGGTGGCTTCTATGACGGCTTTTTAAAGCCGATCGATCTCCAAACGCTCGATTACTTTATTCGTCAGGACTATTCGCGCGAGCTGCTATTCTGGCTGTTCGCAGACAGCATCGAGCTTAAGGCCAATGGCCGAACTATCGGCATGCGCTACGACCCGCCAAATGATTACGGTTGCGACGCGAAAGATCCGAGACACCTTTGCTTTCAAGATTTCATCAAAATTGCGATTGCCGCGGGTCTGACTGTTCAGGAAGTATCCTCGACAAGCAGCGCCGGTAAAGCGGGCGGCAGTTCCTCAGGCAAGGACAGCGGCGGCGGCAGCAGTGGGGGCAGCGCCGGTGGCAGCAAGAGTGAAACGACCATCTATGCCCGCCTTTGTTTCGATCCGGTGTTGGGTGAACGGGCACAACTACAAATGGGCCAGACCTGGCTGGTTATGAAGAGATTTTTCGATGTGTCCCTCGCGGGTCCAAAATGTGAGAGCCATTGGGACCCGGTCAAGGACACCCAGAAGCTGCAGCCCGACACTCTGAACTTCAATGTTGGACCTTACCAGTTCAAGATAGTTCCGCGTTCGGCCTTTGGTGTTTTTGAATTTCTTGGAACACTAATGAAAATGCAGCGAAATCAGCTCGATGGTCGGCAAAACCCGTACATCCCGCCTAATCGGGACGACGTCGGACAACCGCCGATACTCGCCACCGGGCAGGATGATCTCAATGTCATAACTGTTGTGCAGAATGGGGCCGCGGATTGCTTCGTGCATACATGGTTCATTGATGGCGAGTACTGCGTGCCCGAAAATGCCACAAACACAAAGCGCATTTTCAGCCTGTTGGCGCAGCTCATCGCCATCCAGACCGCGGCCTCTGACCTCTCGATCACGCCCGTCGTCCGCGTCATCCAATAGTAAAACTCAGCCGGCATTGTTCTTCGGACCATTGCAGGCCCATGCCGTATGACACGGCGGGCCGCCTGGACTATTGAGCCGCACCGCTCGGCGCCGGCGTTGCCGAGGCGATTGGGTCGCCGATTAGTTCCACGATCGATCTCAAGACGCAGCTATTGCGCTCCACGATCGCCTTGGTCAGATGTGCCAGGTCACTTTGCCCGGCCGGCGCCCCGTCCAGCGTGTCGTCGTCGCCTGGGGAAGGCGAATCTTTGGATGGCCGCAGGTCGAGACGATGGCAGTCGCCCGGCGCGCCGAGCATCCACGACACGATCTCGAAGCTTGTCTTGGAAATTTTCCAGCCCAATGCCAATCCGTAAGTCTGGTCCTGGATCTCGATCATCTGCAACGGCGATGTCTTGTAGCCGGAGTGATCGATACAAGGCTCGTTGACCTCGGCGGAATAGCTGGATGTGCGGGCTTGCGGCGGAGCATCTGGATTGGTCTGGTTTTTCGGCTGCTCCTCATAAACATACGTGCACGCGCGCGCGACGGCATCGTTGCCCAAATCCTCTCTCACCTTCATGACCGCGTCGATCGGCGCAAGCGTGTCGCGGAACGCCGTTCCGTTAATGGATTGATTTGTGAGATTCGGCTGCGGGTTGGAGCTGGTGATCAGGATGATCCGCAATTGCACATGCGGCGACACGTCTTGAATTGCGCGATAAATGTCGAGCGCAGTCGTTGCGCCGGAATTGTCCGAATACGCGCCGTCGACAAAATTCCACCGCTTGCGGGCACTCGCCTTCTCCCCCTTCGCATTCGACGTCTGCGCGTTCATCACCACTGAAAAGGGCGGCAGAATAAGCGGGAAACGGGCGCTGACCGCGGCCGCCGACATGACCGATACGCAAGGTGGCTGGTTTTTGTCAGCCGGGCCGGAGCACTTTTTGTCGCGCAAGGCCGGCATGGATTCATCGGAGAACGAGTACAGAGACTCATCCGTGCCGTGCAGGTGAAAAGGAGCGAATGCCACGCGAAATCCCATCTCGACCCAGGTTGAGTTGAGAACCAGAGCCGGCGCGACGCTCACCGGAGACCAATGCTGCTCGAATGGCGCACAAAGATTTCGGCCGGCGGCGACGTCTTGAGCGAAGGCGGAATATTCGAAGCTGGCGACGAGCGCGTCCGGACGCGTCAGCGGCGCGCCGAATATTTCCGGGAAAATCGATCCGACAACAGGAGAAAAGTGATCGTCCTGCATGATACCCGCCACCTTGGGTGCGAGCGGTGGAGCGGAGTTCTGTCGATCGGAGGCAGGAACTCGCACGCAAGGAATAGGCTCGGCGGCCGCGACCGTGCCGGTGGTCGCGGTCGGATCGGGATGTGCCGCGTGGTCGAGTGCCTGAAAGATCGCCACCCCTATCGCGCCGCCGGAAACGCCGCTCAGCGCGAAAACGTGTTCAGCAAAATGGGGCGCCGCGTCCTGCAGCTTGGCGAGAAACATTGATGCGGCGCTGGCCGCGTAAATTCCGCCACCCTCGGCCGCCACGATCAAGACCGGATAGTCATTCGTCGAAGCCGCGTTGTCGGAAGAAGAAATGGGTGGCTTGCCGTAGCTTGAGCAATCGACCGGCTTTTGGCCAGGCGGAGGCGGTGAAACCGATATCCCTCTTTGCCCGAGCCAGCACGCGAACTGGGCTTTAACCGCAGCCAGGTCGGGCTTCGCGGCGGCGGGATTTTGCCCAATCGGACGGTCTTCACTCAAATTATGCCAATTGACCCAGACGATGACAGGCAGCAACAGCGCGACGATGCCAACCGCAACACGGCCGGAGAGGAACGCCATCGCGGCGAATAACAGATAGACGATGCCGAGCGCGGCGGCGGTCCAACCGGCGTAATTTGGAAACATCGCGCACACGACCATCGTCAGCAAGACGAGTGTCAGAGCCGGAAAGCCGGATCGCTGCGACAGCGCGGCCAACCCGGCAAATGTCGATATCAGGAATAGCAATTCCAGAGACGCCGTGCCGAGCGGACCGATAAATCGATAGACTGAAACGGCTAGGTTGATCGTGCCGAAAAACGACAAGGTCTCCACAGCCCCAGCAAGCACCGCAACCAGGACAAGGATCGTCACCAGACGCCACTTGCTGGTCGAGAATCGGCCCAGCAGGTGACCGACCAAAAGACCGAACGCGATCGTGCCGCACATGGCCACCGGGAAAATCGCCCAGTGTCCCGGCACTGGCACCGACGCAGCGGTGAGCGGGCAATCCGACCAGTCTTCCGCAAACTGCGCCATGGGCGCGATGTATTGGATGCAGGCAAAATAACCCGCTAGAAAAAACCACGGCAGAAAGGCCCACACAGCGAGCCACCGCCGCCGGCGCTTTCGTAAGCTGATGCCCGTGCCGGATTGAGCGGGAGAAAAAACAAATCCCCTGCGCCGGCGATAAAGCCACTGATAGATCAAATAATAAATGACGGTGACCACCGCGATGGCCACGCAAGTCGCGGTCGATCGCCATGACCACTTGTTGGTATCGAGCCAGTCCGTGAAGAGCAGAAACAGCAAAACGACAAGCAGCGGCGCGCAACAAGCGACGGCGCGTTGCGCGATGCGGTTTTGCTCCCCGGCGCTCGAAAAATATGCCGTTGCGACGCCAAGCACGAGCACGGCTCCCGCGATCGTCCAACCGCCCGGCAATGGCAGATATTGCATGCGGTGAAGCTCGTCGGGCGCAACCCCGGCAACATTGAGCAATTGGCAATATCTATTCGCCACGAAATTTCGCGCGCCAAATAGGCCCACGGTCAGTCCGAGCCAAGGCAGAAATGCCAGCACGAATGCCGCCGCGCGTTGCAGACGGCGCATCCTCGAATTGGCATCCGGATTGGAATAGCTGGAATAGATGACGTTGATCCGCATCGTCGAGAGCGCATAGTGCGCCTCGTAGAGCACGGCGCTGATCAAGCCGAGAGCCACCATTGCCGTCAGGATACCGGCGATCCAAGAAATCACGCCGTTCTGCGGACCCTCCAGATAGGAGATATAGATTTCGCGGAATTGGCCGTCGGTCGCCAAGAGAACGAAAAGGATGAGCACGGCCGCCAGCGGCAACACGTGGAAAATATCCATCATGTTACGGAGCGGCTTCCAGAATCTCCGCTGCAGGAGAAAACCGACTTCGCCGCGCTTGGAAGCCCACACCGCCGACGCTGCCATTTATTTATTCTCCAAGCGCGTCAGCACTCCCTTATCGCAATAGCTTTCAAGAACTTTGTCGCATGCGCTTTTGTCCCGCAGCCGAAATGCCAGGAAATAGATTTCGTTCAATGTGGGATTTGGCGTCGTTCGAAAATAATTAATTGCCGGCGGGATGATTTTATCCGCCACCGCTTCTATCGCCACACCGCCGTCGCCGGCTCCCATCATCGGGAATAGGATGCTGTCGAGATTGTGTTTCCGCAGCCGCCGCCAAAACCCGTTATTCTCGCGATCGACCCGCGTTAGGACGTTCTCGGTGCACGTTCTCAAATTATCCGGGTCGGCCTTGACGCCGGTGCCCAGACCGCCTTCGACGGCTGCGACGTGAAATATCCGGTGCACATGATGCGTGGCGCGGAGCATGCCCGATTCGGTCACCAAAACAGTCCCGATCTTGACATGCGCGCGTTCGCCGATCGCACCGCGCAGGCTTTCCTGGATAACGTCGTCGATGATATTGTTGTCGTCATCCTTGTTGGCGCCGAGGGAACGAATCTTTGATGAAATACTTCGGCCGATGAACCGATCCATCATCATGTCAGTATTCTCGGAATTGACCCATATGCTCACGTCTTTGATATAGTCGATGGAGCCGGTCTTGTATCCGACGATCAGATTCGGATTTCCCTTGATGCAATAACGCACCGTGTCGGGCTCGAGCGATTCGACACGCCCCATATTGCCTTGCAGCCAGTAGGCTGCGATGGCGAGCTTCGGATCCTCGATCTGCCCCTTGGCCAACCGATCGAACAAATCATTGACGCTGATTTGCACGACCCTGACGTCCTCGTCGGCGAGGCCACCACCCTTTTCCGGCTTTGCCGATTCGCTGACCTGAGCAAAATAAAGAAAGATGCGTTCGGAAGTGCCGCCGGGAGAGGATAGGAATTTACAAATCAACTCCGGGGCCTGGATTTCATAACCGGTTTCCTCCATCGTCTCGCGAATGACCCCCTCCTCGGCGGTTTCGTCCGGACCTATCATTCCCGCCATCACTTCGGTGATCCAGCCATCCTGGAGTCCCGGATCGTCGCGGCGGCGGCCGATCAAGGCCGGCACTTTGAACTGCTCGACCAGCACGACCGAACGGGTGTCGGTGTTGAACAGCAGTACCGCAACCGCGTCACCGCGCTCGAAATTAAGGCGCCGCTGGTCGGCGCTCATCTTCCCGTCGTATTGCTGATGCGAGACGATTATTTCGTCGATCTTGAAAAAGTCGTCGAACAGTCGCTTTTGGCTGCGGATCTCGACGCGACGGCGGTTTGGCATCGTAGGCCCCGGTCACAACCTATTGGCGGAGGGAGTGTCCGCTAATAATACCAAATTCTCATTTGATATCAAGTAATTATGTCTTTGCATTAGTGAGCGCCCACAAATGGACCCGCGAATTGACACCGGATTTCGGCGATCAATAGCGACCTTCCGCGACCACCGCCACCATTGAGGAATAATGCTGCTACAGAAACCAGCAACAAGCTAGCGACTACCCTAGATAAAAAAATTTGACGTTACTCGCGACGAAATTGCCACCGATAAATTCCTTTGTCGGAATCAAAATAAGCACCCCACCCGAATGGCTGCAGCGTTCGCATCCGGCGTCTGCTATTACTCCGAAAGCGGACTCTAGCCAGGCCCACCGGCATGTCTGCTTTGGGCCTTGGTTGTGTAAAAACGCTTTGCCGGAGGTGTCGCGGCGTCGCGATCTTGACGAGTGGCGTTATGGGAGCTTTTTTTCGGGTTGATTATGCCCTGATCGCTGCCATGAGCGGCTGAATGCCC
>Ga0182018_10003097_pt1 | contig 15459 bp, 14 predicted proteins | sample 812P2MmetaG_FD_120490 | JGI IMG/M metagenome (GOLD analysis project Ga0182018, IMG submission 120490) | Permafrost microbial communities from Stordalen Mire, Sweden - 812P2M metaG | ecosystem: Environmental > Terrestrial > Soil > Wetlands > Permafrost | place: Sweden: Stordalen | collected...
CCGTGCGGAGCGCCACCAATTCCATCCGCGATTCCGTCCGGCGGGACGCCTGACGGTGCAACCGGGACGGTCGCGCTCCCCTCCGGACAAATGATTTTATTCATTCACCGCCACCAGCCACTTGTAGCCGGCTAATTTCCGGCGTCGCTCCGCGACCATTCAATTTGCGTTAATTCGCGTCAAAAAAAATCGTTTCGCGGTAGGGCGCGTCACTCCGTGCGCGCCGTCGTGGTGAATCAGAACGCGTTCGTTGGCAGGCGGCGGCGGGCAGAGGACTGCCCCGCCCTACCTTTGAGAAATTGTGGCCACGTCCATCAATTATGAGGGCCTGCCGCCGGTCGCCCCGGAGTTCGATGCCGCCGCGTTGCGCGCGAACATCCCGCCCACCCGGCCACCGGCCTGCGTCCGGCAATGCGGGACAAATATGTTCGCGTCTTTGGCGTGGTTCGCGGTTCAACCCGTTTTTAACCGCGAAATTGGCTTCCCAAGGCCGCCACCAGATGGATGCCCAAATGAGCCGTTCGCAGACGGCGAGCATAGGGTGAACACCCCATTGTCGGAGCGCCGACTCGTTCGTATTTTCATTGAAAAACAAAAGACAAGAAATGATTGAACAATGAAAACAAAATGTTTGCGCGTATTTATCCTGTCAATGGCGGCAGGGGGATTGGTGTTTGTGTCGGGCTGTGTCGTTGAGCCAAATGGACAGGTGGCGTTTCAACCATTCGTGGTTGCGGCCCCGGCGCCGGTGTATGTGGCTCCGCAACCAATGGTGGTTGTCGCTTCACCACCGGTGGAAGTGGCTCCGGTAATGATCCCTGACAGTTACGTGTGGGATGGTTACGAAAACGTCGGCCTCGTTGGCGGCCAATATTACTATCTGGGACCCGGCAATGTCTGGCTGTTCTGTGACCCATTCCGGCTGGATCGTTTTCATGGATGGGAAAGAGGCCATGCTGATTGGCGGGATCACGCCGTTCGCAATGACCGTTACCGGACGGATCGCAATGGACATGTCCAGCCAAGGCGTGACGACAAGCGGAATGAACATTGATTCGCACGAAAAGCCAACAGAATCATATGGAAACCAAAGAACTTTTAGCACGATGGCTTGTCCTGCTCGACAAACCCGGCAACCCGGCCGCCCTACGGGATGTTCTGCAGGAAAGACTGGATATTCTGCACCGGCTCAACGAGCTGGGAACAAGGGACATTGACGGCCTCTCGATTTTTACAGCAATGGAGTCAACCAATGTTTCGATGAGGGAAATCAACAGGGCAGGCGCGGCTTAAAACACCGGCCTTCGGCAAAGGTTTCCGAACCGGGCCGGGAAATTTTTGGCTTCCCAAGCCCGCCACCAGATGGATGCCCAAATGAGCCGTTCGCTGGCGCGAATCAGGGAGCAGTAGTGGCATCGCCGGCCTTTTCGGGCTTGACGGTGAATTCCACGAACCGGCTTTTGTGCAAGGCCAGTTTCAGGTTCAGCGATTTGACGTCATCGTGAACACGTGCAAACTCTATCGAAAAATGACCGGCCCAAGGTGGTTTCTCGAAACTCCAGAGTTCGCGCCCTTGATCATCGGTGGCCGCCATCACCGTCAGGTTCATGCCTTGCGGTTTGAAACCTGGGTCGGCCTCAATGATGATGCTGATGTCCTTCTCGCTGCTTTGCCAGCGATTAACAACCAGCAATGGCGGAAGTAATTGCAAATGCGCTCCGTTGGCGGTGGCCGTGGCAACGAAATTGAAATTGGTTTTGCCTGCATCCCACGTCCATTCGTCGTCCGCGTCCTGCTGGCTGCCCGACCTGACGGGAAGATTGGTGAACGTCACCATTTCATCATCGCTGAAACCCGACCGTTGAATAAATTCCAGCCGCACTTTCCACGGTTCATCCGGCCACAAACCCGGCTGAAAATAACAGCCATCGTTCTCCGGCGGAAAAGAAGGGTGAACACGATCCGGATAGCTGGGAGCGACGCCGTTTTTAGGGTAGGCATAAATCAAACCGCGAGACCAATTGCCGGACGCATCGGTAGTCTGCACCGGCCATGGATCCCAGTTGGTCGTGGACTGGCCGTTTTGCCGGAAATCAAAATCGAGGTGGACGCATTGGTTCGCCGGATCGTTGGTCGGTGCGTGGCTGCTGCCCTCGCGATAAGGCACCGGCACACCGGCGACCAGTTTGGTGAGCGTCACCTCCAGATCGCCGTCGGATTCCGTGTCCGGCAGCGGCTTCGGAATCCAATTGGCAACCGTCCCAGGCACTGGATTGGTGAGGACAAAATGCTCTTTGGAAGCGCTCCCACGATACGGCCTGACGCGCAGAATCGTTTCCTTGTCCCAACGTGGAAACGCACTCAACACGAAGCTCTGAAGTGACACGCCGGGTTTTACAAATGACCCTTGTCTTCGCTCAATGTTGATACATCCCGTGTTCGCCGGATCAGAAACCAGCAACTCGTAGTCCGGCGACTTGCCCGGTTCGTGCTCTTCTTCAATCCAGACAACGGTCGTATCCGGGGCGGTGTAAATCCAGTTGGCTGTGCGCAGGTTTTCGTAACCCGGCGCCATGTGGTGATTCCCATAAGTCGTGCCCAGCAGCGTCAGCTTCGTCCCGTCTTCCATCGTGATGATTTGTCTATCATCGCCAAACGCGATGGATATGGCGAAAAACAAACCAGCCAGCAGGGACAGGATTCTCATTGCCTCGCTGAATACGCCCATTTCCAAACCGAGTCGAGAAATTTTTGGCTTCCCAAGCCCGCCGCCAGATGGATGCCCCAAATGAGCTGTTCGCTGGCGCGAATTGTGGTGACACGGATTGCACGAATTAACACGGATTTGTTTCGTTCCAAAGGGACAACTGGAAAGGTAGCGCGGGCGTCCCGCCTGCCGTGTCCGGCGTCGCGCCGGACTCCTTGCGTAGTGTGCCACCATTCCCATCCGCGATTCCGTCCGGCGGGACGCCTGACGGTGCAACCGGGACGGTCGCGCTCCCCTCCGGACAAATTTCAATCGGCAACACCCAACTGTAGCGGCGGTCTGTGACCGTCGGTCTTTGCAGACGGCCACCAGACGCCATCGTTTCCAGCCTGGCCCCGATTCGTGTAACCTTGAAAACAAAAATGCGTCTGAATCCGCACGATAACACCCTTATGTCCTCACGGATCCTGATTCTGCTCGCCGCTGTCGCCGCCATGACCGGCCATCCATCCGGCGCCGTGGCAGCGGATGCCGAAAAACCGCAGTATTACGAAGTGCGGATCTATGTCACCCAATCAGAAGAGCAACAGCAGCGGGTCAACGACTATTGGCAGAAGGCGGCGGTTCCCGCCTGCAACCGCATGGGCATCCATCCGGTCGGGGTCTTCACCGAGTCGCAGGATTCCGCGACCAACAAAATTTACGTGCTCATCCCTTGCGACTCACTGGAAGACTTCGCCGCGATTCCGGCAAAGCTGGCCGCCGACGCCGGCTACCAGAAGGCCGCCGCCGAATTTTTGAACGCACCGAAATCAAATCCGGCCTATGCCCGTTTTGAAAGTTCCCTGCTCGTGGCTTTCAACGGGATGAAGCGGATGGCCGTGCCGGCGGCGGACAAAAAGCCAAACGTCTTTGAGCTGCGCACTTATTTGAGTTCCAGCGAGGGCAAGGGCTTGAATAAAATCAAGATGTTCGAGAGCGGTGAAATCCCGTTGATGAAGGAAGCCGGGCTGGCTCCGATCTTTTACGGACGGACGATTGCCGGACTGAACATGCCCTGCCTGGTTTACATGACGTGCGGCGAAAACCTGGACGCACACAAGCAACACTGGCGGGCATTCTCCGCGTCCCCCGTCTGGAAACAGTTGACGGGCGATCCGCAATACAAGGACAATGTGTCCCGCGTCATCAGCACCATGCTCAAGCGAACCGCCGCCTCGCAAATCTGAAAGTCGCCTGCGAGAAGACGGACATTTCAACCGTGAGTTGTGTCAGCCCCGCCTGGCAACCCCGGGCGCACTGGCCCGCTCGTTCGACCCGCTGCGGGTCTTCGCCTCTGGCAAATTCCATTTGCCACCTCCCAAAGTGGCTCAAGTCGTGTCAAAGAACCAGGTCGGGAAATTTTTCGGCAATTTAAATTTAGCCACCCCTGTGGAAGCTGCCGCCGATGGAATCACTGGCTTAACCGGTAAAACTTCCGCGAGCCGGAGACGCCATTTGTCACCGCGTTGTTCGTGTTGACGACGACTGGCGCGGGCGTATTGGTGATCCAGACCGCCGGTGAAACCAGGTTCGTGGTGGACTGCAACGTGTAGCCGGTGAAATTGGTCGGCCACGTCACAATCACATTGGTCCCTGAATGAATGATGACCAGCCGCGGCATGCTGACTGATACCGACCCCAACGAAAGCCTGAACACCGTGCCCGCGCCCGAACTGTCGCCACCCGATGCGGTCCCATACAGAACGTTGCCCGACAACAACAATCCGGAGGCCGGGTTGGCTCCGTCCTGGCCGCCGGTGAAATTATAGAGGTTCGTAAAACCCGTGCCATTGGTGTTGATGGAGAACAGTGTGCCATCAGACATGCTGCCGCCGTGAAACGCCGTTCCATACAGAATGTTGCCCGATAAAACCAACGCGCCCTCCGGATTGGCTCCGTCGGTATTGGTGACGGTCTCTGAATCTTCCGCCGAGAAGCTGTAAAGGTTCGTAAAACCAGTGCCATCAGTGTGGATGGCGAACACGGTGCCATTGTCCGAACTGCCGCCTTTGGACGCCGTCCCATACAGCGTGTTGCCCGATAAAATCAACGGGGCCAGCGGAGTGGCTCCATCAATGTTGCCAAAGGGCGCAGCATTGGAGAGGGCCGTGAAATTATGCAGGTTCGTAAAACCCAGGCTGTTGATATTGAGGGCGAATATCGTTCCACGATTAAAATAACCGCCGCCGCTCGCCGTCCCATACAAGACATTGCTGGATAAAATCAGACCGGCCATCGGAAAAGTTCCATCGGTGTTCGTATGACTGGAGGACGACAGGGTAGTGAAAGAATGCAGGTTCGTAAAACCCGTGCCATTGGCCGTGCCATTGACATTGACGGCGAACACGGTGCCGTTGTTCGGACCGCCGCCCTGGCTTGCCGTCCCATACAGAACGTTGCTGGATAAAACCAGACTGGCAAACGGATCAAGTCCGTCGGTTCCACCGTTGAAAGTATAAAGATTCGTAATGACCGCGCCATCGGTAAAAAACGTGCCATCAGTGTGGATGGCGAACACGGTGCCGGCCGCATTATTGCCGCCATGGGACGCCGTCCCATACAGAATGTTGCTGGATAAAATCAATGCGGCCTCCGGTTCCGAGCCGTCGCTGCCGGGATTCAAATTATACAGGTTCGAAAAACTCGTGCCATCCGTGTTGATGGCAAACAGCATCCCATAGGACATGGTGCCGCCCGCCGCCGCCGCCCCATACAGCCGGTTGCTCGACAGGACCAGTCCGGCCTGGATTTGGGCCCCATCGTTGAAATTAAAATCAAACAGATTGGTGAAAGTGTTCTGCGCGGTCGCACGGCCCGCCAATATCAAGCCCAGGGCGGCGAGCAATGCGGGCAGGGACAAAAGTCGGGTGTTATTTTTCATAGGGTGATTGGGGGTCTCCAATGGCTTGTTGAATACGCCCATTTCCGAACCGAGTCGAGATATTTCTGGAAAATCTGCCTTTAACCACCAAGTCACAAACCAAAATCCAAAACTTGGCATCTTCGTGTCTTCCGCCTTCTTCCCCCGCTCTCCCAACTCCCAACTGCTATTTCCCATCTCCGATAAACTCCCCCACCGTCATGACCGTTGCCTGCGCCGGAAAAATTTTCTCCGTGAGAACGCGATGGACCTCCTCATCGCGGTCGAAAAACGCGTCCCTGAGCACGGCAGCGGTAATCCAGATCGAACGCGCGCCGCAGCGTGGAGAGCACGATGCCGCCCGTCGTGATGCCGAAGAACACCAGGTTCCCGATGCCACGCGTGCGCAGGATCAGGTGCGGCGGGGCCTGGATGCTTTCGTTGTGCAACGCGGTGTTAATCCGGATGCCGGCCCGGCCATGTCTCGGGCCGCCGCCAAAATTCATCCGTGCGTCCGCCATAATAACCCGTCAGCACGGTGTCCATGACCCGCGAGGTGCGTCGGGCGGATTCGCCGGTGCTGGGGCACTCGCCGCGCCCGAGCAGGTCATCCACCACCGCCTGAATCAACGGTTGCTGCACAGGCGCGGGATTGGGCCGGCTCAACAACTGTGCTTCGCCGGATTTTTCCAGCCGCAACGGTTCGTTGTCCATCAGGGAAAACACCAGCCGGCCTTCCGTGCCGGTGATGGTGAACGCATCCTCCCGTTCTGCGCCCGCAAAATTCCACGAGGCCGCCCCGGGAACGCCGCCGGCCAGAAAGCTCATCGCCACCGTGTCCTCGACCAGGCAGTTCTTTCCGTGATTGCCCGCCAACCCCGCCACCCCGCTGAGCGGGCCAAGGAAAAAATCGAGCAGGTCAAGCGCGTGCGAGCCGATGTCAATAAAATGGCCGCCCCCGGATTGTTCGGCCCGCACCCGCCAGCCGCCGTCATCCTTATGCCGGGGTGCCGAGCAATGATAGCGCACCCCCGTCACCTGTCCCAGTGAGCCGTCAGAAATGAGTTCACGCGCCGTCAAAAAACGCGGCAACCGGCGGCGATAGTAGGCCACATGCAGGGGCAGGCGTGAACGCTGGAACGCCTCAACCATCCGGTCACACTCGGTGGTGTGGCGCGCCATCGGTTTTTCAACATAGGCCGGTTTGCCGGCGGCGGCGGCCTGCAACGCGTAGTCCGCGTGCGTGTCCGGCGGGGTGGCTATGTAAACCGCATCAACCTCGTCATCCGCCAGGAGGGCGTCGGCACGGTCATACCAGCGGGGCACGCCATGTCGCCGCGCATAGTCAGCGGCCAGCCCGCCATTGCGCCGCATCACCGCCACCAAGGCCGATCCAACGGCTTTGCGAAACCCAGGCCCGCTCTTCACTTCCGTGACGTCGCCGCAGCCGATCATTCCCCAGCGAATGAGGGTTCGATCCTTGAAATGTCCGGGAAAGTTCATCAGTGCGCATACTTAAACACACGGGTGCCGGTCCTGCAATCTTTTGGGCAGTTTGGTGGGGCGAGGCTACTGACGAGCCGGCTCGCGAGGACGCTCGCCCCACCAGGTATATTCAAACTGATACAATACCTGCCCCGGGCATCTGCTTGCGCGAGCCAGGCCGGAAGCGGTAGTCTTTCAAAAATGATCGCCGACACGCTTGAACACTGCCGCCGTTACACCAGTTTGTCCCCGCGGTTTGCCGCCGCGTTTGAGTTCCTGGAAAAACTGCCGGCCAATCAACCCATCGGCCGTTACGACATTGACGGCAGCAATTGTTACGCCCTCGTGCAGGCCTACACCACCAACCCGCTCAACCAAGCCAGGTTCGAGACGCACCGCCAATACATTGACATCCAGTTCATTCAAGCCGGACGCGAGACGATGCTTTGGTCATCGCTGGCCGCGCTCACGCAGGTGACCCAGCCATATATCCCGGAAAAGGATGTTGTTTTCTACGCCACCCCGCTGCAAATGACCCCCATCAACTTCGGAGCCGGGCAATTCGTCATTTTCTTTCCTACCGATGGTCACGCCGGCGGCCTCGAATGTGATGGTCAATCCGAAGTCCGCAAGGTCGTGATCAAGGTTCGTGCCTGAACAAACCGGAATCTTCCGTCGGAAAATGTTTTGGTGTTTCACTTTCGCTTCGGCGGGGCGTGGATGCATGCGCCGTGCAACGCGTCCGCGCGCCCGGCTCAAACGTGACACTGGCGCCGACCGCGCGGGCCGGTTCCTTGGCCTGAAACAGAGGGTCAATGCGCACCGTGCCGGTGAACCAATGCTGTTCTTCTATTCGATGCGCGTGGATTTTCCGGCAAAGTAAAATTGGAATCGGCTCTTATTTCAAATAAGTGCAATGGTTCTGCAACCATTGCACGTCCTGGTCGGTGGCCGAGGTGTAAGTGACGTTATGAGCCTGTCCCAGCGGCACCAAGGTGGTCGGCTCCAGCCACCGATGACTTTCCACGTGCCCATCGGCAAAAGAAAACCGGCCCGATCCATTATGGTAGCCCGCTGGATAATCAATCATCCAGTAGGGATTGTCCGCTCCGGTTCCATCGGCATTGCCCGTGTTGCTCATGTCAACGACCAGCGCGGTGTCGTTGATCGAGTCGCTGCGTTCATCGGTGATGACATAAATCTGGGCCGGGAGCCGGATTTGCTGGCTTTTTGTAAATACCGCATATTGGGCGCCGCTTCCGCCGAGCCAGAGCCAGGCATTGGGATTCATCCGGTTATTCATGGATACGCTGCGCACAAGAACGCTCCGGTCGCCGGGACACTTGTAAAGCGCCGGGTCTGTGATCCCAAACCGCGCGAACATGGATTGCTGTGGATCCACCAGCAAGGAGGTGTTGGTCGCGTCAAAGGGATCGCTCATGTTTCCCGCCACCCAATTGGTCAGGGAGCACAACTGGTCGTTGCTGTCGTGACAATACATGATCCACGCCAGAACCAGTTGCCGGTGGTTGCCCGTGCATTGCGCCCCTTGAGCCGTGATTTTGGCGCGGTTCACAGCCGGCAGCAGCAGCGCGGCGAGAATGGCGATGATGGCGATGACCACCAGCAGTTCGATGAGTGTGAACGCCCTCCCGTTCTGGTTGGCATCGGCAGGTTTCATCGCAACTATTCTAACCAAGTGTCTGCTAATGAAAGGTTAAATTGGAAAATGTCGCATCACACGGTTTGGTTGAATCACCGTAAATGCGAAGGCCTATGAAGCCGGAATCGAAGGTGGCATCTTTGGTTCTCAAAACGGTGACATCATTCAAACGAACCTCCATCCATGGCCCCCTGGCCGTGACGGTGATTTTTGCCGACTGTCCCGCAGCCGCAATTCCCCGTCCATGGTAAGAAGCAAGCTCACTTTCGTCCCCGGCGGTTCGCTTCACCAAAGAAACAAAACTGCCATTATCCGCAGCCCACGGAGTGCCGGCGGGAACAAAGAGGACGAGGTAGCCGTTGGCGGCGTCCTGCATGCGGAATATAATGTCCGCATCCCGGTTTGTGGTGCCCGCGATGACCGACAAGGTGAAGTCCCGGAATTCCCTGCCCGACGCCAGGCTGCTGTCGCCCGTGATGCTATGCGCGTTGAGTTTGCCGTCCGTCCAATTCCATTGGTCAACGTCACCGCTTAATACCGACCAACCTTTTGGAATGCCTTGCATGGGCTTGTTCAGGTTGTATATCGCGACGGTTGTTGTTCCTGCCGCCAGCAACACACACACGCCGACAACGACCGCTGTTTTTGCTTTTGTCCATGCCATAATTTTCAATGCTCCTTTGATGAGGGTTAAAGTTGAACCGCTGGCCGCCGCGCCTTTGGCAACGGCCACAGCCGTCACGGATTTTGCCAGCGCCGGCGGCACGGCTTGAACGGAGTTCGCCGAAATGGCTCCGGCAATGATGCCCGTGGTCGAGGAAATGCCGCGCCGATTAAAATAGCGTTGCAACTTTTCCAGCGCGCGGTTGATTCGCATCCGGGCAGCATCCTCGCCACTGCCAAGATAACTCCCCACTTCAGCCAGTCCCTTGTCTTCAAAAAAGCGTAACAGGACAGCTTGCCGGTCTTTTTCGCCAAGTTGCGCCAGGGCTTCGTCCAGCAGTGGCGAAATTTGGTCCCAAATTAGATTGGGCGCGTCGAATTGATCCTCAGATTGCATGTTGGACTCCTGCTCGTATTGACGCCGTCGCGCGGCTTCTCGCGTTTGTGCCATGGCGACGAAGCGGGTCGTTTTGTAAAGCCAGCCGGAAAGAATTGTGTCGTCGCTGATCCGCCCGGCTTTTTTTGCCAGGATGATAAAAACAGCCTGGGTCACTTCTTCGGCCAAATGTGGATCGCGGATCTGCCGCATGGCCGCCGAATAAACCAAACGGAGATGCCGTGAAACCAGCGTCTCAAAGGCGGCTTCAGAATGGCTCGCCGCGTATTTTCGCAGCAGCGTCAGGTCGTCCATCGCTTGCATTTACTTATTAAATGCCTGCTCCGCCAAAAACCGAACATTATTTCTGGAAAAACTGGGATTATGCACTTCACAAAAGTAAGCCTGCCGTCAGTCAGGACGACCTAGCCGGACGCTTGGCCGCATTGGGCGTGTCGCTCGACCGGAGCGCGATTTCACGCATTGAGAATCAGTCCCGCTACGTCATGGATTACGAGGCGGCGGCCATCGCGCGGGCGTTGAAGGTCAGCGTGGCTTGGTTGTTTGGGGAATAAGGGGGTTTTCAGGCTGTTTTCGGGCTTACTTTTGTGAAGTGCATAATCCCAGGAAAAACTCATGTCCTGGAATTCGCACATTGTTCCAAGCTCCAAATAATGCCACGTTACAAAATGAAAAAAGAGGCGATTTTTCAATGTTTTAAAGAACGCCCCGTGTGCCCGGCATAATGGTTACTTTTACCAGTAGCCCGACTGTCAGTGAAAATGCCAGCGAAAGGGCTGGTGAACAGTGAAAAATATTGGCGAGTAATGATGAATACACCTAGATTTTACAAGGTTTTTTGCTGTTTTATGAGCGTTCTGAATCGGGTTTACAGACCGTGTCCATCCGTGGTTAAAAGCGGCCTCAATTTCCAAACCGAGTCGAGAAATTTATTGAATTCATGAGCGCCCGCTTCCAACATAAATAAAAGGAGCCGTCCGCCACCTTGATTTATGTCGCAATCCCATAACCGCTTTTTGATCATCCTCATCCTCGGCGCGCTGTCCACCATCAGTCCGTTCGCCATTGACATGTATCTGCCGGCGTTTCCCGAAATCGCCACCGCCCTGCACACGTCCACCGCCCGGATTTCCCTGTCCATCGCCAGCTATTTCGCCGGAATGGCCGCCGGCCAGCTTTTTTACGGCCCGCTGCTCGACCGGTTCGGCCGCAAACTGCCCTTGTATGCCGGACTGGTTCTGTTCATCGCGGCATCAATCCTTTGCCTCTGCTCGCGCCATGTCGAATGGCTCATCGCCATGCGCTTCGTGCAGGGGCTGGGCGGTTGCGGCGCGCAGGTCGCGGCGATGGCGATGGTGCGGGATTTCTTTCCTGCAAAAGAAACCGCCAAAATCATCTCGCTGCTGATTTTGATTTTAAGCGCCTCGCCGTTGCTCGCACCCAGCGCCGGGGTTTTGGTGGCCGTGCATCTCGGCTGGCAATGGGTCTTCATCTTCCTGTCGCTGTTCGTGGCGTTGATGCTGTTCATTTGCTGGTGGCAACTGCCGCAGGGACACAAGCCCGACCGCTCCGTCTCGCTGCGGTTCCTGCCCATCCTGCACAACTATGCCGCCGTCCTGCGCGAGCCGCAGTTTCTCACCTACGCGCTCTCCGGCGCGTTCGCCTTCTCCGGCCTGCTCGTCTATGTCGCCAGTTCGCCGATTATCTTCATGGAGGTGTTTCACGTCAGCCCGCAAAAATTCGGAGCCATCTTTGCCGGACTGGCGACCGGTTTCATCGGCAGCAACCAGATCAACATCCTGCTGCTCCGCAAATTTTCCAGCGAACAGATTTTCCGCGCCACGCTCCTCGTGGAATGTCCCGTGGCGGCGCTGCTCCTTGTGGGAACGGTCTGCGGCTGGTTCGGCCTGCCCGCCACGCTCGCGCTGCTGTTTGTCTCCCTGTCCAGCCTCGGCCTCGCCTACCCGAACGCCGCCGCGCTCGCGCTGGTGCCCTTCGACCGCAACATCGGCAGCGCCTCCGCCATGCTCGGTTTTTTGCAGATCGGCACCTCCGGCCTCGCCTCCGCGAGCATCGGCATTTTCGATTCCCACACCATGATGCCGGTGACGCTCGTTTTGGCCGCGACCTCGTGGATTGGTTTTGCCATTCTGCTCGCCGGCAAACGCCGCATCCACGGCCTGCGCTTCGTCTAGGAAGAAGACGCCAACATCCTGCCGCATTGAATACCGACAAAGAGCTTTGACACGAATTTCACTAATTGGCACGAATTCAAATGCGGTGAAGGCGCTGCGGAAATCAGCCCAGGGAAATGTGAATAACTTTCGCTGGACTAAATCCGGCGGATGAACTCTCATGGTTTCACGTCTGCGAGACCGTTCGCAGGCCGGGTTCCTCAACCTTCCGGCGCCGCCCGTGTGGGCGCGTGCTGCCATAACGCCGTGGCGCGTCCCTGAACCAATCCTCATGATTTTCGGCGCCCGCGGCAAAAACCAAAACGATAAACATCGCCCGCGAACTGCGGAGCGGCACGAATCATGGCTGCGGAAATGACCGGTCTGACGGCGTTCAATTTTGCATTTGTCTTCGCGTTCTCCCGCACAGTTCGCAGGCAAAACAAAATGACCCGCCATGAACATGATCATCTCCAGACTCCTGGCCCGCGCGAGCGACCTCGCGGACGTTGAACCCACCATCGCGCTGTTTCTCGGCGCCGCGCTGCTCGCCGTTTTTTTGACGGCGCTGTTTCAAACCAAGTCCGCTGTTGAACCGGACGGAAAAAATCCCGGCCTCATCTGGACGCTTTACAAAAATTTCACGCGGCTGGCCTGGGCCGTATTGCTGGTCGCCCTGCTGGCCGGGACGATTTCCGTCCTGCGCTCGTATCTGCGCCGGACGGCCAGCGATTTCCAGCGCACCCACGGCCGCGTCACGCAGGCGAATTACAACGCGGTCGAAACCATCTGGGGCGCGGAGCAGTTGCAGAACGAATTGAACGTGGACGTGTATCACAACGAGGAGGTCACGGAACGCATCGAATCGGAAGACCCGTCGAAGCCCGCGCTGATCCGCAAGAAGACGCAGCACGTTTCCGTGACCGGCAACCCGTTTGTCGCCGCGCGGCACACGGTGACGTTGCGGCAGAGTCCGCGCAAGAAAGGCTCCGCGTTTTACGGCGGCTACGAGACGGTCTGTGACTTCACCTGGAAGCTGCGCAATCCCGCCGACACGAACCAAAAATGCACGCTGACCTTTCCCCTGCCCGCCGCCGGCGCGATGTATGACGACCTGGCCGCAACGCTCGACGGCAGGGATGTTCTGCCGCAGATGGAGATCAAGGACGCGAGCCTCGTGCTCGAACGCGACGTGCAACCGGGCGAGGCAATGGATTTCCACATCGCGTTCAAGAGCCGCGGCCTGTCGTATTGGTATTTTCAAGTGCGCGAGGCGCGCGAAATCCGCGACTTCACGCTCACGATGACCCTGCCCGATTTGCCGAAGGCGAAATTGAATTATCCCGACGACTGCATGACGCCGACGGAAATCACGCCGACCAAGGACAATCTTGGAACGATTTTGACTTACCGCCTCGACCACGCGCTCACCGGCAAGGGCATGGGCATCTCGCTGCCGCAACTGCCGCAGCCCGGCGAAACCACGCGCGCCGTCCTGAACGAAACCGACGACGCGTGGCTGTTTATTTTTGCGGTTCTTCTTTTGTCACTGACGCTCGCCTCCGTCCGCCACGCCGTCCTGCTGACAATCCTCTTTGCGACAGCGACGGCCTTCGCTTACGGCCTGCTCGCCGATTTCAGCGATTTGCTTTTCGGTTTCTGGGGAACGGCAGTTTTGATTTTACTGCCGCTGTTTGTGCTGCTGGCCTCGTTGCTAAAACGCGCCGCGCCGGAAACCGGCAAATGGCTTGCCGTTCAATTTCTGCTTTTCGGCGTCGTTTATCCGTGCCTCGCCGGGCTGGATGACAACCGCCAGCCGCTTTATCTCAATCTTTGCGCGCTGGCGTTCCTGTCATTCATCGCGTGGCTGCTTGTGAAAAATTTGATGAAGGAACCATTGCAACAGCCGGAACCGGTTGAAAATCCCGCAACCTGATGGAATGAAAATCAAAAGCCGCTCCAAAAAATTGGGGCGGCTTTTGTTGCAGCGTCGAGCCTGTGACCCGACCGTCCGGCCACAGGCCGAACACTGCAGGTCATTTCTTCTTCGCCTTGCGCTTTTCTTCAATCGCGGCCTGCGCCGCCGCGAGGCGGGCAACCGGCACGCGGAACGGGGAGCAACTGACGTAGCTCAAGCCGATGCGATGGCAGAATTTCACGGAGTCGGGGTCGCCACCGTGTTCGCCGCAGATGCCAAGCTTGATGCCGGGGCGCGTCTTGCGGCCCTTCGTGATGGCGATTTCCATGAGCTGGCCGACGCCGGTCTGGTCAATCGAGGCGAAGGGATTTTTCTTCATGATCTCCGCCTCCTGATACGCGCCGAGGAAGCTGCCGGAATCGTCGCGGCTCATGCCGAGCGCGGTTTGCGTGAGGTCGTTCGTGCCGAAGCTAAAAAACTCGGCGGTCTGCGCGATCTCGTCGGCGGTCAATGCGCCGCGCGGAATCTCGATCATCGTGCCGACGCTGTAAGTGAGTTTCACTTTCTTTTCCTTCTGCACTTGCGCGGCGACTTCGTGGACGATGGCCGTCTGCAAATCCAGTTCCCGCTTGAAGCCCACGAGCGGGATCATGATTTCGGGTTTGCACTTGATGCCCTTCTTCACGCAATCGGCGGCGGCTTCCAGCACCGCGCGCGCCTGCATCCGCGTGATTTCGGGATACTTGATGCCGAGACGGCAGCCGCGAAAACCGAGCATCGGGTTGAACTCATGCAGCTCATGGACGCGGTGCATGATTTTTTCGACGGGAATGTTGAGCTTCCGCGCGAGGTCCATCTGCGACTCCTTCGAGTTCGGCAAAAATTCATGCAACGGCGGGTCAAGAAAACGGATCGTCGCCGGAAACCCTTTCAACGCCTTGAAAATGCCGAAGAAGTCGTCGCGCTGATACGGCAGCAATTTTGCGAGCGCGGCTTCGCGGGCCTCCAGATTGCCGGCGAGAATCATTTCGCGCATCGCGTCAATGCGGTCGCCCTCGAAAAACATGTGCTCCGTGCGCGTGAGGCCGATGCCCACCGCGCCGAACGCCACGGCGTTCGCGGTCTGCTCCGGCGTGTCGGCGTTCGTGCGGACCGAGAGGCGCGTGGCCTTGGCGCACCACTTCATCAATTGCGCGAAGCTCTTGAATTTTTCCGTGGCCTGCGCCGCCTTGTCGCCGCCAATCAAACCAGCAATAATTTCCGAAGGCGCGGTTTTGATTTGTCCGGCGTAAACGGTTCCCGCCGTTCCATCAATCGAAAGAAAATCGCCTTCGCTGAAAGTATGACTGGCGACGGTGACGGTCTTGTGATCGTAATTCACCTGCAACGCGCTCGCGCCGCAGACGCAAACCTTGCCCATCTGCCGCGCGACGAGCGCCGCGTGCGAACTCACGCCGCCGCGCGCGGTCAAAATGCCTTCCGCCGCGATCATGCCGCGCAAATCTTCCGGCGACGTCTCGACGCGGACGAGCAGAACTTTTTCGCCCTTC
>Ga0182018_10003098_pt1 | contig 15453 bp, 21 predicted proteins | sample 812P2MmetaG_FD_120490 | JGI IMG/M metagenome (GOLD analysis project Ga0182018, IMG submission 120490) | Permafrost microbial communities from Stordalen Mire, Sweden - 812P2M metaG | ecosystem: Environmental > Terrestrial > Soil > Wetlands > Permafrost | place: Sweden: Stordalen | collected...
GTTTTGCTTGTCCGAATTTCCCGAGCGAGGCCGCCGCGTGACCATCAAGGTAGAGAACCCGAGAAGGCGAGGCTCCCCTCATGCCTGCAGATAGCGAACCCCTTCCCCGCTTGCAACTAGGAACATTTTTCTTCTGTCACGACAAGCCGATTCTGGAGCGGACATTGTTTGCGGCGTTGAACGGTGATAAGGCTCAAGAGCAGTTCTTAATCAACACAGCGTCCTGTTGCACGAACGAGCAAGAAGGACAGAGCAGCGCTAACTATGCGACCTACCTCTATCAGCTTCTTTATTGGCTGAGACGAAACCCAGGCCACACGCGGGCAGAGATAGAAAAGATTTTGGAAGAAGCGACAGCGGGGGGCGTCCCTGCCCCTGTGGTTCATAAGTACATTCCGCAATACAGCCAAGACCGAGAAGTCTTGCCCGATCCCGAACAGGGATTCTGGGGCAGGCTCGGTTTCTAAGAACCCAGACATTTAGGACTTTTGCGAAAGCGAAACGCTACCTCGGGCGTCATCCGGGGAATCAAGCGGAGACTTCCGTCCGCGTCAAAAATGCCGGGAGATTGAACAGGAGTCACATGAGTAAAGAGAAAGATGTACTAGGCGGTCCTGAAACAAAGCACGAGCCTGTACAGGAGCAACCCACTCCTCAGAAGGCGTTTAACTACAGCGAACTGACTGAAATCGTCGCAAAGGCGGTTGCAGCGGCTCAACTACAGGTTGCTCAAACGTTAGCATCCCAAGGCGACACTAACGCTAAACTATTGGCGGATGCTTTGCGCGAAAGCCGCAAGCCTTACGAAGACCCAAAGCAAATCGAGAATGAAGCAGAGATGCGGCGGGGCATGAAAGAAACAGCGAGGAAGCAGAGGGCTTCAAAGAAGTTTCAGCAAGCCGCTTGCCCTCACACGATGGGGTCTCACCCGGATAGCGCCCGGTCGCTGCCCGATTCTTCTTTCATCATTCATACCCTCGATAATTCTGAGACGGTCGGAATCTGTACTAACTGTCAGAAGATCATCTCCAGCCGTCGCCCCGAGGACTTGGTTTGGTTTTCAAAGAAGGGCGGCAACGTTCGCAGCGCTGCAGGACAGCGAGAATTTCTTGACGTTCGCGCCGCTAAGAACGCCCGTCAATTCATGGATGACGAACTTCCTGCTCGACCAGAACCCGCCGTTGAAGCGGAGAACTAATCTAATGTCTTCCTTCAACGACTTATCGGATCAACCATTTAACCGACTGACCGCTATGTGGCCTGTCGGAAAACATAAACAAAAAGTGTTCTGGTTGTGCGTTTGCGATTGCGGTAAGTACGCGGTCGTGGCCGCACACAACTTGAGGAGTGGTCAAGTAAAGAGTTGTGGCTGTCTAAGGAAGGGCGGTAACAACACCAAACACGGACACGCTGCGGGAAGAGGAAGCCTTACTTATCGTTCGTGGAATTCCATGATTCAGCGTGTTACTAATCCAAATCACGTCTCTTACAAGGCATACGGCGGAGTCGGGATTACAGTCTGTGATCGCTGGAAGGACTCGTTTGAGAATTTTCTTATGGACAAAGGCCCGAGGCCCGAAGGAACTACCCTTGGACGTATTTTGGATATGGGAAACTACAATCCAGAAACCGCCTTTTGGATGTCGCCCGCAGAGCAGGGACTTGCCCGCAGAAATAAGAACGCCCTGTTGAAATGGGCCGCCCAAGGAGGAGAAATCGCATGCCAATAAACGACGATGGAACCCATTTGTACGGCTCTAACAACTGGTTAGAGCTTCATAAGAAACAACAAGCGGAAAACGATCCCTGGAAAGTTCAATGGCCCACAGGCCCGAAGATTCCAGCCGACGCCAACGCTAAGACGGCCCGCGAGATTGTGAACACTCACAAAGTTGCGGAGTTCGTAAACCAAAACCTCAGTGACCCAGAAGTCCGCGCATTCCTGCCCGAAGACGAACGCGAGTTCGGACCCGTGCATGTTGATGAGTGGGAAATGTATGGAAAGCAAACCGCCAAAGGTTGGTCCTGCCAAGCCTTTGACGGAACCAATTCCATCAAGTTCCGCTTGTCCACGTCGTTGGATAAAGAACATGCGATCACAACGGCGGCTAGCGCTATTCGTGAAAAGTACGGAACGAACATCACAGACGACCTCAACGATTTGGAAGAAGGGTCGCTTGCGATGATTCAGAGGTTAGCTGTAAGCGACCCCGGTCGGGCATTGTTCTTGTATATGCACGCACGGCTCCCCGACGATCTTGCCGATGAGCTCGGGGCCGCTTACGAGAAAGCAGGAAACGGAGACGATTCCGATTTGCTTTCTGTGGTTACCGATCCGGTCATTTCCTACGTCAATAATGAGGCGTGTTACCAGATATTTCTCTGGCGAACTCCTCAACTCAGTTCCGAGGGCCGCCCCTTCTTTGACCAATTTGTCGGAGAGCGGATAGGCAATCAGGCCCTTACCATCCCCGTTCTTGAAATTCTTTTTAAGGAATGGCAGACGGGGAACACGCTCGGAACAATTGCCGCTCAACAAAACCAAGCTCCTACCGAGGAAGAACTTAGAAGTCTTCCCGATGAGGCGCTAAGTTCGCTGTACTTCCAGACCCTGGGAGCGCAGCGTGCAGCTAGAAAGTAGTCACGCCCGCTTGTGGCGGGGAGCACAGTAAACGGAATCGTCCTGCCGAGAGTCAATCTCCTTCTCTTAATCCCGCGATTCCGGTTTTTCAAACCGAAAGGAAATCCAGAATGTCAGAGCACATTATGCAGTTGAAGACGCTGCTGGAATCGTTTGTCAGCATTGAAGACCGCGAAGCCGCTGCTACCGAATGCCGTCGATTCTTCAAGAAAATAGAAATTCAAAAGATGTCCGAGGAAGAAGCAGCCCAAAAATTGTTTGACGCGGCGAATACAAGAGACCGCAAAGAACTGTCCGCCCTGGCGGAATTTTCTAACTTCCCGGTTGTGCGTGAGGGTGCTGCGAATATGACCGCACAGTTGACAGCTAAAGTCGCGCCTGCCGCGAAATGGCCCACCCTCTAAATGAAACTCACACTTGGACAAGCAAACGAAATTGCAACTCTCGCGCAAGCCGTCGTGACCGCCGATGATAACGGATTCGCGGAAGACTTTATTTGCGACCGTTACCGGATGCTCAAGTACGCGATACCTGAGAGCCATGTCCTATACGGCGCTGTAGACCGACACGACACGCCCGAGCTTCGCGTTGGAGCGGCGTTCACGATTGGAGAACTCGCCTTGCGAGAAGTCAACGGACAAGACATTACGATCAACGGGCTTTCGCCGGAGTGCAGAGCCGCCGTTGACAAATATCTCGCAGAGAGAAATTAAGGCAACGCAACGAATTGCCTGCAGATTTGTACAGATTCGGACTCTTAATTGAACAAAGGACAACAAAATGGCTGACGATCTCTTACAACAGGCAGCGGCCCAACAGCAATCCCCAGATGCTCCTGTCCCGCTCCCAACTAATCCCGCTGGAGTGATTCTTGGGGCGGGCGCTCCGCCTGTTCAACCACAAGGCGGAACTGTGTCCGCACAGCCGACAGTCCAACAGCCGACGCAAGCGCAACCCACTCCTGACCAACAGATCCAGGCTCATCATTCTGCAATTGGTCAGGCTATCAGTCACTTCGCTCATGCCTTAGAAGGCAAGCAAGTAAATTACGTTACCGACCCGCAGACGGGCGATGTAACGAGCATCGTTCAGCCCCGCAAAGCCGGGGGCTTCTTTCGTGATTTGTTGCTGGGCGCTATCGCCGGAGGCGCGGCGGCGTCGGAGAAAGTACCCGAAGGTTCCGGGGGCCTCGTTGGTTTGACGCGAGGAGCACAGGCAGGCTTGCAGGTTGGTCCGCAGCAACAGGTATTGCGATACTCCGCCGCGCAATCCAAAGGAAAGGAAATTCAGACTGCAAACGCCCGTCAACTGGAACAGGCGGCTATCGCAGACGATACCGTTTCGTCCTTGAATCTGGGACACTTCGTTGGTGTACATAGCGCCCAAGAACTCAATCAATACAATCAGTCCGTCAATACCGTGAAAGAGTCTGCGCTACAGAATGGCGGGCAGGTCGCGCACTTAGACGGCACAGTTAAGAACGGGGAAAAAGGCAACGGACCCGCAATGATGGCACTGGTAAACGCCCATCCCGAAATTATGGTCGGTCCTGACGGGATGCACCGAGCCGTATTCATCACACACGATTTGCCTGACGGTACTTCTCACGACGGTGAAAAATGGACCGATGCGGACGGCCAGCACCCGGATTGGAACGCCAATGCAACCGTGACCTTGGTTGATATACCCTCCGCGATTTGGGGAAAACAGCTCTCGCTGCCCAACAAGACTTGGAACGCAGCGGCGGGACGCGACATTGCCAAAGGAGATCCTGATAAAACTTCACAAGGAACTTTCGGCAGTTTGTTTTCTTTGGGTCTTCGTAGCAAGAAAGACATTTTAGCAGCGAGGACCGAGCGGGAAAGAGGCCCTCGGACAGAGGATGAAGCGCTGGAATGGACTGCGGCTGGGGAAGATGCGGACAAGACTTCCCCCGGTTACACTCTGATCCAGTCGCGAGCCAAGAAAGGCCAAGCGTTCCTTGATGCGAAAGAAGCAGAAAAGAAAGAGAGCAAGACGGCTCCGTTAGTTGATTCTCCAGAAAAGGCGCAAGCCTCTCTGACCGACGCGCAGATTGCCTTGCAGAATGCTCAACGGGCTAACCCTAAAGACCCGACTATTCCAGCACTTCAACAAGCGGTTAAAGACGCACAGAAACGATACGATGACCAGTCCAATGCCGCCAAGAAGAAAAATGACGAGTCACCTAAGACTCTGAATGAAGCAGCGGTCAGTCTTGCGAATGCTAAATTCGCCGATAGTCAAGAGTCAACGCCCGAGACCAAGAAAGCCCTAGCACAAGCCCAAGCGGTATATGACGGATCGGTAAACGCCAAGAAAGACGAGCTACAGGCCGAGTATCAGACGCAGCTTCGTTTGGCATCTGGTAAGGCTGACGCGGAACGCAAGGCAAAGGAAGATTACGACCGCAACCTTTATCAAAATGTCCTTGCCTCGGGCGACCAAACAGGATGGAAGCCAGCCGCTAACCAGTTGATGACCGAACAGCAGTTCAATGCGGCGAAGGAAAAGTTTGCCGACAGCATTCTTAGCAAGGGTGAGGACACGGATAAGTCTTACCAGATGTTTCAGGATGCTTACAACCAATACAAAGCTGCAGGCGGAAAACTTCCAACGGGCGCTCAGTCCATGTTGGCTTTGTCTACTCACTTATCAACTACATTCGGGAACGTCAAAGGCTCTCGCGTAACCAAGGACATGATTCAAGAGCACCTTGGGGCACGCTCGGTTCCTGACAATGCTTTGGTTGCAGTTCAAAGGCTTGTTAGCGGCGACGTTCTTTCTCCGAAACAATGGGCAGCATTCAACGACCTGATTACGGACTCCAGAAATAAACAATGGGATAACGCGGTTTCAAACGCACACTATCGCGGATTGCCAGCGGATTTCTTGCCTGAAGATAGGCGAGTAGCACCTGCAGCGCAGCCCGCCGCTCCACAGAATCAGGCAGCAGCTAGGCAGAATAGAAACGCGGCTCCGCGAACAAATACCACTCCAAACCAAACAACCTTTGACCCATCTCAGTTTCCGAAGGCGCAATAGTGGCAGACCCCCAGCAAGGTTTGTTGGAACCGGGCAACATTGACCTGTACAACCGCCCGCAGATTCACAATCCTCAAGGCGGAATCAGTACCGTATATTCAACAAGTTTTGGGGATGATAAAGGTCGGGAAATTCTCGTTCCTCGGGCGGCTGACGGCAAAATTCTCAGCGAGAAAGCAGCCGAACAGAGGTATTACAAAACGGGCGAGCACTTGGGAATCTTTGATTCGCCCGAACACGCAACCGCGTATGCCCAACAATTGCATAACGATTACGCAGCGGGCAAGTATAACAAGACACCTATGGCTATCCCACAGACAGCACAAGCACAATCCGACCAAGGACAGGACATAAACGTAGACCTTAACGCGGGTCTACAAAAGACTGCTCCTCCTCCGCCACAGGGAAATCCTATGATTTCTCCTGACTATGCGGATGCGAGGGTCATTCCAGCGGAGCACCAAGACGCGGCGACTCAAGCGGGATGGGAGCCTGCGGTTAAGGTAGTTCATCCTAACGGAGATGCCCGTTGGATTCCTACGAGTCAGGCCGACGCCGCACAGAAAGCGGGGTACGCTAGATCTGATGTTCCTGCAGCTCTTACCAGCAAACCTGGAGAACAGTTTCAGGGGTTGGGCAGCGCCCTTTGGGATAGAGCGAAGGGATTAGCAACTGGCGGGGGTGTAATTGGAGCCGCGAAAGATGTCTACCAACAAGCTGCGGAAGTTCCGCGTTTGTATCGGGCATATACTCAAGCGCGACAAAATGGCGCGGATATTACGACAGCTATTTCCGCCGCGAATGAAGAAGCCAAGAAATTCAACGAAGCCCACGATACGATAAAGAATCTTGCAGAGGAGTACGAAAAGAATCCGAACAAAGCTCTTTGGGGAAATATCATTGACATGGCCCTTATGGGTGTTGCCGGAAAAGCAGCGGCCCCGGTTGCTGAAGAGGAAGCAGCGGCAGCGGCAGAAGCCGCCGCTCCTACTCATGTGTTCAACGAAGCGACGGGCAAACTTGAACCTGTCGCCGCGAAGCCGGGTATCGTTAAACAAATCTTGAAAGGCAAAGACGTAGTAGAACCGCAAGCACAAGCAGCGTTGCGAGGGGGAGTGAGCACTGCGACCGAAGAAGCGGGCATCACCGCCGAGCAAGGGCCGAGTCTTCGGGCCAGCTTGAAAGGCCACATTGATTCCCTCAACCAAGCCGAGGATGCTGCGTACAAGGCGCAGGACGAAGCAGCGGGTACTGACATCAAACAGCTAAACAAAAACCTAGAAAATGCTCAATACCAGAAGTCGCTATTGACCAAGACTCCGCTGGATATCAAGAAGGGCGCTCGGCTCGATGCGGCCATAAGAGCCACGCAAGATGAGATAGACACCGCCAATGCCCGCTTACAATCGAAGGATATTGAACCCAACGCCGCCGACGCCCTGCATCTGAAACGCATGTCTGCTGAGGAATTCGAGGACAAGGTGTTGCATAACCAAAACGTTGTCAGCGGGGATATGACGAAGGGCCAACCCGAAACAGTCAACATTGACAACTTGGTCAAAGAGAGCCAGAAACTTTACGACAAGGACAAGTACGGTTCTTCAAGACTCGAACAATTCATGGGCAAGGATGGGGCAGCGAAGTACATGAAAGACCTTCGTGACCTCCAAACGCAAGGTGTACACGCTATGAAGGCACAGCAATGGGCAGTGCGTGTTGCTAAGGTTCTCGGTACTACGGGAATTGGCTACGAAATTCTGAGGGGTATGACCAGCAACAGCGGCCACTAGTCGCCCCGATTACGATTTAGCGGGGAATAGGAAGTACGCTCCTGAGAGCACGAGACAACTGAGCATAAGCAACGGGCTTGCTGCGAAATAGACCATCGCGCACGCACAGATCGCCGCAAGAATAATCACGAGCCGCATAAAATCCTCTTGTCGGTACATTGTCCGCTCCCGTAGAACCACACGTCAAGCCCCCGAAAGCGCCCGGTACAACAGTAATCCACCATGCCTATTACCAATAAAACGCATCCCTATCGGGTCAAAATAGGAGACAAGATCGTTGGGTTTCCCGCTTCAATGTCGCTGAAGGATGTTGAAATTGCTTGCCAGAAATTGTCTGCTGCGGAGCGCCCGAGCAGAAAGTCTGCATCAACATCCGAAGAGAAACGACCGAAAACCATCAAGTCCGCCCCTAAAACCGCGCCAAAAGTAACGGTTTCGTCCAGATCGACCGCTATTCTTGGCGACAACGGAGCGCAAGCAACCGCCGACCGCCTGTCGCAACTCTTGGCTCAAGTAGATCCGAAGACCGCGAGTGAAGAGGAAAAGGATGAGATTTTTCAGCAGATCATAGGGTACAGAAAGATCGCCCGCTCATTGCCCGACGAGACCCGCGCTGTCCTGGATAGAAAGATGGCAGCGTTCAATAACAGTCAGGTCAAGCAAAAGCCTGCCAAGAAGAAATAGCCCCACTCGTGCAAAAGGTATTTCCGTCTCTAAGAAAAGAGGCGGGGATTCTTTGTGTTATGATCCTCCGCCGAGGGGGAATCAATGGGAAACCTATCCAAAGTAGTCGGGCATTTGAAGAAAGAACTAGCCCGAGCAGAGGCGGAGGCACGAAGATACGGCGCGGCCCTGGCTGCACTAGGAAGCCCAAATTCCAATGGGCGCGGCAAACCTAAACGCAAGATGTCAGCGGCGGGGCGGAAGAGAATCGCGGCGGCTCAACGTGCGCGATGGGCCAAGATCAAAGCCAAGAGTCGAAAGGCGACGGCCAGCTAGAGCCGCATAGCTCTACTGATTCCTTGCGGCAGTATCCCCTTCCCCATTGCCCGACCGGGCTAGGCACATCGTGCTATGTCCCTGCCCGAATTTCCTAGACACCCTTTTTGTCCGCAAATGTAAGATCCCGCCATGGTATCCCTTTGTCTACGAAAGGCATTTCGACGTTACCTTTGACGGGCTTTACGTCAACCGTTCCCGTTGCGGCATACACCGCGACCACCAAGAACGGGCCTCCATGCTTCGCATGAAGAAAGACCCAATCTCCGATCCGGGGAATGCGTTCTGTCATGCCGACAGTTTCCCACAGGTTGGAGCAAAAGGCACTAGAGCTTCTCAAAGAACTGAGGGAGGCTTCCCGCCCGCTCCGCCTTGTCCGCTGCTTCAAACAACCATTCCTTAAAATCCATAACGTCGCGCAAGCTCCGCCCGTCATCCAAACGGGCTGTATAAACCCGCTCTGCCAGAAGTCGAAGGAAGAGGGCATATTCCCGCACGGCAGTATTGTACACCTTGCATCTAATAGATACCTTGTCAACTAAGGGATGTAGGGCTGACGATGCTTCATGGATAAAAGAACGACCTCGGTAACCGTCAAGATGACCGCAGAGGATTATGCTCTCCTGGCGAAAGCGGCGGACCACATTTGGCCTAAAGCAGTGCTCACGCGGTCAAGCATCGTGCTCGGTCTTGCCCGCATTGGGGCGGAGTCAGTCCTGCCGTCGCCACGACGCCGAACAAAAGCCAGCGAATAATAGCGAACGCTCCGCCTATCTCAACGGGCCTTTTGAACCATGTTAACCATCGCAGCATAGTAAGGCTTGATGAACTCAGCGGCGGAATCAGGCGAATTCGAGATTTTGGCTTGTACCATCGCATTCCGCAGCGGTTCGTTGTTGTCAAAGATTGTTTGCACGAGAATTGCGGCGGCTGTTTCGTCAGACATGATTGTCTCCCGAGATGGTTGTCTTTTTCTCACAGCGCGACATTTTAACCCGAGTCATTGCCTGTCGAGGACGGAATGTCGGTCTTTGTTACAGAATCGGAACGCTAGCGGAATCTGCACTACCGAAGCCGAGAAAGGGACATACCTGCCCAATACCCGCCGCTTTTTTCAGGAAGGGAAGAGACGATTCTGAGTCTCCGCGAGTTCAACAGGAATTGAACACTCTTCGCCGTCGTTCGAGACGCGGTTGATCCGACTGCTTACGGGATAGCTCCGCATCAACCTCGCATCGAACGGTTTCAAAAGGTCGGACGCCGCATCCGCGTTCGTCATTCCAGGATCAAGCCACACGTCGTAGTTATCGGGATCAAGAATGACAGGCATCCGGTCGTGGACGGCTGAGGTCACAGCATTCGGCGTCGTCGTTAGAATCGAGCACGTCTGTAGCACTTTCCCGCCTGGATCTTTCCATCTCTCCCATATTCCCGCAAATGCGAACAACTCCCCTTCGTTGACCTCAAAGCAGTACGGCTGCTTGGTCTTGCCCGCTTTCTCCCATTCGTAAAACCCGTCTGCGGGAATCAAACATCTGCGGAGTTGCAGCGCATCGCGGAACGCGGGTTTCGTCGCCGCTGTCTCCGATCTCGCGTTAATCATGCTGGCCGCACCAGATGGGTCTTTCGCCCACCAAGGAATGAGTCCCCAACGAACTAAAGACAATTCGCGGCGGGGTTCCTTGGGATTCTGGCGAATGATTGGGACAGGTTGCGTCGGGGCAACGTTGTAACGAGGAACCCAATCTTCCTCCCCCGCGCTGTCGAAATACTCTTCGACAAGCTGCTTTCTTCGCGAGAGTCGATAGCGTCCGCACATAAGAAAGAAACCCTGGAGCCTTTTAACTAGACCCCTCTGTTATCTGGGAAAGGCCACACAGCGGACATCTGACAAGGAGCGTTGGGGTCCGCTGCGCCATCGTCTCGAACTTTCGGATTTCTAGGATGGCCCCGTCGCGTGGACACTCCGGCCTGCCTCCTCGGAAGTAAGTCTTGCGAATGTCTCGCACTTCCTCGTCCGAGAGTCCGCCGGGAGTCGGTTCGCGTCTTGCGACCTCCCGCGTCGGACTTTGAATGTTTTCAGATTCGCCGCTCACACGCACGAGGTTGCGACCCAACGCCTTCGCCCGATACATAGCCTCATCAGCCCGTTTAATAAGCTCACTGGCAACCGTGGCATGCTCTGGAAAGCACGCAAGCCCAACGCTGGCTGTTATGTGCAAGTTTCGGCTGCTTACTACTGCTGCTTCGATTGACCTCCTGGTTTCCTCTGCAATAGCTATGCCTTCATTCAATCCGAAGTTCGGTAGGAAGACCGTGAACTCCTCACCCCCGTAGCGATAAGCCTTACCTTTACCCCGGACGTGCTTGGCAACTATCTCCCCGCATCCGCGCAGCACTTCATCACCTATGGGATGCCCATGAGTGTCGTTCACGGTCTTAAAGTGGTCCAGGTCCAGCATCAATAATGAGAGAGGCTCGCCCCTCTCGCCCGCCTCTTTGACTGCCCCCTCAAGGTCTGGCTCGAAATACTTTGCCCGGTATAGCGTAGGGATCTTGTCATCGAAGTGATCGTCACTGGCTTTTTCCGGAGGTAGAAAACCAAGCGTCCGCCGCCCCTCATGTGTCAGTCGTAGTTGAAAGGAATCCCGCGTGAAAAAGGCGCTTCGATACGTTTCATCGTTTCGCCGCTGCGGATCAAAAGGGACCGGATGTGCTGTGTAATCCTGTTTCTGTACCGACAACAAGCCTTCGGCGGACAGATTTAATATTGCATCTGTGAGCAAGGATATCGACGCCGCTGCCACTGAACTGTTTATCTCTCGCAGGAGATTCCGCAAACTGGCTAGCTCAAGGGTTCGCCAGTCGTCAGAGTTCTTGAGAGCCGCCAGAATTGACTTCTCCAACTGAATGGTCTCTGCCATCGGCTTTATTTTACCTCTCGTATAGCGGAGTCTTTAACAGGGCGTCAGTGAAGAACTTGACCACAACCTGTAGAATTTCTCCGTGACAAAATCGCGGATGAGACTAGACCCGCAGTTGGCAGCGGAAGCCAAGAGCATCGTCGCTTTGGCATTCCGCAACGGCCCAATCGAAAATGTTCACGCGGGAAAAGAGTGCCCCTTTTGCACGGGCAAGGCGGCGTACTCCCATATAACACAAGCCGAGATGAAAGACATTATTACGCAGGCAGTAGACAAGGTTTACAAATTGCTGTGGCTGAAAAAGAACGACCCTGAGAAGTACGAAGAGACGCTTGAGTTCGGGAACCGATACGCACGGTTTTGGGATGAGCCGAAAACGGACATTGGTTAAATCGTGGGCGCTTTTTTTCACACTCTATTTACAATCGGCGTTCGCAAACAATGCTAGACTCCCCGGCACCAAGGAACTTTCCCCATGAAACTGCGCGACAGATTGGAACCTCAACGGCGCGAGCAGAAATTGCAACAGATTCGCTGGGAACGGGAAGCCGAAAAGAAGCAGGTAGAACGGTTGTCCGCAGTCCTTGCGAAGAAGGCGATTTCCGCCAACGACGAGAGACTTCCCGGCAGAGTCGCGTAATTGCCCGATTGCCGATCTTCCGGTCTAAACCAGCCGCCCGGAAAGCGGGATTCGCAGAAGCAGCTAAGAAACGTCAGGAAGAGGGCAAAATTGTGAAGCTCTCTGGGAGCGGCCACGTATGACCCTTTGTATTGCTGCGGCGTGTAAGGAAAAGAAAGAACCTCGAATAGTGACATGCACGGACTGGAAGTCAACGACCGCACTAGGTAGCTCTCACACGTTCGATAAATTCAAGAAATTGAAACCAGGCTGGGTCGCACTGATAGCCGGGAAAGCATCCCGCGCAAAAGAGATGGTTGCGTCATTGTCTGGAGTCCTCAAAACTCAAGAGGTAACCTCCGACAATGCCATCGCCTTGGTTAAGAGAGCCGCTGCTGCTCATGCCAGAAACCTGAAAGAAGAATATTGTGCATTTAGATTCGGGATGGATTATGACCGCTTTCAACAATGGTGCCGTGAGGTGAACCCCGCCTTGGCGAAGCCTTAGTTGATGAACTCACGCAGATAAAGTGGGGCGCATCTCTGCTTGTGGCGGGATTCGTGAAGGATGATGACGGCGACCCGTGTCCGCTCATATTCAAAATGACTCAAGCAACAAGCGAAGTCACGCACGAGGAACACTTTGGCGCAATCGGTGAAGGCGTTTCCGTCGCAGTGCCCCCACTGCTGAGACGCGAATATGATTGGGAAGAAACGTCTTTAGGCAAAGCGATCTACTACTTGTATGAGGCGAAAACCCTGGCGGAAATAATTGACTCTGTGGGTCCAAGCACATCTCTGGATGTGCTGTACCCAAGTGGAGAGTTAAAATCCGCCACGAATGCTGGTTATGACTACTGTGACGAACTGCTCAAGAAATTTGGCCCAAAACCGAGAGTCACCGGAATTGAATGGAAGGATGAATATCTTGGTCCTTTCGAGGATGAGTCTGAATCAGACGTGAAAGCCGGGGATATTAAGCAGCGTGCTCTTTCTCGGCAGTCCGCTCCTCAAAAATTACAAAAGAAACGCACGTAATTTGATGTCACGACCAGGGACCAGTGCGCGGCGGCGGGCCAGACTGCCGTTCGGCAAGACGAATGTGTTGCGCTTGCTGATTGACGACTCGGTTGAGCCACTGTTTCGGATCAATTTCGCTAAGTCTAAATTCTTGTTTCCGCGCTGGAGCACTATCAGCAAAAATAGTAATGGACAACAGGACATCACTCGATGGGAATCCCCCCAAGGTGAGAGGCGTACTTTGGGCGCAGATGGTAACCGCTGCGGCGACATTGACGAGACACGACAATACAATGCCCATTTCGGGGTACAAGGGGTTTTTTATCTCAAGTAGAGACGTTCCTGGAGCGCCCGGTCTAAGGGAATACTCATTATCGCCCATGCTCATTGAAAGCGGCATCGTGGCGGAGAGTTGCAAACAAGCGTTGGCGGCCCGAACTTTGCCAGTGTTGCGGACGCCGAAAGACAGATTCATATTTAGCCGAAATTCACTCAGCAAGCCGTTCACACGTGGGCTTGTGGAATCAAGAGCCGCGCTGGTGATTTGCAAGTCGTGAATTTCCAGCTTGGGATACCGTGTTCTATTGCGGATGTCTTCAATGATCCGATGCGATGCGGGTTGAGACTTCCCGCTCAGACGCACATAGTATTTAAGATCGCGTTTCGATTGGTGGGGGGCGCGTTCGCTGTCAGACACGTCCACAACATAGATGGATTTGTCTGGCGCTAGGGATGATCCAGTTGCACTTGGCGGAATCTCGTAAACGTTGAAACCAACAATCTCATAGTCAGTCAATGTGGGGATAACATCTTCGAGCCATTCCTTCGTTGATTGCCTCCCCTTGATTGAGCGAGCCACACCTCCGTTGTCTACTGTCCCCGCGTTCGTGAGGCCGTAAATAATTCGACCGCCTCCTGTGTTCGCAAACGCGGATAGTTGCTTCGCCAACTCATTCAGAACGTTATCTTCTCGTACTTGCGGGAGCGTCAGGTCTAAGAGTGGAACACCCTTACGCTCGAAAGTGTCATTCTCGTCTGCTGGAAGCGACAAAACATCATCCTCGGTCCATTCAGCAGTAGGTTTGGGCATGTTGAAATTGTAAGCCTAGGAAAGGCTCCCGCTGAACTTGTCGTCAATCTTCCGCATGATCGCCTCAGCCCATTGAATGGACGCCGCTATCAACTTGTCCGTCCGTGGGCTTCCCTGCGGCCCTCCGAACAAATCATCGGCTCTTTCCATGTGTAGGCTGGCGAGAATCGCAGCCATGATGCCGATTACGCGCTTTCGCCCCTCGTCCATCCCGGCATCCTAGCACATCTTTCGCCTTTGATTCGCTACGAAATTGTGTTACTCTCCTCGCTCGGGATGACAACCACCACTGAATCTCAGACAGAGTCTTTGCCGCAAAAAGTAGTTGGCCTAACGGCCAAGCACGCTGCCTTCATCTTCGCCCTTATCTACGGCGCAGGCTTCTTAGTTCTCTCGATTCATTACGGGCGATTTGGGATCGACACCACAGAACCGTTCAAACCTAAGGTCTTCTCTGCTGGATTGTTGTTCGTTGTGATGGCAGGACCTCCCTGTATTGCTATGGCACGTTTTGCCTCACTTTTTGGGCTGCGGATGCCAAATACAACTGTCGTGAAGCATGGGATGGGATATATCAGATCGAGTTGGGTCTTAGATTTCTGGTGGATTGCTTTCGGTTTGAGGATGGCAAGTGCGTTTCTCTTTACGAATATCGAATTTTGGCCTCGCTACCCCGGATTCCTGTTTTACATTGTGGCTTTTATGCTTTCGGTCATCGCCCGTCAATTTTGGAACCCGGACCAGCACCCCCTCAAGGCAATTGCAAATTGTGCAGCCTTGTTCGTCGCTGGAGTTGCGATTGTGTACAAGTACACAAGCCATCAGTTTTTTCTGGAGGTTATATGGTTTTACCTAGTAGGATTGCTATTTCTTTGGATGCACTTTGTATGGAGCAGTCCTAAAGAGTCGCAAACCTACGATTGGGAAAGGCAGTTCTTTTCCCTTCTTGGCGTGGTGCTATTCTTCGCCGTGTTCGTGTATGGGAACATTCGCTCTGTCTACGGAGGCGGCGCTCCCCTCCGCATAGATGTGATCTTCAATCGCCCAACCTCATTTTCTGCCAGCACGAGCACAAGTGGTTTCTTGGTGGATCAGGATTCTCACGGTTACTACATCATTCATCAGGAAGAAGAAAAAGAAGCCCATTTCATTCCGCGCGAAGCCGTCGCGGAAATTGTGTTCCACGGCAATAAACTACTCTTTTACGGAAAGTCCCCGTGAGAGAGCGGCATTCTATTTCTTTCGAGACGGACCCGAGTTTCGCCCCTCATTCGTTGCCAATTGCTGTAGTGTCGCGAGAAGGTCAA
>Ga0182018_10003099_pt1 | contig 15447 bp, 17 predicted proteins | sample 812P2MmetaG_FD_120490 | JGI IMG/M metagenome (GOLD analysis project Ga0182018, IMG submission 120490) | Permafrost microbial communities from Stordalen Mire, Sweden - 812P2M metaG | ecosystem: Environmental > Terrestrial > Soil > Wetlands > Permafrost | place: Sweden: Stordalen | collected...
GGCACGCTGGTAAATCGAACCGTTGATTCTCCGGAGTCCGAACGCGCGTTGCGCGAGGAAAGCAAAGGACTGCGCACCCTCACCCTCACGGGTCGCGAGCTGAACGATCTTGCCCTGATCGCCAATGGCGCGCTCAGTCCGCTGGAAGGCTTCATGTCTCGCAAGGATTACGAGAGCGTCGTCGAGGCAATGCGATTGGCCAATGGGTTACCGTGGACGATACCGGTCGTTTTGGGAGTCACTCGCGAAGAGGCGCCCACGCCCGGCACGCGGGCAGCACTTTATGACGGCGAAGGCGCCTTACGCGGCGTCATTGAGGTCGAAGAGGTCTTCAACTATGACAAGGCGCGCGAAGCGCGAACCGTTTATTTAACCGAAGACGACAAGCACCCGGGCGTCGCCGCGCTCTACGAGCGCAAAGAGGTGCTCGTCGGTGGGCCCGTCACCGTGTTGGCTCGCGAGCACGATCCCGAGAACCTCTCTCCCAGCGAATGTCGAGCCGAGTTCGAGCGTCGCGGTTGGAAGACCATCGTCGGCTTCCAGACGCGCAACCCGGTTCACCGCGCTCACGAGTACATTCAAAAATGCGCGATGGAGACCGTCGACGGATTGCTGCTCCACCCGCTGGTCGGCGAGACCAAGAGCGACGATATTCCGGCAGACGTTCGCATGCGGTGCTATCGCGCGCTGTTAGACAACTACTATCCGTCCAACCGCGTGCTGCTGAGCACGCTGCAGGCAGCGATGCGTTATGCAGGGCCGCGCGAGGCGATCTTTCATGCGATCATGCGTAAGAATCACGGCTGCACTCACTTCATCGTGGGCCGAGATCACGCCGGCGTCGGAAGCTATTACGGAACGTACGACGCGCAGAAGATGTTCGACAACTTCACTCCCGAAGAGTTGGGCATCACGCCGCTCAAGTTCGAAAACAGCTTCTACTGTCTGCGCTGTGAGGGGATGGGTTCGCAGAAGACCTGCAGCCACGACCCCACGCACCACGTCACGCTCAGCGGTACGCAAGTGCGCGAGATGCTACGCGCCGGGCAGCTTCCCCCTCAGGAGTTCTCGCGGCCCGAGGTTGCGCAGATTCTGATCGAAGCGTCCCGCGAGACTGCCGCCTCGGCGTAACGATAGATACGGCTTTAGGCGGCGTTGTCGGGCGCGGGCGTACGGCGCTGGTGCAACGCAAACCGGTTGCCTTCGGGATCGCTCGCGAAGCACGTCATGCATGCGGGGAACTCGTGCACGTCGCTGACCTCGACGCCACTGGCTTTGAGCCGTTCGCGCATGGCCGCGAGGTCATCGACTTCGAATGCCGCGCCGGTCGAAGCGCCGGGCTGGAAGCCCAACCCTTCGCCGTTGCCGATTCCGAAGGTAGTGCTTCCAACATTGAACTCGATCCAATGATCGCCAAAGGAGTCGCCGGCTTGCAGACCGAGCACGTCGCGATAAAAATCGCGCGCCCGCGGCACGTCCCTAACGGAATAGGCGAAGAACGCGATATCTTTGATCATGTACGATCCTCCAGAAGCGCTACCGAATTCCGTGCCGACTCTATGGCTACCTTTTGGCGCAGGCGCGGGAATCTGGCCGCGCGAAGCACGGCGCCAAGCCAAGGAGGGTGTCGATGCTGGTGCTAAGCCGTAAAACCAATCAATCGATAATGATCGGCGACGCGATTCGCGTAATCGTCGTTGGCTTCGACGGCGATCAAGTGAAACTCGGCATCGAGGCTCCGCGCGACGTGCCGGTGCACCGCTTCGAGATTTTTGCCGAGATTCACCAAGACCGTTCTCCGGGAGGCGCGGCGGCCGGGTTGGGAGACGGGGACACGCTCCGGAGCCCGTAGAATATTGACCCAGGTCTCTCCGGAGGCCTTGCTTACGAGGGGCTTTTTGTGATCTGCGCTCTGGTTTTGCGTGCGAGCGTTCGCTCAAGGGTTCATGCCGGCGGTCCGAAGGAGTGGACTCGCGCTTGAACTTCAGCTACATCATTGTAGGGTTCGTCGTCGGCGCTTGCACGGCGTACAGCGGCGTCGGCGCGGGCGCCATCACGACGCCACTGCTGATCTTCCTCGGTGTAACGACGTCGAAGGCAATCGGTTCCGACCTGCTCTTTGCGCTCGGCACGAGGCTGGTTGCGATGATCGCACACGTTCAGAAACGGACGGTCCAGGTCTCGGTGCTCTGGCGTCTCTCCCTTGGCGGATTTCCCGCGGCGATCATCGGCGTCATCCTTAGCGCGCAGCTGCACAAGATGCTCGACATTCGCCAGTTGGAAAGCATTCTGCGATTGGCGGTCGCTGCTGCCTTGTTGGTTTCCGCCGGGGGAATCATCTTCAATCGTAAGCTCGCGCGCGATCAGTCCGAACTAACGGCCACCGAGCTTCCAACGTTGCGCCTTGCTGCCATTGGGTTTTTCGTCGGACTCACGGTGAGCATTACGTCGATCGGCGCCGGCTCGCTGACGCTGCCGCTTCTGCTGATGGCTGCGCCCATCGTGGCGTTGCGGCGTTTGGTGGGGACCGACCTGGCCTTCGCAGTCGTGGTACTCGTGCCGTCGCTCGTAGGCCACTGGCAGCTCGGCGACGTCAACCCTTCGATTGCCGGGTCGCTGTTGCTCGGGTCGATTCCGGGTGTCTTCGTCGGCTCGCATTTCGTCACACGGTTGCCTGAGCGGTGGTTTCGCAGCGCTCTAGCGGGCGTGCTCGTCGTCGTGGCGTTGGCTCTATCTATTCCTATTCACCACGCGTAGGGCTCCCGGCTCGTTCGCGCGCGACGAGGTCGTTCGCGCGCAAGAGACTCTCGAACGTGCCGGCATCGCTCCACCAGCCTTTCATGATGTCGTAGCGGAGCTCGCCGTCTGCCAGATAGCGGTTGTTGACGTCGGTAATTTCGAGTTCGCCGCGCGCCGACGGCGATAGCGTGCGAATGTAGCCAAAGACGCGAGCGTCGTACATATAGACGCCCGTAACCGCATAGGAGCTTTTCGGATGCTCCGGTTTTTCTTCGATTGCGACGATGCGGTCGCCGTCGAAGGCCGGCACGCCGAAGCGCCGCGCATCGCCGACCTCTTTGAGGAGAATGCGAGCGCCGGCGCCTTGCTCCCGAAACTTGGCGACGTAGGGCGAGATGTTTTCTTGGAGGATATTGTCGCCGAGCACGACCACGATGGAACCGCCCTCGGCAAAATGCTCGCAAAGGTGCAGCGCATCGGCGATTCCGCCTTCGCCTTCTTGATATGTGTAATAAATATCCCGCAGTCCAAACTCCGCACCGTTGCCGAGGAGACGAAGGAACTCACCTGCGGAGTTTCCGCCGGTGACGATCATGATCTCCACGATGCCGGCCGAGCAGAGCGTCTCCAGCGGATAGTAGATCATCGGCTTGTCGTAAACCGGCAGCAAATGCTTATTGGTAACCTTCGTTAGCGGACGCAACCGCGTGCCGAGGCCGCCCGCCAAGATAACCCCTTTGAGGGTCCCAGAACCGTCAGGCCGGTGCATGCTCGCCTTTCAGCGGGCGCCACCAGGCTTCGTTGGCGCGGTACCACGCGACGGTACCCGCAATCCCCTCTTCAAAGCGCATCTGCGGTTTCCAGCCGAGGGCGTGCAGTCGCGAGCTATCGAGCGCGTACCGGCGGTCGTGCCCGAGCCGGTCGGCGACGTGTTCGACGTGACGCCCCAGCGAACGCCCACACGCGCCGATCAGCAGGCGCGTGAGCTCGAGGTTGGTTAGCGAGGATCCACCGCCTGCGTTGTAGATGCCGCCGGGCACGCCGTGCTCGAGGACGTGGAGAACCGCGCGCGCGTGGTCGTCGACGTAGAGCCAGTTGCGAATTTGTAGACCGTCACCGTAGACCGGTACCCGCCGATCGTCGAGCAAATTCGTAATGAAGAGCGGAACGATCTTTTCGGGATACTGATTCGGGCCGTAGGTGTTGCTTCCGCGAGTGATGACGACGGGTACGCCGTAGGTTGCGTGGTAGGCGAGCGCCAGCAAGTCGGCTGCAGCCTTACTGGCGGCATACGGGCTCCGCGGCCGCAGCGCGTCGCTCTCCGTGGACTCACCCTCGGCCACCTCGCCATAGACCTCGTCGGTCGAAACTTGCACCATTCGAGAGACGCAGCCGTCGCGAAGCGCCTCCAGGAGGACCTGCGTCCCCAAGGTGTCGGTCCGCAGAAAGGCCTCGGGATTGTCGATCGACCGGTCGACGTGGGTCTCCGCGGCGAAGTTTACGACGGCGTCGGCCCTGGAACCGATCGCCTCGCGCACGGCGGCCGAGTCGCAGATGTCGCCTCGCAGGAAGCGGTAACGAGGCGTTTGCTCGAGATCGGATAGATTCGCTGGGTTCCCGGCATAGGTCATGGCGTCGAGGTTGACGACCTCCAGGTCGGACCGCTCTTGTAGCGCGAGCCGAATGAAGTGCGAGCCGATAAAGCCCAAACCCCCAGTAACCACCCAGCGCATGCCGCGCGGCTTTCGGTTCGCCGTCCGAGCGCGCCTTGGAGGCGCGGGGCGGCCGTGCTATAATCGCGCGGCTGTCTCTTACTTCACCTCGCAGGGAGGCGGGGTGTTTATGGCTCGCTAGGAGGTCCGCCAGCGCAGGGATGGGCGGCGGCCGGGAGCCAGAAAGGTTAACCTATGACCGTCGTCACCATGCGCGAGCTCTTGGAGGCGGGCGTCCACTTCGGGCACCAAACCCGCCGTTGGAACCCAAAGATGAAACCCTTCATCTTTCAAGAGCGAAACGGCATCTACATCATCGACCTCGCACTCACGGTGCAGAAGCTTCGAGAGACCTACGAAGCCGTCAGACAAATGGCTCGGGCCGGGCGCGTGATCCTCTTCGTTGGAACGAAGAAGCAGGCCGCCGACGTCGTGCGCGAAGAGGCCGAGCGCGCCGGTACGTTTTTCGTCAACCAGCGCTGGCTGGGCGGCACCCTCACGAACTTCGCAACGATCCAAAAACGAATCGCGCGGCTGCGCGAGCTCGAGAACATGAAGCTTCAGGGCGACTTCGAACGCCTGCCGAAAAAGGAAGTTGCCAATCTGCAAGACGAGATGAACCGGCTGGAGCGCTTTCTCGGCGGCATCAAGGATATGCACCGGCTTCCCGACGCGCTCTTTATCGTGGATCCGAAGAAGGAGCGGATCGCCGTTTTAGAAGCGCGCAAACTGAAGATTCCAATTATTGCGGTGATCGATACCAATTGCGATCCGGACGAAATCGACTATCCGATCCCCGGGAACGACGATGCCATTCGTGCCGTGAAGCTGATGGTCGGCAAGATCGCCGATGCAATCATCGAGGGGAAGACCGAAAGCGAGAGCGCCTACGATCACGTTGAATACGAGGCATCGCCCGAGGCGTTCGAAGACGAGGCTCCCGTAACGATGGCGGAGGCGGGGCTTTGATTTCCTATCAACCCAAGGCCGAAGAGATCAAGGCGCTGCGCGAAGCCACCAGCGCGCCGATGATGGACTGCCGCAAGGCGCTCCTCGATGCCGGCGGCGATCCCGATCGCGCCAAAACGCTGCTGCTCGAACGCGGTGCCGCGCAGGCTGCAAAAAAAGCCGAACGCGTGGCGGACGAAGGGCTCGTCACAAGCTACGTGCATGCTGGCGGGAAGATCGGGGTCTTGGTCGAGGTCAACAGCGAGACCGATTTCGTGGCCCGCAATCCGCGGTTTGCGGAACTTTCTCGCGACATCGCGATGCACATCGCGGCAATGTCGCCGCGGTATCTCGATCGCGAGAGCGTGCCGAGCGAGATTGTCGATCGCCTGCGCGAGGAGTTTGCGGCCGGCGTACCATCCGGAAAGTCCGCCGAGGTCGGCGAGAAGATCGTTGCCGGAAGGCTGAACAAATGGTTCGAGGAGCACTGCCTGCTCGACCAAACCTTTGTGAAGGACGATAGCGTGACCGTCGGGGATCTGCTCCATCGTTCGATCGGAGCGCTCGGCGAGCGCATTCGGGTCCGGCGCTTCGCAAGATACGCCCTCGGTGAGTGAACGCGAGCGGCCGCGATTCTCTCGCGTGCTGTTGAAGATCTCAGGCGAAGCCTTCGCCGGCGGCTCGAACAGCGTCGACGTCAACACGACCCATGCGATGGCCGCTCAGATCGCCGACGTAAGCCGCGACGGCGTCTCTGTGGCGATCGTCGTTGGCGGCGGCAACATCTGGCGTGGAAAAGTGCACGAAGAGGCCGGCATGGATCGCGCGACCGCCGACTACATGGGAATGCTGGCGACGGTGATCAACGCGCTGGCATTGCAGGATGCGCTCGAGCGCATGGGAGTGGCCTCGCGGGTCCAAACCGCCATTGCGATGCATCAGATCGCCGAGCCCTATATTCGACGGCGTGCCATCCGCCATTTGGAGAAGGGAAGAATCGTCATTTTTGCCGCCGGGACGGGCAACCCGTATTTCACGACCGACACGACCGCCGCGCTGCGAGCGGTGGAAGTCGAGGCCGAGGCGATCTTAAAGGCGACGAAAGTAGACGGCATCTACTCGGCCGATCCGAAAAAAGATCCGCTCGCGACGCGCTTCGACCGCCTCGACTACATGGACGTGCTGCAACTCGGACTGGAAGTGATGGATTCGACGTCCATGGCGCTCTGCATGGACAATTCGCTTCCGGTCATCGTGTTCGATATGGCGGTTCCGGGGAACATTCGACGCGTCATCTGGGGCGACGCGATCGGAACGTACGTCGGACGGCAGACGGCGCCGGCAGGCGCAAGGAGCGTGTAAGCAATGGCGGGCGCCGATTTTAAAGAGATCGAATCGAAGATGCACAAATGCGTGGACGCCGCTCGCGGCGATTTCGCGGCCATTCGCACCGGGCGCGCGTCGCCGGCGCTGCTCGACCGTCTCGTCGTCGAGGCCTACGGTCAGCCCGCGCCGCTCAAGCAGGTCGCCGGAGTATCGGTCCCGGATTCGCGCACGCTGCTGATCACGGCCTGGGACAAAGGCGTCGTTTCAGAGATTCGAAAGGCAATTGAGAAGAGCGATCTGGGCCTGACGCCCAACGTCGACGGCACCGCCATCCGGCTCGTGATACCTCCGCTGAACGAAGAGCGTCGTCGCGACCTCGCGAAGCTGGTTAAGAAGAAGGGCGAGGACGGCCGAATCGCCGTTCGTAACGTGCGGCATCATGCCCACGACGAACTAAAAAGCGAGCTGAAGTCGCATGCGATCACAGAAGACGAGAATAAGCGGATGCAAGATACTCTTCAAAAGCTTACGGACAAGTACGTGAAAGAGATCGACGGCCTCGTGGCGGCCAAAGAAAAAGAGATAATGGAAGTGTGAACGAGGAGCTGATACTCGTTCCGGAGGTGCAAGCGCGGCGCGCGCTGCGCGATCACGCTCTGCGCCTGCACGTACTCGCTCCCCACGGCGCGTGGCTCGGGTGCGGAGCCTTGCGCGTTCTTCGCTTGAAAATAAACGAGGACCGCTCGGCGGACGTCGTGGCTGGCTACGAATCGTATCGGCCGGCATGACGATGTCTTTGGCCGAGGGCTGCGCGGTAGCGCTGGGTTCGGGTTCCGTACCGCGCCACGTGGCCATCATTATGGACGGCAATCGCCGCTGGGCCAAAGAGCGGGGGCTGCCCGCGATCGAAGGGCATCGTCGCGGCATGGTCGCGCTGCGTCACGTCACGCGCGCCGCCAGCGACTTTGGCATTGGAGTGCTCACGGTTTACGGCTTCTCGACGGAAAACTGGAATCGCTCGGCCGGCGAGATTTCGCTGCTGTTCGAGCTCTGCGTTGCCTTCGCGCGCAACGAGTTGATGGAGCTGCGGCGCAACAACGTGCGCGTGCGCGTCATCGGCGAGTGGGAGTCGCTTCCCCAAGCCCCACGCGCTGCGTTGGCAGATCTGCAAGCGCAAACCGCCGGTAACACCGGGCTGCTCCTCAATCTTGCGGTGAACTATAGCTCGCATGCCGAGCTTCAACGGGCCGTCCGAGCCATCGCGCAAGACGCTGCGCTCGGAAACCTCATACCCGATGCGATCGACGAGAGCGTTATACGCCGTTACCTCTATACGGCCGATCTGCCCGAACTCGACTTGCTGATCAGGGCCGGGGGCGAGCGACGGCTTTCGAACTTTCTTCTGTACCAGGCCGCATACGCCGAGCTCGTTATGTGCGACGTATTCTGGCCGGCGTTCTCAAAGGACGATCTCGCGCGAGCGCTTGTGGAGTTTGCGCAGCGGGAACGGCGTTTCGGCGGGACTTGAGCCGGCGACGGGTCGTGGTCGGCCTGATCGTCGCAGCGATCGGGCTGTTCTGCGTACTCTTCCCGTGGGCGTTCTATGGGCTCTTGCTCGTGATCGGGCTTGCCAGTATCTACGAGTTCAACTACCTGTGCGCGATCAAAGGGCAGCCGCTGGAGTATCCAGTCGCGGTGCTCGGCGTCGTCGCGTACATCGCGATGGCCGTCTTCGGGGTGCTTCACAACTGGGAGGGCGTGCTGCTTGCGGGGATCGTCATCGCGGCCTTCTCACTCGGAATGTATGGCGAGGAGAAGGGCTACTTCGCGCGCACCGCTTACACGCTGCTCGCCGTTCTTTACATCGGCAAGCTGCTGACCTATTTCGTCTTCATTCGTCAGATTGCCGGCAACGGCATGTGGTTGACGCTGTACGTCATCCTCATCATCGTGATGACGGATACCTTCGGAATGCTCGTCGGCTCGAGCCTGGGCCGCCATCCGTTCACGCGAATCTCGCCGAACAAAACCGTCGAAGGGTCCGTTGGGTCGCTGGTCATCACGACCGCCTTCGCGATCGGCGCAACCTGGTTCGCGCCGCTGCACCTGCAATGGTGGCAAGGGGCCGTGCTCGGCGTCGTGACCTGCGTCGCGGCCCAGATCGGGGATCTGGTGGAATCGGCCTTTAAACGCGACGCGGGCGTAAAAGACGCCGGTGCCATGATCGTGGGTCACGGCGGCGTCTTAGATCGGTTCGATTCGTATCTTCTGGGCGGCGTAGCGTTCTTTGCGACGCTCCATCTCTTGGGTATATTGAGTCTTCCATGACGCTCCGTCCTCCGACCCTTCGACAAACTCAGGGCAGGCTGAGCTCAGGATGACATACGTAGGGAACGGCCAGTGCGTAAGCGAGTAGCAATTCTGGGATCGACGGGTTCGATCGGCACTCAAGCGCTGGACGTGATTGCCGCGCATCCCGAAAGATTCGAGGTCGTCGCTTTGGCCGCGGGGCGGAAAGAAGATCTGCTTCGCGAGCAAGCGCGGCGGTTCGGCGCGCGTGTAGCGACGACGATCGGCGACGGTCCGGAGGGGCTTCTGCGAGTCGCCGTGTCGAGCGAACCCGACATCCTTCTTGCGGCAACGGATGGTTCCGTCGCGTTCGAGGCCGTTTTCGCAGCGGTGGAGCGAGGCACCGACGTTGCCGTTGCAAACAAAGAGCTCATCGTTGCGGCGGGGGCGCTGCTCGTCGAGTCGGCGCGACGCAGCGGCGCGAAGCTGCTACCGGTCGACAGCGAACATAGCGCGATCTTCCAGTGCTTGGTCGGCGAAGAACGGGAGAGCATCGCCGCGATCGTACTGACGGCTTCGGGTGGGCCGTTTTGGCGCACGTCTCGGGAAGCGATGGAACATGCGGACGTGAAAGCCGCGCTCGCGCATCCAACGTGGCGGATGGGAACGAAAAACACGATCGATTCGGCAACGATGATGAATAAGGGTCTGGAGGTCATCGAGGCAAGCCGGCTCTTCGGCTTCCCGGGCGAGCAAATACGCATCGTCGTGCATCCGCAATCGATCGCGCACGGCTTTGTTCTCTTTGCCGACGGAAGCGTAAAGTCGCAGCTGGCCGCTCCCGATATGCGCCTGCCGATTGGCTACGCCCTTGCCTATCCCAACCGGCTCCCGCCGGTTGGGGACCCGGCCATCCACGGCGATGTGTTGCAAATCTTGGGGGCAAAGCAAGGAGAGGTCGCCTTGCGGTACGATTTCGAGGCGCCCGATCCGCTTCGATTTCCTTGCGTCGCCTTAGCATACGAAGCGCTGGCTGCGGGCGGCACGGGGCCCGCGGTGCTCTCGGCCGCAAACGAAGTCGCCGTGGACGCGTTTGTCGAAGGTAGGATTGCTTTCGGGAAAATCTCAGAGGTTATCGAACGAACCATGGAGCGGACTCGCCCGGCCGAGGCTAGTCTCGATGGGGTACGCTTGGCCGACCGAGAGGCTCGAATAAACGCGCAGGCAATCGTGGAAGGAACGCAAAGGTCGTCGAATTGAATCTTCTCGCCGTCGTCACCCTAGTCGGATTCGAAAAGGTCGCCACATTTTTGGTGATGCTTTCGGTGTTGATCGTCCTGCACGAGCTCGGTCACTTCATCTTGGCACGCCGAAACGGCGTGCGAGTGAACGAATTTGCCGTAGGATTCGGTCCGCGGCTGCTGGCTTGGAAGAGCCCGCGCAGCGGAACGCAATACTCGTTGCGAGCCTTTCCGGTCGGTGGCTTCTGTGCGATGGAAGGCGAAGACGGCAAGGGCTCTGAGGCAGAGCAGCAACGAAGTTTTCGCGCGCAGCCGCACGACGCGCAGAGCAACTTTCAGGCGAAGTCGCCATGGCGTCGCCTTGCGATTATCCTGGCCGGACCCGCCGCGAACTTTTTGCTCTGCTACGCAATCTTGCTAATCGGCGCCTTAGCGTTCGGCGTAGCGAGCGATAGAACGAGCCAGCCGGTGGTCCGCGAAGTGATCCCAGGATCCCCCGCGCAGATTGGCGGCCTCCGTCCGGGCGACCGCATCGTTGCCATCAACGGCATGCCGATGACGACGGGAAAGAAGTTGGTCGACACGATTCACGGGGCGCTGCGGAAAAGGCTCGATCTAGTCTATCAACGCAACGGCACTCAGACCGAGATCTACGTTTTGCCACGCGCCTGTCCGCCGCAAGTCGGGCGGAACCTTGGCTGCATCGGATTCTCCCCCGTTCCGGCTTTCGAACGCGTTGGATTCGTTGCCGCGGTACGCCAAAGCGGCGAGCAGTTTGTCGTAATCGCCCACGAAACGGTTGAAGGGATCGTGCTCCTCGTGACGCAGTTTTCAAAGTATTCGCCGCAAGTCTCCGGGCCGATCGGCATGGGTCAGGCGGCGGCGACGGTGCAGGACTGGGGCTGGGGACCGTATTTGACGTTCGCTGCCACGATCTCGTTTGCGCTCGGGCTCTTTAACTTGCTGCCTATTCCCGCGCTCGACGGCGGACGCGCCGCGTTCATTATCGCGGAGCTGATTCGCGGGCGCCCGGTGGATCCGGAGAAAGAGGCGATGGTCCACTTGGCAGGCTTCGCGGCGTTGATTGCCTTGGTAATGCTCGTCGCTTTCCACGACATCACGCGCATCGTCAGGGGCCAGGGGGTGCTGTAATGCTTCGACTGCGTCGTAAGAGCAAGCCAATCTTTCTCCAGAATAAGACGGGTAAGGCCGACGCAAAGAGTGTCTGGATCGGCGGCGATCATCCCGTCGTCGTGCAGTCGATGACGACGACCGACACGGCCGACGCAGACAAGACGCTCGAACAAGTTTACGGCCTTGCGATGGAAGGCTGCGAGGTCGTGCGCGTCACGGTCAAGGACCCGCCCGATGCCGCGGGTCTCCCGGCGATCGTTTACCGCTCGCCCGTTCCGATCGTGGCGGACATTCACTTCGACCACAAGATGGCGCTGGCGGCAATCGAAGCCGGCGTCGCGAAACTGCGATTGAATCCTGGGAATATTCGCGACCCTAAGAAGGTTGCGGAGGTGGTCACTGCGGCGAAAGCGCGGGGCATCCCGATTCGCGTCGGTGTCAATATGGGTTCGCTCGCGCCCGACTTAGAGAAATCGCTCGGCCATACCGCCGAAGCGATGGTGCTCTCGGCCTTGCGTCACGTTGAGATGCTCGAAGAGCACGACCATACGGATATTGCGATTTCGCTCAAAGCCCACGACGTCGCCACGACCGTCGAGGCCTATCGCTTGATGGACGGCCGTTTACGCGAGCGCGCGACGCCCTATGCGTTGCACCTCGGCATTACCGAAGCGGGACTGCTGCGCGACGGCACGATCAAGTCGGCGATTGGGCTTGGGATTCTGCTCTGGGAAGGCATCGGGGACACGATTCGAGTCTCGCTGGCGGACGACCCGATCGAAGAAGTCCCCGTCTGCTGGGGAATTCTCAAATCGCTTGGTCTGCGAGAAAAAGGCTTCGAAATTACCGCCTGTCCCTCGTGCGGGCGCGCCGAAATTTCGGTGCTCGAGCTCGGTCGAGCCGTTGAAGCGATCGCCAAGTCGTATAGCGCGCCGGTGAAGGTCGCCGTGATGGGCTGTGTCGTCAACGGCCCGGGTGAATCGAAGATGGCCGACGTCGGCGTCGCGGGCGGCAAGGGCAAGGGTGCGATTTATCGCGCCGGCGAGTTGGTCGGGACTTATCCGGAGAGCGAGCTGCTCGGCATGCTGCGACTGGAAATCGAAAAGGTCATCGCAGAGAAGTATCCCGCATACGTCGACGAGATCGGGCGGCCTCCGGCGGCCATGCCGTCCGCCGTCTGATGCGCCGGATCGCCGAAGCTTACGTTGGCCTGCGCTGGCAAAGCTTCGCCGTGGTGGCACTCTGCGCACTGCTTGCCTCGTCGCTGCTCGTGTTTTCCCGACCGATCGTCATGCTGGTCGACGGCGAGCGTGTCGATACGGACGTGGCGCCCGTGACGACCACGAATGCCAAAGCGTTCGTCCCGCTGCGCTCGATCGCCGACGCACTCGGTGCCGAGACCGAGGTCGACGCCAAGACTGGTGCGATCAGCGTGGTTCTGGGCGGTCAGACGCTTACGCTGCGTGTCGGCGACCCGCACGCGACGGTCAACGGCATGCCGCTTACGCTCAAGCACGCGCCGTTCCGCGTGCGCGGCCGCGTGCTAATTTCCTTGGACGCCGTCGCGCGCGCGCTCAACGTTCGCGCGAAATACAACTCTCGTGAAGCTCGCATCGAGGTAGTAACGCCGGGCATCGGCCAAGCGCCGAACCCCGGAAACACCGAACCGCACTGACAGACCTCGCACGCAGGGTCAGAACTCGCTGAGGCCCTCGGGCTCTTCGACCGGGACGACCGCATCGGGGTTGGACTTGCGGAAACCGTAGGCGAAGAAGAAGACCAATCCGCAGACGAGGGCGATGACGAACCACGTCCAAGTCGCGCGCGAGAGACCGAAGACCGCTAAGAAGAGCGAACAGACGATCCCCAAGATTGGGAAGAGCGGCACGAACGGCACTCGGAAGCTGCGTGGAAGATCCGGCTTGCGGTGGCGAAGATAGAGCACGCCGGCGCAAACGACGGTGAATGCCATCAGAGTACCGATATTGACTAAGTTAAGCAGATTGTTAAGCGGCACGATCAGCGCGAGAATCGCCACGGCGACCCCGGTGATCATTGTGGTGACCAACGGCGTCTTGAAGCGCTGGTTAACCGCTGCAACCATCGGCGGCAGCATGCCGTCGCGCGCCATCACGTAGAAAATACGCGACTGACCGAGCAGTGACGCAAGCGCTACGCTCGTCGTGCCGGCCAGAACCCCGATCGTGATGACCCAGGTAAGTGCCGGTATGTGAAGCGGAGCGAGCGCATAGACGAGCGGATTCTTGATCGGAACATCTCTCCACGGAACGACTCCCACGAGAACGATCGCCGTAGCGCAGTAGATGAGCGTGCCGATCGCAAGCGCGCCGATCACGCCCACGGGAACGTCGAACTGCGGGTTCTTGCACTCTTCTGCCGTCGTCGTCGCGGTGTCGAAACCGATGTAGCTGAAGAAGACGAATGCGCCGACGGCGACGATTCCATAAGGCTGAGCGGACGACGAGTAATCGGCCATCCCTCCGAAGGGCCGCAGCGCTCCCCAGCCGACGGGGTTGAAGTTGTGGAGGTTCGCACCGTGAAAAAGAAAGAGCCCGGCGACGATGAAAACGATGAGTGCGGAGATCTTCAACACGACAAAGGTATTATTTACCATGGCCGTCTCGCGAATGCCGACGGAGAGTAGAACGCTCAATCCGATAACGAAGAATGCGGCGACGAAGTCGTATTGGGAGTGAAGGATATCCCAGCTCGACGGCACCCACCACGCGCCGTGAACGATCAGGTTCGACTGTTGCGCCCAGGCGGGCAACGCGAAGCCGACGCTCTTGAAAACATCTTGGATCGCCGCGGAAAACTGTTGGGCGACCGGGGCGGCGCTGATTCCGTACTCGAAGATCAACGCGAAACCGATGATCCAGGCAAAGAGTTTGCCCATCGTCGCGTAGGCGTACGTGTAGGCGCTGCCGGCGACCGGAACCATTGCGCCGAGCTCCGCATAACAGAGGGCGGCAAAGAACGAGGTTAGGCCGGCGAGCAGATACGAGATAATAACGGCTGGGCCGGCGCCTTTAACCCCGGTCCCGATCGTCGTGAAGATGCCGCCGCCGATCATCGTTCCCAAGCCAATCGCGACGAGATCCTTGGCGGTCAAGGCGCGCCGGAGAATCCTGCGCTTCCCGAGCTCGCGCAGCTTTTCTACGTTGGTCGTTGCAAAAAGCGCAGAGAAGAACGACATTCCGCGCTCGGTTCGCACTAGGAACCGATCACACCTAGTGGCCCGTTACAGGCCATTACTCTGGAGGCCGGCTCGCCGGATTCCAGAGATGCTCGGGGTCGCGCAGCGCGTCGTTGATCCAACGAGCCCAGACGAAGAGTGCGTCGGAGAGTCTATTCAAATAGCGCAGCGCTTCGGGCGAGACGTCGTTCTCTTGGTCGAGCAGCGCCACGACGAGACGCTCCGCGCGCCGGCAGATCGTGCGCGCGAGGTGAAGGTAGGCTCCGGGGAGCGACCCGCCCGGATGAATGAAGTTTGCCAGCGGCGGAAGATCGCACTGTGCCTGGTCGATTGCGCGTTCGAGTGCATGCGCGTCAGCCGCTTGGACGCGCGGCAGACCCTCCCGGCGGTCCGGCGCCAACGTCGCCAAATCGGTCCCGAGATTGAAGAGCACGTCCTGCGTCCACGCAAGCCAACCGTCGAGGCGGCCCGCACGAGCGTGGCTTTGGAGAAGCGGTCGCAACGATGCGCGAGCGACCCCAATTGCGCTGGAAAGCTCGTCGAGGGTGCCGTACGTCGCGATGCGCGGCGCGCTTTTCTTCACGCGCCGGCCCCCGACAAGACCCGTCATCCCTCCATCGCCGGCACGGGTATAGATTCGGGTAAGTTTCGGCATTGTTTTGCTATTGCGAGTTCCGCACCCGATATCCCCGGCGCGAAGGCCGTTCGAGCGCCGCAGCGAAACGGGCCCGGTCATGTCGGAAGCGCTCGCCGGAGGCGCCGTCAAGGAGATTCCTCCAAAATCGGCCGACCTTTCGGCTTGGTATACTGCGGTGTGTCTGCGAGCCCAGCTCGTTTCGTA
>Ga0182018_10003100_pt1 | contig 15445 bp, 16 predicted proteins | sample 812P2MmetaG_FD_120490 | JGI IMG/M metagenome (GOLD analysis project Ga0182018, IMG submission 120490) | Permafrost microbial communities from Stordalen Mire, Sweden - 812P2M metaG | ecosystem: Environmental > Terrestrial > Soil > Wetlands > Permafrost | place: Sweden: Stordalen | collected...
CCAGCTCCGGTCAGGCTTCGCCCTCCCTACGCAAGGGATGGACAAAGAACAAACAAAAACATAAACTCAACCATGTCCCAGGACTAACTCATGGACTGGACCAGAAAAGTGAACCCGGTCAGGAGATTTGCAGGAATCAGTGCGAAAACATCTTGTTCGTTCATGTTCACAGCACGTCCCAGAAAAAGCCGTTAATTTAGACGCAGTTTTAGCTTCCCCAGAACTTGAGCCAATACGTTCAGAACTGGCCGAAGTTTGCCGAGAGCTTGGCGTAGTTCGAGAATCCAAGGGAGGCAAGAAAACATATCATTTAATGGTTGCCTGTTATTTTCGAGACCTTGCCCTCGTTTGGAAAGCGCTACGTAAGGTTTGTGATTCATCGTCAGAAATATGTTTCGTTATCGGCGATTCAGCTCCCTATGGTGTTTACGTTCCAGTCATACCGTGGCTTGGTCGGTTAGCAGTAGCGGCTGGCTTCAAGTCCTTCACCTTTGAAAAAACTCGTGATCGAAACATTAAATGGAAGAACAGGAAGCACCGAGTTCCGCTCCAAGAAGGGCATCTTTGGGTTATTTCATGCGACGCGAAGATTATCAGCCGCCGCAAACGCACCCTGACAGCCCGTTTCGATGCTTCAACGTGTCATGCCTTAAATGCGGTTCGCTCCGGCCGAAAATAATCAGTGAATTTGACGACGAAAGCGGCGAGACGGCGGTTTATTTATTCTGCCCACGCTGCCGCCAGCGAGAACGGTTGACGTGATTCCGTGCGCCCACGTTGACCACTGACTGGCATAACAAACATCCCGCTCAAGGATTTTCAGAGTGAGTCGAACTAAAAAGTAGATAACTTCCGGTGACGACCAACCACCAAAGCCGCAAGTCCGCCAAGACCGGCCAAGACCAGCGTGTTTGGTTCGGGGACTGCGGTAATAATAATCTCGCCATTGGGTGAGCCGTTGGGGCTGGCGACGCCGGAAACCTCGGTGATGATCGCTATAACGGACGAGTCAATGATGGAGCCGCCACCACCGCCGCCGAAGCCATAGTCGAAGTTGTATTGGCCGATGCCGCCACCACCGCCACCGCTGTAGCCACCGCCGCCGCCGCCGGCTTGCGCAGAAACGCCGCCGCCGCCGCCGCCGAAGCCACCGTTGCCTCTGCCGGCACCGCCACTCAAGAAGCTGTTGAACCCACCACCGCCGCCGCCGGAGCCGCCTTGCCCGTCGCCGCCATTAGTGCCGCCGGAGCCACCGGCGACGCTGCCACCGCCACCACCGGAGCCACCACTGGTGCCCGTGTTGCCCGCATTGCTGCTCGCAGCGCCGCCACCACCGCCGCCGCCGGCAACGACCACTGGTGAGGTTCCATTGGCAACGAAACTCCCGCCGCCACCACCACCGCCAGAGCCGAACTGACCGCTACCAGTGCCGCCCACACCGCCGACGAGCAGGGTGAGTGTCGTCACTGTCGTGAAGTCAAATTCGCCTTCCATTTCGGCTCCGAGGCCCCCGAGGTTTTGGTAACAGCCGCCGCCTTGAGCACCATAGGCCGTGATGTTGTAGAGGCCGGGGTTCAGAGTGACAGTCGTCTCCGACCCGGTAAACAGGTATTGGCTGGCCTGGACGGAACTGGCAAGCACTCCAAGCAGCAAGGTGACCGCAACCGCACAGACCACTCCGAATGAATGATACGCGGCACGAATGGAGGATTTGAATTCCGTTTTCATGCAGTTTTAGGGATCAGTGGTGGGCCTTTCTGAGTAAGGACAATTACAGCATAAAATTAGAAATCTGTCAATCAATGCTTATCGCTGTTTGATTGGTCGAAACGAGGTTGCCCCATCCCAAAAATCTTCAACGATTTCTTCAATAACCGGGTATGCGAGTTGGCTACTTGACGACGATGCGGTTGCCACTGTCCTTGAACGCCCCGACGAAACACCCTTGGACTGGTATCCGGTTAGCCGCGAATTGAGCTACGTGCGAAACGAAAATGCCGACTTGATCAGGCCAGCACCATTGCAAAAGGATTTGTTCAAGTGACAGCGATTGCGAAATTTCCTGCCGCATTGAATGTCTCATTAACCGCGCAACCAAAGTCGAGCGCCCCGATTGCAACGGCTGTCCAACCGAAACAAACCGCGCATCCGCGTTACTAAAACATGCTCATAAAACCCGCGTGGATATTGAACAAAAACGAGGTCATTGCAAAACATACCGTTTTCGCACGAGAAATTCACCATTTCAAAACAGATCAAAACCATTGCAAACATTGACTAAAAGTGATGTTTTTCAAACTTTTTAAAGGATTTCGCCTGTTTTTGTTGTTGCACACGGAAAAAAATTATCACACACGAACGAGCGCAGGTGATTCATAATCGGCACGGGAAAGCCATCGCCGAAAAGAATCCTTACGCGTGGGGGGGCCGGCCATGCCGAGTGAGGCAGACACGCTACGTTTGCCGCTGGCGCGTCTTGGACGCTGGCAACGACAGATTACCGCATACATTTTTCCGACAATTTCCGACAGCAAACGTGTCAGAACGTGCCACGATAGGTTTTCAGGGCGGAAAGCCGAAAGCGTGATTCGGCCTTTATTTGCAATGTAATATGGCGTTTCGCCAGATTTTTAAAAATGGCACATGCGTTTTCGAATCCCGTCGGCCACCCCATTCAAATCTCGTAGTTTGGCCGCGCTTCAGTTTTGCCCCAGGTGATTTTGTGCCACACGCGCTCGTGGACGTAATACAGGAAAATTTTCGTGAACAACTCCACGCCGCTGATTGTGAACGCCCACTTCAGTTTCCCTGTGACGAGAAAAGTAATGATCAGCGTGTCCAAGCTGCCAGTGAGACGCCACGAAACCGCCTTGGCGAGACTGCGATAATGTTTTTCAGCCATGCCGAAAGCTAGAAGAAGCCGGGCACAAGTTCAAACAAACTCGCCCGGCAAAAATTCAAATCGAATAATCGTCAGAGAAAACTTTCACGTTCTTCAATTCCACGAAAACTTTCTCGCCCGGCCTGATCTGCAATTCCTGAAACAGTTCCTTGCTCAATTGCACCGCAAATTGTTCGCCGCTGTCCAGCCGTTTCAAGTCCAGATTCGCCACCGGCCCGGCGGCATTGGAACGGACAACTTGCGCGGCCAGTGCCGGGCCGTTTTGTTCGCGTGTCACGCGGATGTCATGCGGACGCACAAACGCGATGGCAGAGGTCTCCGTTTCACCGGTTTTTTCGGTCAGGGCAAATTCCGTTTCGCCAATCAACACCGAGCCGTCGCGCACGCGACCGCTGAACAAATTTACGTTGCCTAGAAAATCATAAACGAACGGCGAGGCCGGCTGATCGTAAATTTCCTCCGGCGTACCGATCTGCTCGATGCGACCGTCGCGCAAAATCGCCACGCGGTCGGAAACTTCCAACGCCTCTTCCTGATCGTGCGTCACAAACAAAGTTGTGATGTGAATTTCATCGTGCAACTGCCGGAGCCAGCGGCGAAGTTCTTTGCGCACTTTGGCGTCAAGCGCACCAAACGGTTCGTCGAGCAACAAAACTTTCGGTTCCACTGCAAGCGCACGGGCGAGCGCGACGCGCTGGCGTTGCCCGCCTGAAAGTTGCGACGGAAACCGCTTCGCCATCGGTTCAAGCTGGATGAGCTTCAGCAATTTTTCCACGCGTGCGCGGATTTCTGATTCTGGCGGACGCGTCGTTTTGGGACGCACACGCAGACCAAAAGCGATGTTTTCAAACACAGTTAAATGCCGGAACAGCGCGTAATGCTGAAACGCAAAACCAGCCTTGCGTTCACTGGCGGGAATCATCGTCACGTCTTCGCCATAAAACAAAACACTCGCGTCGCTGGAATCGGGAAATTCCAGACCGGCGATGATGCGGAGCAGCGTCGTCTTGCCCGAACCCGACGGGCCGAGCAGCGCGACCAGTTCACCGGACTCGACCTTGAGGCTCACACTGTCGAGCGCGGTGAAGCTGCCGAATTTTTTCGTGACGCTTTTGACTTCGACGCTCATATAAATTTTAACCGGCTTTTTTGGTAATCGGCGCGGGCGTGAATGCCGTTCCGCGCAATTCGCTGTTTCTGTATTCCACCCACGTTTTCAGCGCCAGCGTGACGAGCGCGAGGAACGTCAGCAGCGACGCCACCGCAAATGCACCGGTGAAATTATATTCGTTATACAAAATCTCGACGTGCAGAGGAATCGTATTCGTCTGGCCGCGAATATGACCGCTCACGACCGAGACCGCGCCGAATTCGCCCATCGCGCGCGCGTTGCACAGAATCACGCCGTAGAGCAAACCCCATTTAATGTTCGGAATAGTCACGCGCCAAAACGTCTGCCAGCCGCTCGCGCCCAACACACGCGCGGCTTCTTCCTCGGTGCGACCTTGCGCTTGCATGAGCGGGATCAATTCGCGTGCGACAAACGGAAACGTCACAAAAATCGTCGCCAGAACAATCCCCGGCACGGCGAAAATGATTTGTATGTTGTGATCCGAAAGCCACGGGCCGAACCAGCCTTGCGCGCCGAAAACCAGAACGTAAATCAAGCCGGAAATCACGGGCGAAACGGAGAACGGCAGGTCAATCAGCGTGAGCAAAACGTTTTTGCCGCGAAAATCAAATTTCGCAATCAGCCACGCCGCCGCCACACCGAAGAGGCAATTCAGCGGCACGGCAATTCCGGCCGCGATGAGCGTGAGTTTGATCGCGCTCCAGGCCATCGGATCGGCGAGCGTATGAAAATAAAAATCCCAACCTTTGGCAAACGCCTGCACAAAAATGGAAATGAGCGGCAAAATTAAAAATAATCCGAGAAATAAAAACGTTGTTCCAATCAGAAACGCGCGCACGAACGGCGATTCAGTCGTCGCGCGGCGTTGAACGACGCGGGGCGGAACGCTGGATGTGGAAACAGATGTCATGACAAACTGGCCGCGTGATGACGACTGTTCCACCATTGCAGCAGATTGATGGCGAGCAACAGCACGAACGAGACGACAAGCATGACGGCGGCTATCGCGGTTGCGCCCGCGTAATCAAATTCCTCCAGCTTAGTCATGATGAGCAGCGGCGTGATCTGCGTTTTCATCGGAATGTTGCTGGAAATGAAAACGACCGAGCCGTATTCGCCCAGCGCGCGGGCGAACGCGAGCGCAAATCCGGTCAGCAGTGCCGGACTCAACATCGGAAAAATGACGCGCCAGAAAATCTGCCAGCGGTTCGCGCCAAGACTCGCGGCGGCTTCCTCGAGTTCCGAATCCAAATCTTCCAGCACCGGCTGCACCGTTCGCACAATGAACGGCAGGCCGATGAACGTGAGCGCGACAAACACGCCAAGCCGCGTGAATGAAATTTTGATTGCAGGCAAGTGAAAATAAACGTGCCAATGGCTGCTTGATGAAAAAAATTGGCCAATCCAGCCGTTTTCCGCATAAAGCGTCGCCAGTGTGATGCCCGCGACAGCCGTTGGCAGCGCGAACGGCAAATCCACCAGCGCGTCCACGAGGCGTTTGCCAAAAAATTTGTAGCGCACTAAAACCCACGCAACGATGAGGCCAAAAACTGCGTTGACGAGCGCGGCCAGAAATGACGCGCCGAAAGTCAGCCGATACGACGCGAGCGCGACCGGCGAGGCGACGGCGTGGCAAAATTGCGGCCATGAAAGCGTGCTGGTTTTCCAAAACACCGCCGCAAGCGGGATGAGCACGATGAGGCTCAAATACAGCAGCGTGTAACCGAGCGTCAATCTGAAGCCCGGCAACACCCTTAACTTTTTTGCTCCGAGTTGTCTGGTCGCCACAAAGTTTGAGTTCCAAAATTAGAGGTTCGGAGCGTAGGCGATGAATTTGTTGTATTCGATCAAAATTGTCTGGAGCGCCGCGACAAACGCGGATTGTTTCAGGTATTCCGGCGGCGCGGCGGGCGTTTCCAAAATAATTTCAAACGGACGCGGACGTACTTTCGGCGGCGCGGACAAAATTCCATCGTAGCAATCGCGGATGACTCCGTTGCGCGCGTTGAAACCGTCAATGACCGGACGTTCATCGCGCGGGAGAAACTTTTCGGCGGCGGCCAGCGCGGGTTGAATTAAATGCTTAGTCAATGTCGCGCCGCGCGCAAAACCGTAAAAACCGTCACTCGAATTGTCGGTGTGCAGCGAGATGATTCCTTGGAACGAACGCGATTGAAGTTCGGCTTGAAGCAAACGGACTTCCGGCTCGGTGGAATTTTTCCAAAATTCGCGGTTCAAATCTTTTCCGCTGCGGGAAAATCGCGTGGCATCCTCAAAGCCGGTCGGATTGCAAATTGGATAAATCGAGAGGTAATAACCGGCGGCGAGTTCGGGTTTCGCTTCGAGCAGTCTGAGGAACTGGACAACGGCGTGAACACCTTCCGGTTCATCGCCATGAACGCCAGCAAAAATACCGATGCGAATCGGCGTGTCGCCGCCGCGCGGGCCGACAAACAGGTAACGCAGTAGTTCGTAGTTTTCGCCGCCAACTTCAAAACACGCGTCGTGATTGGCAACCAGATTCGGCGAACTGGCGGCGATCTGTTCCAGCGGCGCGAGCAAATCGGCGATGGAGCGATGCCGATTTAGTACTGGTTTTGCAGCGGTTTTGAACGGGGCGGCGATGGTCATAATCTTTTTTGGTTGGTGTTCGTTTTTTGAAGGGGCGGTGGCTTGCCAGGTAAAAACAAACCGCCGCCTCATCGGAGGAACCGCAAACTAGTTTTGCGGTTGGAAGATCTGGTCAAAAATGCCGCCGTCGGCAAAATGGGTTTGTTGTGCCTTCGTCCAGCCGCCGAATTCTTGGTCAACCGTGACCAGTTTCAACTGGCTGAAATTGTCCGCATATTTTGCGGCAATAGCTTCATTGCGCGGTCGGTAAAAATTTTTCGCCGCGATTTCCTGGCCTTCGTCGGAATAAAGATAATCGAGATATGCCCTGGCCACTTCGACCGTGCCGTGGCGTTTGGCATTTTTGTCCACGACGGCCACGGGCGGTTCGGCCAGAATGCTCAACGGCGGCGTGACGATTTCAAATTTGTCCACGCCGAATTCTTTCAAAGCGAGATGCGCTTCATTTTCCCACGCGAGCAGCACGTCGCCGATTTCGCGTTGCGCGAACGTGACGGTCGAGCCGCGCGCGCCGGAATCGAGCACCGGCACGTTTTTGTAGAGCTTGGTGATGAATTCCTTCGCTTTTGCCTCATCGTGGTTGTTGTTTTCCAAAGCGTAAGCCCACGCGGCCAGATACGCCCAGCGCGCGCCGCCGGAAGTTTTTGGATTCGGCGTCACGACGATCACACCCGGCTTGACCACATCGTCCCAATCTTTGATGTGCTTGGGGTTTCCCTTACGAACAAGAAACACAATGGTCGAGGTGTAAGGTGCGCTGTTGTCAGGCAAACGCTTCTGCCAGTCGGCGGGCAGCAATTTCGCCTGCTGCGCAATCGCGTCAATGTCGTAGGCGAGCGCGAGCGTGACGACGTCGGCTTCGAGACCGTTGACGACAGATTGCGCCTGCTTGCCCGAACCGCCGTGCGATTGCGAGACCACCACGTCGTCACCCGTTTTCGCCTGCCAATATTTGTCGAAGGCGGTGTTGTATTCCTGATACAATTCACGCGTCGGATCGTAGGAGACATTGAGCAGCTTGATTTCCTTCGCATTCGCCGCAACCGCGAGCAGAAACGTCAGCAGAATTTTAAAAAATATTTTCATAAGTCAGAAATTCCAGGCCTTCAAATTTGTTAAAATGCCAGTTGGACGCGCGTGAAGAACACATTTTCCGGCTGGCGCGTGACGATGGGCGGCGCGGTCGTGCCCACACCGCCGCCGCCCGTGAACGTCGTGTGCGAGAAGCTCGCGTTCACGCGGATGTTTTTGTTGAGATACCAATTCAAACCCGCTGACCAGGCCTGTGCGGCAGAGGCCGACGTCTCTGGATTGGCGAACACCGGGAACGCATTGTTGTCAATGTTCAGCTCTTCGTAACGAGCAACCACTTGCAAAGCGCCCCACTGGCCGTTGTGCAGATCAAATGGATGGAGCGGTGTGACGCCGTTAAACGAAGCATTTTCCCCCGTCAACACCCAGCCGCCAGAAATCTCCCAAGCCGTATTGCGCAAGTAGGCTTCAGCCTTCGTGGTGGTATTAAGGACGCCTTGATCTGAAATGGCATATTCGCCCATCAAACTAAGCGGCCCGTAATAGTAATAGCTTTGCGGTGAAAACCTCCAATGCTCGCCGTTCCCCACAATCGTGCTGCCGTTGGCAGGATTGTAAGCAAAGAACTGCTGCTGTCCGTCCGTTGTATATCCACCATAGGTGCCGCCGGTGGTCGAGGGTAAATCGCTCGCACTTGAGGTGCCATTTTCTGAAGTGCCGGCGACGCCGAAGCCGAGGCCTTTCAAGGCTGTGATATCCGAACTCTTGAACGGTTGCGCGAACAGCCGTCCGGCAAATTCAACTTCGTTTTCAAAAGCCGAGTTGCTCGAATTCTGCGCGTCACCCACGCCGTTAAAAATGCCCGCCGCGTAACTCAACACGCCGCCATCAATGTCGCCCCAGAATTGCAATCCGACATCGCGGTTCGGCACGAGATCCGTAACCAGCGAGCGTTCATTGAACGAGGTGTTCGCGTCTACCTGCAACTGTTCCAGGCCCTCCGGTGTTTTGAATTTACCCGCGCGCAATTGCAACCATGGTTCATAACGGTAATTTCCATATGCGTCGAAAATCTGGACCGACGACCCGCCAAAATCGGGCTCAAACCTGAAATCAAAATCGTGGTAGAGTGTACCCTGAAAAATCGGGCGCGCCCGGCGTATTAGGAACCCGTCATTTTTCTTGATGTCGGAGTCGTCAAAAAACGTGCGGCTGTCCACTTGCAACAACCCGTGCAGGCTGAATACAAAATTCGAGTCCGTCGAAATCGCACTAAAGCCGCTCGAACCTACGATCAACTTCGGCTGCGTTTTGGCCAGCACCGCCGCTGCATCCTGATCCAATTCAAGGTCGCGAGAGAGAATCCGGACTTTCTGGTCAAGTTCCTGGATTTGTCCATCGGCACTGTTAGTGGCAGCCTGGTGATCCACCACGCGCTGGTTTTCGAGCGTCTCGACTTTCTCGCTGAGTGCGTTGATTTGCTGCTTCAAGGCTTCAATGTCGGCATCACGATTCGTATCGGTGTTGTCGGCGGCCAGGGAAGCGAAGGCCAATTGCGCCCCCAGAATCGTTGCCAGCCATAGTTTTTTTATCTTCATTTTTTATTTTCGGTTTCACGCCGCTTCCAATTTTTCGGTCAGCAGCCAGTTTGTTTTCGGATTTGTGCCTCCAGATTTCTGGTCGGCCTAAATTGTTTTTCAATCTGCGTCACCTGCGAATCATGAATCACGATCTGCACCACGCCGTAGCGCAAAGAGCCGACCTGCTGCCGGATGACTTCCAGCCAGTTCGCATTCTCGTCTCCGCTCTCGGTTGATTTAATTGTGACCGCGCTCATATTCTTATAATTTAATAATAACGACTTTTTTTATCGTCATTAAAGCCAAATAAAAAGTTTTCAAATAATTACTCAAATCTTCGCCCAATCCAACACTCCAAAAGTAAAACTCTTGTTTCTGAGTTCATTTTAATAACGACTTAATATGTAGTTATTATCCACGTACAACAAAATTTGTCAACCATCTTTTTGAAATTAATTTAAATCCCTTCTCCGCCCACGAAACTGCCGGAAAGTTCCTGCTTGGACACCGGCAATATCTTGGCCACATCGGCCAGTGTAGAACGATCCATCACACCCGCGACATAATTTCGCACGTTCAGAAACACGCGCCGAAACCGGCACACCGGCTCTTGCGAACAGCGTTTATAACCCGCGACGGAAACACAATCAATCGGCGCTAAAATCCCGTCGAAATGGCGCACTACTTCACCCATCGTGATTTTGGCCGGATTTCTTGCCAGCATATAACCGCCCCGGATTCCCGCCACGCTGTCCACCCAGCCCTGCGTCTTGCAATCGAGCATGATCTGTTCCAGAAAACGCTTGGGAACATCATTGCGCCGGGCAAGTTCGCGGATGGGAATCGGCGCGCCGCCAAAATGATCCACGAGCGTGAAAAGCACCCGCAATGCGTAATCAGTTTTTTTGGAAACCCACATGACTAATAAACGATAATTCCAGTCAGATTTAAGTCAATGAGTGTTTTATTGAAAAAAAACACCGTTTTCAACTCAACTAACAATACGACCGCCTTCGTTGAGAAAGATGCCTTTGAAATTCATCTCCAACGCCTGCGGATTACTGGCCTTGGCCAACGCTTCCTTCTCCGACACGCGACCGGATTTGACCAGGTTGAAAAGTGACTGATTGAACGTGATCATGCCGTCGTCCGCGCTGGTCTCAATGGCGGCAGCGAGTTTGTCCAGACGGTTTTCTTCGAGCATTTTTTTTACCAATGGCGAGTTGATCAAAATTTCCAGCGCGGGCGTCATCGTATTTTCCACCGTTGTAATCATCCGCTGGCAGATAACCCCGCGCAACGTGGCCGCGAGCTGGCGGCGGACTTGTTCGCGTTCCTCGGCCTTGAAGAAATCAAGGATGCGGTTGATGGACTGTGACGCCGTGGTGGTGTGCAGCGTGGACAAAACCAGATGCCCCGTGTCCGCCGCGCTCATGGCCGCCGCAAAGCTCACCGCATCACGCATTTCGCCGAGCATGATGATGTCCGGATCCTGGCGCAGGACATGTTTGAGCGCGTGATGAAACGATTGCGTGTCGAGGCCGACCTCGCGCTGCTCGATCACTGATTGGTTGTCTTCAAAAACAAATTCAATCGGGTCTTCGAGCGTGATGATGTGCTTTTTTAAATTGCCGTTGATGTGTTCGATCATCGCCGCGAGTGTGGTGGACTTGCCGCAACCAGTCGAACCGGCTAGCAGCACAATGCCGCGCGGGGATTCTGCGATTTTCTTGATCTGCTCCAGCAACCCGAGCTGCTCGAAGCTCGGCACATTCGTCTTGACGTGGCGCATGGCAAACGCCCAGTGGCCGCGCTGCTGAAACAGATTTGTGCGAAAACGCCCGATGCCCGGAATGAAATAGGAAAAATCAATCTCACGATCTTCTTCCAGCCGCTTTTTCAAATGTTCCGGCGTGATGGTTGCGACGATTTTATTCATCCAGTCCGCCGCCGGAAACGGACATTCAACCGCGATCAGTTCGCGGTTGATGCGGAAAATCACCGGCGTGCCGATTTTTAGGTGGACATCCGATGCGCCGCTATCGATGGCAATTTTGAGAATTTTTTGAAACAGTTCCATGCCCGCAAACTACCAAATAATCTTTTTTATGCCAGCCGAGAAAATCACTGGCGACTTTTTTTCGCGACAATGCTATAAAATTACCCATGTCAAAATATCGCATCGGCATCATCGGCGGTAGCGGACTTTATCACATTGAAGATTTTACAAATCAAAAATGGGTCAAGGTCAAAACGCCGTTCGGTGCGCCGTCGGATGAATTTCTCACCGGCACGCTCGCCGGACGCGAAGTCGTTTTTCTGCCGCGCCACGGACGCGGCCATCGTATTCTGCCGAGCGAGTTGAATCATCGCTCAAATCTTTGGGCGATGAAAAAACTCGGCGTCGCTTGGATCATCAGCGTCAGCGCCGTTGGTTCGCTACAGAAAAAATATTGTCCGTGCGACATAGTGCTGCCCGACCAATTCCTCGACCGTACCAAGCGCGATTTTGAACACACCTTTTTCGGACGCGGCATCGTCGGCCACATCGCGTTCGCCGATCCGATTTGCGAAGAACTGCGGAAAATTATTTTGCAGGCGGCGCGCGATTTGAAAGCAACCGTCCACGACGGCGGCACTTATGTGAACATGGAAGGCCCGGCGTTCAGCACACGCGCCGAATCGCTCACCAACCACAAGCTCGGTTACGACGTGATCGGCATGACAAATCTCGGCGAGGCCAAATGCGCGCGCGAAGCGGAGATCGCCTACGCCACGATGGCGATGATCACCGATTACGATTGCTGGAAAGTGGACGAAGCGCATGTCACCGTGAAAATGGTCGTCGCCAACCTGATGAAAAACGCCGCGACCGCCAAGGCCATCGTCGCCAAAGTCATCCCGCAAATTCCCGCCGAACCCAACTGGCCGGCCCACGACGCGTTGAAGAACGCCATCATGACCGACCGTAAAGTTTGGCCGAAGAAAACCGTGGCTGAATTGAAACCGATTATTGCGAAATATCTTTGACAACCAAAAGTCGTAGGTAAAAATAGAATGGATTCTAAACCAAACAATTTTGTTGAGGCTTTCAAGACTGTCGCAGTCCCAATTCTAGCTCGGCATCCTCAACTTCATTTTGTCTGGCAAAATCTTCCCAAAGGTGGTGCTTATACTTTGCGAATTTTGAAGGATTCACCGACAGGTTTTGATCTTGGTGTAGAGGTTCAGACTTACGGCCTTTATCCTTTCGCTGGGGATTGGCATGGTGCGCCATGGGATAATACAACTCCAGGAACAGAAATAATTCCTATGTGTAACTACGCCCTTGGCATGATACGCGCGCTTTTATCCACGGATATGAGGCTAAAGGCTCGATGTGCTGGCGGGCGTCCTTACAAGTGGGGAATTGAGCAATCAACTCCGAATGGGTGGATAGCCAGAGACGAACAGATGGCATTGATTTTCTATAATTATTTTGCAGCACGTTCTGAACGGGTTTTTCAGAACAGTCAATTGCCACCTCCGGGTTTCGCAGCGGGCACAGCCAAACTTGATTGGTTTGAAACAGTATGGCCGTGAACTGTAAACTGGAAACTCAGATCCTAGATAATTTCTTTCGCATTCATTTTGAACAAACGCGCCATCATCAAAAAAATCGTCGCCCGGCTTACGGAGGAGTTGCAGATTTATTTCCGCGCCGCGCACGCCTCGCGCGCCGAGGCCACGCACGAACAGAGCAAGCCCGAGAGCAAATATGATACGCGCGGCCTCGAAGCGTCTTACCTCGCGCGCGGCCAGTCCAAGCAGGCAGCGGAGATTGAATCGGCCATCGCCGAGTTTGAAAAGTTGCCTGTGAAAAAATTTGGCGCGGGCGACCCCATCGGTCTCGGCGCGCTGGTGGAACTGGAAAACGGCGGAGAAAATTTATTTTATTTCATCGGCCCGCGTGCCGGCGGCACGGAAGTTTTACACGACAAAAAAGGAATTCTTGTCATCACCCCGCAATCGCCTTTGGGCGATCAACTCCTCGGCAAGAAACAGGGCGAACGTCCGCAACTCACGTTGGGCGGCGCGCGCCAGCCAGCACGCATCGTCACGGTCGAGTAACCGACGCCCGACGCCGACGCCACCAGCACGACTGAAAAGATAAGTATCGCTTTTCATGACGATACCCAGATTGGATTTCCATGATGTTGCGCCGTTCGAAAACAAAATCGAGGAATAAACGGCGCACTGCTTTCCTTGACCCACGCACCCAAAGTCGCTAGACCTTGCGCCACCAAATTTATGGCAACCAAACAAATCATCAAACCTGCAAAATCACCTGCGGCCGTCGGTCCGTATAATCATGCCGTCCGCGTCGGCGACCTGCTGTTCTGCGCCGGCCAGATCCCGATTGACCCGAAGGATGGCAACCTCGTCACCGGCGACATCAAGGTGCAGACCGAGCGCGTGCTGGAAAACGTTAAGACGATTTTGGACGACCAAAAACTTACGTTCGCCAACGTCGCGAAAAGCACAGTCTTTTTGACGAACCTCGCGGACTTCGCCGGCATGAACGAAATTTACGCGAAGTTTTTCACGGAAAATTTCCCCGCACGCTCGACGATTCAAGTTACCGCGCTGCCCAAAGGCGCGAATGTGGAGATTGAAGTCATCGCGCATTTTTAAATGAATCTGCCCGTTGGAATCCAACTTGCCATTGCGGTGTTTGCCAGTGCTTTTGTCACTTGGCTGATTTGCCGGACGCGTGGCGGCGGTCAGAAAGTTGATTTGTCTTCCGTGTTGAATCGTCTGGACGTTTTGGAAAAAGGTAACGAGCGGACGGAGCGATCCGTGAAAGATGAAATTGCGCGGCAGCGAGAAGAAATTGCCGGCCAATCGCGGGCGTTGCGCGAGGAATTAAGCGCATCACTCAAACACGCGGGCGATTCGACGGTTAACAGTCTTGGCGAAATCGGCAAGGCGCAATGCGGGCAGATGGAAACGTTTTCCGGCCAACTGAACAAACTCATCGAGAGCAACGAAAAGAAGCTTGGTGAGTTGCGAAACACGGTTGAGACAAAGCTCGCGCAAATCCAAACGGACAACGCCGCGAAATTGGAAGAAATGCGCAAGACGGTGGATGAAAAACTTCAAGGGACTTTGGAGAAGCGGTTGGGTGAATCGTTCAAATTAGTCAGCGACCGGCTCGAACAGGTGCATAAAGGTCTGGGTGAAATGCAAGCGCTTGCGATTGGCGTGGGCGATTTGAAAAAAGTTTTGACGAATGTGAAGACGCGCGGCACATGGGGCGAAATTCAGTTGGGCAATTTGCTGGAACAGATTTTGACCGCCGATCAATACGCACAAAATGTTCAGACGAAACAAAACAGTTCCGAGCGCGTCGAGTTTGCCATCAAGTTGCCGGGCCGCGACGGCGAAGGCAACCCGGTCTGGCTGCCGATTGATGCGAAATTTCCAAAGGAAGATTATGAACGGCTGATGGAAGCCGCCGAACGCGCGGATGCGGCGGCCGTTGAAGAAGCGTCCAAGCAACTTGAGACGCGAATCAAACTGGACGCGAAAAACATCCGTGATAAATATCTCGACCCGCCGAACACGACGGATTTTGGGATTCTTTTTTTGCCGACCGAAGGGCTTTATGCAGAAGTGTTGCGTCGTCCGGGATTGATGGAGATTTTGCAACGTGAATTTCGCGTCGTCATCGCAAGTCCAAGCACGCTTTGGGCGTATCTTAACAGTTTGCAGATGGGCTTTCGCACGCTGGCCATCCAAAAACGTTCCAGCGAAGTCTGGACGTTGCTCGGTGCGGTGAAAACGGAGTTTGGGAAATTTGGCGAGGTCATTGAAAAAGTGCAGAAAAAAATTCAAGAAGCTGGAAATGCGATTGATTCCGCCGCCAGCAAAACCAAAACCATCCAGCGCAAACTGAAAGACGTGCAGGAATTACCGACGACCGACGCAGCGAAATTGATCCCGCTGGAATTGGAAGATTTGGATGCGGATTAAATAAAAAAGCCGGAGAAATATTCTCCGGCTTTTTTTGAAAGACTGGCGGCAACCTACTCTCGCGGAAGCTATACAACCACTACCATTGGCAAGACTGTGTTTGACGGCCGTGTTCGGAATGGGAACGGGTCGGACCACAGCTTTATGGCCACC
>Ga0182018_10003101_pt1 | contig 15444 bp, 15 predicted proteins | sample 812P2MmetaG_FD_120490 | JGI IMG/M metagenome (GOLD analysis project Ga0182018, IMG submission 120490) | Permafrost microbial communities from Stordalen Mire, Sweden - 812P2M metaG | ecosystem: Environmental > Terrestrial > Soil > Wetlands > Permafrost | place: Sweden: Stordalen | collected...
GAGGCCAAAGCCAAGGCACTGCGCCCGGTGGCGGAGAAGGTGATCACCGCGGCGGCCAAGGGCGGCGTGGCCCGCCAGCGCAACGTGGTGGCGTTCATCCGGGACAAGGACATGGCCCACAAGCTCTTCGTGGAGATCGGGCCCCGGTACGCAGAGCGCCCCGGTGGCTACACGCGGATCCTCAAGTTGGGCAATCGCCTGGGTGACAACGCCCCGATGGCCCGCATCGAACTGGTGTGAGTCCGGCCCCCCGGCCCGGGGGGAGTGACGACCCGTCCGTCCGGTGGCGGCTGAAGGTCGCCTACGACGGGTCGGGATTCCACGGGTTCGCCGCCCAGGACGGTCAGACCACGGTGGCCGGCGCCCTCGGCCGGGCCCTCGGCCGGGTCACCCGGAGCGAGGTCTCCCTGACGTGTGCCGGCCGCACCGATTCGGGGGTCCACGCCCTCGATCAGGTGGTCCATTTCGACCTCCCCGCCGCGCTGTCCGCCGAGGTGGACCCCATCGCCCTGGTCCGGTCGTGCAACCGCCAACTGGCGCCGTCGGTGGTGGTGCGCGAGGCGGAGGTGGCGCCGCCCGGGTTCGACGCCCGCCGCTCGGCCACCGCCCGGCGCTACCGCTACCTGGTGGTCAACGCCCCGGTGGCCGACCCGCTGCTGGCCGGGGTGTCCTGGCAGGTGGCCGACCCCCTCGACCTGCGCTCGATGGCCGCGGCAGCCGACGCCCTCCTCGGGGAGCACGACTTCCGGGCCTTCTGCCGCCGGGCGCCCGGCACCGCCCCGGACGACCCGATCAACCGCCGGGTGGTCGACGCCCGCTGGACCCGGCTCAGCGGGCCGGCGGAGTCGGTCGGGGAGCGCGAGCCCACCCGGGGACCGGCCATCGGGGGGGTTCCGGGCCTGGTCCCGGTGGTGGGGAACCTGCTGGCCTTCGAGATCGAGGCCAACGCCTTCTGCCACCAGATGGTTCGTGCCCTGGTCGGCACCCTGGTCGACGTCGGACGGGGCCGGAAGCGGCCCTCGGACATGGTGTGGATCCTCCGGTCCGCCGACCGGCAGTTGGCCTCCCAGCCAGCCCCTCCCCACGGCCTGACCCTGATGGCCGTCCGCTACGACCGGTGACCGGCTTGCCCACCAGTCCGAATTGGTCGTATCCTGGGCAGTCGCCGGGTCGGGCCCAGGGAGCGCGCACCGCGAGTGGGGACACCGCTCATCGGTGGTTCCGGTGCCATCCACCGCCAGCCCCGTACCTCACGGTGCGACAACGCCCAGCATCACCGAACAAGGAACTCTCGTGCGCACGTACTCACCCAAACCTGACGACATCACCCGTGCCTGGTGGATCGTCGACGCCGACGGCCTGGTCCTGGGCCGCCTGGCCACCGAGGTGGCGTCGGTGCTGCGCGGCAAGCACAAGCCGACGTTCGCCCCCCATGTCGACACCGGTGACCACGTCATCGTGATCAACGCCGACAAGGTGGTGCTCACCTCGAACAAGGCGGAGTCCAAGCTGGCCTACCGGCACAGTGGCTATCCCGGCGGTCTCAGTGCCACCAGCTATGCCGACCTGATGATCGACCGCGCCGACCAGCTGGTGCGCGACGCCATCCGGGGCATGCTGCCGAAGAACCGCCTGGGCCGCCAGATGGCCACCAAGCTGAAGGTCTATCGGGGAGCTGACCATCCCCACACCGCCCAATCCCCCGAACCCCTGGAGCTTCCGGGTGCGCGCCGCACGGCGTCGACCCGGAGCGGTGCGTGAGCACCGTTCCCGACCAGGTATCTGCTTCCAACGATCGCGAGGAACTCGTCGTGGCCACTGCCGCTCCCATCTGCCAGACCACCGGACGCCGCAAGCGGGCGGTCGCCCGGGTGCGCATCTGCGCCGGTCAGGGAGCCATCACCGTCAACAACCAGAAGTTCGAGGAGTACTTCACCTCGGCGACCCACCGCATGATCGTCACCGAGCCCCTCCGGCTCACCGACACGTCAGAGTCGTGGGACATCGACGTGACCATCGACGGCGGCGGGGTGTCCGGACAGGCCGGCGCCTTCCGGCTGGGTATCGCCCGGGCGCTGTGCGAGCTGGACCCCGAGCTGCGGGCCACGCTCAAGAAGGCGGGATTCCTCACCCGTGACTCACGGGAGAAGGAGTCGAAGAAGTACGGACTGAAGAAGGCCCGCAAGGCTCCCCAGTACTCCAAGCGGTAGGCCGGTGGCCCGAGTCCGGTTCGGCACCGACGGCGTCCGGGGCGTCGCCAACGTCGAGCTGTCCCCCGAACTGGTCCTCGCCCTGGGGCGGGCGGTGGCCCGGACCATCACCGCCACCACCTTTCTGATCGGGCGGGACACCCGCCGCTCCGGTCCCATGCTGCAGGCGGTCCTCTCCGCCGGGCTGGCCGGCGAGGGGGCCGACGTGATCGACGTCGGCGTGGTGCCCACCCCGGCCCTGGCCTGGATGTCGGCCACCCGCGACATTCCGGCCGTGGTCATCTCGGCCTCCCACAACCCGTTCTCCGACAACGGCATCAAGCTGTTCGGTGCCGGTGGGGCCAAACTCAGTGTCGAGGTGGAGTCAGCCATCGAAGACGAGCTCGAACGCATCCTCGATCCCTCGGCCAAGGGCCCCCGGCCGCTGGAGGGACACGCAGTCGGCGCGCTGCGCACCGAGCCGGGGATCGGTGACTCCTACATCGAGCACCTGGGCTCGCTGATCGACGGCCGGACCCTCGACGGCCTCCGGCTGGTGGTCGACAGCGCCAACGGAGCGGCCTCGGCGCTGGCCATAGGCGTCTACCAGCGGCTGGGCGCCGAGGTGGTCGCCATCGGCTGCGAGCCCGACGGCACCAACATCAACGCCGGCTGCGGGTCCACCGCCACCGAGACGCTGGCCCGTGCGGTGGTGGAGCACCAGGCCCATCTGGGGCTGGCCCTCGACGGCGACGCCGACCGCCTGCTCGCCGTCGACGCCCACGGCCGGCTGGCCAGCGGGGACGAGCTGTTGGCCCTGTTCGCCCTCGACCTGGCTGAGCGGGGACAGCTGGCCGGCAACACGGTGGTGGTCACGGTGATGACCAACCTCGGCTTCCGCCGGGCCATGGAGGAGCGGGGCATCACCGTGATGGAGACCGCGGTGGGGGACCGCCATGTGCTGGCCGCCCTGGACAAGGACGGGTTCGCCCTCGGTGGGGAGCAGTCGGGACACATCATCTTCCGAAGGCTGGCCACCACCGGGGACGGTCTCCTCACCGGGCTGGTCCTGGCCGACCTGCTGGTGCGCACCGGCACACCCTTGGACGGGCTGCTGGACGGGCTGGTCACCCGGGTCCCCCAGGTGCTGGTCAACGTGCCGGTCCCCAACACCGAGCTGTTGGAGGCGGCCGAGGCGGTGTGGTCGGCCGTCGCCGAGGAGGAGGAACGCTTGGGGGACACCGGACGGGTCCTATTGCGGCCCAGCGGGACCGAGCCCTTGGTCCGGGTGATGGTCGAGGCGACCGGGGACGGGGTGGCCGAGGAGATCGCCCACCGGCTGGGCACCCTGGTCGAGTTCGAGCTGCAGGCCGCCGCCGCCACCCACGGGTGACAGCGCCCAGCCGGCCGGCGGGGGGCCACTAGCCTCGGCGGGCATGTGCGGCATCATCGGGATCACCTACGGCCCGGACCGCTCCGGCCGGGGACCCGGCGACCACCAGGTGCTCGAGGTGCTGCTCGACGGCCTGGCCCGCCTCGAGTACCGGGGGTACGACTCGGCCGGCGTGGCCCTGGTCGGGACGGCGGCCCTGGAAGGCACCTGGCGGGCCCGGGCCGCCGACGGGACCCGATCGCTCGACGATCTGAAGAAGCGGTCCGAAGGAGCGCCCCCGGGAGCCACCGCCGGCATCGGCCACACCCGGTGGGCCACCCACGGCCGCCCCTCCGAGGAGAACGCCCACCCCCACGTCGACTGTTCGGGCCGGCTGGCGCTGGTCCACAACGGGATCATCGAGAACCACGTCGAGCTGACCGATGCGCTGACCGGTTCGGGCCACCGCTTCGTGTCGGGCACCGACACCGAGGTCCTGGCCCACCTGATCGAGTCGTCGCTCTCCGCCGACCCCGGCGCCGGCCTGGTCGGTGCGGTGCGGGAGGCCCTGGGCCGGGTCCGGGGGGCGTTTTCGGTGGCGGTGGTCCACGCCGACCAGCCCGACCGCATCGTGGCCGCCCGGCGGGTCTCCCCGCTGCTCATGGGTGTGACCGACTCGGCCGCCTTTCTGGCTTCGGACATCCCCGCCATCCTGGGGCTGACCCGTGAGTTCTTCGTGCTGGAGGACGATCAGATCGCCGAGCTCCGCCCCGGCTCGGTGACGGTCACCGACCTGGAGGGGACCGAGGTCCAGCCGGCCCGGCTCCGGGTGGACTGGGACCTCGACGCCGCCCGCAAGGACGGCTACGACGACTACATGAGCAAGGAGATGCACGAGCAGGCCAAGGCGGTGGCCGACACCCTGCTCGATCGGCTGCTGCCCGACGGGACCCTGGTCCTCGATGAGGTGCACCTCACCACCGAGGAGTTCTCGGCCATCGACAAGGTCTTCATCGTGGCCTGCGGGAGCAGCTACCACGCCGGGCTGATGGCCAAGTACGCCATCGAGCACTGGGCCCGGCTCCCGGTGGAGATCGACATCGCCAGCGAGTTCCGCTACCGCGATCCCGTCCTCGACACCCGTACCCTGGTCATCGGGGTGAGCCAGTCGGGCGAGACGGTCGACACCTTCCAGGCCGTCCGGGAGGCCCGCCGGCTGGGAGCCAAGGTGCTGGTCATCACCAACGTGGTCGACTCGTCGATGGCCCGTGAGGCGGACGCCGTCCTCTACACCAGGGCGGGACCGGAGATCGGCGTGGCCGCCACCAAGACCCATCTGGCCCAGATCACTGCCCTGGAGATCCTCGCCCTCTACCTGGGGCAGGTGCGGGGGACCCTGGCCCCGTCCGAGGCCCGCGCCCTGCTGGCGGCCATGGGCGCCCTCCCCGGCAAGGTGGCCGAGGCCCTCGAGCGGGCCGCCGACGTCGACGCCGTGGCCACCAGTTACCGCGATTCGCCGTCGTTCATCTTCCTCGGGCGCCAGGTCGGCTACCCGGTGGCCCTCGAGGGCGCGCTCAAGTTGAAAGAGCTCTCCTACCTCCGGGCCGAGGGGTTCCCCGCCGGTGAGCTCAAGCACGGGCCGATCGCCCTGGTCGAGCCGGGGACCGTGGTCATCGGTGTGGCCACCCGCACCCCGACCTGGGACAAGATGATGGCCAACGTGGCCGAGGTCAAGAGCCGGGGGGCCACGGTGGTGCTGGTGGCCAACGACGGCGACGGCGAGACCGCCCGCCACGCCGACGCCGTCCTCTGGGTGCCCGGGACCCAGCACCTGTTCGCGCCCATCGTGGACGTGGTGCCGCTGCAGATGTTCGCCTACTCGCTGGCCCGCCTCCACGGTCACGACGTCGACCGACCACGCAACCTGGCCAAGGTGGTCACCGTCGAGTGAGCGCCGGGGAGGGTGTCGCACCACCGCCCGGGCTCGGACAGCTGGCCGCACAGGAGCTGGTCCGAGCGGGGTCGGTCAGCGGGGCCGTGGTCGGCGTGGGCATCGACGCCGTGGATCTGGACCGGTTCCGCGGCGTCCTCGGCCGGCGGGCACAGCTGGTCGATCGGCTCTTCACCGAGAGGGAGCGCGCCTATGCCCGAGCCGCCTCCGACCCGGTCCCGCGGCTGTCCACCCGCTTCGCGGCCAAGGAGGCCACCATGAAGGCGCTCGGGGTCGGGCTGGGCGCCCTCCGGTTCACCGAGGTCGAGGTGGTCCGCCTCGATCTCGGGGCGCCGACATTGGTGCTGCACGGATCGGCCCTCGAGCGCGCCGGCCGATCCGGGGTGGCCCGGTGGCATCTCTCCCTGACCCACACCGACCAGGTGGCCCTGGCCCTGGTGATCGCCGAGGGCGGTGCCGCCGCCGGCGGACCGGCCGACCCCGGGGCGGCCGCGGGCCGTGCCCCGACGCCGTAGCGTCGTTGCCGATGCGACCGGTGCTCACCGTCTCCGAGATGAACGCGGTCGACAGCGCCGCCCGCCAGTCGACGCCGCTCGACGTCCCGGTAGGGCGGGCCGGCCGGGCGGTGGCCGTGGTCGCCCTCGACATGCTCGGCGGCACCTACGGTCGCCGCGTGGTGGTGGTCGCCGGACGGGGCAACAACGGTGCCGACGGACGGGTTGCCGCCGCCTACCTCTCCCGTCGGGGTGCCAGAGTCTGCGTCCTCGGGGCGGGCGGGGTGACCGAGGTCGGACCCGCCGATCTGGTGATCGATGCCGCCTACGGCACCGGCTTCCACGGCGAGTACCACCCTCCGGGCCTGCGCCCGGGGACGCCGGTCCTGGCTGTCGACATCCCCTCGGGAGTGGACGGAGACACCGGCGACGCCGGTGGATCGCCGTGGGCGGCCGGTCGCACGGTCACCTTCGTGGCCCTCAAGCCGGGCCTGCTCCAGGGCGAGGGGGCGCGGCTGGCCGGCGAGGTGTCGGTGGTCGACATCGGCCTGCCGGCGGGCCATCCGCCCATCTCGGTGATGGAAGATGCCGACATCGTCGCCCTGGTCCCCCCCCGCCGCCACGGGGGCAACAAATGGTCGGCGGCCGTCCTGGTGGTGGCCGGGTCCCCCGGCATGACCGGTGCCGCCGCGCTGTGCGCCCGGTCGGCCTACCGGTCCGGTGCGGGCATGGTCCGTCTGGGCGTGCCCGGCGGTGACCCCGCCGAGGCACCGGCCTCGGAGGCGGTGAGCGTGGACCTGCGCGGGCCGGAATGGTCGGCGGAGGCGTTGGAGGCGGCCGGGCGGTGCTCGGCGGTGGTGGTCGGGCCCGGACTGGGGCGCCACCCGTCGACGGCCGCCGAGGTCCGGCGCCTGGTGGCCCGGTCACCGGTGCCGGTGGTCCTCGACGCCGACGGCCTGTTCGCCCTGGGCATGCTCGGTGCCGATCACCCTCCCCCCGCCGGCTCGACCCTCGTCCTCACCCCCCACGACGGCGAGTACCGGCGACTGATGGACACCGAGCCCGGCACCGACCGGATCGGCGCGGCGCGGCGGCTGGCCACGGCGTCGGGTGCGGTGTCGCTGCTGAAGGGCCCCACGACCGCGGTGGCCGCTCCCGACGGCCAGGTGCTGCTGGCCACCGCCGGGACCACCGCCCTGGCCACCGCCGGCTCCGGGGACGTCCTGTCCGGGGTGATCGGGGCGTTCATCGCGCGCGGGATCGCCCCCCTGGAGGCGGCTGCGGTCGGCGCCCACGTCCATGGCCGGGCCGGCGGACGCGGCGCCGTCGAGGGCCTGGTGGCCGGGGACCTGCCCCAGCTGGTCGCCGACGTCCTGTCCGGGGCCAGGTCACCCAGTACCGGAGGCGGTCGTGGCTGATCGGTGGCGGCCGGTGTGGGCCGATGTCGACCTCGATGCCGTGCGCCACAACGCCTCGGTCATCTGCCGGCTGGCCCATCCGGCCGCGCTGTGCGCGGTGGTCAAGGCCGACGGCTACGGGCACGGCGCGGTGCCGGTGGCGCGAGCAGCGATGGAGGGGGGCGCCACCTGGCTGGCCGTCGCCCTGGTGGAGGAGGGGGCGGCCCTCCGCCAGGCGGGCATCGAGGCGCCGATCCTTCTCCTCTCCGAGCCCCCGGTGGAGGCGGCGGCGGAGGCGGTGGCTCAGCGGCTGGTCCCCACCGTCTACACCCGCCAAGGGCTGGACTCCCTGATCCGGGCGGTCGATGACCGGTCGCCCCCGCTCGAGGTCCACCTCAAGGTCGACACCGGTATGCACCGGGTGGGCGTCGATCCCGACGACGCGCCCGAGCTGGCCGGGCTGATCGCGGCCCATCCCCGGTTGGCGTTGGGCGCGGTGTGGAGCCATCTGGCGGTGGCCGACGGCGCCGACCCGGAGGACCGGGCGTTCTCGGCCGTGCAGCTGGAGCGGTTCGACACCGTGCTAGCCGGGCTGGACCGCGCCGGCCACCGGCCCCCGATGACCCACGTGGCCAACTCGGCTGGCGCCATCGTCTTCCCGCAGGCCCGGCGCGACATGGTGCGCTGCGGGATCACCGTCTACGGCGTGGCCCCCACCCCGGCCCTGGCCGACGAGCTCACCGCCGCCACCGGGAGCCAGCTGCGCCCGGTCCTCTCCTTGCGGTCCCGGGTCACCTTCGTCCGCGACCTCGATGAAGGCGAGCGGCCGTCCTATGGCCGGCGCCGGCCCCTGTCCCAGCGGAGCACCGTGGCCACCGTGCCCATCGGGTATGCCGACGGGGTACCCCGTCGACTGTTCGACCAGGGGGGCCAGGTCCTGCTCGGGGGAATCCGGCGCCCGCTGGCCGGCGCGGTCACCATGGACCAGGTGATGGTCGACTGCGGACCGGCGGGGGGCACCCCGGTGGCGGTGGGCGACGAGGTGGTGTTCCTCGGGCGCCAGGGGGCCGAGGAGGTCACCGCCACCGAGTGGGCCGACCTGCTCGGCACCATCAACTACGAGGTGCTGTGCGACATCGGTGCGCGGGTGCCCCGGCTCACGGTGGGGGGCGGGAGCGGGCCCCCGGCCTGAATGGGTGGCCGCGGAAGCGGCAGTACCATGCGGCGGTGGCACCGGGGACCGATCTGGCCGACCTCTCCCGGGAGGCGGCCGGCTGCCTGCGTTGCCCGCTCTCGGCCCATCGGACCCAGGTGGTGTTCGGCGTCGGTGACCCGGCCGCTGACCTGATGTTCGTCGGCGAGGCTCCCGGTCGTGACGAGGACCTGCAGGGGGAGCCGTTCGTGGGCCGGTCGGGCAAGCTCCTCGATCGGCTGGTGCTGGAGGAGATCGGCGTCGACCGGAGCCGGGTCTACATCGCCAACGTGGTCAAGTGCCGCCCTCCCGACAACCGGGACCCCAAGCCCGACGAGATCGCCGCCTGCCGGCCCTACCTCGAGGCCCAGCTCGAGCTGATCGACCCCACCGTGGTGGTCACCCTGGGGAACTTCGCCACCAAGCTTTTGCTCGGCACCGACCTCGGGATCACCAAGGTCCGGGGCCGGGCCTACCCGATGGGGTCGCGGCAGCTGGTCCCCACCTACCATCCGGCGGCGGCCCTGCGTTCGGGAGGGGTGGTGGTGGCCGAGATGCGCGCCGACCTGGTCCGGGCCAAGCAGTTACTTGGATGGAGCACGTGACCGACCACGGCGACCCCCTCCCCCCCGTGCCGCACCTGGAGCTGGGGACGGTCTCCGCCGACCAGACCCGGCTGGTGGCCCGGGCCATCGCCCCGGTGTGTGTGCCCGGGGACGTGCTGTTGGTGTCGGGGGACCTGGGCGCGGGGAAGACCACCTTCGCCCAGGGATTCGGTGCCGGCCTGGGGATCGTCGAGGCCGTCACCAGCCCCACCTTCACCCTGGTGCGCCAGTATCCGGTGGCCCCCCGGCCACCGGGCGCCGACCATCCCGGTGTGCGCGTGCTGGTCCACGCCGACCTCTACCGGCTCGAGCACCTCCACGAGGTCGCCGACCTGGGCCTCGACGAGATGGTCGAGGACGGTGGCGTGGCCGTGATCGAGTGGGGGGACGGGGCCGCTCCCCTGTTGGGAGCAGGATCCCTCGCCGTGCGGCTGGCCATGGACGTCGACCGTGACCATCACCGGGTGATCACGCTGCGGCCGGCGGACGGCTCCTGGGCCGGCCGGTGGCCGGCCCTGCGGGCCGCGGTGGTGCCCTGGTTGGTGACCCGGTGAACCTGCTGGCCATCGAGACGGCCACCGACATGGTGGGGGTGGCGCTGATCCGGGGGGACGGGGGAGCGGCGGAGCGGGTCCACGTCGGCGGGCGGGCCCACGCCGAACTGCTGGCCCCGGCCATCGAGGAGGTGTGTGCCGTCTCGGGGTGCGCCGTCGGCGACATCGGCTCGATCGCCGTCGATGTCGGGCCGGGGCTGTTCACCGGGCTGCGAGTGGGTGTGGCGACGGCCAAGGCGTTGGCCCAGGCGCTCTCCATCGGCGTCCTCGGGGTCAGCAGCCTCGACATCCTGGCCGCCGCCGCCCGCGATCGGATCGGGGCCGGCGCTGCTCGGCCGGTGCTCTCGGTGATCGACGCCCGCCGCGGCGAGGTGTTCGTGGCGTCGTACCGGTTCGACCGGCCCGCCACCGCCACCGCCGCCGGTGGCGACGCCGACCACCCGATCGATCCCGAGCTGGTCCGCGACGAACGCGCCCAGCCGATCGCCCCCGGGGCGGTGCTGGCGTGGCTGGCCGAGCGGGTGCCGGGGGGAGGTCGGGTCAGTGTGGTGGGCGACGGGGCGACTCGCTACCGGGAGCTGCTGGCCGCCGACCCCTCCGTGGATCTCGGCTGGGCCGACGAGCTGTCGGCCCCACCGCCGTTGACCCTGGCCCGCTTGGCCCTGGCCCGCCTGGCCGCAGGGGCTCGTCCGGTGCCCGCCGGCGACCTACTCCCCGACTACCGCCGTCCTGCCGACGCCCGCATCAACTGGGAGCAACGGGCCCCCCAGGTGCCGGCACCGAGTATCGACCGGGGCGTCCGGTGACGGCGCCACCCGAGCCGGCCGGCGGGCCGGTCCCGGTGGTCATCGCCCCTCTGCGGGCCAAGGACCTCCGCGGCGTCCTCCGGATCGAGGAGGCGGTGTACCCCCAACCGTGGTCGCACCGGCTCTTTGCCGAGGAGCTGGCCCAGCGCAAGTCGCGGGCCTACCGCGCCGCCTGGGTCGGGCGGGCCATCGTGGGGTTCGCCGGCCAGATGCTCATCGACGACGAGGCCCATGTGAACAACATCGCCGTCGACCCGGCGTGGCAGGGGCGGGGGCTCGGCGCCGTGCTCCTGCTGGACCTGGTGCGCACCGCCCTCGACCGGGGGGGCCGCCACCTCACCCTCGAGGTCCGCGTGGGCAACGAGCCGGCCCTGGCCCTGTACCGGCGGTTCGGCATGGAACCGGTCGGGGTGCGACCCAACTACTACCCGGACACCGGGGACGACGCCCTGATCATGTGGGCGCGGGACATCGACTCGGAGGCGTTCGCCCGGCGCCTGGCCTCCATCGCCGCGGCCGTGCCCCCCGAGCTCGAGGTGACCGCTCGCCGGTGACCCGGCAACCGCCGGTCGGTAGAGTCACCGCCCATGGATGTGGAGCGGATCGACCGGGTCCTCGGGATCGAGACCTCGTGTGACGAGACGGCGGCGGCGGTGGTCGACGGCGGCGCCACCATCGTCTCCTCGGTGGTGAGCAGCCAGGTCGACCTGCACGCCCGCTTCGGCGGGGTGGTGCCCGAGCTCGCCGGCCGGGCCCACGTGGAGCTGTTGACCCCGGTGCTGGCCGAGGCTCTGGCGCTGGCCGGGTCCGACAGCGCCGGGTCGGGGATCGACGCCGTGGCCGTCACCTACGGTCCCGGCCTCATCGGATCCCTGCTGGTGGGCGTGGCCGAGGCCAAGGCCCTGGCGCTGGCCTGGGACGTTCCCCTGGTCGGCGTCAACCACCTCGAGGCCCACCTCTTCGCGTCGCTGCTGGAGCAGCCCGACCTGGGATGGCCGTTGGTGGTGCTCCTGGTGTCCGGCGGCCACACCCTGCTCATCGAGGTCACCGAGCCCGGCCGCTACCGGATGCTCGGGGGGACCATCGACGACGCCGCCGGCGAGGCCTTCGACAAGGTGGCCCGGTTCCTCGGGCTGGGCTATCCCGGTGGTCCGGCCATCGACCGCGTCGCCGACCAGGGCGATCCGGCGGCATTCGCCTTCCCCCGGTCGCTGCCGGGCGACGGGTACGACTTCTCGTTCAGTGGGCTCAAGACGGCGGTGGTCACCACCGTGCGCAAGCAACCCCATGCCTCCACGGCCGACGTGGCTGCATCCTTTCGGGCCGCGGTGGTCGACGTGCTGGTCACCCGGGCCCGCCGCGCCGCCGCCGAGGTGGGAGCCACCGCCCTGTGCCTGGCCGGTGGGGTGGCGGCCAACTCCCTGCTGCGCAGGCGGATCGAGGAGGTCTGCGCCGACGACGGGATCGGGGCCTTCCTCCCCAGCCGATCCCTGTGCACCGACAACGCGGCCATGGTCGCCGCCGCCGGCTGGTGGCGCCTCCACCACGGGGGAGCGAGCCCCCTCACCCTCGGGGCCGATCCCAACCTGCGCATGGTGGCCACCGCCTGACCCCACCGTGTCCCCGACGAAATTTGGCACTCGGCCCCTCCGGTTGCCAAACGCCGCGGATATCGCTATCGTTGGCACTCTCAACCCTCGACTGCTAGCGCGTGCCACAGGAGGCCCGAACCCATGAGTCTGCATCCCCTTGACGACCGAATCGTCGTCCGCCCAGGCGAATCCGAGGAGACCACCGCATCCGGCCTGGTCATTCCCGATACCGCCAAGGAGAAGCCCCAGCAAGGTGAAGTACTGGCCGTCGGCCCCGGCCGCCGCGCCGAGTCCAGCGGGGAGCTGATCCCCCTCGACATCAAGGTGGGCGACACCGTCGTCTACTCCAAGTACGGGGGCACCGAGATCACCGCCGAGGGTGAGGATCTGCTGATCCTGTCGAGCCGCGACGTGCTGGCCAAGGTGTCCAAGTAATGCCGAAGATCCTGAAGTTCGACGAAGCGGCCCGACGTGGCCTCGAAGCGGGCGTGAACAAGCTGGCCGACACGGTCAAGGTGACCCTCGGACCCAAGGGTCGCAACGTGGTCATCGAGAAGAAGTTCGGTGCTCCCACCATCACCAACGACGGCGTCTCCATCGCCCGTGAGGTGGAGCTGGACGACGTCTTCGAGAACATGGGCGCCCAACTGGTCAAAGAAGTGGCCACCAAGACCAACGACGTGGCCGGCGACGGCACCACCACCGCCACTGTGCTGGCCCAGGCCCTCATCAAGGAGGGACTGCGCAACGTGGCTGCCGGCGCCAACCCGCTCGGACTGCGCAAGGGGATCGAAAAGGCGGTGACCGCCGCCGTCGAGTCCATCAAGGAGCAGGCCAAGGAGATCGACTCCAAGACCGAGATCGCCCAGGTGGCATCCATCTCCGCCGCCGACAACGCCATCGGCGAGGTCCTGGCCGACGCCATCGACCGGGTCGGCAAGGACGGCACGGTGACCGTCGAGGAGTCCAACACATTCGGCATCGACCTCGAGTTCACCGAGGGCATGCAGTTCGACAAGGGCTACCTGTCCCCCTACTTCGTGACCGACGCCGAGCGTCAAGAGGCCGTGCTCGACGACCCAGTGATCCTCTTCGTCAACCAGAAGATCAGTGCGGTACACGACATGGTCCCGGTCCTCGAGAAGGTCATGCAGACCGGCAAGCCCCTGCTGATCGTGGCCGAGGATGTCGAGGGTGAGGCCCTGGCCACCCTGGTGGTCAACAAGATCCGCGGCACGTTCACCTCGGTGGCCGTCAAGGCCCCCGGCTTCGGTGAGCGTCGCAAGGCGATGCTCCAGGACATGGCGGTCCTGACCGGTGCCCAGGTGATCTCCGAGGAGATCGGCCTCAAGTTGGACACCACCACGGTGGACCTGCTGGGCAAGGCCCGCCGGGTCATCGTCACCAAGGACGACACCACCATCGTCGAGGGCGGCGGTACCGAACAGGACGTCAAGGGGCGCATCGCCCAGATCAAGCGCGAGATCGACGACACCGACTCCGACTGGGATCGGGAGAAGCTCCAGGAGCGTCTGGCCAAGTTGGCCGGCGGGGTCGCCGTGGTCAAGGTCGGTGCCGCCACTGAGGTGGAGCTGAAGGAGAAGAAGCACCGCATCGAGGACGCCCTGTCGGCCACCCGGGCCGCCGTGGAAGAGGGCATCGTGGCCGGAGGCGGCACCGCGCTGGTCCGCTCCCGCACCGCCGTGCTCAAGGTCGTCGACTACCTCAGCGGGGACGAGGCGACGGGTGCCTCCATCGTGGCCAAGGCGCTGGCCGCCCCCCTCCACGCCATCGCCAGCAACGCCGGCCTCGAGGGATCGGTGTACGTGCGTCAGGTGGAGTCGGAGACCGGCACCATCGGGCTCAACGCCAACACCGGCGAGCTGGTCGACCTGGTCAAGGCCGGGGTCATCGACCCAGCCAAGGTGACCCGGTCAGCCCTGCAGAACGCGGCGTCCATCGCCGGGTTGCTGCTCACCACCGAGGCCCTGGTGGCGGACAAGCCCGAAAAGGCCGATCCCGCCGCCGCCGCTGCTGCTGCTGCGGCAATGGGCGGTGGCATGGGTGGCATGGGTGGCATGGGCGGCATGATGTAGCTCCACCCTGGCTCCCCGCGAGCCAGAGGCGCCACCTCGGCGCACCCCTGTATGGTGAACCGGTCGGGCCCTCGGGCCCGGCCGGTTCACGTCCCGGGTCCAGCCCGTCTCCCGAGGGTCCCACCGCCGAGACTCGCGGATCGGTACGCATGCGGGCGCCAACCGCTCGCGGTGCCGATCGACAGGGTCCTGCCCAGCCGATCGAACGGACAGCGCCGCTCGTCTGCGTGCCGGTGCCGGACGGGGCGCGTCACCGGCGGCCCGGGAGGGCGAAAGGGGGGGTGACAGACTGTCGAACGCTACGGCCTGCACCAAATCGGCACGAACGATGCTGGCGCCGCTACGAAGCGTGAGAAATCTCGACGAATATTCGCGCCGGTAGTCTCTCATCATCCCTGGTCGATTCGCCGTTCATCACCCGCGGGCGGCGCGCAGAGCAAATATCGGGTTGACTTTGCTCGGTCGAGGAAGCAAGTTATCCACTCAAGGGGCGGAAACAGATCGCTGCACGGTGCTTCACGCACAGCAGTGTTCATTGCGGAATATTCATCCTTGCGCGAAGCGTTGCGCTGAACGGAGACGGATGTATGCGGTATCTGAAATTGCTCGTAGCGATCGCGGCTGCACTTCTGGCCCTTACTGTGGTGGCCCAGACAGCAGCCACCGCAGCGTCCAAAGCGGCGGCCGCCACCGGTAGCCTGAAGATCTGCAAGGTGGCTGCACCGCCCCTTGCCGGCCAATCCTTCCCGTTCCAGGTGGCCACCTGGTCCGGTGCGGATTACAATTTGCTCTCGTTGACGGCCGGGCCTGCGCCTGGCGGCTGTGCGACCGTGGGCCCGTTGACCGTGGGCACGATCTTGCTGGTTGAGGAAGCCTCGACCCCCGGTGTGGCCTACCCCGGCGTGACACCGTCCTTCAGCCTCTCGAGCGGCACCTTTGCCGGCTCCAACACGGGCATGGACTTGGTGGCCGTGACCGTCGCCGCGGGTACGACCACCTTGACGGTGACCGACACGCCCACCCCCCCGCCTGCGACGGGCACCTTGGAACTGTGCAAGACGGCAGCCGACAAGTACGTCAGTGGGTCGTTCACCTTCGACCTCACCGGCCCTGACAGCTTCAGCCAGACGGTCAGTGTGCCCACCGGCCAGTGCAACGACTACCCGGTGCCCTCTGGGGCGATTGGCATCACCGAA
>Ga0182018_10003103_pt1 | contig 15434 bp, 14 predicted proteins | sample 812P2MmetaG_FD_120490 | JGI IMG/M metagenome (GOLD analysis project Ga0182018, IMG submission 120490) | Permafrost microbial communities from Stordalen Mire, Sweden - 812P2M metaG | ecosystem: Environmental > Terrestrial > Soil > Wetlands > Permafrost | place: Sweden: Stordalen | collected...
CTCGACGCCTGGGCTGGCCGGCCCGATCATCCGCGGCCTTATCCCGCCGGAAGCTGGGGTCCGACCTCCGCCATCGCGCTGATCGAACGCGACGGACGGACCTGGCATGAGGAGTTGGAGTAAGCACACCAGCTAATTCAGCACTACAGCGCCCGGAAGGCAGCGGACGCCTGTCCGACCCCAGCAGGGGCTGACGCCCAGCGATAGGGAGACGAGCAAGCGAGGGCCGGAAGCCCATGCCAGATGGCCAAATTAGCGCGAGTGATAATTCAGTGCAAGAACGTAATAAGGCGGCATTCAAGGGAGTCCATGTCTCGCGTTTCGCATTCCCAAACGATAAGCACTTCCCAACCAGATTGCTGAAGTAATGTGAGGTTCTCAGTGTCCCGCTGCTGATTTCGAGCGAGCTTCGGCAACCAATAGTCAAGATTCGACTTGGGTCTCCTCCGGCCGTCAACGCAGGCCGGATCCTGGTGACCGTGCCAGAAACATCCGTGCACCATAATGACTTTCCGCCGGCCTGCGAATACAAGGTCAGGTTTTCCGGGAAGATCGCGCCGGTGAAGCCGGAAGCGGTATCCCAATCCATGAACCAATCGACGGACTGCCAGTTCCGGCTTCATTCCCTTGCTTCTGATGCGGCGCATATTTTCTGAACGCAGATTGGGAGCCAGACTATCTGTCATTGTCAGTCTATTTTGTTGTGGCGGCGCAAGAGACTGATCTGCTCGGATTCCAGTGGTTTGTACGATATAAACTCGTCTGGTCCGACGTGACCGAGATCGAGACTGCCAATAATCGACCCGTCATACTTACCGGACAAAACTGCTATACCCTCACGGGCTAACGTATCACGCGCACCGCCGTTCTTACGCAATCGCTTCATATAATCCTTCTGTTGCGCTACAGCCTGCACTATATCGCGATGTATTGGCTGTCCTTGAATCTCACGGAACAGACTGGCGATCCTCTCGTTCCCAGTAGTTCCTCTCGTAATCTTGTGTGTCTTTTCTTTGCCGGCAATCGACCAAAAGCTTGGCGGGTACGGCACTTCTGCCAATACCCAGTGAATGTTCTTGAAGCCGGCAGAGGATACGGATCGCTTCCGGTCCTGATTCATACCAGGTGTCAGATTAGACAAGTGAGCCACCATAATTCCAAAAAAGCATGTCTGCCGTACCTCGTCGGATGCGACAAGAATGCAGGGCTTTCCCACCGCCTCGGGTGGTATCATCCACGTATTCCCAAGCGTGTTCTTAACGTCCACATCCAGCCCACCGATTCTTAGATCAAGAATTCCCTTCGGCAACCGAAAGAAATTGCGAACCAGTATTTCGACCTTTGTGCCGATGTATGTTTTTTCGGTCTTTTCAAGTTCGCTCGCACGAACGCGGCCGGTACGTGGGGTGTCAATTACCTCATCGATCGCCTGCCTGATAAGATCTGGCAGTTCCTCTTTAAGCTTGTGCAATCCGCCCGCCTGGGCCGCCAGGGCCAGGACGATGCGCTCTATTACCAGGTAATCTGGATGGCTTTCTGGCAGCGGGGCAGGGTCAAACACTCGCATGTATGCGAGTGTGGCACGAAAATGCCCTTCTGCCAGCCCCTAACCCATTGATATGGCCGGCATTCTTAACTCATGGTCTCAGCCGGGACAGCAAACGAGCGCCGCCGGCTTACTGCCGATTTAGCCGACAGGGCCTGATTTATCTGCGTCGCAACCGCACAAGCTACTGGGGGGGGGAAGGCATTTCCCACTTGGCGGTAAGCTATCGTCTTCCGGCCGGCAAACTGCCAGTTGTCTGGGAAGCCTTGGAGACGCGCCACCATTCGGATGGTAAGCCGTGGCATACCCACAAAATCGTGCTCCGGCGCAGTCTCCGCTATCGAGAGTCCATTCACGCCTAGCGACGCCCAGGCCTTTCTCGCACGGGTCGGACCGAGATCAGGACCACCGTGCTTTTTCGATCCACCAACGATCGTTGGTGCAATTTCGTTGGCGCGCTCCCTCCACGGGCCGGCCCCGCGCCAACCATTGGCCACCATCAAGTCAAATAACGTCTCACCAACCGTAGAAGGATTGTGAGACGCCACGGCCGGCCATTCAAACTCGCCGGCCACACCCCTTTTTAAGGCGACGATAACAACACGCGGACGTAACTGAGGAACGCCAAATTCAGAGGCGTTCAACAACCGCCAGTCCACTTCATAACCTAGCTTTCTGAGCTGACCTTTGAGGTATAGCCGGTAATCCTCAAACACCGCATCAAGAAAACCACGAACGTTTTCAATCATGATCGCACGGGGACGGCACTCATCAACCAGACGTAGCGCCTCTGGAAACAGGTTGCGTTCATCATTTTCGCCAAGTTGCTTGCCGGCAACGGAAAACGGTGGGCACGGAAGGCCGCCGGCCAAAAGGTCGATCCCGTTGTATGGCCGCGCGTCGAAGTCAGTGAGGCTTCGATCGAAGACGTTCCATGCTGGCCGATTGAACTGCAGCGTTTTGCAATAGTCCCTTTCAATCTCGACCAGTGCCTCGTGTTCAAAGCCGGCTTGCTCTAATCCAATGGCCTGACCGCCGGCTCCCGCACACAACTCTACAGAACTTAGCAACGCCGCCCCCATTCATTCACAGCGGGATATTCACAAGGAAGTCAGATTGCCCGGCCCACACTAACAAGCCGCGGCCCGATTCGTCCCTCTGACTGCACTGCATACCGCCGTCATTTTGACGGTCCAATATCCATTCCGGGCAGCATTGTGTCACGTCGTTTAGAACATAACAAGAACTTTCTACTGCAAACGAACCGGCGGGTCGCTTCAACGCCTCCAAGCGTTAACGCGTCTACGCGCCCTGCTTCTGCCCCGTCTCCGAAGCCCGCGTGATCATATCCAGCAACCGATGCCGAACAACCGCCGAGTTGAAGTCGGGCGTGATCGGCTTGCCGCTTCGAATCCCCTGCCCCAACCGTGCGTAAAGCTGCGCGACATTGTACGCCGAGCCCTCCGGCACCGACACCGGCACGAACCGGTACTTCGCCGGAATCGCCATGTCCGCCAGCGGCACACCCGCGCCACGCGCCCCTTGCACGCTCAGCTCCTGGCGTTGCGTGGACGCGCGAGACGTGGCGGCCAGCACGAGATCACCGTCCTCGCCATGAATCTCGAACAGGAATTCGTGCCCGCGGGTCATGCCGCCGCGGACCTGAACCGAAACCACCGCACCGTCGCCAACGATCCCGCTGACAACGAGTTGATCGGGCACATTCTTGGCGACCAACTCGCCGGTCGCTTGCAGCGGAATGTGGTCGCGTTGGCTGACCGCGAAAGCGGAAAGCTCGCGAAATTCACCCAGGCAGTGACACAGCACATCGAGATTGTGACCGCCGGTAATCGTCATCAGATTGGCGCCATTGGCCCGATCGGTTTGATAGGCGCGATCGATCGTCTTGCCCCAGTTGCCCGCGTTAACAAACAACGTGCCTGACAAAACGCGTCCGATATGACCATCGGCGATCAGGTCCTTCACATAATTGATCGCCGGCGAGACCTGACCTTGCAGGCCAACCGCGTGCCGAATGCCCGCTTTCTCGGCCGCGTCACGCAGACGAATGGCCTCTTCGGTATTCCGGCCAAGCGGCCATTCGCAGTACACGTGCTTGCCGGCGTCGATGGCCGCCATGACGGGGTCGTGATGATCGGGCACTTTCACACTGACGGTCACCAGATCGACATCCGGATGCGCCGCGAGTTTCGCGGGATCGGCGAATGCCAGAGATACGCCGTAATGTTTCGCGGCGGCATCGGCGGAGGCCTGGCTCGATGTGCAAACCGCGACGATCTCGAAATCAGGCAGCGATTGCAACGCGGGGACGTGAGAGATGGAGGCGAAGCCTCGGTTTGGGCTTGCCCCAACGATACCAACGCGAATTTTATCTGCCATAACGGACAAACCCTTTCTGGTCGCGCGCAGGCTGTTCCGGTCCACAGGTTTTGGCAAGGTGACCGCGCATGCTCTGGCCGTTCCATCGCCCGCGGATTAGGCTGCGCCCATACCACAACCACAGGAGCAGGAAATGGCCGTCAAACCCAATCCCTCACGCGAAGCCGTCCGCGCCGTCGTTCCCCGGATGATCGAGCTGTCGGAATCTCTCATATATGGCGACATCTGGGAACGCCCAGGACTAAGCAAGCGCGACAGGAGTCTGATCGTGGTGGCGGCGCTGATCGCGTCGTACCGGCCGGATCAGTTGCGCGGGCATCTCGGGCGCGCGCTGGATAACGGCGTGACCAAGGATGAGATCGCCGAAATCATCACACACCTGGCGTTTTATTCCGGCTGGCCGGGGTCGATGACTGCCGCGCGGATCGCCAAGGAAGTCTATGAGGAACGCGGGTGACAAATTACCTCGCATCGTCATGGCCCGGCTTGTCCGGGCCACCCGAACCAGCAGAGTGCGGCAAGAGGTGGCCCGGACAAGCCGGGCCATGACGTTGGGGGGAAGCCGGGCCATGACGTTGAGGGAAAGACAAAGGAACACCGCATGGACAAGAACGAACTGACCGCATGGGCCTTGGCGAACGGCTGGCAAATGCTGGCCGGCTGCCCGAGCCTCACCAAACCCTCATCCCCCAAGGAAGCCATCGTCAGGCTGTCGCTCAAAGGCACCGTCGCCAACGTCGAGATCAAAAAGCCGGCGGGGAAATGGGAAAAAGTCGCCGGCCAGGCCTATGCCAAGATCCAGCCCGATCCGGACACCGGGCTGCCGTCGGGCCTTGGCCTGGAGGCCATTCCCGGGATCACGATGTTGATGCGAGACAACAAGGACCGCCAGACCTTCGCGCGCATGTCGGGCACGCCGCCGTCGTAACGGACCCGGCGTTACCGCTTGCGGGCGCGGCGAGCCGCGTAGCGTGCGTCGCGGGCCGCTTTCGCCTCGGCTGCGCGTTCGGCGGCGCGGGCCGCCGCCTCGGCTTTCTTCGCCAGTAATTCGACGTCCTTGGCCTTCGCCTCCTCAGCGAGGCGTGCCTGCTCAGCGGCCAGCCTGATCGCTTCCGCTTCCCGAGCGGCTTTGCGTTCCGCGGCACGCACCTCCCGCGCGGCTTCGATCTCCGCCTGCGCCGCCCGGCGAGCGATCACCGCGGGATCATCGGGTCCCGGGCGGGCACGGAACCGCTCCAGCAGGGCGTTCCTGGCGTTCGCCGCGGAGGTCAATCGGTTGTTGAAGTCGTCGTTTTTGTAAGCGCCTGATTTCATGCGTGCGATTTACCGGGAATCGCCGCGCGGGCATAGGCCCCCCGTGCAATCCTGCCATGCCGAGTTACCCCGAACGGACGGCGCCGAACGCCTCGACCGTTATTCCAGCCCAGTGCATCGTGCGGTTTGGAAACGGACGGGGCAACAGCCCGGCCAAGGAGCACGGATATGCCGGCATCGCCTCGTGTTAAACGCATCCAACGCGGCTCGGTGGCGTTGCTGGTTCTGGGATGTGCGGTGAATTACGTCGACCGCTCCGCCCTCGCGATCGCCAATCCGCTGATACGCCATGATCTCGGCCTGTCGATCGCCGACATGGGGTTGTTGCTGTCAGCGTTCCTGTGGGCCTACGCGGTGTTCCAGCTTCCCGCCGGAGCACTCGTTGACCGGCTCGGCCCACGCCGGTTGCTCGGCGCCGGTATTTTCATCTGGTCGCTGGCGCAGGCGATGGGCGGACTGGTCGGCGGCTTCTGGCAATTCGTCGCGGCGCGGGTGTTCCTCGGCATGGGGGAATCGCCGCAGTTCTCCGGCCTGGTGCGCGTCGTGCGCGATTGGTTCAACGTTCGCGAACGCGGCCTGCCGACCGGCATCGGACTATGCGGGTCGAAACTCGGGCCGGCGATCGCACCGCCGGTGCTGACCGTGCTGATGCTGGCGTTCGGTTGGCGGTGGATGTTCGTGATCATGGGCGGCGTGGGGATCGCCGTCGCGATCCTGTGGTACGCGGTCTATCGCGAGCCGCGCGAAGTCGCGTTGACCGAGGACGAGAAATCCTACCTCACCGAAGGCGAAGCCAGGTCCTCCGCCGACCGCGTCACCTGGGCGGACTGGAAGCAATTATTCGCCTATCGCGCGACCTGGGGCATGGTGCTGGGATTTTTCGGCGAGGTTTACATGGGCTGGGTCTATCAGGCCTGGTTGCCCGGATATCTGGAAATCGAACGCCACATGAGCATCGGTAAGACCGGCTGGGTCGCGGCGATCCCATTCGCCTGCGGCGTGCTCGGCAGCATCGGCGCGGGTTGGCTGACCGACCATTTGTCAGCGCGCGGCGTCTCACCCATCAACAGTTGCAAAATCCCGGTGGTGGTCGGCCTGGCCGGCATGGCCGGCTTCACCATCGTCACCGCGCTGACCCCGAGCACGCTGATCGCCGTCATCGCGATGTCCACCGCGTTGGCGTTCAACGGCATGGCGGGCGCGATGTGTTGGGCACTGGCGAGCGTCGCGGCACCGCGGCACTGCACGGCGTCTCTGGGTTCAATTCAGAATTGCGGCGGCTATATCGGTGGCGCGCTGGCCCCGACGATCACCGGGTTTATCGTGCAGGACACGGGCAGCTTCGTCCCGGCACTGTTGTTCAGCGCGGCGCTGGGTCTGACCTGTGCACTGGTTTACGTCTTCATGGTGCCGGGCAAACCGATCGATGTGACTGCGTTTAGCGGCGGCGAGCGAGTGCCGGCGTGAACGCACCGGAGATCGTAACCGCCCGACATTACGATTCCCGTTTCATCCGTCCTGAAACCCGGCCTGGCTTGCGGCACCCGGGCGGAATCGCCAGGCTCGCGCGCCGGAAACCGGCCTGACAGGGGACGTCCAATGAAATCACGCATCGACCGCCGCCACGTGCTGCGAGCCGCCCTCGCGACGCCCATCATCCTCGGCGCGAAAGCACGCGCGGCGGGAACCATCCAGATGATCAGTCACCGTTACCCGGCGCTGGAGTATTACGCCGGGAAGATGCGCGACGCGATCCCCGGGGTTACGGTGAACACGCAACTGATGCCCATCGACAAAGCGATGGAACTCGCCACCATCGCCATGTCGGCGAAGTCCGATACGCCGGATATTGTTTACGCCAGCGATACGACGATGCAAACCTTCGTGAAGAACGGTTGGTTCCGCCCGCTGGACGATCTGTGGGCGAAGTACCAGGACGAGTTCAAACTTGGCGACTTTCCCGACACGGTGCTCGCGCCCTATCGGGTCGACGGCCACCTCTATGTGATGCCGCACACGGTCAACACGATGATGTTCTTCTATCGGAAGGATGTGTTTGACAAGGCCGGCAAATCACCACCGAAGACCATCGCCGAATTCCGCGACCTGGCGAAATCGTTCAACACGCCGATGCGAGCCGGCACGATCAGTTGCCTCAAACCGGTCGATGCCGCGACCAACGAGGTACACTGGTATCTGAACGCCCTCGGAGACGGCTGGTTCGACAAAGATTGGCACCCGACGTTCAACACAGACAAAAGCGTCCGCGCGATCGAGATGTTGAAGGAAGTCACGAAATACGCTCAACAGGGATTCACCGCGGCGGCGAACGATGAGTGTATGATCGCTTTGCAACAGGATATCGCGGTCATGGGCCTGCAATGGGCGACCCGGGCGAACGCGATGGACGATGCCACGAAATCCCGGGTCGTCAACCAGATCGACTGGGTCGCTCCACCGCAGGGTCATGCTCGCATCGCCGGCGACGGCTATGCCATTTCGGCGTTCAGCAAGCAGGATCCTGATACTCTGTTCCGCGTCATCGCCACGTCAGCGAGCCAGGCGAGCATGCGAGGTGCTGCCTCCATGTTGATCCCGCCGCGCAAATCGATCCTGGACGATCCGGAAATGAGCAAGGCGAACCGCTTCTATCCGGCGGCGCTCGCGTCGTACGAAAGCGGCACGCGTGCGCCGTCCTTGCCCGAGTTCAACGCCATTTGCGAATTCGTCACGCGGCGGGTTCTGCAAGGCGTGACCGGCGAGATTTCCATCAAACAAGCGATGGATACGGCTGCGTCCGAGACCGGAACGTTCCTCAAGGGTCACGGCTATTACAAATAGCCGCCGCCGAGGACGTCACACCACCTCGTGGCTGTTCCTGTTGCCCAGTACTGTCGTGCTGGGTTGCGTGATGGTGTTTCCTCTGGGCTACGCGATGTGGCTTAGTCTGCTCAACTACGACCTCGGGTCGGGCAGCCGGGAGTTCATCGGCTTTGGTAACTACAGAGAACTGCTGGATGACGCGCGGTTCTGGATCACGCTGACCCGGACCCTGGGGATCGTGCTGTCGGCGGTTGGACTTGAGTTCTGTCTTGGCCTGTTGATCGCTTATGGATTGTATCGGCTGACCTTTGGCGTGCGCGTGCTGAACCTGCTCATGTTCCTGCCGAACATCGTCACGCCGGTGGTGGCCGCGCTGTTCTTGCGGTGGATCTTCGTTGGGCGATGGGGCCTGATCTCCGGCATCTTAATTAGTTGGGGCGTTTTTCCGCCCGACTTTCTTGGTAATCCGTACTGGGCTCGCGTGACCATCGTGCTCGCGGATGCCTGGCAGTTCACCCCGTTCATGATCCTGGTGCTGTACGCCGGACTGAACACGGTCGATCAAAGCCAGATCGAGGCCGCTCAGATCGACGGCGCCGGTGTGTGGATGTTGCTGTTCCGGATCATGCTGCCATCGATTCGGCCGCTGATCATCTTTGTGCTGTCGATCCGTCTGATGGACGCGTTCCGGTTCTTCGATACGATCTATGTGATGACCGGCGGAGGCCCGGGGACGGCGACCGAAACGATCACGTTGTACACGTATGCTCTCGCGTTTCGGCTGCTGCAGATTGGCAAGGCCTGCGCACTGGGTTTACTCACCCTGCTGTTTGTCGCGATGCTGGTGGCGCTGATGATCCGGGTGGTTTACCGTCGCGAAAAGGGCGCGTTCTGATGCGCGCGCGGTGGCGAACCCAGGTCCCATTGTTTCTGTTGCTGGCCGGCTTCACCGCGGTCAACCTGACGCCCATCATCTGGGGCTTCATGACGTCCATCAAGCAGCCGGTGGATGCGTTCTCGGTGCCGCCGCGATTCATCTTCGAACCGACATTGGAATTCCACTGGCAGGTCTGGGTCGAAAAAGGATTCTGGCATTTTTTGATCAACAGCGCGGTGATCTCGGCCGGCACGGTCGTAACCTCGGTCTCGATCGGCACGATGGCGGCGTACGGGCTGTCGCGCCTGCCGGGCGCGGCGTCGCGAGGCGTCCTGTTCGGATTGCTGGCCATGCGCATGTTTCCGCATATCCTGCTGGCGATTCCATTCTTCGTGCTGGCCCGGATGCTGGGGATGGTGAATACCTATCCGGCGATGATCCTGGCGCTGGTGGCGATCAATCAGCCTTTCACCATCTGGCTGATGCGCGGCTTCTTCGTCGATGTGCCGCACGAACTCTACGAGGCGGCGGAAATCGACGGTTGCAATGCCTGGCAGGTGTTTTCCCGGGTCGCCCTGCCCGTCGTCCGCCCGGGACTTTGGGTGACGGCATTGTTCAGTTTGTTGCTGGCGTACAACGAATTTCTGTTCGCCCTGGTGCTGACCGGCCCGGATACGAAAACTCTGCCGGTGGCGATCGCCGAGTATGGCGGTGAGGACATCAACTACTGGTCGCTGTCAGCCGCCGCCGCGGTTGGGATCATGCTGCCAATCGTCGCGTTCATGATGGTGCTGCAACGGCATCTGGTGCGCGGACTGTCACTGGGAGCGGTGAAAGGCTAGAGCGGGTTCCGATCAGATCGAGTCACTTTCATTCGTCATGGCCCGGCTTGTCCGGGCCACCTACCGCGGCACCGTGCTGGTTCAGGTGGCCCGGACAAGCCGGGCCATGACGGTGCTTGTTTCAACTTGATCGGATACTGCGCCAGCCGGTCTCAGGTGCCGCAGAACGTCTGCAGCACGCGTTCTTCCGGTTCGGGAGGCAATGTGTACCGTTCAAACCCCACACGCTCCACGAACGGCAGCGCCAAAACCTCCAGCATTTGCTCGAACGGAGCGAAATCGCCGCTGTCGATGGCGGCATTGAGCGCGGCCTCCACGAGGTGATTGCGCGGGATGTAAATCGGGTTCACCGCGCGCATCGCCGCGGCGATCGACGCCGGTTCGGCTGCTTCTTCGCCCATCCGCCAACGCCAACGCGCGGCCCAGAGATCGTAAGCAGCGGGATCGGCGAACAGTGCGCGCACCGCCGCATCGGCGGCCGGATCCGCCGCGGCGTCGCATAAGCGGCGGAACGTCAATGTGAAGTCGGCGTTATTTTCCGCCATCGCCTTCAACAGATCGTTGACCAGCGTCACATCGCCGTCGTGCTCACTGGCGAGGCCGATCTTGCGCCGCAGACCACCGAAATACGCGGCCTCAAACGCCGGGCTGAATGCCGCGAGCGCTTCCTGGGCGACCTCAATCGCCTTGTCCTGCTCGTCCGCCAACAGAGGCAACAGCGTTTCCGCCAGCCGCGCGAGGTTCCACACCGCGATGCGAGGTTGGTTGCCATACGCGTAACGGCCATGTTGATCGATCGAACTGAACACCGTCGCGGGATCGTAGGCGTCCATGAACGCGCAAGGTCCGTAATCGATCGTTTCGCCCGCGACAGAACAATTATCGGTGTTCATTACGCCGTGAATGAAACCTATCAACAGCCAGCGCGCCACCAGCGAAGCCTGGCGCGCCACCACCGCGTCGAGCAACGCTCGATACGGATTTTCCGCCGTCGCGGCGGACGGATAGTGACGGGCGATCACATGATCGGCCAGCAACCGCACGGCTTCGGCGTCGTCGCGGGCGGCGAAATACTGGAAGGTGCCAACCCTTATGTGGCTGGACGCGACGCGCGTCAGCACGGCGCCCGGCAGCATGGTTTCGCGCCGCACCCCCTCACCTGTCATGACAGCGGCCAAAGCGCGCGTCGTCGGAACGCCAAGCGCCGCCATCGCCTCACTGACGATATATTCGCGCAACACCGGCCCAAGCGCGGCACGGCCATCGCCACCACGGGAGAACGGTGTCCGGCCTGAACCTTTGAGTTGAATGTCGAAGCGGGCGCCATCGGGTGCCACGACCTCACCCAACAAGATGGCGCGGCCATCGCCGAGTCGCGGGACGAAATGGCCGAACTGGTGGCCGGCATAAGCGGCGGCGAGCGGTGTCGCGCCATCCGGCGCCTCGTTGCCCGCGAGAATCCGAACGCCTTCAGGACTCGCCAGCGCCTCAGGGTCCAGCCCAAGGCGCTCGGCCAGCACCAGGTTCAGACGCACAAGGCGCGGCGCCGCTACCGGCGTCGGATCGAGCCGTGCGTGAAATCGCTCTGGCAGGAGGGCGTAGCTGTTGTCGAAGGCAAAGCGGACAGGCATCGATTGGTCCCCATTTCGTCCACCGTCTCAGTACGATGGTGTCTGTCCCGTGGAATCGCAAGACCTCCCGGACCGGAGCCCAGGATCAGGCATGTTCCTTGGCGAGCGCCTCTCGAATCGCCTCGAGTTCCGCGCGGCGCGCGGCGCCGGTCTTTGGGTATCGCGGATGCAGATCCTTGATCGTGTCGAGGACGATTTGCGAAACGATCAACCTGGCGTTGGGTTTGTCGTCGGCGGGAACGATGTACCAGGGCGCGTGGCCGGTGCTGGTGGCGCTCGGACAGTCCCGGTAGGCCGCCATGTAATCGCCCCAGAACGCCCGCTCCTGAATGTCCGCCGTGCTGAACTTCCAGTTCTTTCGCGGCTCCTCGATACGGGCGAGGAAGCGTTCGCGTTGTTCCTGCTTCGACAGATGCAGGAAGAATTTCACCACCTTCGTTCCGGCGCCGTTCAGATGGCGTTCCAGGTTGTTGATGGAGCGGTAACGAGAGCGCCAGCGTTTCTTCAGATCGGCCGGCGCTCCGGCCACGCCCTCCGCCTGAAGGATTTCGGGATGCACGCGAACAATCAAGACTTCTTCGTAATAGCCGCGGTTGAAAATGCCGATCTGGCCGCGCGCGGGCAGGTCGCGGGTGCAGCGCCACAGGAAGTCGTGTTGCACTTCCTCGGCGCCTGGGTGCTTGAAACTGAACACCTTCGCGGCGTGCCGAATATTCGGCAGCCGCGACGGCAGCCATTATGCCGTCTGGGGCTCGACGGGGGATCGCTCCTTCGACGTTCTCAGATCAGACCAACCTGGCCTGACGGACCGCCGCGGCGATGAAGGCCGCGAACAGCGGATGCGGGTCGAACGGCTTCGATTTCAGTTCGGGATGATACTGCACGCCGACGAACCAGGGATGGCCCGGCAACTCGACAATTTCCGGCAGCACGCCGTCCGGCGACATGCCGCAAAACCGTAAACCCGTCGCCTCCAGTTTCTCACGGTAATTGACGTTGACTTCGTAGCGATGCCGGTGCCGCTCGTCGATGCTCGGCAGGTCACTGTAGATCGAGCGGACCAGGCTATCGGCTGCCAGCACCGCGGGATACGAGCCGAGCCGCATCGTCCCGCCCTTGTCATCGTTCTCCGAGCGGCGGAGCACCTGATTGCCGCGCGCCCATTCGGTCAGCAGTCCAACCACCGGTTCGTCGCACGAACCGAACTCGGTGGATGAGGCGAATTGCATGCCCGCGAGATTGCGCGCCGCCTCGATCACCGCCATTTGCATCCCGAAACAGATGCCGAAGAACGGCACAAGTCTCTCGCGCGCGAACTTCACCGCCGCGATCTTTCCCGGCGTGCCGCGCTCGCCAAAGCCACCCGGCACCAGAATGCCGTGCACGCCCTCCAGCCGCTGCACGGCACTGGGTTTTTCGAACTCCTCGCTGTCGACCCAGTCCAGTTGCACACGCACACGATTGGCGATGCCGCCATGCGTCAGCGCCTCAGCCAGCGACTTATAGCTGTCGAGGAGGTTGGTATATTTGCCGACGATGGCGATCCGCACCTCGCCCTCGGCGCTGGTCATGGCATTGACGATGTTCCACCAGCGGCTGAGATCGGGCGCGGTGTTGAATGGCAGATCGAAGTGCCGCAACACTTCTCGGTCCATGCCTTGCTCGTGATAGCGGATCGGCACCCAGTAAATGGTGGGACAATCCAGGGCCGGGATCACCGCCTCGGGCCGCACGTTGCAGAACGCGGCGATCTTGCGCCGTTCCGGCTCCGGAATGGGACGATCGCAGCGGCACAGCAGCATCTTGGGCTGGATGCCGACATTCAGCAACTCTTTCACCGAGTGCTGGGTCGGCTTGGTTTTCAGTTCGCCGGCGGACGAGATGAACGGCACCAGAGTCAGGTGCACGAACATCGCCCGTTCCGGTCCCAGATCGTTGCCGAGCTGCCTGATCGCCTCCAGAAACGGCAGGCTTTCAATATCGCCGACGGTACCGCCGATCTCTATCAGAACGAAGTCGAAACTGTCGGTGGAGCGCTGAATCGCATCTTTGATCGCGTCGGTGATGTGCGGAATGACCTGCACGGTGGCGCCCAGATAATCGCCGCGACGCTCGCGCAGGATCACGTCGGAGTAGATGCGTCCGGTGGTCGCGTTATCCAGTTGCGTCGCGTGCACGCCGGTGAAGCGCTCGTAGTGACCCAGGTCGAGGTCGGTCTCGGCGCCGTCGTCGGTGACGAACACCTCGCCGTGCTGGGTCGGGCTCATGGTGCCCGGATCGACGTTCAGATAGGGGTCGAGTTTTCGCAACTTGACGCTGTAACCGCGCGCCTGCAGCAGCGCGCCGAGCGCGGCGGCGGCGATACCCTTGCCCAGGGAGGAAACCACGCCGCCGGTGATGAAGACGAACCGCGTCATGGGCGGCTATTATACGCGGGCGAATCGGCGGGTGGGAAGCCCGTTCCTGACTGAAAGCAAAATCAGTTGGTTGGGGCCGAGGGCGCGGCCGGTGCGGCGGGTGGCGCCGCCGGCAAATTGGTCGCCGGGGTATTGGGCGTGTCCAGAAGCGAGCGGTTGGACCCCATGGTGCCGCGGTTCATCAGCGCCAGCGTCAGGGACAGGGCGAAGAACGCCGTGGCGAGGATCGCGGTGGCCCGGGTCAGCAAATTGGCCGTGCCACGGCCGCTCATGAACGAGCCCATGCCCTGGGAGGTGCCGATCCCGAGGCCTCCGCCTTCGCTGCGCTGGATCAGGACCACCCCGATCAGGGCAATGGTGACGAACAAATGAATGATCAGAAGGACGGCGGCCAATGGGAGGTTCCGGAGAGGGGGTCTGACGCGGCGGACTTCTAGCCGCGCTGGTGCTGGATGAAAAGCGCTCGATCGACTGATGGTGGCCTCTCACCCCGTCATCCCCGGCGTGCCCCACGGCCGTCCGGTTAATTTCGCGGTTGGCGACTGGCGTTTTTCCACGTCATGGCCGGGCGTGTCCCGGCCATCCACGTCTTTACTGACCGCGACAGAGACGTGGATGGCCGCCACAGGGGCGGCCATGACGAGAGGCGACAACCGGCCAGTATTGCCTCGAATGTTCGACCGCTGCTCAACCGGACGGAAGTGGGTTCGACCCGGGATCAATCGCGCCCGGTGCGGTCAGACATGCCCGGATCAGGTCCGGGCATGACGAGCGGCTTTGGCGATACCCAGGAACTCCTCCGCCTTCAGGCTGGCGCCACCGACCAACGCCCCGCCGACATGCGGCACCGCCAGCAAACTGTCCGCGTTCGCCGGCCGCACCGAGCCGCCATACAGAATACGGATCGCTTCGCCCCCCTGACCCAGTTGCTTAACCAGGGTCTCTCGGATGAACAGGTGCATTGCGGCGACGTCGTCCTCGGTCGCGGTCTTGCCGGTGCCGATAGCCCAGATGGGCTCGTAGGCGACGACCCCGGCGAATCTTTCGGGCAGGCTGGCGGCCAGTTGCCCTCCGACGACCGCGTTTTGGTGACCGGCGGCGCGCTGTGCCTCGGTCTCGCCCACACAAACGATTGGAATCAGGCCGGCGGCGAGGGCGGCCTTGGTTTTGGCGTGGATCAGCGCGTCGGTCTCGTGATGATCCTGGCGGCGCTCGGAATGGCCCAGGATGACCCAGGAGGCACCAGCGTCGCGCAGCATGGCGGCGGAAATATCGCCGGTGTGGGCGCCCTTTTCATTCACGTGACAATCCTGCCCGCCCACGGCGACCGCCGATCCCGCCAGAGTATCCGCGACGAAAGCGATCTGGGTGAACGGCGGACATACCAGCAAATCGCAGGCAAGGCCCTCAGCGCCGCCCCGCAAAGGGCCCACGATCGCGACTGCTTCCGCACGCAGCCCGTTCATCTTCCAGTTTCCGGCGATCAATTGGCGCATATCCCTCTCCAGGTCCTTGTCGCCGCCATTGAACCCGGCCGCGCGGCGGATGCAAGGCGGACGGGCGGCCGGGGCCGGGTAAGAACTC
>Ga0182018_10003105_pt1 | contig 15430 bp, 14 predicted proteins | sample 812P2MmetaG_FD_120490 | JGI IMG/M metagenome (GOLD analysis project Ga0182018, IMG submission 120490) | Permafrost microbial communities from Stordalen Mire, Sweden - 812P2M metaG | ecosystem: Environmental > Terrestrial > Soil > Wetlands > Permafrost | place: Sweden: Stordalen | collected...
CGCCATGAATCACGTAGCACACCACCACCGCGCGCTTGTAACCATCGAAGCTGAGCCGCTCGCCCAGCCTATGCCCGATCACGCCGCCGATCAGCAACCCGATGCCCGCGCAGCCCCACACGATGCCGATGCCCGCCGGCCCGCGATTGAAGACGATCTCGCCGAAGATGCTGAACAGAATCTGCGCCGCGCCGCCGCCGGTGGCCCAGCCCACGCCGATCAACGCGACGCCGAAGATCAGCGGATGCGCGCGCATGTAGCGCAGCCCTTCGGTGTACTCGTGCCAGGGCCGCACCACGTCGCTTTCAGTGAGTGACTCGCGCTTCGGCCGGAAACCGTCGCCCGGCAGAAACAGCCGCGAGATGCAGATCGCGGACACGACAAAGGAAAGCGCGTTCCCAACAAACGCCCACTGATAGCCGAACTGCGCCACGCTCGCGCCCGCGAGAAATGTGCCGATGGTCAGGGTCGTCCAACCGGTGGTCTGCGTCAGCGAATTGGCCGTGTGCAACTCGTCCTTGGTGGCGATGCTGGGCAGAATCGCCGATCGCCCGCTGGTGAAAAACGGCGACGCGAACATCAGCAGGGCGCTGAAGAAATACAGCAGCCAGGTGTCGTGCCGGTGGATCGTCAGGATGAAGCCGGCCGCCAGCACCGCGCGAATCAAATCGCTCGCGATCATCACATGCTTGCGGTTCAAGCGGTCGAGCAGCACGCCCGCGATAGGTCCCGCCAGCACCGCCGGAATCGCGCGCGATAACATCACGCCGCTGACCACCAACCCGGAGCGTGTATTCGCCAAAGCCAGGCTGAACACCGCGATGTTGTTGAAGTGATCGCCGATCTCGCTGACCACTTGCCCGATCCAGGTGTAGCGGTAGTTGCGATTGCCGCGAAGTAACTCGACAAACGATATCATCAGCCGCGCTCCGCCAGGTATACGCCGCAGAGGATCACCACGCCGCCGGCGATCACCGGTGCGCCCAGGCTCTCACCCAAAATCGCTACGCCCATGATAGAGGCGAAAACGGGCTGTAAATAAGAGAACGCCGACACCCGCGATGCCGTCATGTGTGCGAGGGCGTGATAGTAGATGAGGTATGCGATCACCGAGGGAAATAGCGCCATATAGATCGCGGCGATCCATGCCTCCGCGCCGATCTGCGCCAGCGGCTGCCGCGCTGCTTCCCACAGAGTCAACGGCAGCAGCGCCAGGGCGCCGCCCACGTAAGCGTATGTGTTCATGGTGATGGTACTGTACTGTTCGGTCACTTCCTTGCCGAACACGGTGAAGAGCGCGAAGCATAGTCCGGCGAGAAGCATAAAGAAATCGCCGAGCCATGTGGCTCCGGTGGCAGCCGACGGCTCGAATACTTTCAGTACGGCCACGCCCGCCAGCGCGATCGCCATCCCAAAGGCTTTGCGCGCCGTGATGCGTTCCTGCCCGCGCAGCCGGGCGATGATCAACACTTGTATGGGCGTCAGCCCGATGAGAATGGCCGCGTGCGCCACGCTGGTGCGGCTCAGGCCTACGATGAAGAAGACCTGATTCAGCGTGACGCCCAACAGGCCCAGCAACAGCGGCCTTGCGGGGCAGCCAATCTTGGCGGCAGCCGGCTTTTCAGCCGGCTTACTTACCCGTTCCCAAACATACACCGGCAGAATCATCACGCCTGCAAAGCCAATCCGCAATCCAGCCAGCAACATCGGCGAAAACTCGCGCAGCGCGATCTTCCCCGCAATGTAATTGCCCGACCAGAACGCCACCATCAGGAAGATGAGGGCGTAAAGTGCCGCGGTTCCGTTCAACCGGCGGACTCCTCCCGTACAGTAATCGACCGGATGTAATCGCGGTCGAGCGCGTAGCCAAAGCCGGGTTTATCTGAAACGCGAATGGTGCCCTGCGGAGTCGTCTCAACCGGCGGAACGATAATATCGCGCGCCCAGTAGCGCTTGCTGGCCGACACGTCCCCCGGCAGCACGAAATTGGGCAGCGTGGAAAGCGCGATGTTATGCGCGCGGCCCACGCCCGCTTCGAGCATACCGCCGCACCACACCGGCACGCCCGCCGCCTGCGCCACATCGTGCACGCGCTTGGCCTCGCGGAAACCGCCCACACGCCCCAGTTTTATGTTAATGATGCTGCACGCGCGCAGCCGGATGGCTTGCTCGGCATGATGCGCGGAGCGGATGCATTCATCAAGGCAAATCGGCGTATCGAGCTTGGCCTGCAGCACGGCGTGATCGATGATGTCATCGTGCGCCAGTGGCTGTTCGATCATCATCAGATAAAACTCGTCGAGCTGCTTCAAACGGGCAGCGTCATCCAGCGTGTAGGCCGAATTCGCGTCAGCCATCAGTTTGATCGCCGGAAAGCGCGCACGCACTTGCCGGATTACATCCACGTCCCAGCCGGGCTTGATCTTCATCTTGATGCGCTGATACCCCGCGGCCAGCTCGCGCTCGATCTTCTCCAGAAGCTGCTCCACCGAATCTTGTATGCCAATGGAAACGCCGCACGGAATCTCCCGCCGCGCGCCGCCGCCAATGGTTTGCCACAGCGGTTGGCCCGCGCGGCGCGCCGCCAGGTCCCACACCGCCGCCTCCAGGCCGCCGCGCGCCATCTTGTGGCCGCGGATATGCGCGGTCAGTGGCGCGACCTCTTCGGCGCTGGCCAAGTCCCGCCCCAGCACGCGCGGAATGGCGTAATCGCGCAGGATCAGCCACGCGGAATCGGTCCACTCTTCGTTATAGAAAGGACTCTCGCCCGCCGTAACTTCGCCCCATCCGGAAGCGCCTTCGCCGGCCGCCTCCACCAGGATAATGTCGCGCTCCGTAGTGCGCCCGAAGCTGGTCTCGAAGAAGTGTACCAGCGGCATCCGGATCTGCCGCAGAGTTACGCGTTCGATCCGCATTCCCACCTCCCGAGCAGATACGTGCCCACACGGTCGGACCGTTCAAAGCCGATTACCGCCAGGCCGCCGTCGAAGCCGCTCATCAGGCGCGTCCCCAGCGATTGCTGGATTTCGCGCGCGCGCCGCGGCTCATCACGGCGGATCGTATCGATATCGGCGGGCACCTCAATCCGCTCCTCCACATTGCGCTCCGGCGTGCGCCCCGCGAGAACCGCCTCGGCGTGCGGACTGGCCAGCCACCATTCGGCCACGAAGCGATCCGTTGGCAATCCGCCATGCAACGGGCTGGTGGTGGTGCCGTATTGATTCTCCACGTAGCGCCGCACGATAGCGCCCAGCCGCTCCATATTGAAGAAAGCGTTCTTCAGCTCCAGCGGATCGAAGGTCCACTCGATCAGGCCGATGCCGCGCTCCAGGGCATCCTCGCGCTGCCGTAGCTTCAGCATGCGGCCGACGCCCTTATTGCGATATTCCGCCAGCACGCCCAGCATGTGGCTGTGCAGGTACGATCCGCCGCCGGGCTTCAATCCTGGAATCGACAGCAGGAAACCCACCATGCCGTTTCCGTCATAGGCGCCGAACGCCTGCCCGCCAACCTTGGTGGCCACCACGAACAGCCGCACCGGCAGCAGTTCCACATCGTTGAATCCCCAAACCGTCTTCTGCAGCTCGACCGCTTCCTGAAACTGGCGGCTTTCCGTCAACGCCCGGAGTGCGATCATCCCTTGGACTCCTCCCAGAGCGCGTCCATCTCGGCCAGCGTAGCCTCTTCCGGCGATTTGCCCCGCTCGCCCAGCTTGCGCTCGATGTACCCGAAGCGCCGGCGGAACTTGGCATTGGTCTTGCGCAGGGCTTGCTCGGGATCCGCCTTCACGAAGCGCGCCAGGTTCACCAGCACGAAAAGCATATCGCCCAACTCACCTTCCAATTCCTCTTGCGAAGCCCCCCGCCGTGCGGCATCGAATTCAGCCAGCTCTTCATGCAGCTTTTCCAGTACTTGTTCGGCATTGTCCCAATCGAAACCTACGTGCGCGGCGCGCGTGGTAAGCTGCTGCGCCTCCACCAGCGCCGGCAGCGCGCGCGGGACCGAATCCAGCAGCCCGGCATGGCGCTCGGCTTTCTGTTTCTTCTCGGCGGCCTTGACCTCACCCCAGATGCGGCGGACATCGCCCGCAGTTTCCGCGGTCTGCTCGCCGAAGACGTGCGGATGGCGGCGGATCAGCTTTTCGTTGATGGCATCCAGCGCGTCCGCGATCGAAAACAGGTTTTGGTCGGCGGCCATTTGCGAGAAGAATACGGATTGCAACAGCAGATCGCCCAGCTCGCCGGCAAGTTCCGGCCAATCGCGCGCGTCAATGGCCTCCATCACCTCGTAGGTTTCTTCGAGCAGATAAGGTTTGATGGTGTCGAAAGTCTGCTCGCGGTCCCACGGGCAGCCGCCCGGCGCGCGCAATCGCGCCATGATTTCAACGAGCTTTTGAAATTTTTCGCCAGCGGTGGGGGACAAATTTCAATTTAGCATGGCCAGGCGTGGCGCCCGATCACGCTGCCCACCGTTGGGGGACGGCCAATCTTGGCCGCAGCAAATACAGCACCGGAACCACGATTTCCAGGATGATCTTGGCCCACTCGTTCTCGTGGAGGCTGATGCGGTAGGTGCGATGCTGGTGGATGTCGGCGCCGGTTTCAATGGCCCATCTAGCAAGACCCCACAGCAAGGGCATGATCGCGATGGCGACAATGGCGATCGTCACATCCGAGGCAAAGGCCGCGGCCCGGTGCCAGAAGTCCGCCAGAGCGATGCCGTCCAGATCCTGCATACGGGCGGACTCCTTGGCGCGATACTCACGCATTAGTAAATTATAGCGGGGTGAATTTCTGCCCATGGCAGCGAACGCTATACTATCCGCTGGGACCCACACATGCACCGCGCTGAGATGTACGCCCGCCTTCGCGCCCGCTCGGGGCGCTGGGACATGATCGTGGTAGGCGGCGGCGCTACGGGCGTGGGCGTGGCCATCGACGCCGCCGCGCGCGGCTACGGCGTGCTGCTGCTGGAACAGCACGACTTCGGCAAGGGCGCCTCCAGCCGCAGCACCAAACTCGTGCATGGCGGCGTCCGCTACCTCGAACAAGGCAATATCTCACTGGTCATGGAAGCGCTGCACGAGCGCGGTCTGCTGCTCGGCAACGCCCCGCACTTGGTCCACGACCTCGCCTTCGTGGTGCCCAACTACGATTGGTGGGAAGCGCCGTTCTACGGCTTGGGGCTGAAGGTTTATAACCTGCTGGCCGGAAAATACGGCTTCGGCGCGTCGCGTATTCTGTCTAAGGAAGAGACGCTCGCACGCCTGCCTACGATTAAGACCGAAGGATTGCGCGGCGGCGTCATCTACTTCGACGGGCAGTTCGACGATTCCCGTCTGTTGATCGACATGGCTGCCACCGCTTATGAGATGGGCGCTACGCTGCTCAACTACGTGCGCGTGAAAGGCCTGACGAAGGACGCCGAAGGCTTCATCGACGGCGTGATCGCGCAGGACGCCGAAAGCGGGGAAGAATTCCATGCGCCAGCCGAAGTGGTGATCAATGCCACGGGGCCTTTCACCGACGATCTGCGCCGGCTTGCGGATGCCTCCATCACGCCGATGATCGCGCCCAGCCAGGGAGTGCACCTGGTCTTCGACCGCTCCTTTCTGCCCGGCGAGAGCGCCATCATGGTCCCGCATACCAGCGATGGCCGCGTGATGTTCGCCATTCCATGGCACGGCCATACGCTCATCGGCACCACCGACACTCCCGTTGACGGTGCCGCGCTCGAACCGGTGGCCATGGAGCGGGAGATCGATTTCATTCTGTCGACCGCCTCGCTTTATCTAGCGCGTAAGCCCGCGCGCAGCGACATTCTCAGCGTCTTCGCCGGCATTCGCCCGCTGGTGAAATCGGCGAGCGCCGGCGGCACCGCGGCGCTATCGCGCGACCACACCATCCATATCGAGAAATCCGGCCTGCTGACGATTTGCGGCGGCAAATGGACGACCTATCGCCACATGGCGGAAGACTGCGTGAACCAGGCGGCTATGCTGGCGCACTTGCCGGAGAAGGCTTGCGTCACCGAACACCTGCACCTGCACGGATTCCATTCGAGTGCGGACACATTCGGTCCGTTGCGCGTATACGGGGCGGACGCGCCGCTTATCCAGGACGTCATACGCGCCGAACCGGCGCTCGCGGAGCCGCTGGACCCCGCGCTTCCCTACACCGGCGCCGAGGTGGTGTGGGCAGTCCGCCAGGAGATGGCACGCACTGTGGAAGATGTTCTGGCGCGCCGCACGCGGGCGCTGTTTCTGAATGCGAAGGCTGCGATTCGAATGGCTCCGTGCGTGGCTGGGTTGATGGCGTGCGAACTGGATCGAGACGGGGCTTGGCAAACGCAGGAAGTGGAGAGCTTCGTAAAAGTTGCCGAGAACTATTGTCCGAGGCTCGGGGCGGAAAATCTGGTCTGATGCTGGCTCTTACGAGTCCAGACGATCAACGCTGTTAACCAGTCGATTACTCGCTCATCCACGTAAACGAAAAGGCTCATCTACTGGCCATCCGGAGCCTTGAATGACAGGCTTCGCACCACCAGCCGGTTATCGAAACTCTTGGAGAGGTCTTGAACTTGGATCGTGTCTTCGTTGTCTTTCGCTCGTATAGTCCGCAAGGCGCGGACTTCCTTACAAAAACTTCACGAACACTGGTATTATGTTGCTTCACCTGACTACCTCTTACTCACTATTCGCGGGCCTGGCCCTGATGACGATTCCGGTTCTGCGTGCCGGACCGGACGACGCGCCGGCCATCCTGAGCTACGCGGTGGATTATGCCGCTAATCGGATAATCCTCACCGGCTCCAACTTCAGCCCGGCTGGCATAGCGCCCACCGTGGCTCTTGAAAACTCCACGCTTGCGGTAGTATCGTTCACGAACCAGAGCGCCGCGACGAATCTGCCCGTGGATTGGGCGTCGGGGTCGTACCTGTTAGCGGTTACTAACAGCAACCACCAGACCGGCGTGTACCGCATGACGTTTTGGGCGCTGCCTATCGATAAGCTGCGCTACCACGCCCACGCCCTTTACGGGATCTGGCCGCTGGCGGGCACGCTGGCCTACGCCGGATTGCTCCAGGAGTTGAATGCTCCCACAGAGTGGGGCGGCGGCGCGGCCGCATACGGCCGGCGGGTGGCCTCGACGGAGGCCTGCGCCGTGATCCATTCCGTGCTGGCGTTTGGTTTGGATACCACGCTGCACCAGGACCCGCGGTACTTTCGATCGGACCGCAGGGGTCTGTGGCGCAGAATGGCGCACGCGGCGCGGGACACCATATTAACCCACACGGACGCGGGCGGCGAGACTCTCTCCACTTGGCGTCTGGGCAGCGCATACGGCGCGGCATTTATTTCCAACTTGTGGTACCCGGACCGGTTGGATACCGTGCGGCTGGGGTTTGAGCAGGGGTCCCTCCGCGTGGGGTTCGACCTGGTAAGCAATCTTGCGACCGAATTCTGGCCGGATATCAAGAAAAAGTTCCGGCGGCACAATTAAGCTTCCCAACCGGCGCGGCGGTCGTGCGTCTAACGGAACGGGAGCAAACTATGAACAAGATTCTTATTCTGGCCCTGTGCCTGGCGCCGGCGGCGCTGCCGCAGGAAAAGACCATGAGCTGCGACGAGGATAGCCGGGGGAGCGAACGCGGGCACTACTGCGAAATTCGGGAAGTCGCGGTCCCGGCGGGCGGACAACTCGACGTGGACGGCGGAGTCAATGGCGGGATTTCCATCAAGGGCGCAAACCGCAGCGACATCCTGGTGCGCAGCAAGGTGCAGGCTTACCAGGACGATGAAGGGGACTCGCGGCGGGTGGTTTCCGAGATCCACGTGGAGACTGCCGGTGGCCGCGTGCGCGCGACGGGTCCTACGTCGGAAAAGCACGGCTGGGGCGTAAGCTACGAAATCTTCGTGCCGCAAAAGACCGACTTGGTGCTGCGCACGCACAATGGCGGCATCAACATTACGGGCGTCCAGGGCCATACGCAGTTTGAGGCGGTGAACGGCGGCGTGTCGCTGACGCATTTGGCGGGTTCCGTGGAAGGCCACACGACCAACGGCGGGCTGCATCTGGAACTGGCCTCGGACCACTGGGATGGCGATCGCTGCGATGTGTCCACCACCAACGGCGGCGTGACCATCCGGGTTCCATCCAGCTACTCGGCGCACCTGGAGACCGGCACGGTGAACGGCGGAGTCAGCGTCGATTTCCCGGTGACGGTGCAGGGCGAGATCAACCGGCATCTGGCCGTGGATCTGGGCTCCGGCGGAAAGCTGGTGCGCGCCACCACGACCAATGGCGGCGTGCGAGTCGAGCGCATCTAGCATGGTGGGACAGGCTTCAGCCTGTCAAACGGGACCGGCGCCCTGCTACACTTGCGGGGATGAAATTCGCGAAGATCGTATTCTGGGGCGCCAGCGCGTTTGGCGTGCTGCTGCTTACGCCGCTATATTTCATGATCGACTTCGTCGGGCTCGAGGACCCTCCACCCATTACGCATCCGCAGTTCTACTACGGCTTCGTAGGGGTCGCGCTGGTCTGGCAATTCGTCTATTTCGCGATAGGGACGGACCCGGCCCGGTTCCGGCCGATAATGGTCCTCTCCGTGCTTGCGAAAGGCAGCTACGTGGGGGCTCTGCTTGTGCTGTATCTACAGAACCGCATTTCGCCGGTGCAAGCGTCGACTGGTATCCCGGATGCCCTGCTGATGGTACTGTTCGTGGCGGCATTTCTGAAAACGCGCGGTTGCTATTCTGACTCCTGACTTCTGTCTCCTGTCTGCCGATCCCAGCTCTTCCTTATATACGCTTCCGGAATCAACAAAGTGAGCGCATCGGGCACGATCTCCACGCTGGCCGGCAGATGCCCCGCATATTCGCCATCCACCTGAATGTACACGCGGGGGCCCGTGGCGCCCGGCATGCATACGCCGGCGGCCCGGATCACCGAAATGCCCGGCACGCCCGCCAGTTTGCGCACGGCCACGCGGGCCAGGTATGTCAGGAAGCGAAAAGAACTGCGCCCTTCGAACAGCACCACTTCGAACCGATCGTCGAGCAAGCTGACTCTCTGTGCGATTTCGAGATCGCCGCCGTAGTTGCGCACTTTGCTGATCAGCGCGAACGCGCAATTCACGCGGTGGCCGTCCACCAGGACCTCGAACTCGTCCAGGTCACGGCCGACCAGGCTGAAGCCGCCGACCCAGTAAGCCAGCTTCCCAAAGCGCGCCTTCAGCGGCAAGCTCATGTTGTAGACGATCCTGGCGTCCAGGCCGATGCCCGCCATCAGGAGGAACAGGCGGGTGCGCTCGGAGTCGTTCACGCACTGCAGCCGTCCTATGGAGATGCGCGTGGGAACGCATTCGTGGAGACTCGCGGCGGCGCGTTCGATACTCGAGCCAAGTCCCATCTCGCTGGCCAGCACGTTGGCCGTACCGGCGGGCAGAATGCCCAGCGGCACGTCGGAGAACGCCACGCCCTCGGCGATTTCGTTGATGGTGCCGTCGCCTCCCGCGGCCAGGATCAGCTCGGCGCCATCGGCAATGCTGCGGCGCGCGATGGCGCCCGCGGTGCCGGGTCCCTGCGTGGGCACCAGCCAGGTGTCGTGCCCCGCTTCGCGCAGGATTTCGGCGGCGGCGGACAGGCGCTTCAGTCCCTTGTCGCCCATCTTGCCTGCAAAGGGATTGTAGATGATGATAGTCTTGCGCGCGGCGGCTATGGCGTCACCCCAGTCATCTAAGTTTAGACTATAGTGAGAGCGCCGATGCCGAAAGATGTAGCCGCGCGGATCGGGAAGCTGCGGGAAACGCTGCGCTATCACGAACGCCTGTACTATGTCCTGGACCAGCCCGAGGTTTGCGCCTCCAGATCGCGCAATTCCCGCATCAACGCGTCATGCTACCACAGCCAGCTTACGGCCCCGACGCGATCGAGGCCGGAAAGATCATGCTAGCCACGGGGTTAGTTTAGCAGCCCATGGCAGTAGTCTCGGCAGGCGAAACCGCCTGCCCCACCAACGTCGCAAGTCGTTGATTCGTGGCGGTGGGAAAGGCGCTTTCGCCTGCCTGTCGGCGCTACGCACTAAAATAAAATAAGAAACGCCGATGCCAAGAGATGTTGCCGCCCGGATAGAGAAGCTGCGGGAAACGCTGCGCCATCATGAGCGCCTGTACTACGTGCTGGACCAGCCCGAAATCGGCGACGCCGAATACGACGCGCTGATGCGGGAGTTGCGCGATCTGGAGGCGCAACATCCCGATCTGATGACATCCGATTCGCCCACGCAGCGGGTGGGCGGCAAGCCGCGCGAGGGTTTCGTCAAGGTCGCGCACAGTGCGCCGATGCTGAGCCTGGACAACGCCCTGGATGAAGCCGAGCTGCGCGATTTCGACCGCCGGGTGCGGGAGCTTCTGCGCGGCGCCGAGTTCCAATACGTCACCGAATTGAAGCTGGACGGCCTTTCCATGGCGGCCCAGTATCGCGATGGCCAGTTCGTGCAGGCGGTCACTCGCGGTGATGGCGGAGTGGGCGAGGACGTCACGGAGAATGCGCGCACCATCCGGTCCCTGCCGTTGCACGTGAAGTCCCAGCTGGCGCATTTCGAAGCGCGCGGCGAAACCGTGATGAACCGGCGCGCCTTCGAGCGGCTCAACGCGGAGCGCGACGAGCGCGGCCTGTCGCGCTTCGCCAATCCGCGGAACGCCGCGGCCGGGTCGTTGCGCGTGCTGGAGCCGTCCATCACGGCGTCGCGCCGCCTGGATTACTACACCTACTTTCTGCAGGTGGATGGAGCGCCGGCCTACCAGCGCCATTGGGAATCGCTCGAAGAACTGGCGCGCATGGGCTTCAAGGTGAACGCCAACCGCAAGCTCTGCTCTGATGTGGACGAGGTGCTGCGGTTCTGCGCGGAATGGGAGGCCAAGCGCGAACAGTTGCCCTACGAGATCGATGGCGTGGTGCTGAAGGTGGATTCCATCGCGCAGCAGGAGCAACTCGGATACACCGCCAAAGCGCCGCGCTGGGCAATCGCCTACAAGTATCCGGCGCGGCAGGCGCTGACCACGGTTGACGGCATCGAGGTGCAGGTGGGGCGCACGGGCACCCTGACGCCGGTGGCGCACCTGAAACCGGTGGCGGTCAGCGGCGTTACGGTTTCGCGCGCCACGCTGCATAATGAAGATGAAATTGAGCGGCTGGGCCTGCAGATCGGCGACACGGTGGTGATCGAACGCAGCGGGGATGTGATTCCCAAGGTGGTACGGGTGCAATCGCTAGGCTCCAACCGCAAGCCTTTCCGCATGCCGGAGACGTGTCCCGTGTGCGGCGGCAAGGTGGTTCGTGAGGAGGGGGAAGCCGCCTCGCGGTGCATCAACATCAACTGCCCGGCGCGCCTCAAGGAGTCCATCCTGCACTTCGCGGCGCGCGGCGTGATGAATATCGACGGCATGGGCGACGCGCTGGTGGACCAGTTGGTGGATCGCGGCCTGGTACATAGTGTGGCGGACATCTACGGGCTGACACTGGCGCAATTGGTCGCGCTCGACCGCATGGCCGCCAAATCCGCGGGCAACGTGATCGGCAATATCGAGAAATCCAAGCAGAGCCCACTGCCGCGCATTCTCACGGCGCTGGGCATCCGTTTCGTAGGCGAGCGCACGGCGGTGTTTCTGGCGGAAGCTTTCGGCAGCCTGGATGGGATCGCGCAGGCCGGCGTGGACGAACTGCAGCGCGCCGAGGAAGTGGGTCCGAAGGTTGCGGAAAGCGTTTACCAGTTTTTCCATGAGCCACGCAACCGGCAACTGGTCGAGCGCCTGCGCGCGGCAGGCCTGAAGTTCGAATACGAGGCCAAGCGCAAGAGGCGTGGGCCACTCGAAGGATTGACGTTCGTGCTCACCGGAACGCTGCCGAACCTGAGCCGCGAGGAGGCCACCCGCGTGATCGAGTCGGCGGGCGGCAAGGTAAGCGGGTCCGTCAGCCGGAAGACCAGTTATGTACTGGCGGGCGAAGAAGCCGGCTCGAAGCTGGACAAGGCGCGCAGTCTGGGCGTCCAGGTGATCGACGAGCGGCGGCTATTGGAGATGGCAGGGTGAGCCTGGTGGTCCCCGATTGCGATGATGTTGCACCCACCCATGCCGGTCTTCAGGCCCGCCGCGATCACGTGGAATACCTTGAACTTGAGATTCTCGTCGTGCATGTCCGTGCTACTACATCAGTGCGTCGGCTCAGTGACCGTCAAGATCCGATCGGCCCGCACCTTCTTCAGCGTCTGCACGATGCCGCTGGGCCAGCGGATCTCCAGCGACGCAATAGCCGTCTCAGCTCCCAGCCCGAAGTGTACCCGCTTGTCGCTCGACGACATGAACCCGTCCGAAGTAGTCACGTGATTGTATAGCGTGCGGCCGGACCCGGTCGTCAGCTTCAAGATGGCACCGACTCCGTCGCGATTGCTGCGGCGTCCGATGGTGTTGACCAGCAGCCAGTGATTGCCATTGTCCGCCGAGTTCAGCAGAATGCGCGGCTTCTCGTCGAGTGACGTCACCACCAGATCCTCAAAGCCGTCGTTGTTCAGGTCCACGAAGGCCGAGCCGCGCTGGAAGCCCGCACGGTTGAAGTCCGCTCCCAGCATGCCGGAGACATCCCGGAACTCCTTGCCATCCACGTTTTCGAACATGGTGTCGGGCTGGCGCGAGATCTCGCCCATGTTGTCGATCTCTCCGTTGGCGGAGTACAGATCCTTCCAACCGTCGTTGTTGTAATCCACAAAGCCGTTGCTCCAGCCCGAGCTGTGCGCGCTCAAGCGCGATACCCGGGAAATGCCGGAAGCATAATTCATGTACTTGCCGCCTGCGTTGTGGAACAGACCCCAGATCTGGCCCTTCAGGTTGTTATAGAAGATGTCGGGCCAGCCGTCGTTGTCGTAGTCCTTGGCGTCCGCGCCCATGGAAGAACCCGCGTTGCCGCTCTCGTCGAAGGCCACGCCCCACTCGTAGCCGGATTCCTTGAACGTGCCGTTCTTCTGGTTGATGAACAGGAAATTGCGCACCGTGTCGTTGGCCACGAATACGTCCATATACCCGTCGCCGTTGAAATCCGCGATGGCGATCCCCATCCCCTTGCCCAGTTCCTTACCGAAACCGGAAGCCTCGGTGACATCTTCGAAGCGCCCATTGCCAAGGTTGTGATAGAGGCGGTGCGCGACGTTGGCATACACCTTGGGATGGCAGTAGTATTCGCGGCCGTTTGACGCGCAGATTTTGTCTGTCTGCGGGGTCCACACGGTGTAGTTGGAAACAATCAGATCCAGCTTGCCGTCGTTGTCGTAATCGAACCAGGCGGCCGCAACGCTGATAACATCCTTCGGCTTGCCGCCGATGCCGGAACGCTCGGTGACGTCGGTGAAAGTGCCATCGCCGTTGTTGTGGTAAAGGACGTTGCGTCCGGCGTTGCAGACGAACAAATCCTCGAAGCCGTCGTTATCATAGTCGCCGGCGGCAACTCCGAAGCTGAATCCGAGGTCTTTGCCGAGCAGCCCGGCGCGCGCGGTGACATCCTCGAAGGTGCCGTCGCCGCGGTTGCGCAGCAGGCAGTTGTAGAATCGGGGATCGGTCTTCTCCATTTCCGGCAGCTTGGCGCCGTTGGTGAAGAAAAGATCCATGCGGCCGTCGTTGTCGAAGTCGAAGGCGGCCACTCCGCCGCACATGGTTTGCGGGAAATACTTCCGGCCGGTGAAGTTATTGTCCGTCCGATAAGCGAGGTTGGATTTGGAAGCGATATCGGTGAAATGGGGGCGCCGCGGCTCGGCCCCCTCGCCGCCGGCCGCCAGCCACCAGCAACTAAACACCAGCCACCAGGCACCAGCCACCAGCCACCGTCTCATTGAGGTTTTTCCCCTCGCTGAGCCGTATCTTGCCGGTCCGTGAGTTTCTGCGCGATGGCGCGTTCGCGGTCGCCGTCGGCGCTCCGGCCCAGACGATAGTAGACGGTGGCGAGAGTAGCGTGCGCCTCCAAGAAATCGGGCGATTCGCCGATCAAGGCTTCCAGCGCCTTGCGGGCCTGGTCCGCCTTGCCGGTGGCCAGGTCGACGTTGGCCATCTGATAGCGAACGCCCGGATCGCTGGGGCGCGTCTTGAGGGCGCGCTCGAAGTAGCGGCGCGCCTCCGTGTATTCCTGATCCTGCTTCGCCAACGCGCCCATGTTCAGGTTCGAAACGAATTCGTCCGGATCCAAAGCGAGTTCCTGGGCGAAAGCCGAGCGCGCGCCGTCAGTCTCTCCCATGGCCAGTAGAAGCTCGCCCAAGCGGGCATGCGCGCGAGGAAGCCGGCCGTTGAGGGCGATGGCCTTCTCGATGTCGGAGCGCGCGCCATCGTTGTCGTGCGCCCGCAGTTTGAGGGTACCCCGCAGCAGGCGCGCTTCCGCCGAGTCTCCGCGGCTGAGGATGCGATCGATGACGGCTGCGCCATTCGAGTCCTGGCCATCGCCGATGAGAGCGGTTCCATATAAGTAGTCCAACGCTTGATCGGCGGACTTCTGTTGCTCGATCGGGACCAGCAGCGCAATCGTTTGCTTGTATTTGCCGAGGCTGTTATAGCAACTGGCGAGCAGCAGAGTAACCTGGTCTTTGAACTGGGGCGCAAGGGTGGCGGCCCGTTCGAAGCGGGTGGCGGCCTCGGAGGGGCGGCCGGTCTTATAATAGGCCAGCCCCAGGTTCAGCAACAGGGCTGGATTCTCAGGGCTTTCCGCCAGGGCCCGATCGTATTCCGCGATGGCCTCGTCGTAGCGGCCGGCGTGGGCCAGCACGGCGCCCAGATTCGAACGCGCCTCCACCGAATCCGGATGGGCATTCAGATATTCCCTGTAGGCCCGGATGGCGCCGTCGGGATCGCCGGCGGCGGGCTGCTGCGCCCACAATGCGGGTGCCACGAGAGCGATCGCTAGGAACAGATGTGGGGCAGGCCTCCAGGTCTGCGCGTCTGCCGCGGACGCTCGGACCGACGTGGACGACGGCCTCAGGACTAGATTCCTGCCCCACGAATAACGCAGCTTGCCAAGAATGGGAAGAGTAAGTGGCATTGTCCAGTCCTGGCTTGCAGCCGTTCAGGCGGCTCGAAGATAACCTACCGCATCACCGCCGCCACGAAATCGCCCAACTGCTCCGCGGTGAACTCATTGCCCTCGAAATTGGCCGCCAGTCTCCCCTGCCGGTCTATCACTACGGTATGCAGCGAATGCGTCAGTGCCCCCTCGTCCGGCCAGAAGTTCACCCCGAACCTGTGGCACACCGCGCTCACGTCCGCCTCCGGCCCGGTCAGGAAGTGCCACGAATTCGCATCGGCTTTCCAAGTGGTCGCGTATTTCGCCAGCACTGCCGGTGTGTCGCGCGCCGGATCCATGGTGACGCTCAGCAAAACCAGATCCCGCCCCATGCGC
>Ga0182018_10003107_pt1 | contig 15425 bp, 13 predicted proteins | sample 812P2MmetaG_FD_120490 | JGI IMG/M metagenome (GOLD analysis project Ga0182018, IMG submission 120490) | Permafrost microbial communities from Stordalen Mire, Sweden - 812P2M metaG | ecosystem: Environmental > Terrestrial > Soil > Wetlands > Permafrost | place: Sweden: Stordalen | collected...
CAACGCCACCGGCAATCACGTCCGCGTCAAGGTCGTGAAGAACAAGGTCGCGCCGCCGTTCGCCGAGGCCGAGTTCGACATCATTTACAATCACGGCATCAACAAGGAAGGCAGCATCCTCGACGTGGGCATCGCCGATGGCGTCGTGGACAAAAAAGGCGCGTGGCTGCAATTCGAGGGCGAACTCATCGGTCAGGGCAAGGAAGCCGCGCAAAAAGCGATGGCCGAAAAACCCGCGCTCGCCAAAAAAATTGTCGAAGCGATTTTAGCGAAACGGAATGCGGCTCCGGCGGAATAATTTTTATCGCTGTGTGCGGTGCGGTTGTTTTGCAGCCGATGCAACTTTGTAAGCCGGCGGTTCTTCACGAAAAATGCCGCCGTCTTCAACCCAATCCAGATTTCGTCCAATCAACAACTCGTCCATCTCGGCGTGATGTGTGTTTTTCATCGCCACGGATTTTGTCTCAAATCCATGTCGCTCGGCTAACGCACGAACTTCCTCGGCATTGTCGTAAGTCATCAGAAAATCGCCACGCAGTTTTTCGCAAATCGAGAAAAGTTTGTCGTGGTCAATTTCTGAATGTGTGTAAAGCCGTGAACCGGCACGCTTGCCGCCAGCCGTGTACGGCGGATCAATAAAAAATACAGCGTCACGGTCTTTTTGAAAACGAGTCAACACATCGAAAGCATCACCGTGGATAAATTCAAGACGCTTGGCAATGAGTTCAATATTTGTAATCCGTTTGGCGATGGTTTGCGGATACCAGCGGGACAAAATCCCTTTTCCGTTCTCGCCATTTTTCAACACGCCCGCGCCTTCCGCCAGAATTCCGCCGTGTGCCGTCCGGTTTTTGAGAACTGTCTGAAATGCGCGTTCGCATTGTGACTTTGGAGATTTGGCAAACTCTGCTTTGGCAGATTCGGGCGACAAATCGAAATTCATTATTCGTTTTGCCAGCCATTGCGCGTCGCCCGCAAGAATTGTCTGCCAGACAGCGGCAATTTGATCGTCGAGTTCAACCATGACAACGAAATCGGCAAGCTGCTCAAATGCGGCTGTCAGACTGATAATTCCACCACCAGCAAACGGCTCGACAAAAGTTGCTGGCTGACTTGGCAGACTCATCATCCAACGGCGAAAAAGCGGCACAAGCCAAGTCTTACCGCCTGGATAACGGAACGGACTGCGCTGCGGCACGGAAGAAACATTCACCGGCCTGTCACGCTCAACGAAATCTGGCAGCAAAAATGTCTGTGATACGCTCATTTGCCAAAAGGATTTTCCAGTGTGCGATTTGTCGGCGGCGTTTCTAGTTTTTCGTCAACTTTTTCCTGCAAATGGTTGATAAAATCTTCCATTTTGCCGGGGCGAGATTTTGTAATTTGATTCAGCGCAGGTTCAAAGCGTGTATAAACGATCCGCTCTCGAAATAGTTCGTAATGTTCACCGTCATTTGCGGGCGACTTCAAATCATAAATCATCCAAGCAATGTCAGCTTTTTCTTTTGGAACTTCCGGCAGCTTTGGCAGCGTGCTGAAAAATCCTTTGTTGAGCGCAACAGCCGTTTTCTTTCCCCAAGCGTTGATTATACCGCCTTTGAAAATCAGTTGCGGAGCGAGTCGCTTGCGAGACGAAGAAAGATAATCTGGCCGAGGATAATTGGCTTCGTTTGTCCAATCCATTTTGCAATTCTTGGCTGGAGCTTCCATGTAATGCTCGAATGGATTTCGGACATTGCCCGAAATATAAACCGCCTGAACTTCCAACGCGCCAAAATCACAAACTCTGCCGGACTTGTCATAAGCACAAAGAACAACATCAATGTTACCAGCCGAGCCGCCTTCTGCATCCTTCAAACGAACTTCTGTCAAAGTCGTCCAAGTTGCGCCAGCTGGAAAAAAGAAATCCGCCGCATCATCTGCAATTATCCATTCCTGACGAAAACGAATGGGACAAGTGATCACGGCTTCGCCGTCGTGAAACACGCTGCACACACCAAGCGGATTTTGAGCTTTGTCTTTTGTGCAGTTCGGAACTTTATTATTAAATGGGCAAAGACGTTTTGTTCGATGACGATTCGCTTTGGCACTCATGTCCGTTGTCGGAAATCCGAAAACTTCTGCAAGTGGATGGAGCATTTTTGCCATGTGCGAAGTTTGCGCAGGAAATCTCTTTCCGTCAATCGTTGCGCTTGCCTTCCGCTCCGCGCCACTCCATGCTAGGATACATTTTTGACTCCCGCACAGCGGACGTTTTTGAAACATGAGCAGCATTTCCGACATTGATCTGGATCTGGAAAAACTTTTTCAGCCCGCCTGGGCGCAGGAAAAGCCGGCCACCAATCGTTTTGACCGGTTCACCGGCAACGAAGGCGTCAAGCCCGATCGCCGTTTCAACGACAAGCCCGGTGAACGCCGCGCCCCGCGCCGCGACAGCGCGGGCGGTGGCGAGCGTCGCGGTGGTTCCAAGTTTGGCGATCGCAAGCCGGGATTTTCGCGCGGCAACGATCGTCGTGATGACCGGAGCGAACGCCGCGAGCGTCCCGAACCGCCGCCGCCGTTGCCGGAAATCTCCGTCACGTTTGTCCCCGGCGAAAATGGCGTCGAATCGCTCGCGCGCCAGATCAAGATGACCGGGCGCTGCTATCCGTTGTTCCAGATCGCGCAACTCGTTTTGGAAAAGCCGGAGCGTTATTCCGTCCATCTCGCGGTGAAGAAAAAATCCGACGGCGCAATCGCGCAGCAACTTTTCGTTTGTGCGCTCGACGACACGCCGTGGCTTTCGGAGGACGAAGCCGTCGCGCACGTTCTCACGCATCATTTCGCCACGTTTTATCAGGCCGAGCGCACGGCCACCGAGCCGCCCAAGGGCACTTACACGTTTGTCGGGCAATGCGGCATGAGCGGCGTGATTTTCGGCCCGCCGAACCATCACGATTATCAGAACCAGATCCGCAAGCTGCACGCGGAAAGATTTTCGCGGATGCCGTTCGACGTTTTCAAATCGCGCGTGAAGATCGTGAAGGACGAAGCCGTCGTCAAAAAATGGGTCGAGGAGCAAAGTTCCAAAACCGAATACGTCGTCCTCAACGTGCCCGAGCCGCTGAAGCTCGCGACGCTCGAGGAAGTGGAGAAACATTTCCGCGCCACGCACAAGGAGACGATCATCAAGTCCGTCGAATCGCACATGGTCGCCGGCGTGCCGAGCCGCAAGTTGCACAGCCGTGGATTGCAGCAGCTCATCCGCGCCGAGTGGGAGCAGCAAAAATATTTTCCGTTGCAGATCGCGACGAAGTTGAGCCAGCAGTTCGCGCATCACGGCCTGCAATTTTTCAAAGTCAACAAAACCGTCACGCACGTCGCCATTGCGCGCCCGCAATTTCTCGACCTCGAATCCACGCCGGTTTCGGAAAACATCAAGCGCATCGTCGAGTTCATCAACGCGCATCCGAAATGCACGCGCCGGAAACTGATCGAAACGCTCGCGCCGTCGCCGGCAATCATCGAAGTAAAACCGGAGGAACAAAAATCCGCCGAGCCGACGCCGGAACAAACTGCCATCATCGCCGATTTGCACTGGCTTGTGCATCAGGGTCACGTCTTGGAATTTGCCGACGGCAAACTGGACACGGCCAAAAAGCCGTTGCCCAAACCGCCGAAGCCGGAAAAGAATTCGGCGGAGGCGAAAGTTGTAGAAGAAAAACCCGTCGCGGAAGGCGCGGTCACTGCGGCAACTGAAGCTGCGCCGCAAGCTGAAGTTGTTGAGTCAGCTGTGGAAATTTCCGGGCCTGCAACTGAAACGATTACGCCCGCCGAAATTCCATCGCCGTTATAAGCCGTGAAAATTATTGCGGTTTGCGCCGTCGGAAACAACTACGCGAAGTCCCATTGCGATTTGACCGGTTTGCCCGTCAAACTTGCAATTCATTCCGCCACGGATTGAACACGCGGCAAACACGCCAATGAAATTCAACGCGCTGGATTCGCGTCCGGCTTGATTGTGATGCTCGCATACTCCGGGTATTTGGATCAAAATTGGCCGCTCTCTTAAAAGATTACGCCCAGAGTTTTTCCGGGTAATCGCCGCGCGTGATGAGCCGGCGGATGCTTTCGACGACGCGCGGGCGGTCTTCGCGGTAAGTCACGCCGAACCACGAATCGTTCGTGCGCAACACTTTCACCTTCGCTTGGCCGCCGGTGACGAGTTCGCCCACGGTGGCGGGAATGTAGCACTCGGATTTTTGCTCCTGGCCGCTCTTCTGCAAAAACTCGGCGAACTTCGCGCGCAACTGCGCGAACAGCGCGGGCGTGAAGCCCCAGAAATTCATCGAGACCGCCTCGTCGCCGGTGAGTTTGGTGGTTTTTCCGTCGGCCTCGGTGTTTTTCGCGCCATTGCCGTCCGGTTCGATCTTCAGCATCTCGGCTATGGACGTGAGGTAATTGTTTCCGTCCACGCGGGAGACGCCGCGCGCGACGCTGCCGAATTCGGAAAGGGTGTTGCGCAAAATGAACCCGACCATCGCATAATCCGCCGAGCCGGAAGTCAGGTGCTGCGCGAGCAAACGGTAAGCCTGCTGGCCGTAAAAATCGTCCGCGTTGATGGCGGCGAATGGTTCTTTGATGATGTCCTCGGCCATGAGAATCGCGTGCGTCGTGCCCCACGGTTTGGTGCGGCCGGCGGGCACGGAAAATCCCGGCGGCAGTTTGTCGAGTTCCTGAAAAACGTATTCGACCGGCGCGTGTTTCTCGAACCGCGCGCCGACGATTTCGCGGAACTGTTGTTCGATGTCGCGGCGGATGACGAAGACGAGCTTGCCGAAGCCGGCGCGCAGCGCATCGTAAATCGAGTAGTCAATGATGGTTTCGCCGGACGGGCCGACGGGGTCAATCTGTTTGAGGCCGCCATAACGGCTGCCCATGCCGGCGGCGAGAACGAGCAAGGTTGGTTTCGTCATGCGGGAAAATTCTAATTTTTCTGGCGCGATTGTCGAGAAAAACGCCGCTCGTAAAGTTGTAACTTGATTCAACGTCCGGCAGTCTAACTGGCGAACCAATATGATTTCACCCCTGAAAATAATTCTGCTCGCTTGTGCCGCGTGCGCCGGTTTAGTCAGCGAAGTTCGCGCTGCGGAAACGACGAACGGTTTACCGAGAGTTTTTTGTGCCAGTCCGCAGGCGCTCGTGACAGCGAATGCTTTGATTGCCGCTCACGATGTTTCCATTCAACCCGCGTTTGACCAGTTGCTCGCCGAGGCGAATCGCGCATTGAAAGCGAAGCCGGCGTCAGTGATGGACAAAAAACAAATTCCGCCGAGCGGCGACAAACATGATTTCGTGAGCCAGGCGCCGTATTATTGGCGCGACACCAATTCGCCCGGCGGAAAATATATTCGCCATGACGGCGAGCGGAATCCCGAGGCGGCAGAGGATTCCGACGCGGGACATTTTGGGGCGGTTTGTTCGAACTCGCACGCGCTGGCGCTGGCGTTTTATTTTTCCGGCGATGAAAAATACGCCGCAAGGGCCGCCGAAATCATCCGCGTCTGGTTTTTGAATTCCGGCACGCGGATGAATCCGAATTTTAATTTCGGCCAGGCCATTCCCGGCGAAGTCGAGGGCCGGGCCGCCGGACTTATCAGCGCACGCGGCCTCGTGGATTTGGTGGACGCGATGGGTTTGCTTGCCGGTTCAAAATCCTGGACTGTCGCCGACCAGCAGGGCATGACGGCGTGGGTGGACAAATATTTGAACTGGCTGGTGACGAGCAAAATCGGTCGCAGCGAAGGCGCGGCGGACAACAATCACGGAACTTTTTACGACACGCAGGTCATCGCGCTCGCGCTGTACGTCGGGAAAAATGACCTGGCGCGGCAGTATTTGCTGGAGGCGCGGACAAAAAGAATTGCCCAACAAATCGAACCAGACGGACGGATGCCGCGCGAACTTGGTCGCACGCTGTCTTTCAATTACAGCCTGTTCAATCTGCGTGCGTTGATTGATCTGGCGAGCCTCGGCCAGAACGCGGGTCTGGATTTGTGGCAATACCAGACCGCCGACGGACGGAGCATCTTGAAGGCTCTGGAATTCGTGGCGAAATACGGCGACCCGAAACAGAAATGGCCGTTCCAGCAAATTCACGCGCCGAACCGGAGCGGGCTGGCCGAACTGTTGCTGCGCGCCGCGCCACAATATCCGCAGAGCGTTTTGATGGGCGATTTGAAATTTTTCGACGCGAAGGAACTTGAAGCGAATCCACTCCGGCTCACTTTTGTGACGGCAAAATAATTCTCCGGCGAATAACTCCGGAACAAAAAAAATAACTTTGTCTTGCCGCCGATTGAATAGCGGAGTTTGCTGTCTGCATGATAGATTCCGTTTCCGACTCTGGCGCGGCTGCCGACTTGAAAAAAGCACGCCGCCGCAAAAGTATTTCGACCGAATCCGTGAAATTAGACCGGTTGCCGCCACATTCGTTGGAATGTGAAATGGGCGTCCTGGGTTGTGTGCTGCTTTCGCCGAACGAGTGCATGGGCGAGTGCATCGAGAAACTCAAGGACGATGGCATGGAGGCGTTTTACGATCTGCGGCATCAGACGATTTACGAAACGCTGGCGACGATGTATGACGCCAAGGACGCCATTGACATCATCACCGTCCAGCAGCGGCTGAAGAACAACCAGCTTTTGGATCAGGTCGGTGGCATTGCGTATTTGTCGCAGTTGCAGGATTCCGTTCCGAGCGCGGCGAATTTGAGTTATTACATCGAACACGTCCGCGAAAAATTTCTGCTGCGGAAAATGATCCGCACTTGCACGGAAGTCGTCGGGCGCGTTTATGATTACGAAGGGGAAGTGGACGCGCTGCTGGACGAGGTGGAGCGCGATGTGTTGCGCATCAGCGAATCGCGCGCGCAGGCGTCCGTGTTGGGCGTGAAGGATTTGGTGAACAAGGCCATCGGAACGATTGAGAATTTCTTCAGCCGCAAAGGCACGCTCACGGGTCTGGCGACGGGCTTCACGGACTTGGACCGGATGACGGACGGCTTGCACGGGAGCGAAATGATCGTCATCGCGGCGCGGCCTTCGATGGGCAAAACGTCGCTGGCCATGAACATCGTGGAGCACGTGGTGCTGGAGGACAAACTGCCGGTGGCGGTGTTCAGCCTGGAAATGAGCGCGGAGGCGCTGGTGATGCGCATGATGTGCTCGATTGCGCGGGTGAATTTGCGGAGCATCCGCGAAGGCTTCATGAGCGAGTCGGATTTTCCGAAGCTGACGAGCGCGGCGGGGCGGCTGGCGAACGCGAAACTGTTCATTGACGATTCGGCGGCGCTTTCGATTTTGCAGTTGCGGGCGCGGGCGCGGCGGCTGGCGCAGCAGCACGGCGTCAAACTGTTTGTCGTTGACTATTTGCAACTGCTCCATTCTACTGCGCGGCGTTCGCAGGAGAACCGGCAGCAGGAAATCGCCGATATTTCCAGCGGCATCAAGGCGCTGGCGAAGGAATTGAAGGTGCCGGTGCTGGTGCTCTCGCAGTTGAACCGCGAGCTGGAGCGGGACAAGAGCCGCAAGCCGCGGTTGAGCGACCTGCGCGAGTCGGGTTCGATTGAACAGGATGCCGACTTGGTTGGTCTGTTGTATAAACCGAATTCGGGCGAAGACGAAGACAGCACGACTACAGAGGAAGCCGATGGCGTTCCGGTGAATTTATTGATCGCCAAACAACGCAACGGCCCGACGGGCGATGTGAGTTTGACGTTCTTGAAACCATACACGCGATTTGAAAGCGCAGCCAAAGTCAGCGACGAAGACGTGCCCGGCGGGCAATAGACGATGAAACTATTTCCACGGGTTCTCGCCATCTGGCTGTTGCTCGGCTGCGCGTCCACCGCGTGGTCGCAGGCGGCCGGCCAGAAGATTGACCGAGTGGACATCAAGTTCGTCGGCCCCTCCACGGTCAGCGAGCAATTCATCCGCGCCAACCTCCGCCTCAAGGCGGGCGCGATTTACCACGCGGACAACACGCAGGAAGACGTTCAGGCGCTCTACAGCACCGGACAATTTTACAACATCCGCGTTTCGGTGGATCAAGCCGACGACGGCGGCGTGATTTTGACCTACATCGTGCAGGTGCGCCCGCGCATCTCGGAAATCAAACTGGAGGGCAACAAAAAGTTAAGCGATACGAAGCTGAAGAAAAAAATCACCGTCAAGGTGGGCGATCCGCTGGACGAACAGAAATTGTTCACCGACAGCCAGGAGATGGAAAAACTTTATGAGAAATACGGCTACCCCGGCAGCGTGGTGAAGGCGGTTCCGAGCATTGACGAGGCCAGCGGCCGCGGCTCGGTCACGTTCCAGATCACGGAAAGCCCGAAGGTCAAAATCACCAAGATCGAGTTCATCGGGGCGGCGGCATTTTCGCAGAAGGAATTGCGCAAGCAGCTCAAGACGATCCAGCACTGGATGTTTTCGTGGCTCACCGGCAGCGGAGTTTTCAAGCAGGATGATTTTGACGATGACAAGGACACACTGGCGGAATTCTACCGGAGCCACGGCTATCTCGATTTTGAAATCAAGGACGTGAAGCTTGATCATCCGACGGCGAACACAATGATCATCCGGTTTTATGTTTTTGAAGGACGGCAATACAAGGTGGGCGCGATCACTTTCAGCGGGGCGACGTTGCTGCCAACCAATGCGGCCAGCCCCGATTTCAAACCGGGGCCGGAACCGAAGCCCAAAAAAAGTCCCGCACACATCGAGTGGCAGGCAGGCCGGCAGTTCCATTCGGCCTTCTCCATGAAATCGGGCAGCACGTTCACGCCGGACGGCCTGGACAAGGACTCCAAGGCCGTAAGGGATTTTTACGGCAGCAAAGGTTATATCGAAGTTTCCCAGGGCCAGGCGCTGGAAGTTACGCAAGTGCCGGACGTGAACAATGGCACGATGGACTTGCTGTTCAAGGTGGATGAGGGACAGAAATCCTACGTGGAGAAAATTGAAATCCAGGGCAATTTGAAGACCAAGGACAAGGTGATCCGCCGCGAGCTGTCCCTTTCGCCGGGCGACGTCTTCGACACGGTGCGCATGGACACCAGCAAGCAGAGGCTGGAAAATCTGCAATACTTCAGCAAGGTGGACCTGCAGCCGGAAGCGACCGATCCGCCGATCGCCGGGCGCAAAAACCTGATTGTGAACGTTGAGGAACAAAACACCGGCAACTTCACCCTCGGCGCGGGCTTCAGTTCGGTGGACGCGCTCGTCGGCTATGTTGAAGTGTCGCAGGGCAACTTCGATTTGTTCAATCCGCCGACGTTCACCGGCGCCGGCCAGAAAATCCGGCTGCGCGTGCAGATCGGCACCGAGCGCCAGGACTACACATTGTCCTTCGTCGAACCGTGGTTTCTGAACCGCAAACTCTCACTCGGCGTGGACCTTTACCGCCACCAACTGGATTTTGAAAGCCCGAATGACATTTACGACGAGACGCGCACCGGCATGAAGTTGAGCCTGACCCGAGCATTGTGGAGCGATTTTTTCATTGGCAGCGTCAGTTACACGATTGAAGACGTTGGGATTTCCCTGAACCCCGGCTGGCATGGCTGGGAAGACAACATTACCGCCCAGAACCCCCAGGTTACTCCGCCCAACGTGCCGAATGCCATTCTGGATCAAACCGGCGACCATTTTTACCAACGCTTCGGAGCGTCGCTGGCTTACGACACACGGAACAGTGTCACCCTGCCCAATCACGGCCAGCGTTCCGAGATCGAGACGGAATTTAGCAGTGGCGATGCGACGTTCTACAAAGTGGAAACAACGACGGCGTGGTATTTCCCCGGCTTTTACACAGGTCATGTGCTGGAAGCCGGCGGGCGGGTTGGCATAGCGGACAGCTTGAGTTCGGGCGATGTGCCGTTTTATGACCGCTACTATCTGGGCGGCCTCTATTCCATGCGCGGGTTTGTCTACCGCAGCGTCGCTCCGCGTGATCCGGCTTATTACCCAGGCAATCCCGCCGGCATACCGAATGAACCGGTTGGCGGCGACAGCTACTGGTTTGGTTCGCTGGAATACAGCCTGCCAATCATAGCCAAGGAAGATTCCGTCAGTTTGCGCTTTGCGCTTTTCGTTGATGCCGGCTCCGTCGGCGCCAAATCCTATACTTTTTCCGGCAATTTTGACGACGACTGGGGCGTGGGCATCCGCCTGAACATTCCGAAGCTCGGCCCGTTGCGGCTGGACTACGCCGTGCCCGTCACCCATGATCAATACAACACTGGCGGTGGCCGGTTCCAATTCGGCGTTGGTTATGAACGTCCATTTTAAGATGATTTGTCGCGTGAAAATATTGTTGTCCGCCAGCCTCGCCGCCGGCATGGTTGCGCTTGCGGCCCCGGTGCCGCCGGCGCTGCCGCTTTACTTTGAAGCCAATCTGGGGCAGGCGGAAAGTCCGGCGCAATTCATCGCGCATCAGCGCGACTCGCAATTCCTGATTTCGCCGGCCGGGGCGCAAATCGTCTTGCACAAGGCCGGCGCCGGTCTCGCAACAGTGGGGATGCAATTCGTCGGGGCCAATGCACGGGCGCAAATCCATGGGGACGCGGAACTGCCCGGAAAAGTCAACTACCTCGTCGGCGATGATCCCGCACAATGGCATTCCGGCGTGCCGACATTTGCCAAAGTGCGCGTCTCGGAAATTTATCCCGGCGTTGGCGTCATTTATTACGGCAACCTGCAGCAGCTTGAATACGATTTCACCGTTTCCGCAGGCGCAAATCCGGATGCCATTGCCATCCGCTTCGATGGCGCGGAAAAAATTTCCATCCGCGACGGCGGCGAATTGGTTTTAACGCTGCCCGGCGGGGAAATCCGCCAGCCCAAGCCGGTGATTTACCAGACGGTGGACGGCGCGCGGCGTGAAATCAGCGGCGGCTACCGGCTGCTGGATGCCCTCACCGTCGGATTCAGCGTGGGCGACTACAACCACAGCCTGCCGCTGGTGATTGATCCGGTGTTAGGTTACTCGACTTATTTTGGCGGCAATTATGGTGAAACGGCGTGGGCGGTGGCGCTGGACAGCAGCAACAATGTTTATATTGCCGGCCAGACTTTTTCCACCCGGTTCACCAACGACGCCGTGCCATTCTCATTTTCCACCCCGGGCGCTTACCAGACGAATTTCCACGGCGGCTTGCTGCTGGGCGACGCCTTTGTGGCCAAACTGGACAATGCCGGATCCAATCTCATTTATCTGACTTACCTCGGCGGCAGCGCGGACGACATAGCCAACGCCATTGCGGTGGATGGTGCCGGCAATGCCTACATCGCTGGCTTTACCGATTCGACCAATTTCCCGATAACCAACGCTTACTCTTCAAAAATCGCCGGGCAATTGAACGTCAACGTGGGGTTTTTTCCCACTGACGCCTTTGTCACCGAATTGAACACCAACGGTTCCGGCCTGGTCTATTCCACCTATCTTGGCGGCAATGCGGCGGACGCCGCTTACGGTATCGCCGTGGATGCGGCGGGCGACGCCTATGTCACCGGTTTGACCGCCTCAACCAATTTTCCGACCAGCACCAATGCCCTTCAAAAGCAAATGGCCTGTTTGAATTCGCTCTACTTCAACGCCAACGCGTTTGTGACCGAGTTGGGGCCCAACGGCACAAAGGGACCCTACGGAACAAATTTGATTTACTCCTCCTTCCTTGGCGGCAGCAATTATGATCGGGGCGAAGGCATTGCCGTGGACACCAATGGCAACGTATATGTGGCCGGATACACTTCTTCCACCAATTTCCCGACCTATAATTACCTGATCGAAACCAATGTGACAAGCAGTCAAACCAATGTGGTTAACGGTCAAACCAATGTGATTAGCGGTCAAACCAATGTGTATGAAGGTAATTTGCTGAACGGGTTGACGAACCAGATTCCTCCCTTCAAATTCGACGCCTTTGTTGCCAAGTTCACTAATTCCTGCACTACTCTGGTTTATTGCACCTTGCTGGGCAGGACCAACAACGACCTGGCATTCGGCATTGCCTGTGATAACGCGGGCGGCGCTTATGTCACCGGGGAAACCACCTCGCCGCTTTTTCCCAACACCGCGCTCGGCATCATTCCAAACGGCCTAACCAATGGCAACGGCTCCATATATGGGTATGCGACCATCACGAACGCTTTCCTGACGAAGATCACCAATGGCGTCACGGGTGCGGCTGGCATTGCTTATTCCGCGCTCTTTGGCGGCACCAACAACATAAGTGTCGGCTGGAAAGTGGCGTTGGATCCGGCCGGTGACGCCTTTGTCGTTGGTTCCACCTCCGCGACGAATTTTCCGACGATGAATACGTTCGGCTATCTTCGCGCGACCAATTCCGGCGGCAGCGATGTGTTTGTGACCGCCTTCAACACCAATTGCACCGCCGTGCTCTACTCCGGTTTGATTGGCGGTTCGACCAACGATTACGGCTACGGCATTGTTGTGGATTCGGCGGGCAGCGCCTACGTTGTCGGCCAGACAACCTCGACGAATTTTCCGGTGTTCAATGCGCGGCAGACCGCACTCAACGGCTCAAACGATGTTTTCCTGGCCAAAATTATTTTCTCATCGCCAATCCTTACACTGGCCGCAAATTTGTCCGGCACGAACGTGGTGGTGTCCTGGCCGCCCATGGGACAGGCCACCACCAATACGCTGGGACTGGAGACCGTCACCAATCTTCTCTCCACCAACTGGACAGCGGTGCCGCAAGCGCCGGTGTTGACCACCAATCTGGGCACCAACGTGTATGATTACACATTCAATCCAACAAACCAGATGCAGTTCTTCCGGCTCTATAAACTTTGACCCGGCCTCAATTTTCAGTTGGCGTCGCGTCCGAATCCTGTATTTTTATCCCCCTATGAAAATGTTGAAAATGACGGTATTGACCATTTTGTTGCTGGCCTTTTTGGGCGTGCCCGCGTTCGCGCAAAACAAAGTTGCCTCCGTGGACATACGCAAGATAGTCGCCGGCTATTATAAATCCAAGCAGGCCGAGGTTTTGTTCGAAAAAAAAATGACTGAACTGCGCAAGGAACTCAAGGACATGACCGAGGGGTTGGACAATGCGCAGCAGGATTACAAGCAATTGCTGGATCAGTCCTATGATCAGGCCCTTTCCGCCGAGGAACGCGACAAGCGCAAACAAGCCGCCGCCGACAAATTGAAGGAAATAAACAATTCCAAGGTCGCCATCGAACAGTTTGACCGCCAGGCACAGTCCCAAGTGGCCGACTCAAGGCAGCGGATTAACAGCAACCTTCTCACCGACATCCAGCAGGCCGTCGCCGACAGGGCCAAAGCGGGAGGCTATACGATTGTCGTCAATTCCGCCGCAACGGACACGATCGTTTACGCCAGCACCGACAACGATCTGACGGACGACGTGCTCAAGCAGCTCAACGCCGGCGCGCCCATTGACGTGACCCCGGCGGCACCCCCCGCGCCGCCGATATTGATGAGCACCAACAGCATGCCATAACGGGCATCACAGGTTAAAATCACGCTTGCTACATGACGTGCCGCCGCGTATAGTGCGCGCCCTTTTGCAATTGAATTAAAATTTTATGCGACGTCCCAAAGGCATCAAAACGAGAAAATCCGTGGCCAAGCGGTTCAAAATCACCGCCACCGGCAAAGTCCTGCGTTATCACGCCGGTCGCCGGCATCTGGCGCAAACAAAAAATGCCAAGCGTATGCGCCGCCTCGGCAAAGTCGCCGTCGTTGATCCGACCGACGCTTATCGCATCACGCAAAATCTGCCGTTCAGCCATCGCGGCTGATTGCTGGCCAGAATTCAACACTGAAAATTTTATGCGAGTAACCAACTCCCCAGCTTCCCGCAAACGTCGCGGGAGAATGATCACCGCCGCCAAAGGCTTCCGCCTCAAGCGTTCCAAACTTTACCGCTACGCCAGTGACGCCGTTGATCACGGACGCCAATACGCCTACCGCGACCGTCGCGTCAAGAAGCGCACGTTCCGTTATCTCTGGCAGATCCGCATCAACGCCGCCGTCCGCGAACTCGGTCTGACCTACAGCCGTTTCATGGAAGGTCTCAAAGCCGCGAAAGTCGGACTCGACCGCAAGGTTCTCGCCGATATCGCCGCGCAGGACGCCGCCGCGTTTACCGAACTGGTGAACGTCGCCAAGAACGCGTTGAAGAACAAGCCCGGCGCGACTCTGGCAAAAGCGTAAAAAGCGAATTTCAATTTGAAAATTAAACGGGCGGCCTGAAAGGGTTCGCCCGTTTTTCTTTATCTAGCGTATTTTTGTTTGATTGATAAAATTTTGCTATGGCTGACACCCAAATAGAATCCGAAAAAACTAGCGTCGAGGAAAAAATTAGCGCCGACGTAATTCAACGATACCGTAATTTTGCTATCGACGATTTTTGCGAAGCCAAAAATCCTACCGAACTTGAGCAGGCCAGAGCAAAACATATTGGAAGTAATGGCCAATTTACTTCCATAATGAAACAACTTGGAAAATTACAGAAAGACGAGCGGCCAGCATTTGGGAAATTACTTAATCAAGCAAAAGTTGAAGTAGAAGATGTATTCGAGCAAAGGCTTTGGGAATTCCAACTCCAAGCGGCGCTCCCAAAACATCCGACCGATTTCACGTTGCCCGGACGCCGCCGCACGCTCGGCAAATTGCATCCGCTTACGCAAGTCACCGACGACATCGTCCGCGCCTTCCGCAAAATCGGTTTCGCCGTCGCCGACGGGCCGGAGATCGAAGACGAGTATCATTGCTTCGACGCGCTCAATACACCTGCCGACCATCCTGCGCGCGATTCACAGGACACATTTTATTTGGCGAAGCCCACAAATCCCCAACTCCCATCTGCCAACTCCCAGCTCCTCCGAACTCACACGAGTTCGGTGCAAATCCGCGTGATGGAAAAACAGCCGCCGCCCGTGCGCATCATCGTTCCCGGCCGCGTGTATCGCCGCGACAACGCCGACGCCACGCACAATCCGACCTTCCATCAGATCGAGGGACTTTACGTGGACAAGAACGTCACCGTGGGCGACCTCAAGGGCACGGTCGAATTCGTCTTCCGCGAACTCATGGGCAGCGACGTGAAGATCCGTTTCCGGCCGCATTATTTCAGCTACACCGAGCCTAGCTACGAGATTGATTTCACCAACGCGCTCGTGAAGAAGATGGGCAAGGACTGGCTGGAGATCGCCGGCTGCGGCATGGTGCATCCGCAGGTGTTCGAGACGGTCGGCTGCGATCCCGAAGTCTGGACCGGCTGGGCGTTCGGCTTCGGCATCGAACGCATCGCCATGCTCCGCTACGGCATCAACGACATCCGCCTCTTCTACGAAAACGACGTGCGGTTCTTGAAACAGTTTTAA
>Ga0182018_10003108_pt1 | contig 15422 bp, 16 predicted proteins | sample 812P2MmetaG_FD_120490 | JGI IMG/M metagenome (GOLD analysis project Ga0182018, IMG submission 120490) | Permafrost microbial communities from Stordalen Mire, Sweden - 812P2M metaG | ecosystem: Environmental > Terrestrial > Soil > Wetlands > Permafrost | place: Sweden: Stordalen | collected...
ATGCTGGAAGAATTCGTTGTGGTTGTAGTAGTAGGCACTGCCATGCAGGCCATTGGTTCCAGACTTGATCGTCAGATTCGCCGTTCCACCCGAGTTGCGGCCAATGTCAGTCGATCCCGCTGTCTCGAACGAGAAATTCTCAATCGCATCGATCGGAAGAACAACGCCGGCGATTGCCGACACACCGCCCTGGTTCACCGCCGGAATATTCCACCACAGATCGTTGTTGTCCGTGCCCTCGATCTGCCAGTTTACTGAGTTCGAGCGAGTACCGTTCACGCTCGCGGCGCCTGCGCCCCCGCCTGTGGAAAGGCCCGCAAATCCCGGTGTTTGCGAAAGCATCTGGGTGAAGTCGCGTCCACTGTTGGGAAGGTTCTGCACAACCTCTACCGGCAGTGCGGTGGACTGGGTGTCGGTCAACGTGTCGAGGCTGAGCGAGTCTGCGGTGACCTCGACACTTTCGCCAGCCGATGCCACAACCAGCTTCACAGGAAGCGCATAAATCGAGGCAGCGGTTACCGGCACCTTGTCCACTTTGACGGTCTTGAACCCGGTGGCAGTGATTGTGACGGTATAGCTGCCCAGGGGCATATCCGCAAATGCGAACTCACCGGCGCTCGAACTGACGGACTTGTACGAAATATTTGTGCTCGTTTCCACGGCCGTGACGGCGGCGCCGGGCACAACCGCGCCCGACTGATCCGTGACAGTGCCGGTGATGCCGCCGCGGAACGTCTGGGCCAACGCACCTCTCTGCGCTGTGAAAACGAGTGCCAGCACTACAAGCACCAGCGTGAATACACTTCGATTCCGATGAAAAGACATTGCGCCTACCTCCAGGTAATTCAGTTGTTTTGTTTGTGGACGCCCCATAAAGGCTCGACGTGCGTGTGAATGAGCGGGCGCTCACAAACGCAAGTGTCGGCTATTTTTTCTTTGTGGGCTCTAGAAGGACTTTACAAAGCAGAAACTTATCCATTCCTCACTCTACTGATCAACCTCATAAGGATTCAATGAGGAAATCGCAAATCGCGTCGGATCTCCATCGATTGATCGACCTGCAGGTCAATTGAATTGAGCGGAGGGCTAACCGGCTGATTGCGCGGCGCTTGAATCTAGCCTGTTGGCTCTCGCCACTTCTCGCTCCGCGCCCTTCCGGCAGCGCCTGCCGGCCGTCGCCTCGGCTTCTAACTTTTGCCCGGATTTGCACGAATTGATCGCTCGAATTGGCGGTGAATTAAGGGCGGGCGCGGCATCGGGCGGCGCCGTTGAGTCTTGCTCTTCTGTTTTTCCTTGTTTGTTGCGCAGAAGCCGGCTGGCTCAGGCAGTCAAGCGTTCCAGTTGGTCCGGCTTCACGATCGTCAGACTGGCGCCCTTGATCGTGATCCATTGATCGCGTCGAAACTGATTCAGCAGCCGTGTCACGGTCTCGCGCGAAGTACCGGCCATGTTGGCGATCTCTTCGTGGGTAAGCGCCATCGTGAATCGAATCTCTGGCTTGCCATTCTGCGCCGCGCGGCCCCAATCCAGCAGCAAACGGGCTAGACGTCCTGCGGCAGAGCCCGAAAGCGCAAGCCGCTTTGCATCGTGGAAGACCGTGAGGTATTCGCCGGAAAGGGACTGCGCCGCGTGCATGCTGGCGATCCCATGGTGGCTAAGGAAATCAACAAACTCCTGCTTGCGAACCGTCTTCACCTGGCAAGGCTCAATCGCTTCCGCCGTCACTTCGTGGGGAACGTTTGCGAGCACCGCGCTCAGCCCCATCACGTCGCCCGGCCCGGCGATCTTCAGGATCATGGTTTTGCCATCCCGCGATGTCGAGGAGATCTTGACCTGGCCATAACAGATCACAAACACATTGCGAGCCGCGTCGCCCTCTGTAAAGAGCTTCGCACCCCGCGCATGGCTCATCATAATGCCGATCCCATCGTAGTCCCGTAGCGCTTCGGGAGTCAGATTGCAGAACATGCGCAGATGACGATGCTCGCAGTTGATGCAATCTTCCGGAGGGTGATGCGGATGGAAGGAGGCCATAGATTTGCGGATGTCCTGATCCATTCAAGTATATCTCATCTACATGAGGCTCTAGCGTATATGAGGCTCTAGCGGTGAATTTGGGGTACGAAACTCAGCGAAATTCCCAGATTCTGCTGTGCTTCCCGGGCCAAACGATCGCTCGTTCTACTCTGGACTCATTCCAATGGCTCGGTGCCGCATCCTGGACGCCCAACTCGCCGAACTGGCGATGTACCCCCGCGAAACCTCCCGCGCCAGCTCCTCAAGCAGCTGCATCCGCAGCGGCGGATGCAGCTTAAATGCCTCATAAAGCGCTTCTTTGGGAAGTACCAGCAGCGCGCCGGCTTCCTGGGCGCTTAGAGTGTAGTTGTGAACTCCATCGCCAAGCAGCGGTGCGAGTTCAACCAGCTGGCCGGGCCGGGCTGAGCCCAAAACCAGCCGTGTCTCCCACCTCTCTGCCTTGCGCAAAAACTGTCCCGAAATGACCACATAGAGTCCACGGCAGCTCGTTCCCTGGCGGAAAACTGTCTCGCACACATCGAAGTTCACGAACTGCGCCGAAACGTCGAGCAGATCCCGGGAAGGGGGAGGACAGTCCAGCAATTCGGCAATCGGATGAGGATGTGCAAGGTCCATCCGCTCGGATCTTTCCCCGGATCTATCCTCGAACTGCATTTTTTTCTCTCCCGGCTCTTCTCTTCCCGGTCTAATTCGTGCCCGCCTGAATTACGCCGGCATGCGCTTCCGTTTCCTGCACACTGGAAGTCGTGACAGTCTCAGGCGGAACGCACAAGACGGGAACGCGCGAGCGCGCCAGCAGCGCGAATGCCGTTCCGTGGGGGCCGGCCGATTCGCTCGAACGCTTCACGCCTGCAACAAGAATGCTCGGTTGGTACTGGTGAATCGCTTCCACAATCACATCGGCCGGATTGCCGTCTTTTACCACGCAGCGAATCGGCGTGCGCCCGGTGGGTTGAATGCCGAACTCCTCCAGCGTGGTGGCGCTTGTGTTCAAAAATGCCGAGGCTTTGGCTGGCCCTCTGGCATGTAAAACGATCAGTGTCCGATGAAAGGTCTCGGCCAGCGAGTACGCCGTTCCCACCGCTGATGCGGCCGCTTCGTTGAGTTCCATCGCCAGCAGCACCGGCCCGCCGGGAACAGGCCGAAACTCTCCCACATTCCAGTCCGCGGCCACTGCCAGCACCGGGCATGGCGACAAGCGAACCAGTTGCTCCGCAATTGCCCCAACAATCACTCCACCCGCGCCCTGCATCCCGCGCGTCCCAATCACGATCAGCCCCGCTTCGTACTGCTTCGCCACGGCCACCAGCATCTCGGCCACAACTCCCTGCCGAATTTCGGAGTGGCTGGGGATGCCCTCGCGCAACAACTCGCCGGAAAGCTTTTCGAGCGCCGTTCGCGCCTCTTCCGTCATCCCGCGTAGCACCCGTCCCGGCACCGAATCAACGGCGGCGTAGTCAACCGGATCAGTTCCGTGAGCCAGCACAATCCGAGCGCCATAACCGCCGGCGAGCTTGCGCGCGTACTCGAGAGCCGCCTCCGACTGGCCGGTCAGGTCTGTCGCCACGACAATCGTTTTCATTCGGTTAGCAAAGCTCATTGAACCTCCAGCGCCCACAGGCGCAAACCCTTACAATCCTTCAGGATTTCGAGTCTGCGCTTTGCTGTGAACCAGGGGCAGTGACCTTATGCACCCCGGCATGTGATTCAAATCACAACGACCGGACGCCCGGATCAGACCTTCCCAAGATGCCGGGTGCCCCGAGGTCTCTGAGTTCCCGACCGGAGCTCTGGGCCACGCAGTGAGCCAGTCGATTGTGACTGCCTGGGATGCTGAGATAGCATGGACGGTTCGCAGGTTCCCCTCAGGATGGCAAATGAAGCATCGAGCAATCGGGCTCCTTTGGTTTCTGTTGATGACTCGTCTTGCCGGCGCAACGTCCCCCGATTGCTCTCTGCGCCCGCCTCATTTGAGCGTATCCCGCGCCGACATCTTCAACGAAGAGCAGGAAAAAGGTCTGGGCGATGCCCAGGCGGACATGATCGAGCCACGTTACACCCTTCTCCCTGAAACCGAGAGCGCTTAGCTCAACGAGATCGGGAAGAGGCTGCTCGATCAGCTGCCGCCCACGAACGTGCGCTACACGTTTCGCGTGTTTGAATCGCCCGATCTGCGGGCATTCTCGCTGGCCGGCGGCCACATCTACATCAGCCGCAAGCTCATTACGGATGCACGCAGCGAGGACGAACTCGCTGCCATGCTTGCACAGGAAATCGGCCGGGTCTACACCCACCACTCGGCCTCTTCGGTCACTCTCCGGTTCGACAAACTCATGCACGTCAAAGAGCTCGGAGACCGTGCAGACGTCTACGACAAGTTTCAACGCCTCCTCAACGTTTCGCCCAACACCGCATCGCAGTTGACTCCCGATGACCAGATGCACGATGAGTTGCTGGCTGACCAGGTGGGCCTTTACGCGATGGTCCGGGCACAATACAAGCCGGAAGCCTTCGCCGCCTTCCTCGACCGCGTGAATAACAACGGAGGCTACACCGGCAACTTCTTTACAGATCTTTTTGATGTGACTCCGGACATCGCCATTCGCGTGCGCATGGCGCACAAGACCATCGACTCTCTTCCCGAGGGTTGCCGCCGTCCGCGCCCACTCTACCGCCGCGGTTTCAAGCCGTTTCAGGAAGCAATGCGCGGGCAGCGAATCGATCCGTTTATCCCTGCGACGCCCGGCCTTCGTTCCATCCCACTCGATCCGCCCATGAATCCGGCATTGGAAAACGTGGTGCTTAGCCCGGACGGGAAGTATATGCTCGGCCAGGATCACTACCAGATTCATGTGTCCGCCACATCGCCGCCCAAGCTTCTCTTCTCCGTCCCAGCGCTCGATGCTGAGATGGCGCAGTTCTCGCCCGACTCAAATTACCTGGTGTTCAACTACAACGATCTGCAAATCGAGAAGCGGGAACTCATCTCCGGCCAACCTGCCGATTCCGCCGATGTTGTGGATTACGCCGGATGTCTGCAGGCCAGCTTGTCCCCGGATGGAAATGTGCTTGCCTGCATCAGTCTCAACGGAGATTCGGTTTGGCTAAAGCTCGAGGAAGTGTCGACGGGCCAGATGCTCTATCAAAACATGCATTTCTTCGACAATTATTTTCGCCCCAACCTCGCGACGTCGCTCAACCCGACCTTTCAGGCTCTTATGCGTTGGACGCGTAATGGCAGATACTTTGTTGCGGCATCCGGAACCGCGGGCATGGCCTACGACCTGATGAACCACACGACTGTGCCGCTCCAGAACAAGCTCTCCGGCTTGTCGCAGGAGCGATTTGCGTTCGTCGGATCTGACAAATTGATTTCGACATGCGATTGGGGATTCAAACCCGGAACTCCCCAGGACACCTACAAGATGTGCTACACATCGTTTCCCGGCGGTGCACCACTCGGAAGCTTTCAACTGCCCAGAGGCTGGCTGGCAAGCGTATCAGGTGGCGACCAATTGCTCTTCGGCCCGACAAATAGATCCGCAGCCGTAATTTTCGACCCGGCTACCAGCAAAGTCTCTGCTGAATTCAAACTTGAGACAGCCGACCTCGCTGGCGACGAAGTGGCCGCAGAAGCCCAGAAAGGCGGCATCTCCGTCGGCCCGCTCCAAGGCAAAATGCAGACCGTGAGCCTGCCCGCTTCTCCGCTCACTGCTCTGGAGGCAATCGCCTTTAGCCCCAATGGCCGCTACCTGGCCCTTTCTGATCGCGCACGCGGCGCTGAGTGGGACGTTTCCACCGGCAAACAAATTGCCTTGACTGAACCATTCCGAGCCGTTGCAGTCGACGATGGAGGCAAGCTGCAGGTTCAATTTGTCCATCACGAACTCAAGCCATCGATCGACATCAGCATCGACAGGCGTACACATAAGTACACGCCCGGTTTAACTATTATTGGAGATCCAGCGCAGTATGGCAGCATCCGTGTGCGATTCAAGCCGCGGGGCGTGCAACAAAGCTCGAATGAGAATGTGGATCTCGAAGCGTTCGATACGCAGAGCGAATCACGCCTTTGGTCGACCCGCTTCAACTACTCTGTCCCCCAGATTATTCCTGCGGATGGCGATCTGCTCTTGTTCGTCATGGACCGGCAAAGCGCGACCGGATCCGACGAGGCAGGGCGCAACGGAAAAAGACTGATTCGTGCTCAAGACGAGATCAAGAATCTGCTCGACGAAATGGGAACACTTGTCGAGATCGTTAACGATCGTACCGGCGTCGTTGAGCGCTCACTTGTAGCCCCCCAACTTGCCTCGAATCGACGCGAGGAGCGAATTGCCGCTCTGTTCGGAGAGATGGTCGCGGTCTATGGAAACAGCAATAACACCGTGGTCTATCGCGCTTCAGATGGCGCTCGCCTCCTGGCCTTCTTCGGGCGCGCGCTGGCGGGCGACGACACGCTCGGCATGATCGCCGCAACTAACCGTCCCCAGGAACTGACCGTCTACAGCGTTGCCAACGGCAAACCATTGACCAGCGTCATCCTGGACCACAATGTTCTGGCCGCACGATTTGTACCGGAACGAAAAGAGCTCCTCGTATTGACTGCTACACAGCACGTCTACCGCCTGGATCTGCAGGATTTGGTCAGTCAGGCCGGTAGCCCCGGTCCGACCCGCCCTTGATGACCGTGTGCACCAACTCTCGTCCGCCGCGGCGCATGAGACATGGGATGAAGGATTTTTGGCGAGATCACTCAGGCAGTACTTCGATGCCGGTCACGGTCGCATAGCCTTCCACCGGAACAAAACTCAGCAGCAGCTTACCCTGCGAATTCGGCTCAAGGCCCGTGAATTTCCTGATCACCACGTCGGAACGGCGACCCTCCCAGGCAAGGTTGAAGTCCCTTAGCAGCGCGGTCCCATTGCAGAACACATTGAAAACATGCGCAACGCCCTGCTTGCCCTGGTCCGGCGTTGAAGGTTCGTCCCACGCGCCATGACGAACAGCAAAATACAGCGCGACCGAGTACCTTCCCGGCGACACTGGGATCGCATAAGTGAAATTGCCCCAGCGCTCGGTCTCATAGAGCTCAGGATCGTCGGTCCCGCTTACCGGTGAAGTGTACGCAGCCAGCTGGCCGCCCTCGAAATAACTGTCCGGACTCCACAAATGGCTATCGTTCGAGTAGTAGGGTGTCTGCCGGGCCAGTATCCGCACCGGGCGAATATGCCCTCGCACCCCGGGAAGAATCTCGATCGCCGATAAAATGGCCTGCGTTCCGTCCTCTCCTGAAAACTCAAGGTGCAACTGTCCATCGGCAGCCGGCGATACCTCTGGAAACAACTTCACATCGGCAGTCCGGCTCGCTCCCGCGTCGGCCACTACGTCGAATCGAGTCAGCAGTGGCTTGCCATTGGCGCGCACGTCGATCAGCCGGCTGCCTTCCCCTCCGCTCCCATTGGATTCCGGACCGTATTCTGTTTCGGCAAAATGCAGTCGAAGCTCGTAGACGCCTTTCTTCAACGGAATGTCGTAGCGAAACTGTCCTTGCCTGCTTGATCGGTAAAACGCTGGATTCTGGGTCCGCCAGATCTGCTGAACCGTTGCCTTCACCGGTGTGCCGCCGGAGAAATCCGTATCCTCGCTCCAAAACTTCCCAGCATGGTCGACAAGGCTGCGGCTGCCGCCAGCAAGAATCCTCACTTCCTGCCCATTGGGCGGACCAAACTGCGTATCGGTTTGCCGAGCCGGCGGCTGAACCGATTCAACTCTCGACTCTGCTTTTTTCCGATGCTGAACACCGATCCAGAAAACTCCTGAAATGACAAACAGCACCCCGAGTGCTGCCCCAATCCACCACGGATGGCGGCCTGCACGAAGCATCCACTGCTTCAGCCGGTTTTGGTTCCCGCTCGTGCCCCCGCTTGCGCTTGCAGCTTGATCTGGTTTGGGATCACCGACCACCGTCCCGTTCCCGGGCTGCCACCCCGGGCGGGACTCGAACCTGGGAACGTATTGTCCGACCGGAATGGTGATTTGCAGCCGGTGCGTTGCGCCATCACCCGCATAGTATTCAGCCAGCCGCTTTCGTAACCGGTTCGCCTCCACTCGAACAATGGAGTCGGAATCCTGGTCGAACGAAGCTCCCCGCTTGAAGACTTCGACCCCGACCGAATACTCCTTGATTTTGTTGGCCTCGCCGGCAAAGAGCCTCTCGCACAGGTACGACAGAAGCTGCGCGAGCATGGGCGCTCGCGTAAACTCCTTCGAACCAAGCAGCGCCTGCAGTTCCGCGCGCTGTGACTCAAGATCCATCGATTCTGGCGTTTCGACCATTCTTCCTCGACGCACTCGGCTGGAATCTGCAACGTTCAATGTTCGAACCGACTGCCATCTTAGCGGACTTCTCTGCTGCTTCGCGGCTGTAACGGTGTATGCGGCGAGCATTACAGCCCTTGTAACGGGAGGTAACCCCCCTTTTCCTGGCCCGATCGTTAAGCGTCCCGGGACCCGGACGAATCGCAAGTGAATGAAACAGTGGAAGTTCACCTGCTCCTGTCTGAATGTAACCCCTGCCTGAACAGGTAGGTAGCAGGTATAGCGTTGTTTGCGGACCCGAGCGGGTCTTTACTGGAATCGATGTTGAGAGCGGATCGCACCAAGCGGAAGGAACCACAACCGTCGCAGGCGAAATGCCGATCTCAAAGGAGATGCACCATGCAAAAACTTGTGATGACGATAGCGGCACTGGCCCTGGCACTTTGCCCGGCCGCGTATGCAAGCACGGAACTGATTCCTGACCTGTCCAAAGCAGACAGGTTCGAAGCAGTCAAAGCGGCCGAGCTGAAAGGGGACCTGGCGCGCATCCACGAAGAGTACTGGGTCGCAGTCTCCTGGTATGAGCAGGCTCTGCGAGCTGATCCGGAGAATTCAGACCTTTACAACAAACTGGGTATCGTCGAGCTCAAGCTCAACAACCGGGGGCCTGCGCGCAAGGAATTTACTCTGGCCGTGAAGTACGACCCTCGAAACATCTCCGCGCTCAACAACCTGGGCGCCGTTTCATTCCTCGACAAGAAGTACAAGCCCGCCGTCCGCTATTTGAAGCAGGCGCTCGCGCTTGATGAATCCAGTGCCCCCTCCCACCTCAACCTGGCCGAGGCCTGGATGGCCTTGGGTCAGGTGGATTACGCGATGACCGAATATACCCGAGCTCTCGAACTGGACGCCGACATTCTGACTTCCAACAACGAGGGTGTGATTGCGCAGGTCACCACTCCAGAGCAGCGCGCACGCGTCAATTACCTGATTGCCAAGGCGTATGCCAGACGCGGAAACATCGAGGGAGCTCTGGAGTACCTGGGCAGAGCCAAAGAGGGAAACTTTCCTCAATTGGCCAGCGTGTACAACGATCAGGACTTTTCCGCTCTCTGGCGGGACCCACGCCTGACAAAGATCGTCAAGCGATAACCGACTTTCCCTACATGCTGCGCATCGCCAAGCGGGGGCCTGACGAGGCGCAGCATGTTTTTTTATCTTGAGCGGGAATCCGGTCGATTCCCCCACACCCATCCCTCCCCCCAAATGCCGGTTAGCCCATCCATTTCGCGGCGTTTCGAAGAAAAAACGCGAAATGGGTGGGAAACCATGAACCGCGTGGCCCGGTGCCCTCGGTCTTCGAAACGATCGTGCGCCTCAATCGTTGAATCCCTTGCCCGCAAGAATGCGTTCCATGCACTTCTCCACCCGCGCCTCCCGCGTCTTGGCTTGCTTCGGCTGCCCAACATGAAACATGTATCCCCTTTGCCGCCCCGGCGTCAGCCCCTCAAAGGCCACTTTCAACGCGGGAATCTCGTCCAGCTTCCTTTGCAGTTCTTCCGGAATTACGTAATCGGAGTGCTTTTTCAGAGCCACCTTCAATCCTGCCTGTTCCACTTCGATAGCTTCATAGATATAGGTCTTCAGAGTGTTCTCCATCGCAGCAATCTCGCGAACACTCGTCATGCGGATCTGCCGACCCGACTGCAGCTTCCCCGGTGTCACCAGAATGCTTTTCGGATCGCTCAACAATGCGCCCTTGAAAAACAAGAGCGAGGTGTACTCCTTGAATGCGCCGATGAGAACCACGTTCTTTCCGCCGAACGTGTAACAGGGCTCGCCCCACTTCAACTCTTCAGAAAGCGGGCAGTCCAGGAGAATCTCTCTTAGCTTCTCCGACTCTTCGCGCCACTTCCTGGCCTTCCGAAAAAATGCGTCAACTTTTGGATTCATCCCCAATCTCCGTTTGGAGGTGAGCTTCTCGAATTGCCGGCCCACCATCCGGATCGCAGAAAAATCACTTTACATCAATGGGCGCAGGGAGATACAAGTACACAGGCTCCGATCGTCACGCTTTCCCCCTCTTCACGGTTCCCCCCGTCGAGCGATCTTCTAGCCAAATCAGGAGGATCAAGCAAATGAGTAAGACAAGTTCCTTGTTTCTGGCACTGTCCCTTGCGGCTTCCGGCATCACCATCGCCGCAGCGCAGCCGGATCAATCTCCAACCGCCGTGAAGCCCCCGAAGTTCCTGGAAATCACCGTCGAATACGTAAAGCCCGGCAAGGGTGGCCTTGCCCACGACAAGACCGAGAGCGCATACGTTCAAGCCAATGCCAAGCTCAAGTTCCCCATCAATTATTTTGCATTTAACGCCATTTCCGGCAAGCCGCGAGCCATCTTCATCTCGGGATTCGACTCGTATGGCGAACTCGGAAAAGCCTTGAAGACCTTCGACGCTCCGGGGGTCGCTGCAACGTTCGAGCCCATCAACGTTGCGGACGGCGAACTTCTCGAAGATTCCAAAACACTGATCTTCAGCTACGATGCCGACATCAGCCTGCGTCCCGATGCCGATCTTCTCCACATGCGCTTTCTCGAAGCCGACATCCTCCATGTCAAATCGGGCAAAGGCAGGGAGTTCCATGAGCTGGCCAAAATGTGGGCCGATCTGGGTCAGAAGGCCGGCCCCAGCGCGCACTGGAGTTGCTTCCACGCCGAATACGGCGAGGATAACGGCTCCTATGTTTGCCTGACCGCCGACAACTCCCTTGATGACGTCGACAAATCCTCCGCGGATTACCTCAAGGTCTTTTCTGCTGCGTCCGACGAGGAAAAGAAGAAGATGCGCGAACTCCGCGCCGAAGCCCTGGATGAAGACCGCACCGAGATCTACTCCGTCAACCCCGCCCAGAGCTATGTGCCGAGTGACTTCGGCAAGGCGGATCCATTCTGGAAGCCCAAGGGCGCAGCGGCCGCCAAGCCTGCAGCCAAGCCCGCCGCTGCCGCGGACGCGAAGCCCAAACCGTAGACCATCACCCAAATGCAACGTTCACGAACTAACCAACAGCCTCGGCTTCGTGCCGGGGCTGTTGTCTTTCAGCCACGCTCGTGTCTGTCCGTCCCCAATCAGGTCTGGTCTGGTATTGTCCTCTCTGACAGACCATGGAAACCATGCCTCGCCCCGCCAAACCTAAACCAAAGCCTCCGTACCCGTTCGTTGTGGACGCGCTCATGCCCTTGAATCCCGAGGTGCGTCGCATGTTCTCTGGTTTTGCGGTCTACCTGGGCGACCACATCGTTTGCATGCTCCGCGATTCACCCAAATCTCCGCGCGACAACGGCGTTTGGCTAGTTCTATCTGAGACCGCGAACCCCACTGACCCAAAACTCCGTCGCGAATTCCCTTCCCTCCGCTCAATAGAACTCCTCGGAGGCGCGATAGGCCATTGGCTCCTCATCCCGAGCGATGGGCCCGGCTTCGAGACCGAGGCACTTCACGCATGCGATCTTCTGCTGCGTCACGACCCTCGTATTGGCCGAATCCCTAAATCGAGAAGATGATCGGCAACGCAAGACCCCCCGCATCGTCCTCCGGCCTGGAATTCTTGCTGTGTGTCAGACAGCTCAGATTCCTCTCCGTCTGCTCGAAGAGAATACGGATCGACGGTGTCAGCGGAGTTCCTGATCTCCATTGCACGAAAGCCTCCCAACCGCCGAGGTGCCCCATGTCCTCTTCCTCTCCAGAGCCCGTAGTTGCCGGTTCGTCCTCAAAGAACTGCGCACACATGAGGAAGCTTGGCTACGTCGTGGGCAAACACGTGAATCTATATGGCGAAAAAATGGAGTTGATTTCAGATCCATTTGACGACGGTGACTGCGTAGCCGTCCGTGCCGTCAGCGCAAACGATCCTATCGTGCGCAAGATCGACCTTCCCTTCTCACTTCTTGCCGGCTTTGAGGAACTGTTTCTCGAACCTGCAGATCCCACGGCATCGGAGCCTGGTGCAACTCGGGAGCGGGCCCGGACATCCTACCGGTGAGTAAGCCCCGGTGAGTAAGGCCTGCAACAGCAATGACTGGAGAAATGACGATGACAAAGCTTACCTATCAGAAGCGGCAGGAACTACCCAAAGGGGACTTTGTTTTTCCGAAGACGCGGCGCTACCCGATTGAGGACGCTGCGCACGCGCGCGATGCGCTCGCCCGCTCCAGCGGAAAGCCGGAACACGCAAAGGTGGCGGCGGCGGTCAAGCGCAAGTATCCGGAAATCGAAGTAGAAAAATAGGATGCTGGTGGTCGGGGAGCCTCCGATGAAAATGAGAATTGTTGCGATTGCGGCCCTGTTGACCGCACTTCCGATGCTGCTGGCAAATGGCCACGCGCAAACGCCACCAAAGGGTTCCACTCTTACAATCGCGGGACACCAGGGAGAGGCGCAGCTCATTCAGGTGAACGGCAAGTCGTATATCGACATTGAGGCACTTGCGCGGCTCACTCGAGGAACCCTGTCGTTCAAAGCCAATCAGACAGTTCTCACGCTTCCTTCCTCGGAATCAGAGGCGCCGGCGCCCGCGACCCATGCAACTGCAGGTCTCTCAAGAGCGTTCACGCAGGCGGGCATCGAGGAGATCAGCGTCATCCGGGATTGGCGGACTGTGATCGTCAACGCGGTCCTGAAAAACAGCCCCGCGTCGGAAGACTGGATATCAGCGCAGCAAGCGCTGGCAAACAAGAATCTGGAGCTCGCCTCCGCCGCCGCATCCACAAGTGACGACCGCAGCGCTTACCCCCTGCTTTCTGCGGAGCTCAATAACATGCGAACCTTGAGTGAGCATTACCTCGCTTTCCGGCAGCAGGCCGCGTTCATCTCACCGGACACCTTCCACAGCGGCCCTCTTGAAGACCAGATTCTGAATTGCGCTCGCGGTTTTGTTTCCATGACCGAGAGCCACGAGTTTCAGGATCAGCCGGCATGTCACTGACCAGTTTGAGCCTGCATTCCTACGTTGCCCGGCGACTGGCCCCTTGCCGACCGCTCCCAAATGCGGGTGCACTATGTCTCGCTTCTGAGACATGGGAGACCACAATCCTCAACGCTCCAGCTATCGTCTTCCAGCTCGCGCCGTGGGCGGTCGCCGCGGCGACTTAGTTAGCCCCGCGCACAACGCAGACCGGCTCGGTTCGGCACGCTCGCGCCGTAGGCGCAGCGTTAGTTAGCCCAGCGCTTCAGCGCTGGGACCGAGCAACCAACAATAACTCCGGAGTCCCGCAGGGACGGCGCAAATGCGAGAGACAACAAGGCCCTCGCGGGGGTCGTCCGACCAAACTAAGCCCACTCACCCCACCGCCGTCACAACCACTCTCACCAAACAGCTGCGAATAGCCGGTAGTACGTCGGTATGTTTGACATCGGCGGCTGCATCAGCGTCTGAAGATTCTCCGTCAAGAGGCACGAAACAAGTAGAGCGGAAATCACCACGAGTCGCATCTTGAAAGTTATCTTGTCGACCATCCAGCCGACGAAAAACATCACCATCGATACTCCAAGGGGCCAGACAATCACGCCCAATCCGAGCAGAAGCCGCGAATCAAGGGAAAGACCAACCGTGTTATCGGTCACCCAAAGACCAAGGCCGCACACCCCACCCCAAAAGTAGTTGTAGAGCCGGAGGCTGTCCGGAAATTGAAAGTAAGGAAGGAACACGCCCCAGAGGAGCGGCCATAACCCAAACCACAGAGAGAGAAGTATCCTTCTTCCCATCTCATCCACCTCTCAAAGTCACGGGCGACGGGACCGAAACTACCTTTCGATCCCGCCCCTATCTCGGAAACCCGCCCGCTACTGGCCCGGGGGCATCCACCGCCGGAAATCCAACTTGCTCCGGCAGCGGCAACGTCTTCGTGTCCCACCACTGCTGCACCACGTCGCTCTGCCAACGATCCCCGCGCCCAATCCATAACTCCGCCGCACGGTCGTAGCGCCGCAGGTTGTTATCGAGCCAGTAAGTCCGGTTATCGCGCAGCCACGCCCGCTTGTATAGCTCGCCTAACTCGGTGTAGCCGTCGCGCATGTCCTCGATCTTGCCGTTGTTCGAGCCCACATTTTCGAGCATCGCCGAAATCTCTTTCGTTCGCGTGTTCGAGTCCACCATTGCCCGCGCCTCATTGAAGATTGCGATCGCCTCATCCATCTCCTGAAACTTCGCCCCGATAAAGTCGATCCGCCGCGCCCCGAGCTCCAGCGCATCCAGCGCCTCTTCGTTCTCGAGCGTCCGGCCTTCCGTTCTAGCCGCAGCACGCGCCTCAGCCAGCAGCGTAATCGCCCGCTCCGCATTCATGCGCAGCTCGCTCAGCGCCGGCCTTATCTTTGCCGCGGTTTTCTGCCCTTCCGGCGACAGCGGGTCAACCCAAAACAAACTGTCCTCCGCATCGTGCAATCCCACCGTTTTCAGCAGCGCATGAGCCGCCATCATCGCTCGCTGCGCATCGTCGATCTTTCCCGTCGGATCGCGATGAAACGCCCATCCGTAGCTGTCTTTGAACGCCTCCTCAGAACTTTCCCCTGGCTGCCATCCCGCCGCCGCGCCAAACAAGATCCCATACCAGTTCTCGTCGAAGATGCCTTCCCCATCGTCGTTCCAAACCGTGTTCAACATCCCCTTTGATCCCAGCTTCTGTCCGTCCCGCACAAACGCGCGAATGTTCCCCAGCGCCTCATTGTTGTTGGGGTAAACGCGGTTCCAGTTGTTCACGCCCGGCGCAACCCACGTTTCCAACCCTGCATCTGTGAACGGCACAATGATGTCGGTGAAGCTCGCCTTCGCGTCATAATCCCACGGCACCGCGATCATGTCTTTGGGCAGCGTCTTCACCAGGTCCGGCGAGTGCTCCGCGATATCGCCCCAGAACAGAAGTTGCTTGTGGTTCGGCTCCAGCGTCTTGTGAATCTGCGTCAGAAAGTCGATATACACCGCGCCCAGCCCGCGATCGGCCACCGCAGCCCGAGTCCGCCCTAGCCCCAACTCAAACGTCTCGTCCGCCCCGACGTGCGCCCATGGCCCCG
>Ga0182018_10003109_pt1 | contig 15420 bp, 11 predicted proteins | sample 812P2MmetaG_FD_120490 | JGI IMG/M metagenome (GOLD analysis project Ga0182018, IMG submission 120490) | Permafrost microbial communities from Stordalen Mire, Sweden - 812P2M metaG | ecosystem: Environmental > Terrestrial > Soil > Wetlands > Permafrost | place: Sweden: Stordalen | collected...
AAAATCAAGGCGGCAGCGGCACGGCGTTGATTTCGATGCTGTTGGTGCCGGCGATTACCGCTGTTCCCGCGATGCGCGAACTCGACCACGGCGGTTGATTCGTAAGCACCGGCTGCAACTGGCGTCCGCCAAGACCGCCACCACCGCCGCCGCCGTTTGAACCACTACTGCCACTAAATGCTTGCAGCGAGTTCGTTGTCGCGTTGGAAATCGCCAGCAGGCTTCCGGTGAACACCACGTTTTGTTTCAACGTCAGGTTTGTGCCGGTCACGCGGAAAAAATAATTTTGCGCCGCCTGCGATACATCCTGGCTAGTGATGGTTCTCTGCCGTTCCGCTTGCACCGGCGCGGCGGTGACGGACGGAGCCGGCGCGTTTTGCGCGGCAAGACTCTCCGGCTGCAACGAACCCTCATAAACCGAACCGTCCGCATCCACGACGCGGATTGCGCTGCCATTTTGCTGCACCTGAAAATTGGCCAGCACGAATGCGGCGTTGGCCGACAGGATGGTGTTCTTGAAGGAATTTTGCAAACCGAAAGTGAGATTGTGCAAAGCGGCGGATGCGAATTGGATGGAGTTCGTTTGGGTTGTGGAGGAATTGTCCGTTGCGCGTTGGGCTGCGACCAGCCGGTTGAAGGTTGCCGCAGGAGCGGCGGGAACATTTGCCGCCAGTTCACCGGTGCCTGGGGCGGCGATTCCCAAATCGGCGGGTTTCGATTTATTCCAATCGCCATCGGATTTTGGTGGCGCTGAAACTGTTGGCGGCGCGGCGGCGGCATTTCCGCTGGCGACTTCCGCCGGCGTTTCTGCGAGTTGCCGGTGCATGGAATCTTCTGTGAATGCAAGTTCAGGCAATCCCCGATTCGTAAATTCTGAAAATCGCGCACTATTGACAACCTCAACGCGACCATCAGCGAATAAAACCGCACGTCCCCTTTTCTCCGCCGGCGAATACGCCAGCACGGAATTGCTCGTCAGGCTGTCATAATTTTCCCCGCTGGCGACGTAGATGAATCGTTTGCCGTTTTCCGGGTCGGTCAAAATTTTGTCCGAGGCGAGCTGGTTCGTCAGCGCGTCGAGTGACGCGGGCAATTTGCCATTGTTTTCCTCGGCGGCCATTTGTGCGGCCACGCCAATCTGCTTCAAGTTGCCCATCGCGGTGGCGGTTTGCGCCTTTTTCTTCGCTGAACTCAAGGCCGGCAAAAACATCGTCGCGACAAAAAAAACAATAAGCGCAAAACCCAGCAGCATCGCCCACCGTTGCCGGAATAATTCCCAGAGCGTCACGGACTCATCTTCTTCGTCCGGCTTGGGCACGTTGCGGGCGATTTCGTCTTGCAACATGCGCCGTGTCGCCGGATGCAGCGACAGCGGATCGCCGGCCTGGGCGCGGCGTTTCTTCGCGTAAGTCCGCAGCAGTTTTTCGATTTTGCGTTCGGATTCCACTCGTTCAACTGGTTGGACGGGGAATGTCCGGGTTTTCCCGTAAAAACATTCTCCGCGTGATTTCCTCCAGCCGGTCCAGACATTTGCTCAAGCGCGAACTTACCGTTTTCGGATTCAAGTCCAACGTCGCGCTCAACTCCTCGTAGCTCAAGTCGCCGAAGTAACGCAGCTCGATGATTTCGCGGCATGGCCCGGTGAGCTGGTCGAGCGACACGCGTACGAGCGACAGTTGCTCGGCGTTCATCAAGTTTTCATCCGGCGACGGCAAATAATCCGGCGGATCGGGCCTCTGGCCGGTTTCCGGATTTTCGGCCTGGAGCGAAATGGTCGTCTGCCCGCCGCCGCGTTTGGCCGCGATGCGCTTCTCGCGGAAGTCGCGCGCCTTGTTTGCCGCGATGCGGAACAGCCAGGTCTGGAACTGGCTTTCGCCGTGAAAAGAACCGAGGTTTTTGATGACGGACAGAAAAACTTCCTGGCAAATCTCCTCGCTGTCTTCACGGGAAAAATCCGGCGCAAGCTGGAAGACAAACCGCCCCGCCGCCGCGTAATGCAGATCGAAGAGTTCGTCCCACGCCCCGGCTTCGCCGCGACGGCAGCGCGCCAGCAATTCGGCTTCGAGTGCCATGCGCTGAAACTTTATTTGAAGCCGCGCCTTTTGAACAGATTTCTTGCGGGAGCATTTTGCACGGCGTTCCGTCTGACAGGGCATGAACGTATTACCGGAATGTGTGAAATCCGCGCGCTGTTTTGAAGTCGCGGTGACAATTCTTTTACAAAATCTTTACCCGCGCCTGACACCCGCATCGCGCGGTTGGTGCTAAATCTTTTTTATGAAACGAAATTTTTCCTGCGGCATTCCACCTCAATCACGGAGTTTGTCATGAAAAAAATCATCAGCCTGCTGGCCTGCCTGCTGTTTTGCTTCACCGCCGACGCCAAGAAGCCAAAGCCCGCGCCATTCACTGCGCCACCCGCCACGCTCGCCGTCCGCGAAATCCGTTACGACGGAAAATTGACCGATGACGAAGCGCGGTTTACGCTGGACGTTGACGCCGAAACAACGACGCCCGGCGAAAATTCCGCGCCACTGCTCGAAGGCGACGTGGCCATCCTGCCCGGCAAACTGCCCGACCAGTTGAAAATCATCCGCGAAGGCAACCGCTACCTGCTCGTCGCGTCGCGTTCGGGGCAATTCAAATTCAAACTGGAGGTCGTCGCCAAAATCCAGCGCGCCGAGCCGTGGAATCAAATTTCCTTCACCGGCCCCGTGGCGACGATTGCCGCCATCAGCGCGCAGGCCGCTGGTGCGGACACGGAAGTCCAGTTGCTCAACGGCACGTTGCTCGACACCGCCAAGACCAACGGCATCTCGCGCGTCAGCGGATTTCTAGGCGCGGATCAAACGGTCGCGTTGCGCTGGCAAAGCAAGGTCGCGGAAGTGGCGCACAAGACTTTGCTCACGGCGGATTCCGTCATCATCGCGCAGGTCGCGCCGACCGTCATCAAATACACGAGCAAGTTTCATTACGACATCGTGCAAGGCAACGCCGCGCAACTCACCCTCGCGCTGCCGGCGTCGCAATCGCTCACGCGGCTCGAAGGCGAACAGATCCGCGACTGGCACACAACGGCGGAAGGCGACCGCCAGACCTTGACCATCGAATTCATCAAGCCGGTGGAAAGTGCCTACGATCTCACACTGTATTCTGAACAAGTTGTTGAAGGCGCGGCGGAAAATTCTCCGTTGAATCCGCCGCAACCGCTGAACGTCGAGCGCGAATCCGGCTCACTCACGATTTACGCCGAGGACACGCTTGTCGAGACGGCGATGCTCACCGGTTTGCGCCAGGTCAATGCGACCGGCGACGCGCTGGCGGCGTATCAATTCAACGCGCGACCGTTCACGCTCGCGCTCAAGCTCAAACACATCGAACCGGTCATCGGTGTCGCCGACCGCGTCAGCACGCGATTGGAAGAAACGCGGCTTATCATTTCGCACAGCCTCGCGCTGAACGTCGAAAAGGCCGGTATTTACACGCTGGAGTTGACGCCGCAACCGGGCTTCGCCGTCGCGGACGTGCGCGGCGATGGCATTGACGATTGGAATTATAGCGATGGAAAAATCCGTGTGAATTTTTCCGCACGCCTGCTCGGTTTGCGCCAACTTGATGTGCAGCTTGAGCAGGCGATCAAGAATTTTCCCGAACAAGTCAGCCTCGCGCCGTTGCGCGTGACGGGTGCGGCGAAAGAAACCGCGCAGATCGGCGCCGCGTCCGCGCCGGGCATCCGCCTGCACACCGCCACGCTCGCCGGCCTGCGCGAAATTCCCGTGAACCGTCTGCCGGATCGCTCGGACGAAATTCTCGCCTACACCGCCGACCAGCCGGATTGGAAACTGTCCGTCGCCAGCGAACGCCTGGCCGCGCGCGTGGTCGCCGACGTTTTCAATCTCGTCACCATCGGCGACGGACTCGTCGGCGGCAGTGCAACGATTCGTTACGGCCTGGTGAATCAAGGCGTGCAGGAATTCAAAATCAAAGTTCCGGCGAATTGCAAAAACGTCGAGTTCACCGGCCCGAATATCCGGCGCAAGGAACAGTCCGGCGACGTTTGGACGATCGGCCTGCAAGACAAGGTTTGGGGCGGTTACACGCTCGTCGTGACTTACGATTTTCAATTCGACGCCAGCGGCGCGACGCTGCCCATCGGCGGCATTCACACGGTGGATGCGGAGCGCGAAACCGGTTCGGTCGCCATCACGACTGCCGCGAGTTTGCAGCTCAACGCCAAATCCACGACCGACTCGCTGCGCCGCGTGGACGAAACCGAGTTGGCCGCCGCCGATCGCTCGCTCATCACGCGCGCCGTCGTGCTCGCGTATCAATACACCGGCGACCAATACGATTTGTCCGTGGACGTGAAGCGTTACGCCGAAGAGCGCGTGCTTGAAGCCGTCGCCGACCGCACGCAAATAACTTCTGTATTGACCGAATCCGGTCAGATGCTCACGCAGGCGTCGTTCATGGTGAAAAATAATGAGAAACAATTTCAGCGTTTCCGACTGCCCGCCGACGCGAAACTTTGGAGCTGTTTCGTTAATGGCCTGCCCGCCAAGCCGGAACGCGACGGCGGCTGGGTCTTGGTTTCGCTGCCGCGCGATGCGAACCGCGACCAGGCCTTCGCGGTGGACATCGTGTATGCCCAGACAAACGGCGCGCTCGCTTCGCTTTTTGGAAAACCGCTGCAACTCGACGCGCCGCGCACGGACATTCCGAATACTTACGCCGAATGGCAGCTTTTAGTTCCGCCGTCGCTGCGGCTTTCGAGTTTTGGCGGCAGCATGAACATCGCGCAAGGCACGACTTATGAATTGTTCGACGCGTGGGAAAAATTTCTCACCTTCTACTGGCAGGTTCTACATGAAGCCGGCGGCGCGATTCTGGTCATCGGCCTTCTGGCGTTTCTTGTCATCGCGCTGGTGATTTCAGCGGCGCGGCGAGGTTGGAACGGCGTCATCACTTTACTTGCGGTTGTGGCGATGCTTTTTGTGCTTGGCGCAATGTTGTTGCCTGCGCTCGCCAGCGCCAAACGCAAGGCGCAACGCATCAATTCCGTCAACAACCTGAAACATGTCGGGTTGGCGGCGCGGATTTTCGCCGGTGACAACGCCGACCGCCTGCCGGCTTCGTTTGACGAAATGAAAGACGATCTTGGCACCGACAAAATCACTTACGACACCGAGACCGGACAGCGTTACACGTATCTTGGCGGCGGCCTTTCGCTGGACAGTCTCAAGCCGGATTCCGTCCTCGCCTACAGCCCGATTTTCAACGGCCATTGCAACGTGCTTTTCGCCGACGGCAGCGTGGAGCAGATGACCGATGGAAAATTCGCCGAATTGTCCCAGCGCGGTCTGGTGCAAATCGCCACGCCGCAGGAAATCGCCGCGCAATATCAGCGGGAAGCAGTTGCGAACAGCCAGCTTCCAGACAATCAGCCTGCTCCAACAGCAACGCCAGTGGCGGCGGGAAATCTTGCAATCAGCGGCCCAGCAGGAGCACACGGCTTCGGTGGATTCGCGGGTGGCGGTGGCGGTGGTGGCAAGTTTTCATTGGGAATGGAACAGTCGTCGGCGGCTGCCGTCACAGTCAACAACGGTGCAAGTTTCGTCGCCGGACTTCCTGCCACACCGCCGGTTGTCACTGCGCCCACCGCCGCTGGCATTCGTTCGCTCCGCATCGAATTGCCACAGACGGGCCAGCCGTTTTTATTCACGAAAGTTCTCAATGTCCGCGACGAGCCGCTTTCGATCCGCGCGCGCATCATGACGATGCACACGTTTCAAACCATTCAAATGGCATGGCAGAGCGCGGCGTTCTTGCTCGGCGCAATCGTCTGGTGGTGGCAATGGCGGCGCGAGCGGCGCAATACTTTCGTCCTCACGATTGCACTGGCGTTGATCCTCGGCTCGGTGTGCAGCCTGCTCATCCAGTGGCGCGCGTTGCATGACGCGCTCATCGTCGGCTTCCCGGTCGCGGCACTCGCGATCATTGCCTGGCTGGTCTGGAAATACTGGCCGCGCGGCGGCAAACCGGCAGTAGCCGCCGTGCCACTGATGCCGGAACCGCCGATGCCGGACACGGATTTGCCGCCGGTCATGGCGTCAATCGCCCTGCTGCTCGCGTTGAGCTTGACCAGCGCTAACGCCGCAAATTCTGAAATCGGCAATCGGCAATCGGCAATCGGCAATGCCTCGATTGTTTCTGCCAGTTATTCCGGCACGGTCAACGACCGTGTGGCATTGCTGGACGCGACGCTGCAATTTTCCGCCGCCAGCACCGGCCAGATTGTTCCGCTGTTCGGCGACGACGTGGCGGTGCAGCAGTTCTCGGCCAAAAGCGGACGCGCCGAACTTATCCGCGACGGCGGCAACATCGCCGTGCGGTTCAGCACAAAAGGCGACGTGACGTTGCAAATCAAGATGCTCGTCAAAATTGACGGTGATGTGACGAAACGCCGGCTCGCGTTTGCTATTCCACCGGCACTGTCCAGCCAGGTCGCGCTCGCGCTCGACGAATCCGAGGCAGACGTGGATTTTCCGGCCGCGATTTCGTTCAAGCGGATTTTGGACAAGGACAAGACACGCGTGGAAGCCGTGATGGGTTCGGCGGATCACGTTGAGTTGCTGTGGACGCCGCGGGTGAAACGCGCCGCCGAAGTCGCGGCCACGGTGTTTTGCCAGAACGCCGTGCTGGTCACGTTCGGCGGCGGCGTGGAGAATTTGCGCGCGACGCTGGATTATCAAATCACGCAAGGCGAGTTGCGGCAGGCGCGCGTGCAGTTGCCCGCCGGACAAAAATTATTGCGCGTTGAGGGAAAAGAAATTCGCACGTGGGAAATCAAAAATGAAAACGACCGGCAGGTGCTCGTCGTGGATTTGCTGAAAGGAATTCCGCTGGGCTGGCGGCTGACGGTTGAAACGGAAAAAGTTTTGGACGCACTGCCCGCGAATGTCGCCGTTGAAACACCGCACGCGCTCGATGTGAAACGTGAAAACGGACTCGTTGCCTTGCGCGGTGCGGAGGAATTGGCTTTGTCAGTTGAGTCCGTGGCCAGTTTGGAGCGCGTGGACGTGGAGGAATTCGCACGCATGGTCACGGATGAAACGGGAAACCTTTCCAGCGTATTCCGGTTTTCCAATCCCGAATTCTCGCTGCATGTCCGCGCCGAATCCATCCAGCCGGAAATCGAAGCCGTCGCGCGGAATAATTTCCGCGTGGGCGCTGAACAGGTTTCGCTTTCAGCGGTGATTGATTACACGATCAAGCGCGTCGGCGTGTTCACGTTGAAAGTCGCGCTGCCCGACGGTTATCGCGTCGAGCGCGTGAGCGGAAACAACATTTTGCAGCAGGCCGAGCGCAACGATCAAAATTTCCGCGTTCTCGAAGTGACGTTGAAAGAGCGTAGAACTGGTGCTTACACTTTGGGCATCGAGTTGACGCGCGATTTCAAGGAATTGCCGAAGTCGCTGGCCGTCGCGGGCGTGCATCCGCTCGACACCGCGAAGCTCACGAGCTTTGTCGCCGTTTCCGCCGAGCCGGGCGTGGCGGTGAAAACTGAATCGTTCGACGGGTTGACGGAAATTCCGGCGGTGTCGCTGCCGGATTATGCGACAGTCGCCGGAATGGGCAGCGTGCTGGCTTACAAATTCATTTCCGCTGAACCGGAGTCCGTGCCGGAATGGAAATTGAGCGTGGCGGCTGAAAGTGTCGCCGCCTGGGTGCGCGCGGAAATTGTCAACACTTTCACGCTCACGGAAACGTTAGTGAGCGGGCGGGCGCTGGTGCAATACGACATCGCCAACGCACCGGTGAAGGAATTGCGCGTGCGCGTCCCGGCTGAATTCAAGAACGTCGAAATTTCCGGCGCGAACATCCGCAGCCGTGAACAGAATGGCGACGTGTGGCGCGTGGAATTGCAAAGCCCGACGCGCGGAATTTACACGTTGACTGTGACATGGGACGAACCGCGCGCGGAAAAAAGTCGCGTGCTCGAACTCACGGGAATTTCCGCCGACGGCGTGGAACGCGAAACCGGCTTGCTCGCGATCTCGGCGAAAGCGCCGTTGCAGGTCAACGAATCCAGCGCGGTGGATTTGCAACGCGTGGACGCGGGCGATTTTCCCGATTGGGCGGACAGCCCGGACAACGCGATGGCGCTCGCGTATCGGTATGTCCGACCCGGTTACAAACTCACGCTGGACGTGCAACGATTTGACGAGGCGGACGTGTTGCAGGCGCTCGTGGACAGCGCGCAATTCACCAGCGTCGTGGCCGACGACGGCCAGATGATGACCGAGATGTCGCTGTCCGTGCGCAACAATGGCCGGCAGTTTCTCGAAGTCGCGTTGCCCGTCGGCGCGAATGTCTGGTCGGCGTTCGTCGCGGGTCAGCCGGTGCGGCCCAGTTTGCGCGATGGCAAACTGCTGTTGCCCATCGAACAATCCGGCACGGATGACGGCGCGCTGTCCGTGGAATTAACCTACGTCGGCGCGAACACGTTTCCGCGCGCGAAGGGCATTGTCGGTTTCGCGTCGCCGCAGTTTGACGTGCCGTTGAAGAATGCGCGCTGGGAAGTTTATTTGCCGCCGGACTACGATTACCAAAATTTTTCCGGCACGATGACGCGCGAAATTGCGCCCACGCCGGAAACGGTGTCGGCAAGTTTTTCGATTCTTGATTATTCGCGGATGGAGCAGGCCCAAAAGGCGTCTGCGAAAGTCGAAGTTGACCGCGAGGTAAGCGATGCGCGGCGGCAACTCGCCGTCGGCAACACGCGCGAGGCCAGCGCGACTTTTTACCGCGCCAAAACGTGGTCTGATGCCGGTAAAAACGGAAACGGCGACGTGCAGCAGCTTGAAAAAGATTTGCAGACCGCCCAGGCGAGCAATCTCGTCATGGCCCAAAACGATTTCACGGCGCGCAACGCCGGACAGTCCGACGGCGGTGAAAACATCACCGATCAGGCACAGAAATTTGGTTTGCAATACGATGACACCGCCGCCGGCGAGCAGTGGCAAAAATTGCAGCAGGCGCAGGAAATTGTCAGTTCCAAGGTGCAGCCGCTGCGCGTGAACCTGCCGGTGCGCGGCCTGCATTTCGCGTTCACGCAAGTTTTGCAGACCGAAAGCGGCCAGCCAATGACGATTCAACTTTTTGCCGCCAGCACCAAAGCCGTCAGTTGGCCGATACGCGGGCTGGCTGCGACCGGCATTTTTTTGATTCTGTGGGCATTGGTCGCCATTTTGTCCCGCATGTCCTCGAAGTGCGGCGTGGCGCGCTAGAACGCATTGTTTCCACTTTCGAATCACGCCGCCATCGCGCGTCCGGCGATAAAGCCGGTGGTCCAGGCCGCCTGAAAATTGAAGCCGCCCGTCACGCCGTCAATGTCCAGCAATTCACCCGCGAAAAACAGGCCGGGACAAACGCGGCTTTCCATCGTTTTGAAATTCACCTCGCCCAGTTTCACACCGCCGCAGGTCACAAACTCGTCCTTGTTCAAACTTTTTCCGGTTACAGAAAATTCCGAGCGCACGAGTTGTTGCGCCAGCGCGTGCGCCTGCGACCGCGTGAGTGTCGCCCAGCGCGTGTCGCGCGCGATGCCCGACGCGAGGACAAGCTGTTCCCACAGCCGCGCCGTCAGCGGAAATATCGGCACGTTCACCAGCAGTTTTGCGCCGGATGTTTCACGCCTCGCCTGAATTTCCACAGCAATTTTTTCCATGGAAAATTCCGGCAGCCAGTTCACGAACAGCGGAAAAGTGTAATTTAGTTTGTGCAAGTCTTGCGCACCCCACGCCGACATTTTCAAAATCGCCGGGCCGCTCAAGCCCCAGTGCGTCACGAGCAGCGGCCCGCGTTCGCGCAGTTTCGCGGCCCGCACCGAGATTTCCGCCATTTCCACCGATACGCCAGCGAGTGAACGCAACCACGAGGATTCGATTTGAAACGTGAACAGCGACGGCACGGGCGCGACAAGCGTGTGACCGAGCGACACCGCCAGTTGTCCCGCCACCGCCGCGCGACAGCCACCCGTCGCCAGCAGCAATTTGTCGCAGACCATTTGTTCGCCGCCGGACAATTTCAATTCAAAGCTGCTGTTCGCATTTTTGGCGGCAGATTCCACCGCGCAATTCAAGCGCATCTTCACCCCGGCCCTTTCCGCCGCGTCAAAAAGGCAGTTCACAATCGTCTGCGATAAATCGGTGGTCGGAAACATCCGTCCGTCGCTTTCCGTTTTCAATTTCACGCCGCGCGCCTCGAACCACGCCACGGTGTCGCGCGCGGAAAATTTCCGGAACGGCGCAAGCAGGGCGCGCTCGCCACGCGGATAGCGCGCAGCGAATTCACGCGGTTCAAAAAATTTATGCGTAACATTGCAGCGTCCGCCGCCGGAGATGCGCACCTTGTCGAGAAACCGCGAGGTTTTTTCAAGCACGGTCACTTCCGCTTCCGGCGACGATTCCGCGCAGGCAACCGCCGCGAAAAATCCCGCTGCGCCGCCGCCGACCACGATGATTTTTCGCGAAGACACGGTTGGAGGGTAATGGGTGCCGGAATTTTGGCCAGCGCGCACGGTCATTTTTCTGCGAGCAGCCGGTCCAAATCCAACGGCCGTGTGAACATCGCGAGTTTGCCGCCGGGTATGCGTGGCCATTTTTCCTTGGGACGATCCCAATAAAGTTCCACGCCGTTGTCGTCCGGGTCGCGCAGATAAATCGCCTCGCTCACGCCGTGATCGGCGGCACCTTCCAATTCGATGCCCGCCGCGAGCACGCGTTGCAATGCATCCGCCAGCAACGCGCGCGTCGGATACAAAATCGCGACGTGATACAAACCCGTCGTGCCCGGCGGCGGCGGCGAACCGCCTGCGCTTTCCCAAGTGTTCAGCCCGATGTGATGATGATAACCGCCCGCCGAGATGAACGCGGCCTGCGCGCCGAGGCGTTGCTGCAATTCAAAGCCCAGCACGCCACAGTAAAATTTCAGCGCGCGTTCGAGGTCGGCGACTTTCAGATGGACGTGGCCGATGCGGACGGCGGGATCAACCGGCCTGGGAGTCAGGTTTGCACTCATGGCTGAAGGCTAATTCAAGTTCCGCCGGAACGCGACTGTGACCTGCGATTATGGTTCAAGTGCAACCGCGCAACCGCGCAACCGCGCAATAGTGCGGCCAATTCTTTTGCCGTAAATCCCAATTCTGCGTCCGCTGCCACGGCGGATGCGCCCGCTGCAACCATTCCAGCAGCCGCTTCAACCGCTGCTGCGTCCCCATCAATGGCCGACGCGCCCGCTTCAATCACCGATGCGTCCGCTGCGACCATTTCAGCGTCCCCAGCAATGGCTGATGCGTCCCCTTCGATGATTGCTGCGCCCGCTGCGACGGTTAATGCGCCCGCATCAACCATTTCTACGGACAATTTAATCATTAAAATGTGCTTAAAACCCAACAAACCGCCTGTTTTCACAAAAAACGCCCGTTTTTCCTCATTTTTCAATCCCCAACCCTCAACCCTCAACTAACCACCAAAATTATGGCTGCACACTCACCCTACCTGCTCGCTGACGACAACGGCAAAGATACCTGGCTCACCAACATCGGCGCGAAAATCGGCTCCTATTCCACCGCTGTCGGCCTGGCCGCTGGCGACGTGACTTCCATTCAGGCCGACGCCGCGTTTTTTCACTGGCTGCTCGCCTCGCAGGCGCAGGTCGCCGCGTATTCGCAGCAATGGACGACCTTCAAAATCAACGGGCGCAGTGGCAAGGGGACCAATCTCGGCCCGGTGCCCGTCCCGCCCGTGTTCGCCACCATGCCCACGGCGGTTGCGCCGGGCATCATTGGCCGCGCCACCGCGCTCGTCGCCCGCATCAAGGCCGCGCCCGGTTATACCGATTCCATCGGCCAGGCATTGCAAATCATCGGCGCGGAACAAACCGTGGACGTGACCACCATGAAACCCGTCCTCACCGTGGAATTGGACGCCGGACAAGTGGACATCGGCTGGACGAAACAAGGCATGGACGGAATTGAGATTCAAGTGGATCGCGGCACTGGTTTTGTGTTTCTGGCGGTGGATACCATTCCCAATTACACCGACACCGCTGCCATGCCCGCCGCCGGACAATCCGCGCTCTGGAAATACAAGGCTATCTACATCCAATCCGACCAGCGCGTCGGCCAATGGAGCGATGTCGTGAGCATTCCGGTGGCGGGGTGAAAGGCGGACTGCCATTTTTTGAATTGAGTGAAAGCCTTGTTCAAAACGGCGGCAAATCTCGTCTGGCCCGACCCGAAAGAGCCTGAGTCGGTATGGAAAAGGAGCGACTACATTGCGTTGTTCGTTATTGCGCTCGCCTTGTTTGCACTAATTGTCTTTTCATAATCGCCCCACTGTGCCAGCCTAAAACACAAATTAACATGAAAACCACACGCCTGTCACGCGCGCAAAACCGGCGGCGACTCCGGCGAAGTAAAAATTGGCTAACCTATGCCTGCCGAACTCATAATCATCCAAGCACCATGCAATGATTGTGGCCGCAAAACTGATCACGAAGTCATAATAGCTCGCACCAAACACTTACCCCGTGCTGAAGAAGATTACGAATGGCAGGAGACAATCTACCGGATGATTGAGTGCAGGGGTTGTCATTCGATTAGTTTGCAGCGTTCTGTTACTTCATGGCAAGACCGACAGGGCGATGCACCACAAACTGAATATTTCCCACCACTAATTTCTCGCCGTAAGCCAAGTTGGTTTGATGAAATTGCGAAAAATGTCCCAATTAAACTCGCCCTGCCTGACTTACTCACCGAGATTTATTCGGCACTCAATGCGAACAATCGGCGTTTGGCAACAATGGGCACGCGCGCATTGTTGGACAAGGCGATGACCCACAAAGTAACAGATCTCGGAGAATTTCCAAAGAAACTTGATGCACTCGTCGCAAAGGGATTCATTAAACAGAAACAGCGGGAGTTTTTGAAAGCGGCACTCGATGCAGGTAATGCAGCTTCGCATCGCGGATATTGTCCGACGGCTAAAGAATTGAATCACGTTATGGATATTGTAGAGGATTTCCTTAAGCAGATTTACGTTCTTCCAAACGCAGTTACGAAACTAAAGAAATCCACACCTCCTCGGCCTCCTCTGAAAACAAATGCTGCGCCTATACAACCCGTAACCAAGAAGCGTATAATTATGCCGACGCGCCGATAATCTGCCATGCCCAATAAAGAACTGGCAAAAAACGTGAACCACCTGCCATGAGCAATCCGCCAAATGAACCACCGCGTTTTGTGACTTGCCGTTGCCAGCACTGCAATGACGGAATCGAATTTGACGCCAGCCACGCGGGAGAAACCGCAGCATGTCCGTATTGCGGGCAGGAAACCAAGTTGTTTGTCCCAAAAGTTCAGATAAGTAATCTACCCAAAAATGTCGGCGTTGAAATAAAACGCGGTGTAAGTCCGCTTGGTATTGCATCGCTAGTTTTGGGGATCAGTGCGTGCGTTTTTTGTTGGATTCCGTTTTTAGGTCTGTTGGCAATTCCCATTTCAGTCATTGGATTTTTGCTGGCCGTGATTGGAATTACTGCGGCCATTGTTGGGAAAAGGAGCGGCCTTTCATTTCCAATTGGCGGAGCGGTAGCTTGCGTTGTCGCAACGCTAATTGCGCTTTTCGTCACCGGTGGAATTTCTAGGCTGATTGTTAAAAGCGTAAACCAATCCAATTCCACAAACCAAAAAATACCAACCGAATCACCTGCCGCTTCCACACCCGCCAGCCTTCCCGCCGCAACAACACCGCAATCAGAATCATCCAGTGTTGAAGATAGTTGGTCAAAATCTCCAACTGTAATGCAGGGTGACATCAAAGTTACAATGAGCGAAATGAGGGCAGGTCAAGCAACGCTCGGTGGGATGCGGATTACTAGACAACGATTTTTGTATGTTAATATAGTGGTTCAAAACTTGAGCACTACAAAAAAAATAGATTTTAAGACTTGGCGCAGTAGCGAATTAGGTTTTGAGGACAGTCCAGCGACCTTGGCAGATAATTTTGGGAATAAATACAAACAGCAAAGTCCACCTAGAGTTTTTGAAGGCCACGATGATGAAAAATCACTATATCCGAACGACAAATTTAGTGATGTCCTTTATTTTGAAGCACCGGTTCAGAATATCCAGTGGCTTCATCTGGAGCTTCCGGCGAAAAACTTTGGAGGAGAAGGGATGATTCGATTTGAGGTTGCCATAAAAAATATTGAAATACTCGAATACGCGAACCCGGTTAATCCATATCCAGCGGGCTTTTAATTTACCTAGAATTTGGACATAAAAGGGACATAAAAGGGTCCCAAGCATTGAAACAATTCTTCCACGCCGTTGTTGGCTTAATTTTCATCCGTGTTTCATCCGTGGCTAAAAATTAATCCATTCTGCATTCGCCTCACGGCACAGGCATGGCGTTCAAAATCTTTTTTACGATGGTGTCGCTCGTCACGGATTGCGCCTCGGCTTCGTAAGTCAGGATGATGCGGTGGCGCAGCACGCCCATTGTCAGGAAGCGAACGGAGCCAGCAATGAAATCGGCTCGCGGCCATTCTTGCGGAAAAAGCGGAAGTCTCCGTCGGTCGTGCAAACAATGCTGTCCGCGTGAATTTCCGCCAGACGAACAACGCACGCATCCGCAAAATCCATGGGCGTGTCGGCGTAATGATCGAGCAGTTCGCGCAACACTGGAAATTCGCCGCCGAGAAAAACCGGTGTCAATCCGCCTTGCTCCACAAATTCCAAAACTTTGCCGCGCGCGATTCCATCCTTGGCAACCAGGTGGCAGACTTCAGCCAGCACCGCTTCGCAAATCAGGCCGGCGGCGGGAATTTGCGAGAAAGCCTGCCGCGCCCAGGCATGGTGTTTGTCTCGCGGGCAGAACCAGGCCACGAGCGGACCGGTGTCGAAGATGACCGGTTTCATCGGCCAAAGTCATTCAGATGAGATTTGCTGGCTGAAAGGTCGGAGTGTTCGCCGCGCCCGATGCCCGCGAAACCGGCAACGCGGTCGGCGAGACTGCCGTTGGCGGCTTCGGCCCTGCCGTTCGCAGTCAGAATGGTCAACAGCGCGTGCGCCTTTGGCGGCAATGCTTCCGCGCCGGACGGATGCACGCGCCCGTTTTCCAGTTCCACTTCCAGCGTTTTGTAGCTCATGGAAAAAGGTTACGCCGAAAATTTGTCAGCGTCAATTCGTGTTCACGCCTTGATTTCATTCTTCATTCTTCATTCGCCCAAACCACAAATTCCGCCGCCGCACCACTGACCGTTTCGTCGCTGCCCGACGTTGGCATTTCTTCATTCGTCCGTGTCATCGGCGCGCTCGCACTGGTCATCGGTTTGTTTTTGGGCGGCGTATGG
>Ga0182018_10003110_pt1 | contig 15418 bp, 26 predicted proteins | sample 812P2MmetaG_FD_120490 | JGI IMG/M metagenome (GOLD analysis project Ga0182018, IMG submission 120490) | Permafrost microbial communities from Stordalen Mire, Sweden - 812P2M metaG | ecosystem: Environmental > Terrestrial > Soil > Wetlands > Permafrost | place: Sweden: Stordalen | collected...
CGGTTCAAGCGATCGACCTGGAGCGCCGCGCAGGCGAGGCCGTATTGCAGCGGCACGGTTTGTGAATTCTCATAGGTCTCGATCGTCGTGGTGTGAAGGCCTAGCGCATCGGCTAACTGCGGGCGGGAATAGCCGAGCACGCGCTCGCGCCACCAGGCGGCGCGATAGCCCTCTGGCGTATCTGCCGCCGGCGCGATCGGTTCGGTTGTGAATTTAAGGCGATGAGACTTCATTCTGGATCCTCGACATGCGGATAATTCGCGTTGGTGCATCCGATCACGATCGCAAACGCCAGGGCGATCACGAATAGGATCGCGACCCAGCCGAATTGCTCCAAAAACCAAATCATCATCGCTGCAGTTCCTTTACCATCTCCGCTGCACGTTCTTATAGCGCGCCTCGCCGATCGGCCATTGATAGCGACCTGGCGCGCGCACCTCGAGGAATTCGCAAGCCTTCACTTGTGCCCGTAACAGATCAGTTTCGAAAGCCCAGTTTTCTACACTGCCATCGGCAAGGAAACAGCCCCAGAGGGTTTTGTTCCTGATCAGCTTGCCCAACGTCTCGCCGCCGTAACGTGCAGTCTTGAGCAACCAGGTCTCGGGCTCGATCCAGTCCCGGTAGCCTTCGCGGACCCAATGGAGGAGAATGGGCGACGTCATAGGGAGCGTTTCCTTGCGGCTTTTATCGTCCGCACATGCCGGCGCCACCCTTTGCTTTTCTTTCGCGTGGTCCGCACGTAATTGAATCGCTGGTAAACGACTGTGCCACCCCACTTGACGCCGCCGCTCTCGTGCGGTCCAACATCAACGACAGCGATGGTTTCCCAGGGCGTCATCCGACAATCTCCAATGCGACCGCAATCATCTGCGGCAGCGGCCGGTCGATAAACCGCTGCCGTGTTTTCGGCATCATGCCGGAATAAACCCGCATGACCATGCCGGCCATATAAGGCGTGATCAGATAGCCGTTGATCTTGGCGCACTCGCGCTCGCGCCACACGGCGCGAACGGCTTCGAAGACCTGGGGCTGATCACGGATCCAGAGAGTCGGCAGCCCGTTAGGCCGGAACGTGTCCGGGGTCATGATCCTCATTGGCGTTCCTCCGCATCGGCGCGGCGTCCCTTGGCGGTCAAGGTGAAGGAACTCCGTTCCATCTGGGCGACGTGTAATAGTTCGATGCCCAATTGCAGCGCGTCATAGCCATCGTGGACTGCTTGCTTAGCTTGATCGCACGGAAAGAATGCGCCGAGGCGAAAGGCGTCTCTCTCGTAGGCATCCATATTGTGCCAGATTTTAAACGCCCTGGTGGCATACCTGTCGTGTTTGGTCATTTGACCTCCTCTCGGTTACACTTTTAGAAAGAGCGCCTAGCAGCGCGGCTTCTTGTTCGGCGGATGCCATGACCGGCTGTGCTGGCGCTCTCTAATCGATGTAGGTCCAGAATTTCTTGATGGCCTTTTCGAAGCCGGCATCGATCAGCACCTTGCGGAAGGCCCGCGCGCTGTCCTGATAAATGTCGGCGTTCTGGCTACGGACGCCCTCGGCCAGGATGACGTTCACGTACACGTCTTTGCCAGATCCCCAGGCGAGGCCTTTCTCGATCGCGAGTTTTGCCAGCTTGGTGCGAGCGTCCAGCATCATGACGGCGCCCCCGCAACTGCCGCGGTCCTGGTGTTCGTCGCGATCCCAGATCTCCTGGGATTTGGCAAGCGCCGCCGCTTTGGCTTGCTCGAGGGTCTCTTCGAGGCTTATCGTGCAGGTATTCATTTGAGTTCCTTTCCCTTACACATGTAATTTAGGCACCTAAGAAATACAACACAAGCTTAAACCAAGCATAGCTGATATGTGGAAACTGTATGGTTAATCCCAAGAACTTCCAAGCCTGCCTCGATAAGGTCGCCGCCGCCGGCAAGATCACGGCTAACCAGGCCGCAGATCTCCTGCAAATGGTTGCCGATCGCGCAGAGCGGATGCGGCGGACCGGACAGCGGGATCCTGCCGTGGCGGCCGCAGCAAAGCTTGCCTCGGATCTCAAAGCCTCGGCCAAGGTCAAGCGGCTCGATGCTTTGCGCAATACCGCAATCCGGGTGCGGCTGCGCCAGGCGGTCGCGGACAATGGCGGCGCCAGCACGGCGTTCAAGACGCTGCGGTCCTACATGCACTTCGAAGTTGGGTCCAAGCGCAATGATTCCGCAGAAAGTTTATGGCATGCGCTCGGCCGGTCCTGGATCGGCGCCATGGGCAACAAGATCAAGACCGCGGGCTTTGCCAAGGCGGCGCGATCTGGCCTTCTGGATAACGAGATCGCCGAGGCACTATGGCGGAAGTCCGATGGCACGCCGGACAAATCGATCAAAATCTCGGCGCCGTCGCAGGCCATTGCCGACGCGTTTACGCCGCCGCTCGAGGAGGCGCGCGATCGGCTTAATTCTGTCGGGGCCGATATCAAGGAAGCCCATTACCATGTGTCCCATACCAATTGGGATCCCCGTGCACTGCGCCGCGCTGCAGGGCCTGGTCAAAGCCCTGAGATGGCATTCGAGGCCTGGTGGTCACGGGAACGGCCCAGGATGGCCGAGCGGACGTTTCGCGACGTCGAACCCGGAGACAATCAAACCCAGGCAGACGCGGAGAAAGAATTCGGCAAGTCGGTTTTCTTCGGGCGCTTGACTGGCGTTGATATTGGCGAGGGTATCGAGGGCGATCCATGGTCCGGCATTACTGCAGGCGAAGGGGCCGATTATATTCCGCCGGCTTACGAAGGTACGCGCAACCTCGCCAAAGCACTCTCTCAGCATCGCATGATCTTCTGGAAGGATTCGAAATCCTGGCTCGAGCACATGCGCGAATTCGGCGGCTTCTCGTCTCTGGAGGCCCACGTTGTGCACACGCTCGACAGTTCGGCTCGGCAATACGCGCTGATGGAAACTTTCGGTACTAACCCGGCGGGAAATCTCAATCAGGTTATCGATGACACGCTCAAGCTTTACCGCGGCACTGACCCTGATGGTGTCCGCGAATTTGCGAAACTCGCTCCGCAATTGCGGAACACCATGGGCCGACTCGACGGGGCGTTGAACGCGCCGATTAATGCTGATCGCCAGCGGCTGATGGAAAGCATGATGACGCTTGAGGCCACCATGCACCTCGGCGGCGTCAGCCTTACTCACGCGACCGCCGCGCCGTTTACGCTATCGGCGCAACTGAGTCACCACGGCATTAACCACTGGACATCGATGGCAAAAATGGTGACAGCACTGTTGAAGTCGTCGCAGGGCGACAAACGTGCGCTCCTGGCCGAAGTCGGCGGTTATACCCATTCGTTCCAGGCTTCGGTCGGCGCCGCGATGCAGCGACCGGACTCCGGATTGCCGGGTTACGTCGCATGGCGCGCTCAGCAATTCATGCAACTGACCGGACTGCCCTGGTTCATCGACAAATTCCAGACCGATGCGGTTAAGGACATGCTGATGACCAATCTGGGTCACCAGGCCGATAAGGCCTTCGCCGATCTGGAGCCACACGTGCGGCAGATGATGGGCCGCTATGGCTTTAATGAAGACGAGTGGAATCTGTTGCGCAATGCACAGGATCCCGTGACGATCGATGGCCATCGCTATGTCACCCCTGGTGACGTAGCGCGTATTCCGGATCAGGCGCTGACCGATCATTTACGCAATACCGGGCGACTGCCGATCGAATCCGACTTGTTCGCGGCCCTTACTCCGCAGCAAACCGCAGCGGCTTTGCAAAAAGCCCGCTGGGATCTTGGCGACAAATTATTGACGTATCTCAACGATGCTGCCGAGCAATCCACAGTGACGCCTGGCGTGCGCGAACGCGGTTTGGTTCTCGGCGACGCCAGGCCAGGATCCTGGAATTATATCTTCCGTCGTTTCGGCCTGCAGTTCAAAATGTGGCCACTGGCAGCCTATCATCAGATATGGCTGCAAAACCTGAAATCCAGCCTATCGCGAACCGAGACCGCGCAGAACATCGGCTGGGTTTTTGCGCTCGCAACTGCCGGCGGCGCGCTGCGCATGTCGGTCAATGATGCTGTCAATGGGCGCCCGCAACGCAATTATCTTGATCCTGTGACGGCGCTGGCGGCCTTTGCCCAGGGCGGCGGCCTCGGCATCTATGGCGACTTCCTGTTCGGGGAAGCTAGTCGCATGGGCAATGGCATTGTGCAGACGACGGGCGGTCCGATCGTCGGCGATGCCGATACGCTCTTGAAAATCTATTCGCGGTTTCGCGCCGATCTCGAACTTGGCCAAGGAGGCAAAGCGCTCAATCACGCGTGGCCGGAACTGGTGCGATTCGGCATCGGCCACGTGCCTTTTGGTAATTTAATTTACCTAAAAGGAGCTTTGGATTACGCGCTCTGGTACCACATTTTTGAGGCCATGTCGCCGGGCTGGTGGGAACGCACCAATCGGCGTCTCGAGAAAGAACAGGGTCGCGGCATGGTGGGTTATACGCCGGGCGGAAAAATCCCCTTCACACCATTCGGAGCAATGTTACAATGAGCGAAGTAACCAATATCGAATCAGGGCGCGCTAGGCGCTCCGGAAAGAATCCTACCGTAGAGCAGCAAGCCCGGGCTTATAAGGCCCGCGCCATCACTATCCTCGGCAACCTGATGGATCTGTTGCGCGAGGCCGAGGCGGAGAACTTCCGGATCGAGTTTGAGATCAAGCGTGATTCACTCGAGTGGCCGATCTTCCTCGGCCCGACCGTCGTCAAAAGGTTCCCGTGATGCGCATGCTCCGCCGCCTGATCATCGGAATAGTCGCCATCGCACTCGCGATCGGCGTTGCCGACCTGGTTGCCGTCGCCACCATCAACAGCGCCGCGAACAAGACTATCGCGCTCGGCAACGGATCGACCACGCAATTCACGTTCTCGTTTGTCGGCGATCAGCCCGGTTATATCTCGGTCATCTATACCGATACTTTCGGCAATGAGACCACATTGGTGCAAGGCAGCGGACCGACGCAATACCAGCTCACGCTCAATGCCGCAGTCTCGCCGGGACTGTGGGGCATCGGCGGCATGGTCACCTATGACCCCAGCGGCACGCCGATCGCGCCCGGCACCTCGCTCACGATCATCCGCGCGCTGCCCTATGTGCAGAATATCAGCCTGCTCAATCTGGCAAGCCTTGCCGCGGTCTCGCAAGCTGCGGAGACCGGGCTCGATCAGCTCGAGATGCAGATCCAGCAGATCTCGGAAAATATCAATCGCGTGGTGGCCGGGCCGGTCAGCGATCCGACTGGGATCAATTACACGCTGCCGCCCGTGGCGCAGCGCGCCAATCTCGCGGTTTGCAATGACTCGATGGGCAACATCATCGCCTGCGCCGTGCCGGCAACCGGTATCATCTCCGCAGCCATGCAGCCCGTGGTCGATGCTTCGACGCTCGCCGCGGGACGTGCGGCGCTTGGGCTTGGGTCGATGGCGACCGGCAGCGCCAATTACGGCCTGCAGAGTGGTGTATCGTGCGCCGGCTGTGTCGACGCCAACAATACGCCCGTGCAGGATGCCACCAGCCAGGCCGTGGTTGCTTCGTTCCATGATACCCAGCGGATCTGTACCGGGCCTATCACGTATACGCTGCCGCGCGCCAATACGCTTTGGGCGGGCTTTGGCTTCTGGGTCTATGCGGTCTCGAGCACTTGCACGATCACGCCGAACGCGGCCGATAATTTCCTCGGGGTGGCGTCCGGTACCGGCATTGCGGTCACGGCGGGATCTTGGGTCTATGTCACGACCAGTGCGGCCTCGAGCGGGGTGTGGTGGGCAGACTACCATGGCGCGACCGCTCCAAATATTGTTGCCGGCGCTGTTGGCGGCGCGGTTACCTTTACCGTTTATTCCGGTCCGCTCGAGTTTCGCGATACCACGCTCGCCAACGGCGATCCGGTCTGGTCGCTGCCGGCGCAGGGCATCGCGCTCACTATCCCGTCGTCAGCAACGCTGGGATCCACCAACAACACTCCCTACCGGGTCTATCTGTTCGTCGCCTATAACAACGGCACGCCGCTCCTCGGGGCTGCTACCTGCTCGAGTCCGACGGCGTTCTATGGCTGTCCAGCCTGGGAAAACCAGCGCATCACGGCGGCCGCAATCGGCGCTGGGTCGACGGCGCCTGGCACACTCTATACTTCAGGTGCCATCAGCACGGACAGTGTGATCATCATCGGCTATGCGGATTTCTGCGTGACCGCGAGTTGCACGGCGGGCACCTGGACAGCGCCAACCACGGTCGTAAATTGCCTAGCGCCGCGGCAATGCCGTAAGCCCGGCGACATGGTGAAGATGGCTGCACCCAATCTGTCCGCGATCAACGCGGTTGCACTCACGAGTGCTACGGCAACCAATATCACGGCCTCGATCACGCCGACATCGACGATCAACCTGATCAAATACACGATGATTTCGACCATCGGCGTGCCCAATGCCACGAGCTACGTCAACGCGACCTATCAGATGTATCGCAACACCACGGCACTCGGGGCGCCAACGCCGTTCGCCGCGACGATGAGCGGAGCATTGGCCGGCGTCGGCGTGCCGGCAAACCTGATCAATTACGATAGTCCGCAGTCGACCTCGAGCGTGACCTACACGATCAAGGGTACGACCTCGGCCGGCGCTAACGACGCCATCATGCCTTTCAATGACGGCGGCGCCGGTAATCCGGCGCCGGCGTCATTACTGCTCGAGGAGATTCAGGGCGAGCTCGAGCCGGCCAATGAAAACTTTCCCGTTCTCAGCAAGGCAGCCTGACCATGACAAACGCCAATATCAGCGCGCTGGCGCTTAATCCGCAAAACATGGTGGTGCCGCAGATCTCCGGCGGCACGCTGGGATTCGCTCTGACCGCGGCCTCGACGCAAGTGCTACCGGCGAATGCGCAAGTGCAGAAGGTCATCTTCCATAATCCCGGGACTGAAAATATCTTTGTCTGCCAGGCGTTCGATGCCAATGGGAATGCCTTGGTGCCAGGACAGAACGCCGGTAATTGGCAAATCTTCCCTGGTGCTACCCTGGTCATGACCGTCGCCGGCGTCGCTGGCGCGTGGCTCGCCTCTTGTCCCGGTGGCGCTGGCCTCCTCACAGTCGCCACGAGTCAGACGCCATGACCAGGTTCGGCGCCATCCTCACATTGCTGATCCTCCTCGGCTTCGGCGCTCTGTCGCCAGCGGTCGCGCAAGGCTGCGGCAACAGCAATCCGAATTGTATTGTGCCGACGGCGCCCTATGGCACAAGTAACAATCAGGCGGCATCTACGGCGTTTGTGCAAGGGGCCGTGACCGGGGCAGACATTGTCACTACCAGTCTCCCCACTGTTGTAAATTGCGTGCCCGTCTGGTCCACTACGGTCGGCGCACTCTTGGGGAATAACTGCGGAATTACACTCGGGACCTCGACGGTCAAAATCACCAGTACGGCTTCTGGCCAGCTTTTCGAGAACAACGGAGCGATTGTCGATCGCCTGAATGATCGAGTCTTTATCGGCGGTGCATCGCTCTACAATCCGGCCAACTGCTGCGCTGAAACTGGGACGTGGCTGGCGGGTCTTTCCCTTGGCGGGTTAACCGGCGTCACCGCTGATGTTTATATTGCCAGTCAATATTCGGGCGACACTCCGCTTTTTGTGGCCGCGCAGTCGAAACTGTCGACTTCAGGCGGTACGTCAACTTACCCCATTACGTTTGTGGTTGCCAACAACAACACGACGTATGAAACATATGCTTGGGGTATTTACGGCGAATGTGACCAGCTTAATTCTACAGTCGGCGGCCTCGCCTGCATGGAACTTGAGCCGCGCAATGCAGGCGGGTTCAAGTATGTGAACGATCCGTACACTACGGGTGGTCAATACACGACTGCCGTTGAAGCCGGGTGCGGCGCTGGGCGATCTTCGACAACGTACAATTGCTCTGGCGCAATGCTGATTTTCGACAATCCCAATCCGTTCGACAGCGGGATTGTTTTCCAGAACGGCTCGATTTCCGCTAATGGCCCCGGCAGCAGCTATGAAGCTATTGCCATGCCAGAAGTCTATCAGATGCAATGGTTTTCATCGGCAGCTACGGCGGCCGTTGGCATCAACGGGGCATCAGGTGGTTTCAATATTTATCTTGCCGGCTCGGCAGCATTACAGCTAGGCAGCGGAGCGACAGGACTAAAGCTCAATAATTACGGTGCAGGGATTCTTGTAACAAATGGAAGCGGTGTCGCTTCGGCACTAACAACGATCACAGGAAACTATGAATTTAGCGGTACACTGGCCGTTGGTGGCGCCGCAGTCGCGAATGTTGCCCTAAGTGCTACTGGTGCTGGGGCGACATCGGGGTCGTCCGCAATCTTCGCACAAAATTCATCTAGCATCGCCCTGTTCAATGTGCAAGATAATGGAGCGGTCTATTTCTATTCAATCCAAACCGGAACGTCAGCAAAGTACGCGTGCTTCGACAGCGCAGATCAACTCATTGCGAGTTCGACTGCATGCTGACATTCAATCAATGAGGAACAAATGAAAGTCGCAATTGCCATAGCATTGCTGACCTGGGCTGGTGCCGCGCAAGCACAGCAGATCAATCCTGATCAGGCGGCTTACGACATCAATAAAAATGCCGTGATGCTGTCGGAAATCCTCAAGGGACAAGTGCAGCAAGTTTCGGCTTTGCAGGCGCAGCTAAAGCAGGCTCAGGAGACCGCTGCCGATAACGCCAAGCAGGTTGCGGATTTGAAGGCTGCAGCCGCGAAAGTTGATTGCACTGCGCCAGACCAGAAGGCGGCGCCAAAGGTCAGGCCGGATGACAAACCATGAGGCGCATCCTCCTCGATCTCGTTTGTGCCATCATCGCGGCAATTCTAATCGTCGCTGCGGCTAAGTCTGCCGGTGCCGCCGAGCGTCATCATCGCGGCCATCTAAATCCGGTCGTGGAGGGCCTTGGCCATGGCCTCATACACATGCTGGAGTCTGTGCGCCGTCCCGCGCGCTGGTGCGGCTGGGAAATGAGGCAGCTTGTTTCAAGCGATCCCGGTCCGACCTTCAACCTGGCGAGGAGCTGGGCAAGCTGGGGACAGTCCGGGCCTGCCGGCGTCGGCGCGGTCGTGGTCTGGCCGCACCATGTCGGCAAGATTGTCGGCCAGCAGGGCGGCACATGGGTCGTTGAATCCGGCAATGACGGGCACGCGGTTCGCACCCGGCCGCGTTCGCTGGCCGGCGTCATCGCCATCCGCTGGGGAGATTAAGTTATGGCCGTTCGCAGCTCACAACGCGCTATCCTACTCGACGTCACGGAAGAGGACGGCGACCAGAATTATTATTTTAAGACTGAAGAACATTTTTCCTGGCCTGGCGGATCGAGCGGTCCGACCGTTGGTGTCGGTTACGATTGCGGTTACGAGACCGCGGCGAGCATCCAGGCGGACTGGTCGCCCTTCATCGATGCCGCGCGCGTTGCTATCCTGGTGCCGGCAGCCGGCCTGACCGGATCCCATGGCCAGCAATTCGTGGCCGAACATCGAAACGCGATCACAATCACCTGGGCGGAATCGCTGGCGCAGTTCCAAGGCCATGAGTTGCCGAAGTGGGAGGCGATCGTCGAGGCGCATCTGCCGAACACGGATCTGTTGTCCGGCGATAGTTTCGGTGCCTTGACGTCACTGACCTATAACCGTGGGCCAAGCTTTGACTCGCCGGGCTCGCGCTATGTCGAGATGCGCAACATCAAGGCGCACATGGCCGCCAAGCGGTTCGATCTGATCCCGAATGAATTCCTTGCCATGCGGCGGCTGTGGCCCAAGGGCGGCGATCTGTGGAACCGGCGCGGGCATGAGGCGCTGCTATTCCGCGACGGCCTGGTGCCCGCGGTCCCTGTGGTGGGTAATCCGCCGTTCGTAGTTTGGCGAGATGATTACCTGCCGCCGGCTGCAAATAAACCTGTGGTGTGACCGGCAAGACACGGTCAAATCAGCTATCGCGTGAGGGCCATTACGGCAAAGTGCAAAATGGGGAGTTCCACCATGCGACGTTTGTCAAAACTTTTCGGGATTGCTGTTGCTGCGGCTTTGATCGCCGGTCCAGCTCTGGCCGCCGACATGGCTACCAAGGGCCCGGCGCTCACCAATCCGTTCGCCGGCTATGCCAACGGCGGCTGCGGCGCTTACTTTGGTTTGAATTCGATGGGCGGTGCCGCTGCCGTCAATGGCGGCACGCCGGGCGCCTCGGTTATCCAGGGCGATATCGGCGTTACGGTCGGTTACGGTTGCCCGATCGGCGTTACGCCCGGCAATTTCTGGTTTGCGGAAGGCAATTTCGACTGGGCCAATATGAACGGCACTCAGTCGGGATTTGCGCTTACGGGACCGGCGCACTTCGAACAGCGGTTTGGACTCGGAAGCCCACTCTCGACCGTGCTCAGCCTATTCCCAAGCCTCCCGATTGGCCTTTCGGTTCCGTCACTGCCGGCGCTGCCGAGCGGGATCGTAGCCGGACCGTCCTACCCGTTCATGTTTGCGTCTCTGCATGAGCAGGATATCAGCGCCCAGTTCGGCCTGGCGCAAAATCGGGAATGGCTGGTCTCACCTGGCATCGGCATCGGCCTCGAGTCGCGGCTTAGCAACCACGTCGTTGCCGATGTGACTGCACAATATATTCTCGATAGCAGCGGTCTCACGCTCGGCGCCAACAACAAAGTCGCGCTCGGCAATGGCGCTGAAGTAGGCCTGACGCTGAAATACTAAACCCGCGTCCAGTTGTGATTTTGTAATGCGTGCGCCGTCCCTAACCGGGGCGGCGCATTTTCTCAAACCGGAGCTCTTCGTCATGGATTCCGATACCTTAAAAATGTTCGCCAACTTTGCCGCAACAAAAATTGCTCTTGGCGTAGCCGGCGCGCTTATGACCGCCGGCTGGCTGGCGCCGAGCCAGGAGACGCAGTTCGAGACAATCATCGGCGGCGTCATCGTTGGCGCCCTGGCTTCGCTATGGTCGTGGTGGAACCTCCGCGGCAAGGAACTTGTGCTGGCCGAGTTGGCACGGGCGCACGGCGTGGCATCGTCGACCGCGTCAACCACCACAGCCTCCAATGCCATCATTGCCAAAGTGAGCGCCAACAGTGTGGTTGCGACCTCGGCCGGAGCCGCCAAGATCCTCTAGCTGCGCTACAACCTGCCGGGAATGACATGGCTGCTGGCCAAGACGCCGCTCTAAAGGCGCTAGACGATGCTTTCGCCGAGCAGCTCAAGGCGCGCTTTGGCGTGCTGTGCAGCAACATCGCTGGGGGTACCGAAACGAAGCAGGCGGCCGGACTGTTTGCGCGCGGTTATAGCCAGCTTCTCGCGGCCGATGAAATGGCGCGGCAGATCGTCAAGGGGCAGCCGTGATCCGGGTCGTGCTTTTCATCGCCGCGATCGCGTCGGCTTGGGCTGCGTTCGCGATGGGGCAACCGCGAGGCGTTCAAGCGTGCGACCGCCAAGGCAACTGCCATCGATGTTCGTATATTGGCAATGGGAGATATGACTGCCGACCGCCAAGGCAACTGCCATCGATGTTCGTATATTGGCAATGGGAGATATGACTGCCGATGATTGAGATCCCCACAGATGCCGAGCTCGTTGACTGCGCGGCGGCAACCTACGCGCCTGGCGCCGTGCCGGATTTCGAGGATGCCGGCCAGTCGGTCCGGGTCTTTCTGACAACGCGAGCTGATGGTCTCAATATCATCGCGATCGAGGGCACACATGATCCGCTCGGTTGGGCGCTCGACTTCTGCGCGACCGAAATCCACGATCAGCAGGGCCTTAACCACGCCTCGCTCGGTTTTATCCACGCTGGGTTCTATGGTTCTGCCGTCCTCGCTTTGACGCGCTGTGCTTTGATAGCAGCGAAAGGGCCTTACGCAATATGCGGGCATAGCCTTGGTGCCGCGCTGGCGCTCCTGATCGGAGCACTCCTCGCCGATGATCAATTACCGGCGATAAAAATCGGGGCGTTCGCGCCGCCGCGGGTCGGAGGTGGTGTCTTCGTTAAAGCGGTCACCACAGGGCCATTTTGCGCCTATCGCTACAATGTGGATCCGGTACCGGAGGTGCCGCTGACAATCACGCCGGCGTTTCCCTATCTGCAGTTGCCGTTGACGGCTCTCCCAGGTCCGAGCATTCCGCTGTTCGACATAACGCGGCGCATCGCGTGCCATCACATTGCGAACTATCAGGCTGGCGTGAAGGCGTTATCTGCGCTGACTGCTGGATGACAGGGAATGCTCTCATGCGGACAATAATCGCTGTCGGTGGCATCATCTTGTTGCTCGCGAGCGCGCCGGCGCACGCCGCGTATTTTATTTGGCCGTGGCAGCATCATGCGCGCCATCATCGTGTGCAATCCGATACCGACCAAGGCGCGCCGCCGGACTGCCCAAAGATCAACGCGGTGGTCAAATCAATGTCGGCTGTTCGATATGAGCGGGCGTTGGGAAAGCTGACCGCGACAGAACAGAAAATCATCGCCGATTGTGAGGCACAACCGTGATCGACATAGGACCAACATCAAACGGGAATCGGTCATACCGAGTAAATGCCGCCACGGTTGCAGCGGTCTTTTCGGTTCTTGGGAGTCTGCTGTATGCGGCTGGCTATGTCACCTCATCCTTACCAATGAGCGGGCATCTAGCCGATCTGCAAATTCATGTTGCTCAAATACAAGCCAGTCTCGACTCAGTTTCCACTCGGCTAACAAAGCTGGAAGATAAGGTCGATTACACAGCACAGGGCGTCGCCGATTTGAAAGCGTTAAAGGCTGGAACAAATCGCTAGAACTTGAAGTGCCTCTATCGGTTTCATAATCTCCTCGCTGTCTGACGCTTATCGCCATTTTCCAAACAGGTCCTCGAATATCTCCCGGAACATCTTGGGCATACGACGAGGAGGCTTCGTCTCCTCGATAGCCTGCTCAAGAGTCTTATCTCCGCGAGTACGAGCACGCACGCGGACCATGCCTCCGCAATGAGGGCAGGTGATGAGAGCGTGACTTTCTTTGATCGGTATATCCATTTTTCTCTCACTATCGGATGCTTATTGCGGGTTCTTTGGTTCAAGCACGGCCTGAATGTAGATGCGCGTGCCGTCCTTATAGTTGAGGTAAACTTCCTCGCCATTGCGGATGCGCTCGAATACGGATTCCAAATTGCTCTGGGCAGAATCCAGTAGCCGCGATAAGTGCTCGTTTTTCGCTTTGAGGACGGAAATTTCCTCGTCTTGCCGAGACTCGAACGAGTACCGATCTCGCATCGTAATGTTGCAATGGCTCACGGCGCGCTCGCTCCTGTTCAGTGCGGATTAAACGGATTACGTGCAGCCTTCCGGCCCGCGTCGGTTATTCGCCATTCCGAACGATTACCGGGCCCCACGATCCTTGATTTCACAAACCCGTATCGACGTGCGTGCCGAAGGGCATTGCCGATGGCTTGGTTGCTTGGCCTGTGCGCGAAGCGGCTAAATAAAATATCATCGTTGGTTCGCCATCCTTGTGGGCGCAACACCCAACAAATTGTTTCCATCGACAGCCGTCTAAGTATTCTTGTCATGCACTACCTCCCCAATGAGTGCGCGCGATTTGCGGCGCTCCACTGTTGCTAGGCGCTTCGGCGGTTTCTGCACGACAAAAACTTGGGTCATCGGCGGCTATCTCCGTCCCAATCCATCACCGGCTGTACTAGGCCGCGCCGATCGACCTCATCCGCAAGCCGGCACCATTCACGGCTACGCATGGCCCAAGCGTTCGTATGGTCGCTGATAAAGCGTTTGCCGGTCGGCTTGCCGCCCTTGTTCTCGTCCGAAGTTCGCGCAAGTGGCGCATCATGCGAGGCCCGGCGAGCCGCCTTGGTTTGCTCAAGTAGCTCGGAGTCGGTCATGCGTTCAAGATTCATGTTCCCAATAGATGTTGTGGTCATTTGGCTCAACTCAATGTCCCGTTCTTTTAGGATTGTTCGCGCATCGGTGCAGCCCTGCTTACCGTCTCGATAGGTGTGGCGGCTGAGAATGCTCCAGATTTCGCGGGCATAATCATTCGGCTCCATCAAACCGGCGGCGTTTGATGGGCAGTTGTGAAAAAGAGCGTCAAGCATTGCGCGAAAGGCCGCAGCATCGACCGCCGATCCAGTAGAAAAAGACGCCTCATGTAGCTTCAACATCTAGTGGCCCCTTGAGTTTGTGTGTGGCCATTCTCTCATTTGGCGGGTGCGAACAACGGATGAACAGTGGGCTGCGCCAAATAAATGCCACCGTTTTCTATTCCAATGCCAGGCATGATAGATGTTGCGGTCCACGTCGCCTGATCATGTCCGTCATGGATCGACAACGCCTCGTGGTTCAATTCTGCCATCTTGGCATCAAGAATGCTGTCCGCTCTCTTTAAGGCGGCAGCAAAGATGTAATCGGCGTCTGCGCCCGATGGGAACGCGGCCTCTGATCCATCGATAACGATGGTCCGTAGATGTCTCCATGGCCCCGGATACCAACTAACTAAAACCGTGTGGTCGAGATAGTTCGTTCCCAATTCTGAAATTGAAAGAGGGCTAACATCTTCGGTTGTCAGTGCACCATTTTTGAGTGCCGCCGCGACGCCCTTCGCTGCTGGCGACGGCTCTGAAAATAAACAACCTGTTAATACTGGGACACACAGCAACAAGAGCGTAAATATCGTTTTCATGTTTACTTACCCCCGGTCAGTGCGTTACTTGGTGGGATCCGTCGTCCATCCAGGCGGTTGCGCGGACAGCAGCACGCCCCGTCGGTCATTCCACAGCGTGAACAAGTCGGAAAAACGAGCTCGCCGAGCTTGCGGCTGATCCAGGCTTCAATAGCGGACTTGATGCTCATGACGTCACCTTTTGCGCCTTCGGCTTCCAGCGTTTGGCGTTCGACTTGGCGATATCATAGCGCTCGATAAGGCCATAGGCGAATAGCTTCGATAATTTGCTCGAGGCGGAGTAGCCCGGGATCCCGGTTAAGCGGCAAATGTCTTGGGTCATCAGACCTTCGGGATGCTTCTCGATCAGTAATAAGACCTGGTCGCGGGTGGGGGGCATGCTCATCGCCCCCAGCGCCATGGTTCGCCGGTCGCGCGGCTCACGGCGCCGCCGCCGATCTTCAGCTTAAACGGAGATTTGCGGCTGCCTGGCAGCGGGTTGCGCGAGACCGGCGCGGCGCCGATGTGCTTGTCGCGGATCCGGTTCGATTTTGCGATCGTCGATTGATCCGCCGGCGTCTTGATGCCGTCGCAGATATCGCAAAGCGCCTGGCAGTTGTCGACCGAGGAGTCGCGTGAGATCTCCCACGGGATCCTGTGGTCGTAAATGATATGGCCGGTCACCAGCGGCCGGCCGCACGGGCCTTCGCA
>Ga0182018_10003111_pt1 | contig 15416 bp, 12 predicted proteins | sample 812P2MmetaG_FD_120490 | JGI IMG/M metagenome (GOLD analysis project Ga0182018, IMG submission 120490) | Permafrost microbial communities from Stordalen Mire, Sweden - 812P2M metaG | ecosystem: Environmental > Terrestrial > Soil > Wetlands > Permafrost | place: Sweden: Stordalen | collected...
AGCGCTTGGGATCAAGATAGTCGGCCATCATCGCGCGGTTGGCCACGGAACTTTCCGTGTTGATCTTGTCTAGGATCATGTCGAAATAAGCTGGGCCGGGATATTGTTTCTTGAGTTCGGATTTTTTGGCGACCAGCCACTTGGCGTGTTCCGCGGAAAGATCGGTAAAGGGATATCCGAACAGGGCCTTGGCCGCGGCAATGAGCTCGGGATTGTCATCCCGCGTGCGCAGCGCCTCACTGAAGTCTGGAGGCGCGGCCATGGCGTCGACGTCGGGATCATCGGCGAAGCCGGGATGGGCATGATGGTCGAATGCTGGAATCTTTTCAATCTGCGGGAGCAGCCGCTCGTAGATCTGTGGGACGTCAGGGCCGGGTAGTGGGCGGGCTTGCGCGGCGACGAAGGTTGCTGCGCTCGCGACGATGCATAGCAGCAAACCACGCAAGAATCGAAATGCCAATCTCATAGACAGTGCCTCAGGGGCTGAAGCCCCAACTGCAACGGCTTACATCGCAGCGCCGAAGCGCTGCGCCACCCAAAAACGACGGTCCTAACTTGTGACCAGAGTTCCCTGCCAGGCCGCCGAGACTTTCAGGATGCGGGCGGCAGCCTCCCGCAGATTTTCCACCGACGAGGCGAACGAGAAGCGCACAAAATGCTTGCCCGAGGGCCCGAATGCAGCTCCCGGGATAGCGGCGACGCCGGCGTCGTTCAGTAAAATGCGGCAAATTTCTTCGGCGCTGCTGCCTGTGCCGCGAATGTCGACCCAGGCGTAGAAAGCTCCCTCGGGAGGTTCGCAGTGAAATCCGGGGACTTTATTCAAGTCATGAATAAACTGTTCCCGGCGGCGGGTGAACTCGGCGACCATGCGCGGCGTATTGCCCTCGCGGTCTCGCAGCGCATCGATGGCGGCATATTGCGTGAACTCCGCGACGCAGGTGTAACTGTTAACCGCCAACATGGCGAGAGCGGCCGCCACTTCGGGCGGCGCTACGGTGTAGCCAAGCCGCCATCCGGTCATGGCGAAGCTCTTCGAGAAACCGTCAATCATCAGCGTGCGCTCTTTCATGCCAGCGTAGCCCAACATGGATACATATTCGCCGCCGTAGTGGATGCGCGCATAGATTTCGTCGGAGAGCACCCAGAGGTCGTGCTGGATGGCGAGTTCCGCGAGTCCGCGCTGGACGGCATCGGTATACACCGTGCCGGTTGGATTGCCGGGCGAGTTGGTGATCAGCATGCGCGTGCGCCGGGTAATCTTGCCTGCGACTTCGGCCAGGTCGGGCTGAAAATGGCTGCGGGACGATAGCTCGAACGGCACTGGCACCGCCCCCAGCCCAAGCGCGATCGAGGGATATCCTGGAAATCCGGGGTCGGGATAAAGAACCTCATCGCCCGGCTCGAGTAGCGCCATCATGCCGAAAAACAGTGCAGCCTTGCAGCCGGGAGCGATCACGATACTGTCGGCAGAAAGGCGGATACAGCGCGTGCGCTGCAAGTAAGCGGCGATCTCTTCGCGCAGCGCCGGAACTCCCGCCACAGCGCAGTAACGATCTTTGCCACCGGCGAGCGCCTTGGCGGCGGACTCGACCACCGACGCGCCGGGATGAAAATCCGGCTCGCCCAGCTCGAGATGAATGATAGAGCGGCCTTGACGCTCAAGTTCCTTGGCGCGAGCGAAAACCGACAAGGCCCCTTCGCCGCTCATAACCGAGATTCGGGATGCTATGGATCGCATGCACTCTCCGCTGCAAAAATAGAATCTATAAGCCTTTATACATGCCGCCGTCGACGAGCACGGTTTGGCCGGTGATGTACGACGCGCGTTCGGAGGCAAGCCAGACAATGGTCTCCGCCACCTCCCGGGGCTCGCCTAAGCGCTTGAGCGGAGCGTCAGCCGCCCAGGCGTCGAAAATCTCCTGTTCACTTTTTCCTGACGATGTAGAGCGCGCCGTGGCCAACTCCTTAAGACGGTCGGTCGCGGTGAAGCCGGGGCCAACATTGTTCACCAGGATCCCATCCTTACCGAATTCGTTGGCCAGACTCTTGACCAGCCCAACTACGGCGGCCCGCACCGCATTCGAGAGGACAAGATCCGTCACCGGCTGCTTGGTGGTGATCGAGGTAAGGGTGAGGATGCGACCCCAGTGCTTCCGCTGCATGTGGGGGATCACCTCGCGCGCAAAATAGACGGTGCTGAGAAAATTCACTTCGACCGCGCGTTGCCAGTCCTCAAGGCTTGCGGCGAGAAACCCCTTGGCGGGAGGTCCGCCGGCATTGGTGACGCAGATATCGACGCTGCCGAATTTTTTCATGACAGCAGCCACGAACCGACTGACGGCAGCCGGATCGGTGACGTCGAAGGCCTCGGCCAGAACTTCCACGTTATGCTCGCGTCGGATTTTCCCGGCGGCAGCTTGGAGGGTGGGTTGATTGCGAGCGCACATGGCGACGCGGCAGCCCTCGGCAGCAAAGGCTTCGGCGGTGGCGCGGCCGATTCCCTGGCTGGAGGCGGCGACCAGGGCAACCCGATCTTTCAGTCCGAGATTCATGAATCAGGAATTATAAAAGGAAGCGAGGCAAACGCGCGACAATTGCCTGGCAAGAATACGCCGCACCCTAGGGCTCGCCCTGTTCCCTATGCGGTGCACGCTTGCGCGGGATGACGGTCCATCTCGGAATGACTGTCCATGTAGTCCATGGAGTCCATGGGGTTGAGCTTGCTGGAGTGCCCTCCCGCAATTAATCTAAGAGCAGCGAGGAATTCATGAAACGAAAGAGTCATCACGCGGAAACCAAGGCGGTACGCGGCGCGGCGAATTTGGATAAGAAAAACGGACCCCTAGCTACGCCGATTTATCAGACCTCCACCTTCGAAGTGACTGACAATGACGAACAACTGCAGGCTACCCACACGGACCACTTTTATACGCGGTACGGCAATCCCACGAACTCAGTTGCGGAGAAGACAATTGCGGCGCTGGAAGGCGTCGACGCAGCGCTGACCTTCGCTTCGGGCATGGGCGCGATTACAACTACGCTGATGGCCCTGCTCAAGAGTGGCGACCACGTTGTCGCGCAACGCGATATCTATGGCGGCGTGAATAAGTTTCTCTCGCAGTGGCTGCCGAAGATGGGCATCGAGACCACGTTTGTCGATACCACCGATTTCGAGCAGCACGCCCGAGCAATACGTCCCACCACCAAGCTGATTTATCTGGAGTCGCCGACCAATCCGACTTTGCGCGTGGTGGATTTCAAGAAAGTTGCGGCGCTGGCGAAACAGCACAAGCTGCTCAGCCTGATTGACTCCACGTTCGGGACACCGATCAACCAGCGGCCGGCGGAGTTCGGCATCGATTTGATCATGCACTCGGGAACGAAGTATCTGGCCGGGCACACGGATTTGATTTGCGGAGTGGTCGCCGGGCGGCATGAATTGCTGGAAAGAATCTGGGAGACGCGAACCACCTTGGGCAATTGCATGGATCCCCATGCCTCCTGGATGCTGGTGCGCGGAGTCAAGACGCTGGCGGTGCGCGTAGCACGGCAGAATGAGAACGCGCAGCGGGTAGCCGAATTCCTGGCGGAGCATGCCAGCGTGCGGAGCGTCCATTATCCGTTTCTGAAGAGCCATCCTGAGTTCGCCGTGGCGCGTGAGCAGATGAGCGGCGGCGGCGGCATGGTCAGCTTTGAGGTAGAAGGCACGGGCGAGGACGCCCGCAAGGTGAGCGAGGCGATGAGACTGTTCACGCTGGCACCGAGCCTGGGCGGGGTCGAATCGCTGGTGTCGATTCCGGTGCTGACATCGCATGCCATGATTCCCGAAGCAGACCGCGCAAAGATGGGCGTGACCGAGCAGATGATCCGCCTCTCCGTAGGCATTGAGAATGCGGACGATCTGATCGCCGATCTGGAGCACGCGCTGCAGGTTGTAGCGGCGCCGCAGCAGGTGCAAGTGGGGTGAGTGAACGTGAGGACAGGCAGGTTCGGCTTTAACTTTCTCCAAACAAGTCTGGTCTTTTTTCAAACCAGTCCCGGTTCCCTGAGCCGGGACTGGCGGTTGTAGTCTCCTGCTAGAAGAGAAACTTCAGAGCAAACTGCATGATGCGTGCGTTGTGCACGCCGCCGGCTTGCAGAAATCCAGTTGCGCCGAGCGTATTCGTGCCCGCGCCGCTGATATTCGCCCCAGCCCCTGCCTGACCTGCAAGAGGATCCCATTCGGTGTGGTTGAAGACGTTGAAGGCTTCCGCTCGGAACTCGATTGCTGTGCTCTCCTTGATGGCGAAATGTTTAAAGAGAGCCATGTCGAAATTGATGTAGTCGGGATTGCGCAAGCTATTTCTGCCCGAATCGCCAAAGGTGAGAGCGGTTGGGGTAGCGTAGGCCGCCGGGTTGTAGAACTGCCGGAAGAATCCGTCAGAGTAAGTTGCTCCATTATTGACGACACCCGCCTTCGGATTTCCCACGATATCGGCATACGACGCGGAGCCGATTCCGTTTCCGACTCCAGCATTGTCGGTCGAATTGAGCACGCTGAAGGGCGATCCGGTGCTGAAAGTCGTGATACCGGAATACTGCCACCCTCCCAGCAGGCTATGGGAAAGTCCCGATCGCTTGAACAGAGGAATGTCCCAAACGTAACCCAAATTCAGAATATGCCGCTCATCGAAGTTCGAACTGGCGCGATTGGCGGCCGGGTCATAAGTGTTCGTGAAGCTACCGTCTCCGCGGTCGGAAGAGTCGTCGATGGAATGGCTATAAGTGTAGGCAAAGTTCAATTCCAGGCCGCCGGCGCTGCGGCGAACTGCCACTTGCAATGCGTTGTAGTTGGAAGAAGCCGCCGTCTGCAGATTGGTAATATCGCCGTAGCCGGGATAGGGGCGGAAGGGATCAGCGCCCGCACCCACGCAACCCTCGGCTACTGCCAAGTTGACAGCAGGACCGGACGGCGGGCCGCCGTTTACACCCGCTACGTAGGGAACCGGCACGCCACTCGGCGTCGTAGCGCCCTGCGGAACGCCGTATGCGTCGGGGTTCGCAGCACAGTCGACGGCGGAGCCTTGATAGGTCTCACCCTGCTTGAAGGGATTCTGCGATGAAAAAGTTGGATGTAACTGGTTCAGATCGTTCAGGCGAGTGAGGCGTGTGCCCTTGCTGCCGACGTAGGAGACCGTGGCGACTGTGCTGCGTGCAATCTCGCGTTGGATGTCGAAGTGCCACTGTTGCACGTAGGGCCACCGTGCCTGGGTGGGAATGGCTGTAACCCCCAGAGGGAACTGCGGAGCTACACTTCCGCTGGCTCCGCCGATGGCGGTATAGCCGACAATGTTGTTTTGCTGGGCGGCGTAGGCGAGTGGTGGCGAGTTTTCGAGCGACTCCGAGTTTGCTTCGTTGCCATTGCCGTGCTCATAGAACATGCCATATCCGCCGCGGATCGCCATCTTCCCATCTCCTTTGGGATCGTAGGCAAATCCGATGCGGGGAGCCGGATTGAACAGATGTCCCTGCATGCAGCTGACTGGCACGCCGGGTGTCACTCCGCATTGCACGATTCCATTCGGCAGGTTCGAGACGGTTGGCGCTCCATTATTGGCAGTCAGGTTGGTAACAACGTCACTGCTGGGATCGACGGTGGTTTGCCCGGGCACATAATGCGCGGGATCGAAGTTGAAGGCCTGATGCTCTTTTTCGCGATAGGTGCCAAACAGGCTCACGCGTACGCCCAAGTTTAGGGTCAATCGAGAGGTCAGATGCCAATCGTCGTTGAAGTAAGGCTCGAGCATCTTGTAGCGGTTGTAGTACTTGACCGTGGCGTTTTGTTGCCCGAAGGCCGCGATATATCCGAGCAGGAGGTCGGCAAATGGATTTCCGCTGGTTGTGGTTGAGATGCTCGGATTGTACGTGAGGTACCCCGGATAGGAGCCAGCCGACAGTTCTCCTCCCAACTCGTTCTTCTCGACCGCCTCAAAATAAGCTCCCATTTGAAGGTTGTGTTTGCCCACCAGCTTATTCACATTGTCCTTGAGGCTGTAGGTGGGATTGGAATTGTATGGGCCATTCGGAATGTATCCTGGATCCTGGCCGAAGTTGCCGTAGGCGCCGCCCGGATCGATCAAATTGATTCCCGGCATAACGCCGCGGTCCGCACCGGGAAACAGCCCTCCAAAACTTGTGTTGGAGGGTCTTTTCCAATTGCCCGTATCGCTGAGCGTGATGTGATCGGTGGTATAGCTGAAGACAAATTCATTCAACAGCGTGGGCGAAACCGTGGAAGCCAGACGGGTCACAAAGCTAACGCCAGGGCCGGTAAAAGCTGTCTGCACGGTGGGAAAACTTCCGACGTTGGTCCATAGCGGAATTTGGTTGACCGTGTCCCAGGAATCATGAATGTAACGAACCGTCAGGCGCTCTTTATCCGTAAGGTTGTGGTCGATCTTAACCAGCTCTTCCCGCCAGTTGGTCGGCTGTGAAGTTACCTCGTAAAACAGATTCCCGTTCCTGGTTGGGGGAGAAATCAAACCGAGGAGAGCCTGCACGTTCGGATCGTTGGGGTTGAAGGTAGAGACTACATTCAAATTCGGGGTGTATCCGCCGGCGTTGGTGAAACCCGGAACGATTGGGCAATCGGCAAAACCCACGGAAGAATTGGCGTTGGGACATTGGTCCGTGAAGTCGCCGGTCCGCTCCGCCGTCGACGGCACTGGCTGATTGAAGGTATACGGCACACGGTCCCGACGCCACTCCTCGGACCAGAAGAAGAAGGTTTTCTTTTTTTCCTGGTTGTAGACGCCAGGAATGTACACCGGACCGCCGACGGTGTATCCGAAATCGTTCTTCTTATAAGGCGGTGCGACTCCGTCCTGATTCCAGGCGGGCGAATTGAACATGTCGTTGCGAACGAACTCGTAGGCGTCACCGTGAAATCTGTTGGTGCCGGATTTCGTCTCGACTTCGATTGTGCCGGATCCGTTCTTGCCGTATTGCGCGCCGTAGTTGGAGGTGAGAACTTTGAATTCGCCAATCGCGTCGATGCTCGGAGTTACATTCAGCGTGTTGTTGCTGCCATTGTCCAGGTTATCTCCGCCGTCCAGTTCCCAGTTGTTGTATTCAACGCGGCCGCCGTTGATGCTGAAAGAATTGTTGGCAGTGACGCCGACTCCCCCCTCGTCCGCGCCGGTTTGATTGCTCACACCGGGGACGAGGGTAACCAACTGTTTGAAATCGCGCCCGTTCAGTTCAAGTTGAGAGATTTCCTTACCCGTGACCGTGCCCCCGAGGTCGGATGATTGAGTCTCAACCTGCGCCACCGCTGAACCTTCAACAATCACCTCGGTAGTCGCTGCCCCAACTTCCAGGGCGACATTCACTCGCGCCTTTTCCCCGACATTCAACACCACACCCTTGGCTTCGTACTTCTTGAAACCCGTCGAGGTGATGGTCAGGTCATAACTTCCGATCGGCAGCACGGCAAACAGGAAATCGCCGCTGCCGTTCGTCGCTGCGGTTCGACCGATGCCCTGTGCCGCATTGCTGACCGAGACTTGCGCGTTGGGCAGGGTCGCGCCGGTGGCATCCGTAACCGTACCGGTGAGGGAAGCCGTATCCTGCGCCCAAGCTGCCGCGCAGAAAATCACGGTTACGATCAACAAACCGATTCGCACGAGCATCGGATTCAATTTCATGGTCAAGGTCGTCTCCCTCATGCGCGAATGCCTCAGGTGCTCCGCCATTGCTTGGTACCCCCGAATCGGTGGCGACCCAGGGAGGTTCGCCGAATTCAGCCGCAGCCCAGAAATACTTTATTAAATCGTATGAATAGTGCTTTTATGCGAGGTCTACTGTCAAGAAAAAAACGCAACCTAAGCCATGCGGCGGGTCGATTCTCGCACCACCAACTCCGGGGCGACTTTGCGATGGTGCGCTGCAACCTCCCGCTTTTCCAGAACGCAGTTGATGCCATCGAGGACGATTCCCACCGCGCCTGCGCCCATGGCTTCCATCGGCTGGCGCACCGTGGTGAGTGGAGGGGTGCAAAGCCCCGATGCGGCGACATCGTCAAAACCAATCACCGAGCACTGCTCCGGCACCCGCAGGCCACCTTTGCTCAAGGCGCGGATGGCCCCAAAGGCTGTCATGTCGTCGAACGCAAGCAGGGCCGTGAAGTGGCGTTTCTGCTTCAGCAGATCTTCGGTCAATTTCTGGCCCATCTCGAAACTGGAGAGCGGATCGCGCGACTCCGGCAAATCGACAATCAACCTGGAATCAAGTTCCAGTCCACGGGCCTTGGCGCAGTTGCGAATACCGAGCCATCGCGGAGAACTGTCTCCCAAAGTTTTGGGGCCTCGAATGAACGCGATCTTCCGGTGCCCCAGGGAGTAGATATGGTCAAGTGCGATGTAGCCACCCACTTCGTTGTCCACGATGACCGAACTCATGGCGTCGCCCTTGAGTTCGCAGCCGATGATCGCGGTAGGGATGCTGCTCTTTTCAAGATCGGCCAGTAAATTGATGTTGAGGAACAGCCAGTTGGCCAGCACCACCAGGCCTTCAATGCGGCGATCGAGCAGCATTTCGAGATAGCGCTCGAAACGGCTGCGCTCGTTATGTACGTCGGTGAGAATCGGCAGATAGGACGCCTGGTAGAGAGTGTTTTCGATCCCCCGCAGCACCAGCGTGCAGTAGGGATCGGTCATGTCAAAAACCATGACGCCCACGGTGTGGCTGCGTTTACTGCGCAGCGCTCGGGCAAACTGGTTGGGACGGTAGCCTAATTTTTCCGCCGCGCGCTCAATGCGCTTCTTCGTCACCGCTGGGATATAACGCGCTAACGGAGCGTCATTGAGCACGATCGAAACCGTGGTGGAAGAGAAACCGCTTTCTTTCGCTACATCCCGAATCGTGACCATCGAGCCTTGCCTTGGAATGCCGCACTGCCAAATTCCGGCAACGCATCCTCTCGCTTGAATTCATTGCAGAGGTTGGCGGACACTACAGCAGAAACCCGCCAGAACCAAAAACCCAAACAATTTAAGGATTTCAGATTACTGCACTTTCTTATATTCCTGCCAAACCGCGTCCCTTTTATAGACGGTTTAGATACGGGAGGATAGTCGTGAGCGACCGCGAATGCAAATTCTAACCGCAACGAGCGCCAGGCTGGCGGAAATAATTCGCTGCCGCGACGGACCGCGTGCTGCGCCGCGGCAGGCTCAGAAGCAGGATTCGTGTGGGCCTCAACCTCCTGCCCCGGTCTTCCAAACGCCGCCAGCATACCCCAGGTCACCCTGCGGGGCCATCCTCGCATCCCGTCAGCCGTGGCGTTTTCTCTTTCGCGATGCGCGCCGGTCACTGTGGGAGGTCCATCGAAACGTGATGCGCCTGAAACTGGTGGAACTCCATAAAGCGATTCTTAGATCTATCCATGGTCATGTAAGTCGAGATTGTCCAATTTTATTCATCGTAGACATTGAAACGCACCGGGTCCGGCGTCGAGAGATCGCAGAAGACGAGTTTGTGTGGATCGGGCGCCATTGCTTTGCTCACGATGCGGAAAGCGATGCAGCGAAGAAACTGCTGTTCGATGCGGTCAATGCCGGCAGGTAAGATCGGCGTTGCCGGAGACAAAGGTCTGATTCTACGACCGCGTCACGGAGTACTTCCTCGCCGGCGAGTTCATTTGGAGGACCAGAGTGTTTTCCCTGACTTGTCGATGTAACCCCGCCGGTAGTCGGAACGGCGATCGACTCCTCCGACGAACGCCAAGCCATTCACGAAATCTCCGCAGTCATCATAGTTGGGGGCGATCACCATCGCTCCTGTCGTGTCAACGTAGCCGCATTTTCCGAACACGTCTAAGGTTTGAGCGGCCAAGCCTTCTGAAAATTCCCACGACTTGAGGTACTTCGGCGCGATCACAACGTTTCCCAACTCGTCCACATAGCCACGTCCTCCCTCCATGACATGCAATCCGCTGGCGTCCGGCGGGTGTCCGGCATTGGGGCTGGACCACCACCGATCGAAGGAGAGGACTTTATTAATCGGGGAAAAATGCCCCTTGTTGTCGATCGAGCCGCAGTTCTTTTTTTGCTCAATACAAACAAGAGCGTGTCCATTGTGAAAGTCGGTTGCCAATGCGAATTTTTGCACAAACGCGAATGTACCGGCTTTGTCGACAAATCCAAAACCTTCAGCTGTCTTGACCAACGCCAGGCCCTCGGAAAACGCATCCGCGTTTTCAAAGCGCGGCGGGATGACCACGGTGCCCGTGGGATCGATAAAACCGAACTGGGATCCGTCAGGCGAATATGCTGCCAGTCCTTCGAGTGGTTTTTGGCGGACTTTAAAGCGGACATTTAAGCGGATACTTAATCAGTCGAAAATAGCATATAACCATGATATAAAGGGTGTTGTAATGATAAAGAAAGCGGACATAGAAGAGGACGTAAAAGCGGCAGAAGACCGGGGAGAGCTGGTTTCGCTGATGGAGCCCTTGCTCGTTGGCGAAGGCTCCCGTCATCGGGGCGCACTCACGGACCTTGCCCTGGAGCTGGCGCAGAAATCCAGTGGATTTCGCCGGAGCCTGCCCGAGAGCCTGTTGGCTTCTCTCGCCGATCTGGTGCGGGCAATGAACTGCTACTACAGCAACCTGATCGAAGGGCATGACACTCACCCGGTCGATATCGAGCGCGCCCTCAAGAACGACTATAGCAAGGACGCCCGCAAGCGCGATCTGCAGCTCGAAGCGAAAGCGCATATCACCGTACAGAAATGGATCGACGACGGCGGCCTGACGGGACGCGCGGTCACGAGCGAGGGCATTCGCGAAGTGCATCGCCGGTTCTGCGAGGAATTGCCCGATGACCTGCTGTGGGTGGAGGACCCGACGACGAAGGAGCGCGTCCGGGTCGTGCCCGGCGAACTGCGGAGGAAAGACGTAGCGGTCGGGGCTCATATTGCCGTCAGCCCCGGAGCGGTGCCGCGTTTTCTGAGGCGCTTTGAGGAAATCTACGGAGCCATCAATAAGACAGAGTCAATCCTGAGCGCGGCGGCGGCGCATCACCGTCTGGTGTGGATTCACCCGTTCGTCGACGGCAATGGCCGGGTCGCCCGGCTAATGTCGCATGCGACGACGCTCAATACGCTCGATACCGGCGCCATCTGGTCGGTGGCGCGCGGCCTTGCGCGCAGTGTCAATGAGTACAAGGGACACCTTGCCGCCTGTGACGCCACGCGCCGCAACGATCTTGACGGGCGTGGCAATTTGAGCGAGGAAGCGCTCGCGGCATTCACAGATTACTTTCTCAAAACCTGCATCGACCAGGTCACACTCATGGAAGATCTGATGCAGCCGGATCGCCTGCGCGCGCGCATCCTTCTGTGGGCGGAAGAAGAAATCAGGATCAACACGCTGCCGCCCAAATCAGGCAATATCCTTGAAGCCGTGCTCTACCGGGGAGAACTGCCTCGCGGCGATGCCGCCGGCGCGGTGGGCGCGGGCGAACGCCATGCCCGCCGGATCGTCTCGGCACTGATCAAACGGGGCGTGCTCGTGTCGGACAGCGCGCGCGCGCCTTTGCGGCTCGTCTTCCCGGCGGCGCTTGCCGCGCGCTGGATGCCGGGGCTATTCCCCGAAAAGACGGCTTAACAGGGCGCAGTCAGGTTACGAAGATGGCGGAGGAAAAGGTGAAAATCGCAATCCTTGGCTGGGGGTCGCTTCTCTGGGAAGGGGGCGTGGACTTCGATACGCGGCATGGATGTGAGGCTCAATGAAAGTGCGCGATCGAGCAGTTAGTCTGTCAGCGACCGACTTGGCAAATCACCTGTCATGTTCCCACCTCACCACATTAGATCTGCGCCTCGCAAACGGCGAGATCGCCGCGCCAACGTGGGACAACCCGCATCTGCGCGTGCTGCAGCAGAGGGGCCTTGAGCATGAACAAGCTTACATTGAGAGCCTTCGCACAATTAAGGACTCTCCATTCTTGATCTTTCGGGCGAAGCGGACGAGAAGGCAACGTGGGAAGCCATGAAAAGCGGGGCTCAGGCTATCGTTCAGGCCAGCTTCGCGAGTGGCGACTGGAGGGGTCGCGCTGACGTGCTGCTTCGGGCGGAGCAGCACGAAGAGGCGACCCCATTCGGTAATTGGTCCTACGAAGTGGTGGATTGCAAGCTGGCGAGCGAAACGAAGGCCGAAACGATTCTTCAACTATGCCTCTACTCGGAACTCGTCGCGGAGATGCAAGGCCTGGAACCGGAGCTCTTCCATGTCATCCGGCCGAACGTTGCCTTCAAGCCCGAGTCGTATAGGCTGGCTGCGTTCGCCGCGTATTACCGCGTCGTGAAGAAGGTCCTGCAGGATGCAGTAAATAGTGGCAACGGACATACATATCCCGAGCCTGTGAGTCATTGCGAGGTCTGCCGGTGGTGGAAAGAATGCGATGGGTAACGGCGCGGTGATAACCATCTTTGTTTTGTTGCCGGGGCCTCGCGGCTGCAACGCAAGGAATTGACGCTCCAGGGCGTTCCCAGACTTGAACTACGGCAGAGAGTGAGACGAGTGTCAAGGGCGCACATCCGATGGGTAACTCTGGCTTGCCTATTCATGGCGGTTGCGACGAGGGGTTCGTGGTTGCAGAATTCGTCCGCAACAACGGCGGGGAAAGCTCGAAACAGCGCTCCCACAGCCTCTTCTAGCGAGCCTGCGGACCCGGCGCAGATTTTTCAGTCAGGCCAGGAGGCATTGAAGCAAAACCGGCTCGACGAAGCGGAACACGACTTCCGCGAGGTGATCGCGGTGAACCCGCAAGTGGGGGGAGCCTATGCGAATCTCGGAGTGGTCTACATGCGACGCAAGCAGTGGACGAAAGCTCTGGAAGCGCTGCGTAAGGCTGAACGTCTCATGCCGGACGTACCGGGGATCCGGCTCAACATCGGGCTGGTGTACTATCGGCGAAACGAATTCCTGAAAGCTATTCCTTTCTTCGAGTCCGTCGTGCGCGAACAGCCCGCGGCGTTGCAACCTCGGCATCTGCTGGGACTTTGTTACTTCTTCACCGAGCGCTGGGCGGACTCGGCGAAGACGCTGCAGCCGCTCTGGGAACAGGAATCCGCGCAATTAAGTTATCTCTACGTGCTCTCGATCGCGGCTCACCGCGCCGGCCTGAAGGATTTGGATGAGAGCGCCACGGCACAACTCATCAAGACCGGCGAGGGCTCCCCCGAGTTTCATTTGTTCATGGGCAAGGCGCACCTAAATCTTGAACAGTACGACCTGGCGCTGGCGGATTTTCAGGCCGCGGCCGAAGCCAGCCCGAACCTGACCTTCGTTCATTTCAATTTAGGATTGACCTATCGAAAGAAGCAGGACTATGAGCACGCGCGCGACGAGTTTCTCAAGGATGCCGCCGTCGAACCCGACCTGGCCTTCAATTATGACGAACTCGGAGATGTCTACGCCCTGATGCAGCAGGACAGCAACGCAGAGAAGAGCTATCGCGAGGCGCTGCGCCGCGATCCCCGACTCGTGAACTCCTACGTCGGGTTGGCTAAAATCTACCGGCGCGCGCAGAAATACCAGGCAGCACTCGTTGCCATCGACACGGCCGGTAAACTCGAGCCGGACCGTACGGACACTCACTACCTCAAGGGACAGATTCTGCTTCGCATGGGGCGCAAGGCAGAGGGCAAGAAGGAGATGGAAACATCGGTTCGCCTGGATAACGAACATCGCGCCCAGCGCGAGAAGCAGACCGAAACCGGCACAGTTCCCTCACCGGAACTACTGCAGGAAGAGCAATAGGGGGAAAAGATCATGCCTCACCAGCGTGCCGGCGTCGAGTTTCTCTTTGTGATCAAGGGCACGCGCGAGATGAAGATCGGCGGTGATCAATATACTCTTGAGTCCGAGGACGCTATCGATTTCGATTCTGCCTTACAGCACAGCTACCGACGGCTGAATCAGAAGGCGTGCACGGCGTTAATCGTAACCGTGCCTTAACAGCTCCTTAGCGGCAGGAATTTCAATCATCTGGGCCGCGCCCCACGGAATTTGCTATCCTAACTTCCTTGACAGACCCCGAGTTCCAGACCATACCCGCGCATAAGGGCGCCGTGATGGCCCATCCCAGTAAATTCGACTACGCACTGTGGCTCCCAATTGCGGGCCTGTCGCTTTTCGGCATGAGCTTTAGTGCCGCTCGATCCGGACGGAGAAAACTATTTGGATTTCTTATGGTTGCGATGGTGACGGTGATAGCAGCGCTCTTCCTGATGCCAGCTTGCGGTGGCAGCAACAGCAGCGGAGGCGGCGGTGGTTGCTCGGGCTGCACACCCGCGGGAGCATACACCGTTACGGTTACGGGGACTGATTCTGCGAACACAACCCACTCTACCACGCTGACGCTAACCGTTAATTAATTACGGTGGTTTCGCCGGCCGCCTCTGCAAAGAGGCGGTCGTTGTTTTCTTGGCACGTGCGATTGGCGGGATGGCCCACTCTAGTCTAAGATTCTTGTCTGACACACTCTGCAGCAGGACTCAGATAATATTGTTTTTTGGACCATCCCGTAAGTCAGGATTCTTTCCTGTCCGCTCGGGCAGCGTTTGCGCCGTTGGAGGAATCGAAGGTAGTGAGTTCCCATCCGTCCATGTTGAAATGCAGGCACCTCATCCGCGCCATCGCCTTAGCTTCTTTCGTATCTCTGTTCGTGGCGGCTCAGGCTCCACGAGCGGCAGCCCAAGACTTTTCCCTTAGTGCGACCGCGTTCTCGCCTCAGGCCGGCGTAACCCCTGGCGGCCAAGCTAGCGCCGGTATCACCCTCAGCACAACCGATAGTTACACCGGAACGGTTACATTTACCTGTTCCGTGGCGCCGCCCAGTGGGGTCACCAGCAATCTCCCGCTGTGCCTCATCAGTCCGTCCTCCGCGGTACCGAACGCCACTCTGTCGTTGACGGTCACAACCGTGGGAGGAGTATCGCCGGGGCAGTACATTGTCACCGTCACGGGCGCAAGCGGCGCCGAAACGGAAACTGCCACCTTGTACCTCAATGTGGTGAACGTGCCTCAGAATTACACTCTGGGCGTATCGAAAGCGATCAGTCCGACGACCCTCACTGCAGGCGGCATCGCACAAGCAACCATCGCCGTGACGGCGATCGCCGGCTACACAGGTCATGTCACCCTGTCGTGTCTTTCGATTACGCCCACAGTAACGGCATCCCCGATCTGCGCATTCAATCCGTCTACGGTGACCGTGACCAACGGAGCCCCGCCCACGTCGGTTCTCACGGTCTCCACTTACGGAATATTGCAGAATCAGGCCAAGAGGTATGCCCCAAGAATCTTCTTCGCTTTCTGGTTTGCTGTTCCTGCACTCGCACTGGCTGGAGCAGGCACCAGCGGAGCCCGCAGA
>Ga0182018_10003112_pt1 | contig 15415 bp, 12 predicted proteins | sample 812P2MmetaG_FD_120490 | JGI IMG/M metagenome (GOLD analysis project Ga0182018, IMG submission 120490) | Permafrost microbial communities from Stordalen Mire, Sweden - 812P2M metaG | ecosystem: Environmental > Terrestrial > Soil > Wetlands > Permafrost | place: Sweden: Stordalen | collected...
CCGGCCCAACGCCAGTTGTCGACAAAGAACGTCACGGCCGCGTAGGTGTCGGTTTGCGCGTCGGGCTTTACGCCGGGTTCCTCGCGGAATCCGGGGACATCCTCACCGCCGATGTGCGCCGGACCATACTGGCCCGAGACAGTGTTCTGCAGCACCTCGTCCGGCTTCATCACGCGGATGGAGCGCAGCAGTTTGGAGCGCTCGTCGCGCACGGAGTCGGGACGGAAGGTTGCGCTAGGCTCCATGGCGATGGTGGCCATCACCTGCGACAGGTGATTCTGGATCATGTCGCGCAGGGCGCCGGCTTCCTGGTAGTACGCGCCCCGGCCTTCCACCCCGATGGATTCGGCAGCGGTGATTTGCACGTGATTCACGTAGCGGCGATTCCACAGCGGCTCGAAGATGCCGTTGCCGAAGCGCAACGCCAGGATGTTTTGCACGGTTTCCTTGCCGAGGTAATGATCGATGCGGTAGACCTCGGATTCTTCGAAGGCGCTATGCAGTTCGGCGCTGAGCTTCTGAGCGCTGGCCAAGTCGTGGCCGAACGGCTTTTCGATGACGATGCGGCGCCAGCCGGAGCCCTTGCCAACGTTGGCGGCGGCGACGCCTTGCGCGATGGGAATGTACTGGCTGGGCTGTGCGGAAAGGTAGAACAGCACGTTGCCGCCGGTATGGCGGGCGGCATCGATTTCTTTCAGACGGGCGTCCAGCGCCGGAAAAAGAGCGGCGTCGTCGAAGTTGCCCGCCATGTAGAATATGCCTTGGGCGAAGGCGGTCCAGACGTCGGCGTCAAAGGGCGAATCCTCCAGGAATTCCTTGACGGACGCGAGCATTTTCTCGCGGAACTGATCGTCGGTCATGGGGGTGCGCGAGATACCCAGGACGGCGAATCCGGCGTCCAGGCGGCGCTCGTAGGCCAGCCTGTAGAGGGCCGGCAGCAGCTTGCGTTTGGTGAGATCGCCATTGGCTCCGAAGATGACCATGGCGCACTCGGGTACGCGACGCTCGAAGCGCAGGGGATCCTGGAAAGGATTTTCCAGAGACATGTAAATCAAAATAGCACGTTGGCGCCGTACGGATGTTAAATTGGCATAGGTTGTCGGGCGGAGCACAGGTCCGCAGCCGGTCTCCGGACCGGCCCAACTCGCGCGTGTAACACTTATGATCGTGGCCGGGGTTGACTTCGGGACGCTGAGCGTCCGCGTATCGATTTTCGATAGCGTGAAAGGGCGGCTAGGCTCAGCCACGGGCGAGTATCCGCTGGCGCGCAAGAAGGCGGACCCGGACCATGCCACGCAATCTCACCGGGACCACATGCAGGCGCTGGTCACCGCGATGCGGCAAGCGCTGGTGGCGGCGGGCGCGGATGGCGGTCAACTCGCGGCGCTGGCGCTGGACACCACCGGATCGAGCGTCATTCCCGTGGGCGAAGGCTTTGCGCCGCTAGACGATTACTATCTGTGGTGCGACCATCGCGCCAAAGGCGAAGCCGCCGAGATCACCGCGGCCGGCCGCCGCGAGAAACTGGAAGCGCTCGAATGGTGCGGGGGCGTGTACTCGTCCGAGTGGGGATTCTCGAAGCTGCTGCACTGGCTGCGGGCCAATCCCGATAAGCGCGCAACGATGGTGACCGCACTGGAGCATTGCGACATGGTGGCCGCGGTGCTCTGCGGCATCGCGGATGCGCGCCAGGCGCCCCGCAGCGTCTGCGCGATGGGCCACAAGTGGATGTGGAACCGGGAACTCGGCGGGCTGCCCTCCGAGGAATTCCTAATGAAAGTAGACCCGCTGCTGGCGGGCGTGCGCGCCAAGTTGGATGGCCGCTATGCCACGTCCGATCAAATCGCTGGGCAGCTTTCGGCGGAGTGGGCCGGAAAGCTGGGACTGCGTGCCGGCATTCCGATACCGGTGGGCGCGTTCGATGCGCACTGGGACGCCATCGGCGCGGGCGTGAGGGAAGGCGATGTAGTCAACGTGGTGGGTACTTCCACATGCATCATGGCGATCGCCAAGCAGGTGGATTTGATTCCCGGCGTGTGCGGCGTGGTGCGGGGATCGATCCATCCACAGTATTTTGGGATAGAGGCGGGCTTGTCGGCGACCGGCGATATTTTCGATGCCATCGCGCGGCGCGCGGGCGCCACCGTGGCGCAGCTTTCGCAGGGATTGGAGCATTATCGCGGCGGCCAGACCGGCCTGCTGCGGCTCACTTGGGATAACGGCGACCGCACCGTGCTGGTGAACGCGGAACTCGGCGGCGTGACCCTCGGCTGGAACCTGACGCACACGGCGCAGGATGAGTTGTTCGCGGCCATCGAGGGGACCGCTTTTCACACGCGCGTGATTTTCGAGCGCATGGCCGAGCATGGCGTCGACATCCGGCGCGTGATCAACGGCGGCGGTATCCCGCAGAAGAACGAAACGCTCAACCGCGTGTATGCCAACGTGCTGAATAAGCCTGTGCTGGTACCCGAAGGGGATGTGACAAGTCTGGGTTCGGCGATTATGGCGTTCATGGCGGCGGATGCGTTCGAGAGCATCGAAGCGGCGCAGCAAACGCTCTGCCCGCGCTATCGCACGATCGAGCCGGATGCGCGGGATCGCGCCGCGTACGAGCAACTCTACGCGCTTTACCGCAAGCTGTATTTCGCGTTGGGCAAGGTGGGATCCGAGGCGGTCGAGATCGGCGACGTGCTGCCGGCGCTGCGCAGGCTGGCCGCGCAGGTGCGGCAGGGAGGCCAGGGATGAAGAGGCGGCCGAATCCTCGCCCACCCAGATGCCTTGCAGAATGTCTTCGATCCGGGCCACCGGCAAACTAAGCCCGAGCACGCTCGCCGGGCGCGCCCGATCGACGAATGCGCTATAACCTACGGCACGGCATGCAGCCTACTCCATCCCGTGCCGGCGCAGCAGTTCCACACCGCTCGGGTTGCCGTTTTCCGCGGCCTTCCGGGCGTGCTGCCGAGCCGCGGAATAGTCTGCGCGGACGGCGTAAATTTCAGTGAGCGCCACGTGCGCATCGGCGCAGGCGTCGTCGAGCCGCACGGCTTCGAGCAGCAGCGCCAGCGCTTCGTCCTGCTTCTGCTGGATGCGGTAGAGTTGCGCCAGGTTGTACCAGGGCCGCGGATTATGCGGCTCGCGCGCGATCCACTCCTTTTGCTCGCGAATGTGCGCGGCAGTTTCGCGATCCAGCGCGAAATCGATCACGCCTTTCCGCCAGAAGCTCACCGCTGTTCTCCAGCTTGTTTCCCAACGAGGATGAGGCGCAGATCCATGACGTTGGTTTGGGTGGGACCGGTCACGATCAGGTCGCCCAAGCTTTCAAAATAGCGATACGAATCGTTGCGCGCCAGGAATTCCGGCGCGTGCGGGTTGCGGCCCAGCGTGCGGCCGTCGGCGATGGCGCCAGCCGCATCCGTGGGGCCGTCGCTGCCATCGGTGCCGGCGCTGAATACGACTACGTTCGAGAGGCCGAAGATATCGATGGCCGCCGACAATACGAATTCCTGATTGCGCCCGCCCAACCCGCCGCCGCGCAGTGTGACGGTGGTCTCGCCACCCGTGATGACGCACGCCGGCGGCTTGAGCGGGCGCCCGGCATGCACGATCTCTTTGGCGATGGCGGCGTGCATGCGGGCGATCTCTCGCGTCTCGCCTTCGACGAATGTCGAGAGCACCAGCGTGCGAAAACCCAATTGGCGGGCGCGTACGGCGGCGGCGTCCACGGCGAGGCGGTTGCTGCCGATCACCATGTTACGCACGCGCGTGAAGATTGCCTCGCCCTGTTTGGGTGTCTCGGGAACCTGTCCGCGGCCGCCGCGCTCAATGCGCTCACGGACTGAGGCGGGCACACGATGAAAGATCTCGTACTTCTCCAGAATGGCGCGGGCGAGCGCGAACGTAGAGGCATCCGGCGCGGTGGGGCCGGAACCGATCACGTCGAGATCGTCGCCGATCACGTCGGAAAGCAACAGCGAGAGGACCCGCGCGGGATAGGCCAGGCGCGCCAGTTGGCCGCCTTTGATCTGCGAAATATGCTTGCGGACCGCGTTGATCTGGTGAATGCCGGCGCCGCAAGCCAACAACAATTTTGTGACTTCCTGTTTTTCGTCGAGCGTGATGGGATCGGCGGGCAGCGGCAGCAGTGCGGAGGCGCCGCCGGAGATCAGGCAAAGCACCAGGTCGTCCGGACCGGCGCCGGCGGCGATTTCGGCGATGCGCCGCGCACCTTCCACACCGCGCTGGTCGGGCACGGGATGGCCGCATTCATGCAACTCAATGCGGCGCAACGGAGCGATGTGGCCGTACTTGACGTTCAGCAGGCCGCGCGTGATGCGGCGGCCCAGCGCGCGCTCGGCGGCACGGGCCATGGCCGCACCGGCCTTGCCTGCTCCGACCACGTAGATGTGGCGATAACGCGCGAGGTCTTCGCGCGCCAGTCGGCCGGCGACGCCTTCCGTGGGATTGGCGGCGCGGAGACCGGCTTTGAAAATGGCAAGCGCCTGGCGGCGGAGCGTGGCTTCAATCTTTGCTTCAATCTTTGCTTGAATCGCGGCTTCGAGCTTCATTTGAATAACGGCAGCCGGAGCGCGGCTTCCACGGCGACGGCCGGATCGTCGCTCTCGATCGGAATGCGGTAGTCGGCGCGGGCGTAGGACTCGCGGCGCGTTTCGTAAAGCTGCGCAAAGCTCACCGGGTCGCGCGCCAGCGGCCGGTGAGAAGCCGGTTCGACGCGCCGGCGGACAGTCTCGAAAGGGCAATCCAGCCAAATGGTGACACCGTTATTTTCGAGCAGGGTGAAGTTTTCGGGTTGGACGATCGCGCCGCCGCCCAGCGCCAGGACCGCCGGCCGGCCGCACTCGATGGCGCGCACATGCTCGCGCAGCTTCGCGCGCTCCACCCGCCGGAACTCCACTTCGCCGCGGGTTTCGAAGATCCGGAGAATGCTGGTCCCCTCCGCGGCTTCGATCTCGGCATCCACATCGACGAAGTGCCAACCGATCCGCCCGGCAAGCAGGCGGCCGATGGTGCTCTTGCCGGACCCCATGAATCCGACCAGGTAGATGCCGGGCGTGCGTTTCAGCTTGAGGATCATACGTCGTGCAAGATAGCGGCGAGTTGCGCGTCAACCAAAGAAGGAAAAAGACGCTCGGCCAGCACGAACAGCCAGCCGGATCTGGGAGCCATGACGGTGCGCGCGCCGCGCTCCACACCCCGCGCGATGGCTTCGGCGCACTGCTCTGGAGTGATGGCGAATCGTTTGCTACGCGCGATTTTGGGTGGCGGCTGGCCGCCGAGCGCGTGATCCTGGAAAGCCGTTTTCACGTAGCCGGGGCAGACCGCGATGGTGTGAATGCCGTCCTTTTTCAGTTCCATGCGCAGGCCGTCGGTAAGGGAGCACAGCGCGTACTTGGAGGCGGAATAGAGCGTGAGCCACGGCAGCGTGACCCTCCCGGCGATGGATGAAACATTCACGATGACGCCGCTCGAGCGCGCGCGCATATGCGGCGCTACGAGCTGCGTGAGGGCCAGCGGCGCGAAGAAGTTCAACTCGAACAAGCTGCGCGCATCGGAGAGGGGCGCGCTCCAGGCGGGATCGTAGAGTCCCATGCCGGCATTGTTGACAAGGATGTCGATGGCGCCGAATCGATCGAGCGTGGCGGCCACGGCGGTTTGACGGATTTCGGGCACGGTGAGATCGCCGGGTGTGATCAGCGCGCCGGGCCCGCCGGCGGCCCGCAGCTTCTCCGGGGAGCGCGCGATCAGCGAAAGCCGCGCGCCGCGCTTCCGGAAAGCCGCCGCGCAGGCCGCGCCAATACCCTCGGAAGCTCCGGTGATGAGGACCACTTTTCCGTCGATGCGCATTTCCAACGACTGACAACGATTGCCGGAACCGGCCTGAGACGCAATAATGGTAGCATGTCCACGCGGCTGCTCCCGCTATTCCCGCTGCATGTAGTGGTCTTCCCGCGCACGCACTTGCCGCTGCACATTTTCGAGGAACGGTACAAGGAAATGGTCGGCAATGCGCTGCGGGAGAACTCCGAATTCGGCATCGTGCTGGCGAAGGACGATGGCATCGTCAATGCCGGCTGCACAGTTATCGTGGAGAAGGTGCTGAAGAACTACCCCGACGGGAAAATGGACATCCTCACGTGCGGGCGCCGGCGCTTCGACGTGGTCATGCTCGACGAAGAGAAAGACTATCTGCGCGGCGAGGTGCAGTTTTTCGACGACGATGACAACGACGATCCCACGCCGCTGGAGGCGCAGCATGCGGCGTTGACGCAATACAAGAGCCTGCTGGAAGCGCGCCTGCTGCACCCCCCCACGCCCGAGCCGGACCTGGACGACCCGCAGCTCAGCTTTCAACTGGCACAAGGGCTGCCGGACCTGGATTTTCTGAATACGCTGCTGCGCACGCGGTCGGAGGCCCAGCGTCTGCGGGAGTTGAGCGAGTTTCTCTCGCAGTTCGTCCCGCGGCAACGGCATATCGTGCGCGTGCGGCAGGTGGCCCCCCAAAACGGATTCGGCGGCAAGCCGTCCGGCATCTAAGAAACATGTTCGCGCGACCCAGGCCGGCGCCTTTCGCGGTTTCGCTGCTGACCCACGGACTCATCCTGGCATGGTTGACGGCCGGGCCGGTACGCGAGGAGCCGAAGTCGCTTTACGCGCAGGCGATCGCGCCACACGCCAGCAAGCTGGTGTGGTACAACTTTCGCGAGAAGCTACCGGATGTTTCGCCAACCGCGGCGCGCAAATCCGCGAAGCCGCCGCGCGCGGATGTGAAATTGGCACAGGAGATCCTGGCGGCTGCGGTGAAGGCTCGGCGCGCCCGGCAATTCGTCTGGCAGCCGGCGCCCAAACTGGAATTGCGCACGGACCTACAGTCGCCGAATGTGCTGGCGATTCGTGCGCCGCATCTGGAGCCGCCGCCAAAACCGAAGATGTTTGTGCCGCCTCCAGTAGCGCCTGCGCCCACGGGGGAAGCGCCCATGCTGGCGGCTCCCCCGGAGATTCGCACGGCGCGCAACATGCGGGGCGCGGACAGCGTGCCCGCTATGCAGCCGGCAAAAGCCCCACCCCGTACGTTCGTGGCGCCGCCCCTCGCCGCGGGCGAGAAGCCCAGCCCCTTCGGATCTGCCTTGCCCGCGCCTCCGCCGCTGCCTGAACCGGCTGCCGCTGCCGCTGTTAGCATGGCAATCGTGGGACTGAATCCCAGTGCGCACGCGCCCGCACCGGCGCCGGAAGGCGCGCGCGACGCACAGTTTTCGGCCGGTCCGAAACCGCGGCCCACCGGCGGCACGGATGGCTCGGTGGAGGGCGCCATCCTGACTGTACCGGGCTTGCTCATCCGCAGCGGGGTTCCGGATGCCAAGCCCACGCTGATGGCGCGCGTGTCGCCGACCTCGGAAGCCAATTTGCGCGCGGCTTTGCGCAGCAGCTTGCCGAGAACATCGATCGCCGGACCGCATCCCGCGATTCGCGTCTCATCGTCGCCCGACCCGCTGTGGAATGGGCGCGACATTTACGCCATGTCCGTGCAGATGCCCAACATCACCAGCTATAGCGGGAGCTGGATGATCTGGTTCGCGGAACGGCGAGAGGATCCTGGAGCGGGCGGCGTGTTGACCCTGCCGGTGCCTTTGCGCAAAGTGGACCCTAAGTACTTTCCTGCGGCGATGGCGGACCGCGTGGAAGGGAGCGTGCGCCTGGTCGCGGTGATTCGCAAGGATGGCCGGGTGGACTCTGTGCGACTTTTGCGGCACCTGGACGACCGTCTGGACCAGAGCGCCCAAGAAGCGATGGGTAAGTGGCAGTTCGAGCCCGCGATACGCAATGGCCAGCCCGTGGAGGTCGACGCCTTGATCGAGATCCCGTTCCGGTTGGCGCCCACCGCTAAGAGATGACCAGAGATGATTCGCCAATACTTGATAATCGACGCCGACGACACGCTTTGGGAGAACAACATCTATTTCGAGCGGGCATTCGACGAGTTTGTGCAGTATCTGGATCACTCCACGCTGAGTGGGCCGGAGATCCGAGACGTGCTGGATGAGATTGAACTAGCCAACGCCAGGATTCACGGTTATGGGTCCTTGAACTTCGGGCGCAACCTGCGGCAATGCTACCGGCATCTCGCCGAACGGGATGTGCGCGAGGAAGATCTGCGCACGGTGATGTCGTTCGCGGAGCGGATTCTGGATTGCCCCATGGAGGTCATCGGCGGCGTCCCGGAGACCCTGGCGTATCTGGCATCGCGCCATGCTCTAACTCTATTCACCAAGGGCCATCCGGACGAGCAGAAGCTGAAGATCGACCGCTCGGGCCTGGGGACTTACTTCGGCCACACTGCCATCGTGAAAGAGAAAGACGTGGCCGCATACCGGACGCTGGTCGAGCAGCACGGCATCGACCCCGGGCGTGCGTGGATGGCGGGTAACAGCGCGAAGTCCGACGTCAATCCGGCGCTCGAAGCGGGACTGAATGCCGTGTTCATTCCGCACGCGCATACGTGGACCCTGGAGCGGCAGGATATCCGGCCGGGCAAGGGGCGGCTGTTGATGCTGGAGCGGTTTACGGATTTGACGCAACACTTCTAAGGAGGGTGACATGGTGGTATCGGCGGACGTTCTGCGTTCTCATATCGATTACACTGCCTGGGCCAGCGGGTTGCTGGTGGAAGCTGCCGGGCGGCTCACATACGCGGAATTGACACGCGATTTTGGAACAGCGGATAAGAGCGTGTTGGGCACGCTGGTCCACGTGTTTGGCGCGGATCGGGTGTGGCTGGCGCGCTTGAAGGGAGAACCCGCGAGTGCTTTTCTGACGGATGCCGATTATCGGCTCACGGTGCTCGAAAACGACTGGCCGGCGTTGTATCGTCGGTGGAAGGAGTGGGCTGACGGGCTGACGGACGAGGCGGCCCAGGCGGAAGTATCTTATACCGATCTGCGCGGCAACCCCTGGCGGCAGCCGCTCGGTCAACTGGTGTTACACGTGGTGAATCACGGGACGCACCATCGTGGGCAGGCGTCTGGGTTTCTGCGCTCGATGGGGCATGTGCCGCCCAAGCTGGATTTGGCCGGTTACTACCGCGACACGCAGGCATTGAGATAGCTCAGTTCCAGAGACGGTTGACGACCCGGATCAAGATGCCGCCGGTCACGATGAATATGGCCAGCAGAGCGAATGCATAGTCCATACGGCCATAGAGAAAGTTGCCCACGGTAAACAGCGCCGACCAGATCATGGCGCATCCGGTGCTCCAGCCGAGCAGCGAAAGGGGAATGTTCTCGTGCTGCGCCCAAGTGGCCGCTTCGGCCGGCGAGATGCCCGCTAACTCGCGAACGCGCCGCCAGCCTGGACCGAATGGGTGTACTTTCTGGTAGAACGAGATGAGCACCGCCGGATCGGTCCGTGGGCCGAGATAGGCGGTGGCGACCCAGCAGACAGTTGTTAGGGCGACCGTAATCAGCAATTGCTGATATGTGCCGACGGTAAGTCCGCTCCTGGTCAAGACCAGGAAGACGATCGAGATGCCGAACGAGCTGGACATTGCGACGATCTCGCACCAGGCAGTCACACGCCACCAAAACCAGCGCATGAGGTAGAGCAATCCGGTACCGGCCCCGATCTGTAAGATGATGTTGAAGCTTTCCTTGGCTGTAGCCAATGCGAAGACCAGGGCGGACGAACACACAAAGAGCAGGACCGTCGCCAGCCTTCCCGCCAAGACGTAGTGCTTTTCGCTCTCCCCCGGCTTGATGAACCGGCGATAAAAGTCGTGTACCAGGTAAGACGCGCCCCAATTCAAGTGCGTGAGGATCGTCGATGAGTTAGCCGCTACCAAGCCGCCCAGCATAAGTCCCATCCAGCCCACCGGAAGGAATCGCAGCATCGCCGGGAATGCGAGATCGTGACCCATCAGGCTGGGATTGACGTGCGGAAACGATCGTTGGATGTCGGATAACTGCGGATACACAATCAGAGATGCCAGCCCGACCAGAATCCAAGGCCAAGGGCGCAACACATAGTGCGCGACATTGAAGAACAGCGTCGCGCCCAGGGCGTCTTTCTCAGTCTTGGACGCCAACATACGCTGCGCGATATAACTGCCTCCGCCCGGTTCGGCGCCGGGATACCAGACAGCCCACCACTGTACGGCCAGCGGCATGATGAATATGGCCACCGCGAGATCCCAGTTATTGGTGAAGTTCGGAAGTATGTTGATGTAATTCAGGCCTCCGGGCCCATGCACATGCGAGAGTTTTTCCACAAGTCCGTGCAAGCCGCCCACCTGCGGCAGCTCCACCGCGAAGTAAGCCGCGGCAATGACGGCGGTCATCTTGATGAAGAACTGAAGCATGTCGATAACCAGCACGCCCCAGAGGCCCGAATGCGCGGCGAATACCACATTCAGCAGACCGACGGCGAGCAGCGTCTGCCAACGGTCGAATCCGAACAGGACAGCGGCAATCTTGACAGCGGCCAAGTCGACGGTGGCCATAATCATGCAGTTGAAGAAGAAGCCGAGGTATACGGCGCGGAAGCCGCGCACCGCGCTGGCGGCCTTGCCGGAGTAGCGTATTTCGTAGAATTCCAGGTCGGTAAGGACGCCGGATCGCCGCCAAAGGCGCGCATAGAAGAACACCGTAGCCACGCCGGTGAGGGTAAATGCCCACCACTGCCAGTTGCCGGCGACGCCCTCGGTGCGGACGAAATTCGCCACCAGGTTGGGCGTGTCACTCGAGAAGGTGGTGGCCACCATGGAGAGACCCGCCAGCCACCAGGGCACGGAGCGCCCGGACGCGAAGAATTCGGCGGTGCTTTTGCCGGAGCGTTTCCCGAAGAAGAGAGCGGGAACGAAGCAGATAAGGATGGAAGCGGCGGCGATGATCCAGTCAAGCGTGTGGAGGTGCATTGATCTCCTTAATCGACTTGCAGCGCGCCGGGTCCGGGTTCGGCATGGATCAGATGCATACGCTCGTCGAATTGCGGCAATCCCGCATAGTAACGCTGAATCAGTCCGCTGCGCATGGCGGGCAGGTCCGGCTTGCGGCAGAAGACCACGGCACATCCGCCGAATCCGGCGCCGGTGAGGCGCGCGCCGATTGCGCCGGAATCCATGGCGGCTTCGACCAGGCGGTCGAGCGCGGCGCAGCTCACGTGCAGGCGGTCGCGCAGGCTGGCATGCGACGCATTGAGCAGCGATCCGAACGCCGCCGCGTCGTGCTGTTCCATGGCGTCGACCGCGGCGCCGACCCGCAAGGCTTCGCTCGCGACGTGCAGGAAGGCAGCGCGCTCGGCGTCGTTCAGCTTGTGGGAGGTCAGCTTTTGCGCAGCCAGTTCTTCCAGTTGCGCGAGGGTGCGCCCCTGGATGGCGAGACGATACGAGGGGAACCCCAGACGTTGCAGGGCCGTTGTACCAGCCATTCGGCAGGCATTGTACTGCTGCCTCACGGCGCCGGATTTCTCCGCGACCGTGAGGCTGTGGGCCACCAGGAATGCCCAGCCCGGCGGAACCGGCACGGGCCGGACCGCGAGCGGATCGAACTGGATGAGCGAAGCACAGCCTGCCCGCGAGGCGAGCGAGGCCGCGTGATCCATGCCGCCGCCACGTGTGCCTACGAACTGCTCGCCTTCCGGCAGAACCTCCATGAGTTCCTCGAACGTGGGCGCGATGCCGTTCGCGCGGAGCAGGCTCAAGGTAAAGGCCACTATCAGCGCCGACGACGAGGACAGCCCAGCGGCGGGCGGGAGATCGGAAACGATGGCGGCGTCCACTCCGCGCCCAACGCCCCATTTCCGGCTAACGGCGCAGGCTGCGGCGCGCAGGTAATTTTCCCAATCGCCCGCGGCCGCGGGGGTTAGGTCTGCCGACCAGGCGAAATCGCGCACACCATAGCTGCCGGCGCTGACCGCGCGGATGCGGCGATCGGCGCGGGCGCGGAAGGCTACCCGAACCGACCGGCGAATGGCGATCGGCAAGACCGGCAGGCCGTGATAGTCGATGTGTTCGCCGATCAGGTTCACGCGGCCGGGCGCGGACACCACTGCGGACTCTCCGCCCGCCCCGAAGGTTTCGGCGAGCAGCGCGCGCGGATCCAAGAGTTCTGTCATGGGCGGTCGCGGCTAGGAATCAACATTGATACCATAGCTCTCACGGCCCGCGACAATGAAAACCAGCAACCGCGCTTCCGTCCTGTTGATCCTGCTGTTCGTTCTCTCTTTCGCGTACTGGATCGCGGGCGCCGCGAGTGTTTATGACGAGCTGCGCTTCGGCCCGCAGCGCGCACGGCTGCCGTTTGACTTCGGCTTAGGGCGGGTCGTCACCACGGCCCAGCCGGAAGCTCTACAGGCGGGCACTCACCTTGGCGACACACTGTTGGAGTTGAATGGCCAGCCTTTCAGCAGCGTTGGCGTGATGCGCGATGCGGTGCTGAACGCGCGCCCGGGCACTCTGATGCCGGCCGTCACCCAGCACCGGGATGGAACGGCCGCACACATCGCGATCAAGCTCGCGCCGCAGCGCACGGCGCCCGCGCCGGCGTCCGAATGGCTGCGCGACATCGCTATTAAACTGATCTTTCCGCTCTTTTGTCTCATTTTGGGGTTCTGGGTGGCGGCGGCGCGCCCGCTGGACAGCAATGCCTGGCTGCTGCTGGCGCTCATGATTTCGCTTGAATTCCTGGTTCCCGCGGGAAGCTTCCGCGAGCCATGGCAGTTTCTGCGAGCCGTCTGGGCGGCGCTCGCAGGCTTCTCGTGGCCCGTGTGGATGATGTTGTTCGGCATCTATTTCCCGGAGCGCTCCGTTCTGGACCGCGGAATGCCCTGGGTTAAGTGGCTGATCGTTTTCATCCTTTTGGTCTCGAGCCTTCCGCTTCTGGTGGCGCAGGCGGGTATGGAAGTCGGTTTCGCCTCCGTCGCATGGCTGCGGCCCATACTCTCCCCGCTGGCGCTGGTTAACCAGATCGTGGCCATGGCTGCTATTTCGCTGTTCTTCGCGCACATGGGCGCGAAGAACAGCACGGCTTCCACTAAGGATGCGGCGCGCCGCATCCGCTTCGTCTGGGTGGGCGCCACGGTCGGCCTCACTCCCGGCTTCGTGGTCGCAATCGTTAGCTTGTTCAAAGGCCGCAACTTTGGAGCCGGTCTTCCGGCATGGGTCGAATATCTCACCCTCGGATGCCTGGCCATCTTCCCGTTGACGCTTGCCTATGTGATCCTGGTGCAGCGCGCGATGGATGTTCGCATGGCCATCCGCCAGAGCGTGCGGTACGGGCTGGCGCGCGGCGGACTCGCGGTGGTGGGCATCGCCATGGTCACGGTCGCGATAACGATCTTCGTGAATGCCAGCCGGGATAAAGGCGGATTTACTCCCGATAAGGTCGCACTGCTGGCGGGCGGCGCGGCGTTGCTGCTGATGCGCCGCCGGTACAGCGGCCGGGTGCAGCGGTGGGTGGACAAGCGTTTTTTCCGGGAAGCTTACAGCGCCGAACAAGTGTTGAGCGACCTAAGCAACGAAGCGCGCAGGTTCCTGGATGCCGGTCCGCTGCTCGAAACCGTGACGCATCGCATCTCGGAGACGCTGCATGTGCCGCGGATTTCGGTGCTGCTCGGCGATGGGGCGGGCTTCCGCTTGGAAGGGACTTGCGCAGGTGCGGCAGAGGCCGTGGTGTTGGAACCGAAAGCGCGCAGTATCGCGCACCTGCGCGCGGCGCGAGGTCCGGCTGTGGTCTATTTCGACAATCCGGATGCCTGGCTGCGCGATGCTCCGGCGCCGGAACGGCAGACGCTCAAGCAACTCGATGCACAGCTTCTGTTGCCGCTCACCGGACGCGACGATTTGATTGGAGTGATGGCGCTGGGGCCCAAGCGTTCCGAGGAACCGTATTCGAAGACGGACCTGCAACTGTTGCAATCGGTCGCGGACCAGACGGGGTTAGCGATCGAGAATAGCCGGCTGCTCTCGTCGCTGGCCGAAGAGGCCGCCAGCCGCGAACGCTTCAATCGCGAGTTGGAAATCGCGCGCGAGGTGCAGGAGCGCCTCTTCCCGCAAAGCTACCCGGCGATACCGGGGCTGGATTGCGCGGGTCACTGCCGGCCGGCCCAGGGGGTGGGCGGCGACTATTACGATTTCGTCGCGCTGCCGGAAGGGCGGCTGGGCATCGCGGTGGGAGACGTTTCAGGAAAAGGCATTTCGGCCGCGCTGCTGATGGCCAGCCTGCGCGCTTCGCTGCGCGGACAGACGCTGGGCGGTCCAGCCGACCTCGCCGCGCTGATGAGCAACGTGAACTCGCTGTTGTACGAAGCCTCCGCGGCCAACCGGTATGCCACTTTCTTTTACGCGCAATACGATCCACGCGACCGCACGCTGGCGTTTGTGAATGCGGGTCATAATCCGCCCGTGGTGCTGCGCGGCGAGGAGGTGCTGCGGCTGGAGGCGGATGGTCCCGTAGTTGGTTTGCTGCTGCAGGCGCAGTATGGGCAGTCGTCGATGGTCTTGTCGCCCGGCGATATCCTGATGGCGTACACGGACGGTATCAGCGAAGCGATGACCGTGGACGACGAGGAGTGGGGCGAGGAACGTATGATCGCGGCGGCGCAGGCGTGCCGCACGCTGCCTGCGGGGCGGATGATCGATCGGATGATCGCGGCGGCAGATGCGTTTGCGGCAGACGCGCCGCAGTATGACGACATGACGCTGGTGATTGTGAAGGTCGGCGGGTGTTGACGTGCCGTGGGCAGTAGGCCAGTTTCCGAGTGGCCGACTTATACGGCCAATCTCTGCCCGTTATGCGGACGGGCTGAGTTTGCGAGTTTGGGCGAGGATTTTGGTGAGCCGATTCGAAAGTCGATCGAGGCATTGTCGCGGAGGGCCATCTGGTAGGGACCGCCGGAACATCTCGATGGCATGTAGAGCGAAGAGCAGAGAGTCGATGACGCCGTCCAAACCGGTGCGGGGGGAAATTGTCGGCGCTTTCGGTTGTGGGGTTATATGTCGAGGTTTCGCGCGGGCCAGATGGTACTCGCGCTGCAAATCATTCGACGTGACGTCGACATACCGCATCGTCATCTCTGGATCGGTATGGCCGAGTAACTTCATTAGTGCAGGCAAGGTTACGCTCGAGCGGATCATCTCACTCGCGTATGTGTGTCTAAGCTGGTGCGGAACGATGCGGGTGGTAATCCCGGCGGCAGCAGTCACTTCGTGGAGGCAGTAGCGCAGTTGACGAATCAAGGCCTGCTTGCCATGTGGACGTGACAGCAGGTAGCCGTCGGGAGGGAGTGGATCGAAAGAACGGAAAAAGCGCAGGCGATGCACCAGCTCACAAACAAATGAGTCTACCGGCACCATTCTTTCTGTCTTGAACTTGCCCAGCGGAACGTGAATTGCCCAGCGATCGAGGCC
>Ga0182018_10003113_pt1 | contig 15405 bp, 10 predicted proteins | sample 812P2MmetaG_FD_120490 | JGI IMG/M metagenome (GOLD analysis project Ga0182018, IMG submission 120490) | Permafrost microbial communities from Stordalen Mire, Sweden - 812P2M metaG | ecosystem: Environmental > Terrestrial > Soil > Wetlands > Permafrost | place: Sweden: Stordalen | collected...
AAGAGATCGCCCTTAGCGTCCACCGAGACGCCAACCGGGTTCTGGCCGGCGTAGACGAGCCGCGGCGTACCCCCGCCAGCGGGGATCTCCACAACTCGGTCGTTGCCCTCGTCGGCGACGTACAGGTCGCCGAAGGGGTCGATCGCGATCCCGGCGGGGAAGCTCAGGGGCGCGTCCACTTGGGCCTGAGCGGCTCCGCCCGGGGAGATCGCCTCCACTCGGTTGCCGAAGTCAGTCACGTAGAGCGTGCCGACGGCCGGCTCTCGCGAGGAGCTCGGATCCACGAGAAGAGCCAGCGGCCGCCCGAGCCTTGCGTTGGCGACATTCTCGGTCGCGACGGTGAAGCTGTACGCGTCGGCGAACGTCGGTGTGCCCGAGAGAACGCCGGTGGTGGGATTGAGCACCAGCCCTGGCGGCAAAGACCCCTTACCGAGCGAGAACGTGGCGGCGGGCTCGCCGGTGGGAGCCGTAGCGGCGAATCTGTAGCTGAAAGGCGTGCCGACAGTAGCCGTCTTGGTCGGGATGTCGTCAGCGGTGAACGTCGGCGGCGGGGCATACGCAGCCACATCCGACGGTCCCTTCAGGCCCGTGCCAACTGTCGTCTGCGTCCCACTCGGGGTGACCTCGTCCACCCGGTTGTTGGCGGAGTCGGCGATGTACACGTCACCTTTCGCGTCCAGCGCCAATCCGGCCGGAAGACCGAAACCGGTGCCTACTGTCGCCTCACCCACACTGTCGGCGGGTACCTCGACGACCTCGGCGCTGCTGTCAATGCTGGCGATGTAGGAGACGAACACATCGCCGGCGGCGTCCACGGCTACGCCGTTGGGGGCGGTCATGCCGCTGCTGACGACGATCTGCGGACCACCGCCGGTCGGAACCTCCAAGACGTCGTCGAAGCCGCTGTCGGCGATGAAGACGTCGCCCTCGGCATCTACTGCGACCGCCACCGGAGAGCTCAAGTCGGAGCCAACCGTGGTCTCAGACCCACCGCCGACCGGGACTTCAACAACGCGGTTGTTGCCCGTGTCGGCGATGAAGACATCACCGGCGGCGTCCACCGCCACGCCTTGCGGGTTGCTCAAGCCGGTGCCGACTGTGGTTTGTGCCCCGCTGACGGGAACCTCCACGACGCGATTGTTGCCGGAGTCGGCGATGAAGACATCACCGGCGGCGTCCACCGCCACGCCTTGTGGGTTGCTCAAGCCGGTGCCGATTGTCGTCTGGGCGCCACCACCGGCAGGAAGCTCCACCACCCTGTTGTTGCCGGAGTCGGCTATGTACACGGTCCCGGGCCTCGCAGGGGGGGTGGCCACCGTGATCGAGTTGCTCGCCCCGAGGGTCCCGTTGGCGGCGTTCTCTGTCTCGACGACGAAGCTGTAGTCGCCGACTGTCGTCGGCGTGCCCGAGAGCGCGCCAGTGTTGTAGTTGAGCGTCACGCCTGGAGGAAGCTCGCCGCTCGCAACCGAGAAGGTGGCCGCAGGCTCTCCAGTCGGCGTCTTGGCTGTGTAGGTATAGGTGTAGGCGGTCCCCTCGGTAGCTGTTGTCGGGGGATCGTCGTCTACGAAAGTCGGTGGCGGCGCGTACACCGCTACGCCGTACGGCAGGTTCAGATCGGTGCCCACCGTCGTCTGGGTCCCGGTCGGCGTGACGTCGTCCACCTGTCCGGCGCCGACGTCGGCGATGTACAGGTCGCCTTGTGCGTCGAGCGCCAGGCCGCTCGGTGTACCTATATGGGTGCCCACCGTCTTCTTCGCGCCACCGCCAGCGGGGAGCTCGACGACTTCGCCGGCGCCATCGCCAACGCCGTGGTAGGCGACGTACACATCGCCGGCGGAATCCACCGCGACGTCGTAGGCACCGGCAGCTCCGGTGCTGACCACCGTTTGGGAACCGCCGCCGGCCGGGACCTCCACGACGTCGTCGTCGCCGTAGTTGGCGACATACACGTCACCCTTCGCATCCACTGCCACGCCCTGCGGGTCGTTCAATCCTGTGCCGATGGTCGCCTGCGGACCACCGCCGGCAGGGACCTTCACCACGTCGTCGTCGCCGGAGTTGGCGATGAATACATCACCCTTCGCGTCCACCGCCACGCCGCGGGGGTCGTTCAAGCCAGTGCCGATGGTCGTCTGTGGGGCTCCGTCGGCAGGGACCTTCACCACGTCGTCGCCGCCGGAGTTGGCGATGAATACATCACCGGCGGCATCCACCGCCACGCCCGCCGGAGTGTTCAAGCCGGTGCCGATGGTTGACTGGGTGCCGCCGCCGGGGAGGACTTCCACCACGGTGCTGTCGCCGAAGTTGGAGATGAAGACCGTGCCGGGGGCGGGAATCGGGGGCGCTGCAACCTTGATGGTGTTCTCCGGGCTGGCGGCGCCCTGGGCGCTGTTGGCTGCTTCGACCACGAAGTTGTAAGTACCAGTGGCGGTCGGCGTGCCCGAGAGCTCGCCGGTGGTGGGATCGAGGGTGAGCCCCGGTGGCAGGTTGCCGCTTGCCACCGAGAACGTCGCCGCCGGCTCCCCGGTCGGGGCCGACGCCGTATAGCTGTAGCTGTAAGCGGTGCCCACCCTGGCGGTCGCCGGCGGCGAGTCCGCCGTGAACGTCGGTGGCGGGGCGTACACCGCCACACCGAGCGGCTCGACCAGACCGGTGCCTACCGTCGTCTGAGCCCCACCGTTGGCAGGGACCTCGATCACTTCTGGCCCGGAGGTGACGAACAGGTCCCCGAAGGCGTCAATCGTCAAGGCGAACGGATCGGTGAGCTCCGCAACGGCCGTCGTCTGGGTGCCACCGCCAGCCGGTTCCTCGACGACTCGGCTGTTGCCGTCGTCGACGACGAATACATCACCTTTGGCGTCCACCGCCACGCCGCTCGGAGAGCTCAGCCCGGTGCCGATGGTCGTCTGGGCACCGCCGCCGGCAGGGACTTCGATCACCTGGTTGTCGTGTTCGTCAACGACGAACACGTCACCTTTGGAGTCGACCGCCAGAGCGAGGGGCTCACTCAGACCGGTGCCGATGGTCGTCTGGGCACCGCCGCCGGCAGGAACCTCGACGACCCGGTTGTTGCCGTAATCGGCGATGAACACGTCACCTTTGGGGTCCACGGCCACGGCGTCCGGGGTGCTCAGACCGGTGCCCACCGTCGTCTGGGGGCCTCCGTTGGCAGGTACTTCGACGACACGGTCGTTGCCGGAGTCGGCGATGATCACGTCACCTTTCGCGTCCACGGCCACGCCGCGGGGGGTGCTCAGACCAGTGCCGATCGTTGTCTGCGCCCCACCGCCGGGCGGGACCTCGTCCACGTGGTTGGTGGCGACGTCGGCGATGAACACCGTGCCCGGGGCAACACTGGCCGTCGCCGCCACCACCGGTCGCGCCACCACGAGCGTCGCCGACAACACCGCTGCGGTGGCAAACAGGACTCTGCTCAACCGACTGAGCACACGTTCATTCCTCGCCGTGGACCTGGCTCCATTGCTCGTGCGTGCCACCACGTCGCCTGTCGCTGCGGATCGTCGATGCGCCATCAGAGTGGGACGTGTGTCATTGAAGGGCCAACGCTGGGGCGGACCGGCTGCTCGCCGGAGTCCCGGCACCGCGAGCTCGCGCGCTCGAATGAATGCAGTTCGGATGGCGCCGAACCGCCGTGTCGTGACCGCAGGGCTGCGCGTGGCAGGCCAAGACGGCACTTCAGCAGTCACTGTTGCTCCTCCGGCCGTGGGCCGGCCTGGGATCCCTGCACCCATCATGCACCCGCAGAGAGCCGTTGTCACAAGCGATGGGTGCTCAGTTGCTCAAAAGAGCAGACTGCAACCCGAGACGACCCGTTCAATCGCCCGAACGGAGGATGCCTTCAGAAGGCTCCCCGGGCATCCGCCTCAGGCTGCCTGCGACCCGCCTGGTCGAGCGGTTGCAACGGCGCCCTGGCTCTGGCGAAGGACCGCTTGCAGGGTCCAGCGGTAGAGGACACCCACGACGTGCCCGCCGCTCATCACGGTCAGCTGGTTGCGAGGGAAGCTCGAGAAGGCCTCGAGGGCGGCGGGATACAGCGGCACCGATGCGTCGAGCACGGGCGCCGCCTTGTCACATGCTTCTCCGACCGTCGCCCATGGCTGCACGATGAGGTCCTCCAGGGCGGCGATACCGACGTAGCTGCCTGCTGCGACGATGGGCACGGCACGGCCCGGGTAGCTCTGTAGCCAGGGCACCAACTGCTGCACGGTCACCTCGGCGAGCACCGTCGTCGGATCGTGCGCCATGACGTCTCCCACGCGGATGCCGCCGAAGGATGCCTGCACGGTCGCCGCCCGGCGCTCGCTGTTGGCGCCCATCATGACGAAGGCGCCGATGAAGATCAGCCAGGGGTCTTCGAGGAACCCGAAGACGATCATGGCGACACCGAGAGCCATGGCAATGCTCGAAGCGATGCGCGTGGCCCGCACCATGTCGCCGCGTCCGGCAAGGATCGCCCGAAGCACGCGTCCGCCGTCCATCGGCAGCGCCGGCAGGAGGTTGAAGCCACAGAGGACGAGGTTCAGCCAGGCAAGGTCGGCGAGGATCGATCCGCTCACGAGCGCCGGTGGCCAGATGGCGCCGCCCGTCAGGAGCGCCGCGCCGCCGAGGCCGAGGGCGAGACCTAGGCTGGCAGCCGGCCCGGCGATGGCGATGTCGCGCTCGATCTTCGGGGACGCCGGAAGCCCGGAGATCTCCGAAACGCCCCCGATCGGAAGCAGGATGATGTCTCGCACCGTGAGACCGCGGCGACGGGCAACGGCACAGTGGGCGAGCTCATGGATCGTGACCGAGGCGAACAGCGTGACGATCCACAGGGCGAGCGGCCAGATGGACGACCAGGTGCGGGCACCGTTGCTGTACAGGACGAGCAGGACCAGAATCGAGAAGCTCCAGTGCACGCGGATCGGGACTCCTGCGATCCTGCCGATCTTCACCGAACCTCTCATGGCTGCCCTGTTACTCCTCTCCTGCCGTTCTGGCGACTACCAGTCTGCCAAAAAAGACTGGGAAGCAGCTGTGCGCGCGCTGAATGGCGGCTTCGACTGCGCTTCACGTCGGGTCGCTGGCGCGGCAGAATTGCCCGATGGCCGCCCGCACCGAGATCGACCTCAACGCCGATCTCGGCGAGACCGACGGCGATCTCGCCCTCATGTCGGTTGTCACCAGCGCCAACGTGGCCTGCGGAGGTCACGCCGGCGATCGCTTGTCGATGGGGGCCGCCGTCGCGGCAGCCCTCCTGCACGGCGTCGTCCTCGGGGCTCATCCGTCCTATCCGGACCGTGAGGGCTTCGGGCGCGTGGAGCTTGAGATGCACCCGACGGAGATCGCCGCCGCCGTGGCGGAGCAGGTCGGCCGCCTCCACGCCGTCGCCGCCGAAGTCGGCGCCCTCGTCGCCTACGTCAAGCTGCACGGTGCCTTGTACCACCGAGCCGACAGTGACGACGAATGCGCCGAAGCGGTCCTCGTGGCATGCGAGGGAGCCGGCCTCGGTCCGTCGACGGTGCTCGCCCAGCCGGGTGGCGCCCTCCTGAAAGCCGCTCGGGGGCGGGGGTGGGTGGGGGTCGAGGAGGGTTTCTGTGATCGTTTGTACCGGCCGGACGGGACTCTTACGGATCGGCGCGAGTCGGGGTCGGTCATCGAGACGCCCGATGCGGCGGCACGCCAGGCCGTCCGTCTGGCGGTCGAAGGCGGCACGTATGCGAGCGACGGCAGCTGGGTGCAGTTGAGCCCGGCGTCCCTGTGCCTCCATGGCGACACACCCGGCGCCCTCCAGGCCGCGCGGATGATCCGGAAAGCGCTCGAGGATGCCGGCGTTGTCGTCGCACCCTTCGCCGCGTCGCCGTCAGGCCCCTGACGCAGATGGCGACGGATCACTCGCTCAGACGCCGGGTGGTGACCATGGGTGAGGCGGCTGGGCTCGTGTTCACCGCCGACAGTGACGAGGCGCAGCGGCTGGCCGTCGCCGTCCGCGCCAGCAACTGGCCCGGCGTCGAGGACGTCGTTCCGGCGGCGGAGAGCCTCGGTGTCCTCGTCGATCCTGAGACGGCCGCCATCGCCGACGTGCTCGAGCTGGCCGCCGGCATGCCCGTCGCCGATGCGGTCGGCGAGCCGAAACAGCTGGACGTCGAAGTGTGCTTCGACGGGCCCGACATGGACGCCGTCGCCCGGTCCGCCGGTATGGCCGCGGAGGAGCTGATCGAGTCGCTGCAATCCGAGCTGCTTCGCGTCGCTTGGCTCGGGGTCATGCCTGGTTTCCCGTATCTCGTGGGGCTCCCGGCCGCCCTGGCGTCGGTGCCACGACTCGACCGCCCGAGGGTGCAAGTGCCCAACGGCGCCTTCGCCATCGCCAACGGGTATGCGGGCATCTACCCGACGGCGTCGCCTGGCGGCTGGAACGTCCTCGGACGGACGACGCTCTCGATGTTCGATCCGGAGCGGGCGGCTCCGGCGACGCTGGCGCCAGGAGATCTCGTGCGGGTCCGCTCGGTCGGGGCGCTCGCGGCGCCGGTGGTTCCCGAGCGCTCTCCGATGCGTGCGGCCGGCCCGAGGCGCGTCGTCGTTCTCGAGCCTGGAGCCATGGCGCTCGTGCAGGACCTCGGACGGGTCGGTGTCGGTCATCTCGGTGTCCCGCGGGCCGGGCCGTCCGATGCATTACGGCAGACCATTGCCAACATCGCCGTCGGCAACTCGGAGAGGTGCGCCGCCCTCGAGATCACGGTTGGCGGCACAACGCTCAGTTTCGGCTGTGACGCCTTCGTCGCTCTCGCCGGCGACTGCTCCATGGAAGTCGGCGGCCGATCCACCCCGCCGTCGACGACTCAACCCGTCGGCCGCGGCGAGACCGTCGTCATTGGCGCAGTCGGCACCGGAGTCCGCGCCTACCTCGCCATCAGCGGCGGTCTCGAGGCGCCAGGACGGTTCGGCAGCCGATCATCAGACGCCGTCACCGGCATCTGGCCGGGGCCGCTGCGCAGCGGCGACGAGATCGACCTTGGTACGCCGGGCCGGCCTCGTGGGCGGTGGTTCGAGCCGGCCCGGGAGCATCCAGTGGTCCTCCGCGTGAACCGCGGGCCTGACGATGCGGACTCCGCAGCGTTCGATTCGCTGCTCGGCGTGTCGTGGGAGGTAGCGCCCGAGAGCAACCGGGTGGGGACGAGGCTCCGTCCCCTCGATGGACTTGCCTCTGGCGCGCGGATCTGGGCCGCCGCGGCCGTTCCGTCGCGCGCCACGGTGATGGGAGCCGTCCAGGTACCACCAGACGGATGCCCGGTCGTGCTCGGCCCCGACCACGGGACGGTCGGCGGCTACCCGGTCGTCGCCGTCGTCACGCGGCCGAGCCTGTCGTCTGCCGGTCAGCTCCGGCCGGGCGATGTCGTCAGTTTCGAAGAGTCGGCCGGCGCTGTGCCTTTCAGCGTCGCATCCGTCGCCCGCAATGCCGTCACCGGATGGATGAGTGGCGGCCTCGGCGCGTGAGTGCTCGCCGTCGCAGATGCGCCGACGGGGTGCGAGAAGGCATGATCGGGTGATGTCGCCGACCCTTCTTACTGAGTTCGGCCACCGCTCCACGCCCATCGATGGCTTGATCGTCATCCAGACCAAGCGTTTCGACGACGACCGTGGAACCATCCGCGAGATCTTCCGGGAGAGCATTTTCCGGGACCTTGGCGAGGGGTCGATCCAGTCGGCTCGCCAGGTCAACCTCACGAGTACTCGCCGCGGTGCCATCCGCGGGCTTCATGGCGAAGACATGACAAAACTCGTCGGCCTCGCCGCCGGCCGCGGCTTCGGCGCCTATCTCGACGCCCGACCCGATTCTGCCTCGTTCGGGACGCTCATCACGCTCGAGCTCGAACCCGGGACCCAGGCAATCGTCCCGAGCGGGGTTTGCAACGGGTTTCAGGCACTCACCCACGATTGCCTCTACCTGTACTGCTTCGATGCGGAGTGGACACCGGACATGCGCGGTGTCGCCGTCAATCCACTCGATCCCGGGCTCGCCATAGCGTGGCCCCTGGCGATCGATCCGCACGACCGTTCGCTTCTCTCGGAGAAAGACGCGTCGTTGCCGAACTTCAGCGACTTGCGGCCGGGCGAGGCGCCGGCGGAACAGGAGTAGCGGTGCCGCTCAACGTGCTCGGTACCGAGCTCGAAGCTTGTAGTTTCGACCCCCTTACGGGTTTCTACCGTGACGGCTGCTGCAACACCGGTGGTGAGGACCTCGGCGTGCACACCGTGTGCGTCCTCTTGACGGCGGAGTTCTTGAGGTTCTCGAAGTCCGCCGGCAATGACCTCAGCACGCCGAGACCGGAATACGGCTTTGCAGGCTTGAACCCGGGAGACCGGTGGTGCCTCTGTGCGTCTCGCTGGCAGGAGGCGTTCGAGGCCGGGGCGGCGCCGCAGGTCGTGCTCGCGGCCACGCACCGATCGACGCTCGAGTGGGTCGGTCTCGACGATCTCCGGGCACACGGGGTGAAGTGAGCGCTCCTCTTCCGGAGCCGGCGCGCTTTGCCTGCGTGACGTTGACGACGGACTATGGGCATGGGTCGGGTTTTGTCGGGACGTTGCACGCTGTCGCCTTCCGGATCGCGCCGGCTGTGCGGGTGATCGACCTCGACAACGAGATACCGCCGCAGGACGTCCGCCTCGGTGCGCTCCGGATGGAGCGCTTCATGCGCGTTGCGCCGGCTGGGGTCCACGTCGGCGTCGTGGATCCTGGCGTCGGCGGCAGCCGCCGACCGGTCGCAATCGAAGCCGGGTCGCACGCCTTCGTCGGGCCGGACAACGGCCTTCTCACCTGGGCCGCCGAGGCGTGCGCGCGGGCGGCCGGGGGGGTGGACGGGGCCGGCGGGCGCGGCGAGACGGGCAAAACGAGCGCTGCCGGCGAGTCCGGCGAGGCCGGCGCTGCCGGTGTTCGAGCCGTCGTCCTCGACCGGCCGGAGTACTGGCTCGAACATCGCTCGCGGACCTTCGACGGCCGCGACGTCTTCGTCCCCGTCGCGGCGCACCTCGCCCTTGGGGCCACCCTGGATCAGGTCGGGACGGAGATCGACCCGGCGAGCCTGGTTCGCCTCGAACGTCCGATCGTCCGCGTCCGCGGTCATGCCGAGGCCGACGTCGAGGTGCTGCAGGTGGACGGTTTCGGCAACGTGCAGCTGAGTGGCGACGAGACAACCGTTACGGCCCTCGGGCTTCGGGTAGGCGACCGGCTCCAGCTCAGCGCCGGCGCCGGCGCCGGTTCTAGCTGCGGTTTAGGGACATATGCGTCCCCAAACCACACCCAGAACCCCCCTACCGATACCCGACGGGCGCCGGTGGAGGCGGTGTACGCCGTCACATTCTCCGACGTCGACGAAGGAGCTGCCGCCGTGCTCCTCGACAGCGATGGTTGCCTTGCCCTCTCAGTCAACCGCGGACGGGCCGATTCCCTCCTTGCGGCGAGAAACGCCCAGCAGCTGACCATCAAGCGGCTCTGAACGCGCCCGACCGGCGTGTCCGGCGGGGCGCTACCCCGGACCGGTGCGCTCCCCGAGCGGGTATGCGATGTCGCAGATCAGTTCGTCGTCGGCGATCACGTCCGGTTCGGCGACATATACCTCCCGACACGACAATCGACTTCCTGGGCGAGCGATCACCTCGGGCGAGCAGGCGACAGCGTCGTAGGCTGCCAGGATCGCCGGGTACTCCCACTCAGCCTTGGTGATCGTGGTGAAGGCTTCGTCGTGCGCCACTTCGATGCGGATCCCGATGAGCTCGGTTGGCTCCACCTCGTCGGAGCAGGCGAGCGTTGCCTCCAGGGGTCCGTCACTCTCGTTGTCGACAACGCCATGAAAGATCAGGCTGAATGGTCCGATCGGCGGGAAACCGCCCAAGTGTTGGGCGAACGCGTTCTTCGCCTCGCGAACGAAGGCGTCAGTCTCTGAGGCCCGCAGTCGGCGCTGAATCGACATCAATCGCCTGGCAGGCACGTGGCGGGTCTGAATGGTGAACATCGGGCTGCCTTCCTCTCTCAACATCGCGTGGATATGACGCACCAGGGACCGGCGGCTCGTATGACGAGCCTCCAATTCGACCAAGTGCCGGTTGAGTCGCTCGGTGGAGAGTTCCGGGTCCCTGACGAGATCGGCGAGCAACGTTTCGATCTCGGCCAGGCTCATGTCGGTGGCGCGCAACATGGCGATGAGTCGAGCCGTGCGGAGCTGATCGACTCCGTAGCGCCGGTACCCGTTGGACGGTTCCACCTCGACGGGCCGCAGCAGACCGATCTTGTCGTAGATCCGAAGCGCCTTGGCACTCAGCCGTGAGCGCCGAGCGAACTCGCCACTGCTGAGCAGCTCTGTGGTCGGCTCCGCTGGCACCTTTCGATCTTCCTCCCTGCCCCAAGGGCGTGGTCAAGCGCGAGTCGTCCCGAAGCTGAGCACAGGCCCCCACGGTGACGCACTCGCATCCGCGAGTGAGTCAGCAGCCGGCGAGGCTAGTATCGAACGCATGTTCGCTGCTCGGGGATGGGACGACGGGCTGGACGAGGCTCAGTTGGAGGCGGTCACGCACGACGACGGGCCGCTCGTCATCATCGCCGGCGCCGGCACGGGCAAGACGCGAACACTGACGTCCCGCGTCGCCCGCCTCCTGGAGCGCGGGGCCCCGCCCGAGCGGATCCTCCTCCTCACCTTCACACGACGGGCCGCCGACGACATGCTGGCGAGGGCCGCCGCCCTGAGCGGACACCGCGAGCTCGGCCGCCGGCTGCGGGGCGGGACCTTTCACGCCGTCGCCCACCAGATGGTGAGCGCTTGGTGCGAGCCGTTGGGCGTGGCGGCGGGTTTCTGAGTGCTCGATCCGGCTGATGCCGCTGACGCCATGGATCTTCTCCGTGACGCCCACGGGCTGTCGGGGCACGAGGTGCGGATGCCACGCTCCGGCACACTCGTGGACATCTACTCGCGGTGTGTGAACACCCGTCGGTCGCTCGGCGAAGTGCTTGCCGTCGACTTCCCGTGGTGCGAGCCGCACGCCGCTTCGCTCGCCTCGCTCTTTCGTGCGTACGTCGGTCGTAAGCGTGAAGCCGCCCAGCTCGACTTCGACGACCTCCTCCTGTACTGGCGGGCGGCGCTCGCCGACGAGCACCTCGGACCGCACCTCGCGGCGATGTTCGACCACGTGCTCGTCGACGAATACCAGGACGTGAACACACTGCAGGTCGACATCGTGCGGGCGCTGCGCCCGGATGGCAGAGGACTCACCGTCGTCGGCGACGATGCCCAGGCGGTGTACGGGTTTCGTGGCGCCGATGCTCGCCACCTGCACGATCTCGCCAGTGCTCTTCCCGGCTCGACCGTGCTCCCGCTGGACCGCAATTTCCGCTCATTGCAGCCGATCCTCGATCTCGCCAACATCGTCCGACCCGTCGAGGCCGGCGTCCGCCTCGTCCTGCACGGCGACCGGGAGGGTGGGCGAAGGCCGGTACTGCTCCGCTGCCACGATGCCCCCGGCGAGGCGCGGGCGGTCGTCGACCGCGTCCTCGACAGCCACGAGCAGGGCATGCGGCTGCGGGACCAGGCCGTCCTCGTGCGCGCCGCCCACCACAGCGACCTGATCGAGCTGGAGCTGACAGCGCGGCGGGTGCCGTTCCGGAAGTACGGCGGGCTGCGTTTCGTCGAGGCGGCCCACGTCAAGGACTTCGTCGCGGCACTCCGGATCCTCGACAACCCGGCGGACGACCTCGCCTGGTTCCGGTTGCTCCGCATGCACGACGACATCGGTCCGGCTCGGGCTCGCCAGCTCCTCATGCTGCTGGCGCCTCGGGGTGCCGCCGTGGTGATGGAGTGGTCGGAGGCGGTGGCGGCGGCGCCTGCCCGCACCCGGGTCAAGCTCGGCGCCACCCTCGAGGGACTCGCGACCGCCCGCGAGCTGGTCGGTACGGCCGCTCGGGTCGAGGCCGTGCGCGCCGTCGTGCAGCCGCTCGTCTCGAGCGCCTACACCGACGCAGCTGCCCGCGCAGAGGATCTCGAACGCCTTGCGGCGGCGGCCGCCACCGCCGGCGATCTCTCCGCTTGGCTGGCGGAGATCACGCTCGACCCGCCCGTCTCGACGGCAGACCGAGCAGGGCCACCCCATCTGGACGAGGACTATCTCGTCATCTCGACGGTGCACTCGGCCAAGGGTCTGGAGTGGACGGCCGTCCACATACCGCATCTCGTGGACGGGGCGTTCCCCTCCGACATGGCGCTCGGGTCGGCGGCCGGGCTCGCCGAGGAACGGCGCCTCTTCTACGTGGCCACGACCCGGGCGCGGGACCAGCTCACGCTCTACACACCGCTACGAATGCCGCATCACCGCCGCGGGCGGGACGACCGGCATTCGTTCGCGCCGGCGAGCCGCTTTCTCGATGGCGCCGTTCTCGCCACCCTCGACGTGCAGGAGCAGGTGCCGGCCCGCCCTGCGGTCCGTGGGGTCGGCGTCGCCACCACCTCGATCAGCGTGGATCTGGACGCTCTCTGGGCCTGAAGCGGTCCTGCGGCCCGTCAGTCGCCTCAGGGGAGGGGCGGGCATGTCAATTTTCGGCCCCGTACATCATTTTGGACAAAATTTGGCGGTGTCGACCGAAATCCTCCCGAAGTTGCGGATCGGCGGCAGTTCCGCCAACGCCGATTCGCGTGTCCGACGGGCCCCGGAGGGCACGGTGGGGTACGTGGCGTTCAGCTTGTGACGGCATCGTCTTCGAGAGTCGCAGCGACCGACTCGGCGACTGGAGCACGAACGCGCTACCCTCCGCACCAGTGTTTGAACGCCAACTGGACGATGGGCAGCACGGACGAATTCTTCTGTCACCGCGACCGTCACAAATGGTTGCTCGCTCGCGGCTATCCGTTGTCAGCGTCACCAATGTCAGATCCGACCCCTGCGCGCAGTAGTTCGCCCGCCGGAGAGCCGACCGTCTGAATTCAACAAACTGAAGAACACGAGCATCCCGGCGAGGCTCTGGTTAACGAGCTACAGGCGTGCCCGCGATGGCAATGGGCCATGGGATTGAGGAGGGCGCATGGCGGAACCTGGCGAATGCAGGGGATCGGTCCCTAGAGAGAACCGATCGACACGACGCTACTTGGCGCCAATCTTGGTCATCGCCCTCGTGTTGAATCTCGCAACATTCGGCTTGCTGGCCGTTGCACCCACGCCAGCCTCGGCAACGTCACCGCCGGTAAATCTCGTTTCCAACGGAAGTTTTGAAGAGCCGATCGTTTGCCCAAATTATGACTCCTCCACACTCTACGGTTCCCCCTCCTCGGCGATCCCTGCGTGGACTGTCGGCAAGAGCGTTGTCCTCGGACCGTATCCGCCCGGTGTCGACATTGCCTGTAGCAATACAACGGTTCCGGAGGAGGGATCTCAGTCGCTTGATCTTTCTGGCAACGGTCCCGGCTCGGTGTCCCAGAGCGTCCGCACGATATCCGGTGATACGTACACGCTGTCCTGGTACGGGTCGGGCGACCCCGCTTGTGGGCAGACGACGAAGGAGATGGCTGTCTACTGGAATGGCAGGCTGATCGATTCGCCGATGTTCAACGTTCTTGGCAAGACGGCCCTCTCCCTTGACTGGCTACCCGAGCAGATGAACGTCACGGCCACGGGATCGACCTCGACGGTGGAGTTCTCCGACGTCACGCCGGATGGGTCATCGTGTGGGGCGCTCCTCGACAACGTTTCACTCGTTCTCGGTAGCACGAGACCCACCGTCACTTCGATCTCCACCACCCCCGGCACGAGCGGCCCAGCTGTCGGCTCGACCGCCGGACACACAGAGGTAACGATCACCGGGACCGGATTCACGGGAAGCTCCAGTGCGAACTTCGGCTCGACGCCTGCTCTTAGTAAGACCGTTGTGTCCGATACCGAGATGACGGCTATCTCCCCACCCGGAGCAGTGGGTTCCGTTCCCGTCAGCGTCAGCAACTCTGCTGGGACATCAATCGGCGGGTACTTCTCTTACGTCACGGGTCTTGTCGAGAATGGGAGTTTCGAGAGCCCTGTCATCTGCCCGACCCCATATCAACTCTTCACTCCTGGATCGAGCGGGATACCAGGTTGGACGGTTGGCGGAGGCGGCGTCGCCGTTGTCTGCAACAATTACTTCTCGTCTGAGGATGGTACCCAGTCGGTCAACTTGGCTTCCGGAGCTCCGGGGTCCGTGTCACAGACAGTGGCCACAACCGAGGGCGACACTTACAACTTGTCAATGGAACTTGCAGTGGGTGGCGAAAATTGTGGAGCTGTGACTGGCACATTCGATGTCTGGTGGGATGGGTCTCTCATAGGTAAAGTGACGCTCGATAGCACAGGGAATACCTATGCGGCGATGGACTGGACGCACGAACAGTTCAGCGTGACTGCGTCGCAGGCGAGTTCGACGATTGAGCTCGCGGACGACGCGTATTTTCCTTGTGGCTCGGCCGCCCTTGACAACGTCTCTCTCACCCAAGCACCGACGCCGCCCTCACCAGTGCTGGTCGCCAACACCAGCGCGAACACGGTGAGTGTGATCAACGGGGCCGACAGCGGGACGCCGTCGGTAACCACCACGTTGCCCGTGATCGGCCCGCTCTACGTGGCGGTCACTCCCGATGGCCAATACGCTTATGTGTCTTCCAATTCGGGCACGGTGGATGTGATCGACGGAGCCGACACGCCCAACCCGACTGTGTCCTCGACCACTTTGCCAGTGAGCGACCCGGGCGCGATGGCGATCACTCCCGACGGCCAATACCTTTATGTGATCTCGTATGGAACGGGCGGCTCGAACACGCTTACCGTGTTCGAAGGCGCCGATACCGCCACCCCAACGGAGTTGTCGACCAATCTGCCGATTGGGCTTACTCCCCAAGATATCGTGATCAGCCCCAACGGTCAGTACGCCTACGTGACCAACGGCGGTTCAGCCTCCATTACCGTGATCGAGGGTGTTGACAGCACCAGCCCATCGGTGTTGAACAACTGGTACTTCACCAACGAAGAAGGGATCTACGTACCGTCTGGCGAGGCGATCACTCCCAATGGCCAGTACCTGTACGTGACGGTCGTGGACTTGGGCAACAACAACAACACGATCGTGTTCCAACTCGCGCCGGACGCGGGCAACTTGCCCGCCAAGCACTCTTGGGTGCTGACGTCGGGGGGCGAGAGTGTTGTGGCGATCAGCCCCGATGGCCAGTACGCCTACGTGGCCAGCCAAGGTCAGCCCAAACGTGGCAACAACGACGGCTCGAGTCCTTTCGTGAGCGTGATCGACAACGCCGGTAGCACGAACCCGACGAAGTTGCAGACCGTGATGGTGATGCAGAATTATCCGTCGGGCGTGGCGTTCAGCCCTGACGGGCGCGATGCCTATGT
>Ga0182018_10003114_pt1 | contig 15404 bp, 22 predicted proteins | sample 812P2MmetaG_FD_120490 | JGI IMG/M metagenome (GOLD analysis project Ga0182018, IMG submission 120490) | Permafrost microbial communities from Stordalen Mire, Sweden - 812P2M metaG | ecosystem: Environmental > Terrestrial > Soil > Wetlands > Permafrost | place: Sweden: Stordalen | collected...
CACGCATCGGAGAGCATCGGAGCGGCGATGCGCGAGGCTGTGTTCAGCGGCGGTAAGCGGATCAGACCTCTTTTCGCCTTACGCGTTGCGCGTATCTTAAACTCCGACGCGGAACTTGCGCTTCGAGCCGCCGCTGCCGTGGAACTGGCCCACTGCGCCTCGCTCGTGATTGACGATTTACCGTGCATGGATAATGCATCGCATCGCCGCGGCAGGCCAGCACTTCACGCGCATTTTGGTGAGCCACAATCCATCCTGGCAGCGTTTGCTTTGGTTGCGCTGGCAGCAGACTCGGTAGTAGCCGATGTCCGGAATGGCGAGGCGCTGGCGCAGTTGGTGGCGTTCCAGCGTCGCTTGCTGCAGACGTTGGATTGCAATGCGCTGATTGGCGGTCAAGCTTGGGATCTCAAGATGACGCATCGCGAGCGCCAGGAAAAAGCGCGGCCGCTCGCAACCAGCAAAACAGCTCCTTTGTTCGAACTTGCGGTGTGGGCAGGCGCTGTTTCGGGTGTGGGCTTGTCCAACCGGCTGGCGCAACTTCATCAATTGGCCCGATCTCTTGGGTTATTGTTCCAGGCAGTAGATGATTTCATGGACGCACACGCCGGAGAGCGGCATCTTCTTCAGCAGCAGCTTCAGGATTTGCGCGCGCAACTGCAAGGCCTGGGACCAAAGGGCGAAGAACTGCAGGTTTTGGTGAATCACCTGGTTCGCTCGTGGTCCGCAACCCTGGCGGACAAAAATGTCCTCCGCTAGCAAGTCCAGCGACCTCCGGCAGTTTCTGGCGTTTTCAAGACACGGGGAATGGCTGCTCGGCAGTCTCCTGCCTCTGTTTGGAACCTTTTTCCTGGCTGCTCAAGGAAACGCAGAGGATCTAAAGCTGCAGACGATTCTTGCCTGGTGCGCGGTGTTTTTGTTGGGAACCGCGTGCGGGTACATGTTGAATAATCTTAGCGATATTGAAGTGGACCGGCGCGCCGGGAAACCCACTCCGCTGGAGCACTGGAGTTATGGAGCCAGACTTGGTGTAGCATTAGCATTCGAATCCGCGAGCCTTGCGCTCACGCTGCTGCTATCCGATGGGTGGACGCTGGCCGCCATCGCAGCCTGTCATTTGATCGTCTGGTCGTATTCGTTCCCGCCGCGATTCAAGGAACATGTTTGGATGGGACCCGTGGTGGCATCGGCACAGTACTGGGCCCCTTCCGCCGTGATGCTGCTGGCATGGCGCGCCGCCTTTCCAGCGGCTCTTTGCTGGATTGCAATTCTCGCCGTCTACGGTCTTCGGATCACCATCGTGCATCAGAGTCTTGACCGCCAAGGCGATCTTGCTACCGGTGTGCGGACCACGGCGGTCGCGATCGGCGAGCGGGCTGCGCAGGTGCTGCTCCGTATTCTTTTTGCCGTCGAGGTCTGCCTTTCTTTGTTGCTGATGGTGCTGCTTGCGGACGGGCCCCTGGCGCCAATTACTGTGCCGCTCTTCCTGCTGCCTGCATTGAATATCGCGTGGAGGCGTTTTCTGGGCCAGCAAATCAATTTGAACACATACGCGTATGTCCCCCTTTCGGAGTTGTATGAAACAGTCGTCCCGCTGGCCTTGGCGCTTACGGCGCTCATCCGGGCGCAGGCGTCGTTGTGGACGCTGGCTTTACTGGGCCTGCTTTTATTGGCGCGTCATCGTGAGAGGCTAGGCGCGGTGCATACGAAATCGCTCCAATAAGAATCCGGATACATTCGCGATCTGCGATAACGCCACCAGAATGCTGATTCCGGCCGCGCGTGATAAAGAAACTCTCCCAAAAGGAAAGGCGAGCATTCGCTGATAGAATGCCACCGGCTCGACTTTCACCGCGCCACCTGCACGCTGGTGGCGAATGCTGTGAAAGCGATAGGCTCCGCGCCCGTAGTTCTGATGTTGCCGCCAGAAGCCGAGAAACGTGAGCGGGTGAAAGTGCCTGACTATCGCCTGGGGCCGGTAGAGCAATCGAAAGCCAGCGTGCCGCCAGCGATCGCACAGTTCCCGATCCTCTCCGCCCGCGATTGGGAATTCGCTGGAAAATCCCCCTAACTGGCGGAATGTTTCTGCTGGAAAACTCAAGTTGCTGCTGGTCAGGAAAATCGCGTCGTTGGAATCACGATTGAAGTACTCGAACAGAAACAAAATCAGCATCTGGCTGGCGGCCGCATAAATGTTCTGCTCCAGGCCATTCACGGTTAGCCCGCCAATCGCCGCGACGGGCCGTTCGGAAAAGGCGGCGGCTAATGAGGAAAGCCAATTTGGGTCAGGACGACAGTCATCGTCGGTGAATACCAGGTACTTGCCGCGCGCGAGGGAAGCGCCAGCGTTACGGGCGGACGCTGGTCCTAAGTGCGGTTGGACAAATCGTGAGACCTGAAGACGCGCCGCGAATGCCGCCAATAGCTCGTCTGGTGGAGTGGTGCTGCCATCATCGACGACGATTACTTCGAATCGCTCAGCCGCGTACTGGACCTCCGTAATGGCGTGCAGAAGGAAGGAGAGAGACTCCGGGCGATTGCGTGTAGCGACGATGATCGAGAATTCAATTGCACGTCCGACCGTTGCCGCCAAAAAATGAATGTAGCACGATGCTACATTCGGGATAAGCAAATTGATGGGTATCGTGGAGCGGGCAGACTCTTGCGTGGAGAGGTGTATCCAGTGGCTGAGCATCCATCAAGACGATCAAGGGCGGTGGATGGGAGCGCTGCGTTCTAACTGCTGCATCTGGTACGCGGCCGGCCTGGCGCTGTTGGGCGAAAAGCCTGAATCGGCGGTGGTCGCCGACATTTGTGATTTTCTGGAGGCCTGTGCCGGCGCAGATGGCGGCATAGGTCCATATCCCGGAGAGCCGGCCACTGGCCTCGAAACATGCATGGCATTACCGCTTCTGTCATGGGCGCGTGGTGAGTCGCTGGTGGTGACGCGGGCGCGCGAATATCTTCAGAAGAACGGGCCGCCTTATCGCGACCCTGGCACGCAGTTTATGGGGTGGCTGTTTCAGCCAGATTGCCGCGCGGAAATTCTGGCAGACCGCAGGCCCAGCATGATGTTCCAGCGCCTGCTGTTATTCGCGTCACGAAAACATCCTACGGAACGCTGGACGCTAACCCAAAAATACCCGCACTCGTATCGAGCACCTAGCGCGATGGAGAGGACGCTCGGGGCGGTACTCATGCGTGCGTTAACGTACCCGCCCGCGAGTCAACTTGAGACCGCCGCAGTGCGGGCGCCGCAGCCGATCGGCTTCGACACCATGCTTCTCATCACAGCCGGCTTACGCCACCTGGCAGGAGATACATCGCGGACTGCCCAGCGTCTTGCCGAGTACGCCCTGGTTCGGCGCGACAAGATTTTCGAACTGGGGGGGGCTTATCCATACATCTATCCACTGATCGCAGATCTATTCTTCACCACAGTTTTCGGACTAGAGGAAGAGAAGAGCCGCCCGACTGCTGCCTTCCGAGATATTGAATACGTGGGTAGCGGTTCACTTCGAGGCAGGCCGATATCCATCAACATTTTCGATACCGCTCTCACGGTGTTAGCGCTAAAATCTGCCGGTGTTCCCGAGGATCACCCGATGGTGCGAAGAGCCTGCGATTTTCTCATTGCAGCGCAACGTCCGGCGGACGGGTTGTGGTCGTGGGCCTACAGCCGCGATGAGGCGTGCCATCCAGGTCATGCGGATTCTGACGATAGCGGCGTTGTTGGCATGGCACTGATTTCCTGCGGGGAGTCGGGGCCCGTGCGGAACTCGCTGGCGGCCCTTCGTTCGCTGCAAGAACCGGACGGCTCATTCAGTACCTTCGGAGGCCAGGTTCTGCGGCCGAATTGGCGCTGGCTATCGAACACCAGCCGCGCTTTGCAGGCGATGATGTTGGCGGGAGTGGATCTTCAAGATCCGCAACTGGTGCGCGGTCTCGAGTGGCTTCGATCGCAGCAACTTCCCGACGGCAGTTGGATTGACGGATGGTGCCATTGCTACATTTATGGAACAGCCGTGGCACTGGAGGCTCTGGTAAGATCCGGCGCCGGTCCGGAAGATTCCGCCGTTAAGCGAGGGAAAGACTGGTTGCTCAAACAACAGAATGCCGACGGTGGCTGGGGCGAAGATTGGTACGGCGCATCTTCGCGTTCTTTGCCCGAACACACCGGACTAGCAGCGTACGCGCTTTGCTTGGGCGCCGAACCGGGCGAGAATTCGCTTCACGCGATTGAGGCGGGCGTGAGCTGGCTGGTTGGCGCACAACGGAAAGACGGGGCCTGGGAAGCCTCCTATTTCATCGACTTTGGATTTGGGGTTGGCTTTGCCGACAGCCAGATTCCGGTTGTGTGGGCCCTGCACGGTTTGGGGAAGGCGTTGCAGCTACTTCGAAAGTGGAGCGACAGTTAGAATGAGGCATGGCCAAGCCGGAAGCCGCCGGTAATAGCTCCGACAAGTCCGATCAGAACCGCTAGGGCGACAAGAACGCCGCCAATCCACCTGTTGCTGTCCCACCACTCCAGCCCAAAGAATCCAGTAACAGCGCACAGGACGTAGCAGCCGAGAATAAAGAGCAGTCCATAAAACTCACGAGCTGCTCCTGGTGGTCGCCGACGTTCATGTTCGATTTTGTCACAGGCGGTTAGCGGCCACTATCTAATGGGTGTGGGGGACAGCTTTTCTACTACGAAATTGGGATCTTGATAAACAAGGGTCAGACGACGATGTTCGCTGGCTGTGGATTCGAGCTGCGCGAGATTTGGGCTGTTCGGCAAAATGAGATAACGGTCGTCTGGATGCAAGACTCGGCGAACTTCAGATGGTTCATACTCGCGCTTCGTAAGGTAGAACAGGTGGAACTTTGCCGGATTTGGCGTATATGCGGCGGCCCAGTCTCCCACGCTGGCTATTGAATCAGAAGCCTTGGCGTGGTGGCTCAAGAATTCAACCGCCCCGTATGGGGGCAGGGTGCGGCGGAGGAAGGTCGCGGCATCGATCTGCTTCAAAAACAATGGAATTTCAGCGGGCGCCATCTCGATGAGAATGATAATTGGGATCGAAAATAATAGGGCTGCGCCCATGGCAATAATTGCGAGGGGTCTTGGGACGAGCGCCATTCTCGCGGCCCCGAGAACTGCAAGCAGGAGGGCCGGCGCAATTGCGTATCGCAGAATGGCCGCGCTATATACCCACTGCGGATAATAAAGGATCACAAACAGCCACAGCACTCCTTCGGTCCATCGTGGCGCCTTGCTGCCGAGGGGAAGCAGAAAGAGGGGAGCTATCAATAGAAGGACGATTCCCATTGGATTTTGCGTTGGTGATTCGAAATGCGGTTTACCGTGAAAATGAACGTCATAAGCAGCTGAGATCATTACCGGCCATTTCGGGTGTTGGGAAGGAAGGCGCGCCGCCGCATCGCTGGAACTCATCAGGCGAAGAGGAAAAAGAGGGTTTCCTGTAGCCAAGTAGGCGCGAGTCTGCCAGAGCAAACCCAACACCAGGACAGCAGCTGCCACTGAAACTGCGCGACTGAAGCTCCGCGGTTGGCGCCATAGGGAGTACGCAGCTACGAGCGCCCATGGAACAGCGCCGAACACCGCAACATTTTTGACGCCCAGGCTCGTCGCGATAAAGAAACCGCTCAAGAGAATCCAGCGGAAGACGCTTGTTTCGCGCCAGCGAAAGTAGCACAACAGCGCGGCGAATTGATAAGCGGCAAGTGGAAAGTCATTCTTGACCACGCTGCCCGCCCAATGCACAAAGGGAATGGATATACCCAAAACTACGCCGACGACCGCCCAGGAGCGGGAAATGGCGCAGTAACGCGCTATGCGATATAGCGCCAAAATTGCGAGGCAGAAAAACGCCGGATTGACGAGCTGAGCCGCTGTTTGTCCCCCGAGCGCAAACCCAGCCGAGGCTAAGACTTCGAAGCCCTGCGGATAGTAGCCGTAAGGAATCGCGGACGGGACGGTTAAATCGTGATTCGAAAGAAAGACTCGCATGAGAGGAAGATGGAACTGAATGCTGTCTCCGTTCCAGGCGGGTGTCAGTAGCGTTGTGGTAGCTATGAGCGCAAGAATGATCGACGCAAATACCGCGATGCTTACGTGCGGTGAAGTTATCTCACGGTCTTGGATCCATCGGGAGCGCAGGGCTCGGCACTCCTTTGCCAAATCGCCAAAGCACTTCCAAAACAGCACGATAGGAAGAGAGAACAGTACCGCAAATACCCACGGATAGAAGGCGTGGCTCATGCCGAGTATAAATAGCAGCACGGAAAAGATTCCGAATCCCGCTAGCGTACTGAGAGCAAGGTCGGCCGGGGTGCCAAATATCTGGGTGACGGCCTTCCCGGTAGCGAAGGCGGCGGCAAGCATCCAGAGAGTTACGGCGGCGCCCCCGGGCGAATAGATGGCGCACAGCACAACAAAAGCAATGGGAAGGACCTGCGGTTCCCAGCGCCAAAACGACCGGCGCCTCAAGAAGTGATAACCCACCGCGGCGGGAACGGCAGCGCCAAGAGCGACCAGCATCAGCACATAGAGATTGCGATCAACCTGGCGGAAGATGTCCAGGTTACCCAGAAACGGCGGGAAGGTGAGCGCAACAATAGCACAGAGCCACGTGGCCCACAAGACCGCAACCCATCTCATATTTGACCGGTGGGTACTTCGAAGAGGATGAGCCATTCGGGAACCTCCGCCGCGAACCCGGGGACAATAGAGCGAGGGTATTCTTCGTAGAGCAGCCGCCTCACGTCGCCGTTTACAAATCGGCACCCGCACTCGCGCCCGTGATCCCCAGCCCGTGTGGCCATCGTCTGCCTGTCCAATTCTATCTTGAGACTGCCGTCATTTTGTCTGGACCATTTCAGATGTATCTGGCACTTTCTTCCATCGAGCAGCGGAGGCTCACCAGCCCTCCGCCCTTCCGCGATAGCGGAAATATAGAGACCGTCAACCAAAGGAGTCAGTGTGTCACAGAAACCATTTCGTTAATGTCCTCTCCAGGCGTATCGAGCAATTTACTTGACTCTGGAGTTAACTCCAGACTGTATGCTTGGGGTGAAGGGAACTCCCTCTCTGCAAATCGGCCAGGTCGCCCAGAAAACCGGCTTGAGTGTTGATGCCATCCGTTTCTATGAAAAGTCGGGCCTTCTGCCACGACCGGCTCGGACGCAGGGCGGCTATCGGCTTTATAAGGAGCAGGAAGTCGCCGATCTCGAATTTATCCAGAAGGCGCAACAGCTCGGGTTTTCCCTCAAGGAAATCCGGGAACTGTTTTCAATCCAGCGTCATCCGCATGAGGTTTGCGAACACGTCCGGGATTTGATCGCGCAAAAACTCGGTGTCGTACGGGCGAAGATTGCGGAACTACAGGCGATGGAAATGGACCTGTCCGGTGCGTTGCGGCAGTGTCGCACGGCTCTCCGGCAACCGTCGAAACATCGGAACTCTTGTCCGGTTCTTGAAGCGATAGCGAAACCCCGGCCGCCAAGGAAGAAGCCATGAAAGTCGAGATTCTTTATTTTTCGGGTTGCCCCCACCATATCGCGGTCGTCGACCGCGTGCGTGAAGTGTTGGAGCAAGAGGGGACGCCCGCGGACATGCTTGAAGTCGAAGTGAAGGACGCGGCCACGGCGCAACAGGTCGGCTTTCTCGGCTCACCTAGCATTCGGATTGACGGGCTGGACGTCGAGCCTGCGGCACGCGCGGCTGGCGCATTCGGAATGATGTGCCGCACCTATGTCGACGGCGGACGGCGTGCAGGTTTACCGCCTTCGGATTGGATTCGAGCGGCGGTGCGGGAGGCGAGAATGGGATATCAGATCAATGAAACCAAGGTGGTCCGAACATGGGCGTCACTGAAAAGCCTAACACCTGTCGCCGCCGTCATGAGCGCATTGGCAACGCTGGCGTGCTGTTTGCCTCTGGGCATCGCCGGGGCCGCGGGTGTTCTAGGATTGAGTGTTACGTTGGACAGGTTGCGGCCGTGGCTGATTGTCCTCGCCGTGATTTTGCTTGGCGTGAGTGCCTTTCAAATGTACCGGGGCAGAAGAAGCTGCCAGCGGCGCAGCCGTCTGAGTCTGGTTTGTTTCGGCCTGTGTGCGACGGTCGTGCTCGGCGTGATGATCTTTCCCCAGACACTCGCGGAGCTGATGGCAGCTTTATAGGTTCCCCAGTGAAGCGCACTTGGTCAATTGTTCTTGCAGCGTCCGTGGTTGTGGTTCTCGGCGGCGTTTACTTCACAAGAACGGGCCATGCGCCAGCGGGGCAGTTGCCGCTCGTTGAAATGAACACCTCGGCGCTTTCCGCGCTGCAATCGGAATTCAACCGAACATCCGCCGATCTGCGCGTGATTCTGCTGCTCTCTCCGACTTGACCGGTTTGCCTGCGGGGGTCCTCCGCAGTCGAGAAGATTCTGAATAATCACCGCGCCAGCTCGGTGGTAGTGTTCGCGGTGTGGGAGCCGATTCTCCCGACGGACTGGAGCGCACCGGATACGAGCGTGCTCGATCGTCTTAATGACCGCCGGGTGCGGCAATTCTGGGACCCCGGCCATGTTCTTGCCGCTGTCATCAAGAAAGCGGAGACCTCAGGCCAACTTCATCCGGACTGTTGCGAGCGCAACGGGTTCTTCTGGGATTTGACGGCCGCTTATGCGCCCGGAGCACGCTGGAGCGACATTCTGCCGGAGCCGGTTCTTTTGAATGGGCCAATAGTACAAAACGCCGATGCGCTTGAATCCATCGTGGCCAAAGCAAAGTAAGCCCTGTTACTTCATTCAAGCATCCACGGCTGGGAAGTCATACAGATGATCGCGAATTTCGTCACGTATACGACGGAACGCGGCGAGTCGCTCCTCCGAACCCTGAAGCAGCCCGTTAATTTACATTATCCGTAGGTATTGAGACCACCAAATCTTTCCAGCAGGGCGGAGCCAATTTGCCCCTGGGCGATACACACTCGCAATTCATCCGTGCCTATGTCGAGTGATCGCGCCACTGTTTCCGCGAAGCTCTCGTTACCGGCCTGGACGAAGCCATGATCGGCCAGAAGGCTGCGGACTGTTTCGCGCCACAGCCCGGCGGGCCCAAGCTTGTCCAGCACATTTCGGATTTCAGAACCGCACGACTCGCCCGACTGTTCTGCGCGATTTAGGATTTCGTCGCGCACGCCGGCCATACTGCCCCAATCGTCCTCTTTGTCCACCCGAGGAGCGAACATCCTCTCAAGCTTCTGAAGTCGCTTGCTGGTCGTCTTCATCGCTCTATGCCAGACGTCTGGTTATCTCGCCTTGATGGCATCGTAAGCCTGAAGCGGAATCTTCTCGTCGATTTTCTCTCCCTTCATCACCCACGGCAACACAAACAACGCCCGCCGCCGCATTCCTCTTTTCCAGCGCGCGCAATCGATCCTAGAGGTACGGCGCGACGCACAGCTAGGGCCATGGATTTTCCCGGCGGCGACGAAGAGCGGCCACATTGAGCCGTCGAGTCTGCAGGGCCAGCACTCTAGGGCATGTACGCTCGCGGGTGTGGGACACTTCCCGCTCTACACCTTCCCGCTCTACACCTTCCCGCTCTACACCTTCCCGCTCTACACCTTCCGGCACACGTGCCTGACGCGTTGGGCGACGTTCATGGACCCATGGACGCTCGCTTATCTCGCAGGGCACCGTGATATGTCGATCACCAGAAGGTACGTGCACCCGCAGGAATACAACACGCGCGTGGCGATCGAAAAGGCCAGACTGGCATTGAGTGGGCATAATTCTGGGCACAGTCCAATTTGTTATGCGCAATCGCAAATCCTAAATCGGGCCGTAAACAGCTAACAGGTTTGGAGTTATTGGTGCGCCCGGCATGACTCGAACATGCGACCTTCTGGTTCGTAGTTCGAGGGAGCGTTGTCCACCCTTTCTTGCCTCGTTATGTGCTCTAGACTTAGAAGCCACCGACGTTCCCACTTGTCCACAGAGTTCGTCTATGTCCGGCGGCTTGGCTACGTCATTGGCTATGGTTTGTCGAGCTTTGCAACCAATCACGATGGCGACTCGCAAATGGCACGGCCATTGTGAGAACACCAGCCACCTCGGAGCGTCTTCAAGAACGGATCACTGAGAGTTGCGAGCTTGTGCTCCAAACGCTCGGTGCAATCACAGTTCTCGCAAGCCCAAGGCTCTGATCCGTTCAGATCCCGGCAACGCTCGCGGTCATGGGCATTTTGCACCTTGACCAGCTCGAAGTATTGCTCCCAATAGGGCCGCTCCTCCTGCAAGGGTGTCGGACAGTAGCGGCCCTCAACCCAGCGGGCCGTGCCGTCCAAACAAAGCCGGGCGTCTTGCATGATGCCCAGATACCGCTGCCGGCATAATGCGGATGTTCTAACTTCGCGATAGGCTTAGAGGCGTAATCCTTCCGCCTGGAGGTTCACCATGCGACGCTTGCTTGCGGCGCTCACGCTCTGCATATCGCTCCTCTTTACTGTTGCGCTCCCGATTCCCGCTCAGCAAGACAAAGCGGCCCAACAGGACCCAAAGACTCAGACCGTCTACGTCACGCGCACTGGCAAGAAGTATCATCGCGACGGATGCCGGTATCTGTCGTTGAGCAAGATCCCCATTAGTCTGAAGGATGCGAAGGCGAAGGGGTACACGGCGTGCAAGGTCTGCCATCCGCCGGATTAGAGGAGCTGGGGCGATCCGCGCGGTGTTCCGCCCGCTCAATTATCGTTCGGCTTGTTCTTGCTCCCTGGTGGCCTGCCGCGCCGTTTCACCACTGCCATCCAGGCCGGCGGCCGTCCCAGTCGCTTGCCGCGTCCTGCCGCGAGGCGCTCCAAGGTGACGATAGCTTGTTCGATATTCTCACGCTCGGCCCGCAACTCGGCGAGCATCTTGTTGATGTCCATTCTTGAAGAATAGCCGTCTTGAAATGGGTTAATGCTGGACACACTCCGTAGAATTGGAGATTCGAAGACGAATGCTGTACTGGAAGTCTGACGCGGAGACATTCGAAGCAGCAACCAGGTATCCGTTTCCCATAAGGCACACCATGCCAGTCGGGCCGTTTAGAGGGCGTCCATTTGATGTCGCAAAGTGGAGCCATCGGGTCCTTCAACCCGCTGATTGGCGGGGCGCATCTCGCTCAGATCCCGACGAGATAATTCGACAGTTTCGGAATCAAAGGTATACGCAGGCTCTCGCGCTAGTCGTTTCATGGGGCACCATGTGGCGACGCCCCGACGCTGTCTGGGGAAATCGTAAGCTCGAAACGATCGAGTCTCTTCTTCGCGATTGTTCCCAATCAATACGTCGGTCAGAATCAATTGAAGAATCCTGGACAAGTCTGCGGGGGAACCTCTCATGGAGTTCTGTGTTGATTTCCAAGACTCTTCACTTCTTGTGCCTATCTCTCGGATTTGAGCATGACGCCCCAGTTCCCATAGACGGAGAAGTAATTCGCGGAAAGGTTTGGCCGGTGTTTATACACCCGGTTCCCTTGAAGAAGCGACCTAGAGATTGGACGGGTGACACTTTCGACGCTTATAGCCGTTATATGACTGCGATACTCGCTTGGGCAAGCCAAAAGCAATGGACCACATCCGAGGTCGAGAGGACTGTTTCTGTCGAGGTCGAGCCGAGCTGGGAATAGCCCCTTTCCTTTCGATTTTGAAGCTCACGCGGTTACACGTCGGTGGCTAGACAGTCTCGTTGGCGGACAATGGGGAGCGGCACAGTTATAAGATTCCAGCTTGCTCCGGCAACAAATCGCCTTTCTCTTAAACCAGCGCTAACATAGACTTAAGCTTGACCGTTCGCGAAATTGATTACGCTGCCGATTCAATTCGGTTGCGGGAAAGGCACCCGGCCATGACAAAGACCGCAATTGCTGTCTTTGCGTCTCTGCTTTTCGCCGTTTCCACACGAGCTCAAACGCCCAACCTTCCCAACCTCCCGGCTTTGGCGAAAATCAAAACATCGGCACTGGTAGTCCGGGCTACCACATCAATCTCTTGTGGCGACGGCTCTGAAGGGACCTGCGTCAGGCAGGACCCGGACATCCTTGCCAAGGTGACAAACATTGTGAGCGGTACCGATCTCTGGACGCACTTCGACAAGATGGACGCGACCCAGGCGGATGCGATTCTTGACTTCGAAGTGAAGGATGCAACGACGACATACGGCAGAATTTCTTTTTCTGTGAGAGACGCGGACAACAACAATTTCCTCTATTTCGAGACTCGCGACGTTGTTGTCATTGAGAACGATGTAACCAGAATTGTGAGCCATTTTCTACAGGTGGTTGAGGACGCCAAGAAAGCCGCCCACCGCAAAGAAGCGCCCGAAAAATCTTAGAGGACCGGTCAAGGCGAATGGCTCCCTCGGTTATCTTCAGCGAGAAGCCATTCGCGATCACTGAGCAGCCGCTACAGCCCCAACTTCCCCGCGCTGTTCTCCCGGAACAAACTGCCATCCCGAATATAACGCCTGACCATCTGCACGCTCCGATGGCCCGTTTGTTTCATGATCGACCGTTCCGAGGCCCCTGCAATCGCGGCGCTGGTAGCATGGCCAGCCCGCAGCGAGTGGCCCGCGTACGCCGTAGCGTCGAGTCCGGCCCGCAGTGCGAGTTTCTTCACCACGCGCGCCACGTCGATACCGCTCAACCGGCCCGGCTGAACCTGCGCGTGTCGGTTGATCGCGCGGAATAGTGCGCCGCCCAATAGTGCGGCCTGCTCAATCCACGCCTGAATAGTGCGGACCGGACACGTCTCGGGATTCGAGCCATAGGGGATTCCGATCTTGCGGCCGGCGCCGTCCTGATCGGTCTTGCTACGCCGTAACGTGATCGTCAGGCCGTCCTTGCCGAACGCGCAATCCTCCACGTCCAAGCCCACCAGCTCCGAACGCCGGAATGCTCCCGCGAAACCTAGCAGGATTAGTGCGCGATCCCGCGCGCCGATAGTGCCGTCGTCCGCAGCGTCTACCATAGTGCGGATTTGGTCCGTCAATGCCGCCGCCTTTGGCTTGGCAGCGGTCCCAATAGTGCGGCGGATGCCCTTCAGGGTGTTGCGAACGATGCCGGCCGTAGTGGGCGAGTCCAGACCTGTGGCCTTGTGCGCTTCAGCGATTGCGTTTAACCTTCGCTGGATACTGCCGACCTTCAGGCGCCCCGCACACTCTGCGATGTAGGCCGCGACGCTCTCAGGCGACGCCGGCAAAGGACTCAGCCCGTGCGACTCAGACCACCCGCAGAAATCCCGCCAGTCCGCTTTGTATCCCCGGAGCGTGTTCTCTGCCTTACTGTGCCGGGCGAACTCACGCGCTTGATCGAGGGAGGGCGGAACTATGTCCGCCCCCTCGATGCCCTTGCCGCCCTGGATCGGGCCAATAACTTCCAGTGGACCACTCATGACACTTCCCCTGACAGCACGGCCCCTAGCTCTTCTAAGTAGCCTTCGTGTGCATAACGGTCCAGTTCGCCGAAATCGAGCTGGTAAATGTCCGTTAGGTGTCGCATGTCTGTGAGAGCGTCCCGCAGTGCTGAGCCTCGCTCTAGGTCTTGCTCCTCGCAGTGGCTCTCAAGTACCTTGTGCAGCGCCGCGAGAAGACTTGGACCTTCGGCGATACGTTTGGTTTGATACTCCGCATTGGTCATGCCGCACGCTCCAATTCCGCGAGACTGCGTTTCGCGGAGTCCTTCTCGAATCCGCTGGAGAATGCCGCCTGCACGGTGTATCCGGCCCGGCGGAATTCTGGATTAGCCTTGAGTGTGTCCGCGTGCTGGGTCCAATCAACGGCGAACGTCGCAGCGAGCAATAGTGCGTCCGTTGCGCGCTTGAAATTGAGCGTTAGGCCGAAACCCTTACCGGATGCCGTGTGCGTCACGAGCCAGCGTTGCCGGATATCCTCATCGGCCCCATGCTCGGTTACTCCCAGTTCGCCCGACTCGGACGGATGCACGAGCGACAATCCGCACGAGTGCGCGATCACGAATCCCGGCCGCATCCTGTTCAAAGTGCCATCGTGATACGCGTCCAGACGATAGACCGCGTCCCAGATGGCAGGCTTCCAATCGGAGACGATCTTAAGCTTGGGCGGTTTGGGAAGTGGCTTAGGCATCGGGATATTGCCCGTAGCCGTAACCGTGGCGCGCATCGCGGACTCGTGCCGATCCCAGGTGAGATCATACGGCACCTTCGCCTGATGGCACGCGTAAGCCATGCGAACGATGAAACGGAATTGACTGGTGATCGGGTCGGGTTTCCAAGCGCGGCCGCGATCACCGATAGATTTGACGTAAGCGCTGGAACGATGGGAGGTCATGCCGCCACCCCCGTAGTGCGGACCGATTCCCCGGCCCGTGCGATCATCCAATCCGTAGCGTGTTGCGCCTTGCTCGCGGCCGTGAAGATCGCTTTGGAGTCCGCCTTAAGCACTCTCAGCCATGAAGCGAGGTATTGCGCGTGATCTTCCCTCGGTTCCGTACTGAGTCCTAGGTGGGCGCACGTGAACGCGGCCCCAAGTTCCGCGATTAGCTCTTCCGCAGCATAGGCGTTGTCGCCGAACCGTTTCCCAAGCTGGCGATCACAGCGGGCCGCTGTCGCGGTCCGATGCGTATGCTCGTGCGCAAGCGTGGAGTAGTAGGACACGTTATCGGCGAACGCGCCAAACGGCGGCATTTGGATATGGTCCGTCGCGGGAGCATAGAAGGCTTGATTCCCGCCGTGTTGCAAGTCCGCGCCAATCGCTTGAAAGAACGCCTCAGCATGGGCGATTCGTTCCGGCATCGTGGCGTCCGCATCAGCCTTAGGCGTGTATCCGTCCACCTGAGCGGCATTGAAAACGCTGTAGCCGCGAGTGAACAGCAAGCGCGATGAATGGCTGGTTTCGCCCTCTTGCGATTCGCTGGAATCATTTGCGAACTTCCAAAAGACTACCAGCGTGGCCTTCTCGCCCTTGCGGACTTGTGCGCCTTTGTCCTGCCACTGCTGATACGTGGCCCATTCGCCCCGCTCATAGCCCTGAGCTTGCGCAGCGGCCCACAGACACACGGTATTGATGCCGCGATATGGTTTCTTGCTCGCTACGTTGATCGGCGAGAACGCGTAACGTCCGCTGGTGTGCCAGGGCATGCGCCATGTCCCTACGCCTTGCTCGATTGCGTTGATAATTTGGGCCGTCACGCGTGCGTAAACGTCCCGTTTGTCGGTTGCGGTAACTTCAGAAGTAGACATCGAAGCTCCTATCAAGCTCTGGTGTTTAGGGGCCGTGCCAGGTGGCAACCTGTCGCGGTCCCGTTTCGCTCTAGTGTTCGATTCCCTCTAAGAATCGAACATCAGAACCACGCACAGAATACATCTGACCCCCTTAGGTGTCAAGAGAATTCGC
>Ga0182018_10003115_pt1 | contig 15392 bp, 18 predicted proteins | sample 812P2MmetaG_FD_120490 | JGI IMG/M metagenome (GOLD analysis project Ga0182018, IMG submission 120490) | Permafrost microbial communities from Stordalen Mire, Sweden - 812P2M metaG | ecosystem: Environmental > Terrestrial > Soil > Wetlands > Permafrost | place: Sweden: Stordalen | collected...
AGGTGATACCTCCCCGACAGCGACTATTGAGGCCCGAGACGATCGCCACCGTCTGTTCGGCGTAGACCGGGTTGGTCGCCACCGAGATCACCGCATAGACATCGGAGTCTCCCGTCTCGACGATGGGGTTCGGGGACACTGTGATGTTCGTCGTGGGAGGGGGACCACCAGTCCGCTGACAGGCGGCCAACTTGCTGTGCGGATGGTGCTTGCACCACCTTGGCGAGCCGGGTGAGTTCTTCGCCGAAGCTGGTCCTGACACGCCCAGCAGTGAGACGCTCACGACGCCGATGAGCAATACAGACCTGGCCACTGCTCCCATGGACCTACGGTAGGAGCGGGGTCTCCGGGCTGCGCCGTCGATATTGAGGAACGATCATCCCTCCTCCACGGCCATCACCTCGCACAAGGCGTTGTGTAGCGCCCGGCGGCGTCGCAGGGCCTCCTGCAACTCGGCGATCAGCGCGACGGCGTCCTCACGGCTGAGTGCCTGGGAGCCGGGAGGCAGCATGACGATGGACCGGCGCAGGTCCTCAAGCTCTTGGGACCGGGCCACGGGACCGAACATACGTTCGTATCGAGCCAAACGCAAGGGCACTCACTGGAATGACTCTTGGGCGCTGGTGGCCGGCGTTCAAGAAGAGGGCCCGCGAGTCGGCTATATGACAACGAACTCACTTTGTCGACCGGCGTCCTGCGCTCGTTGGCTACCGGCATATCGCAAGGGCCCGCTACATCGAACCTCACCCCGTCGCTCAGTTAAGGAGTCGAAGGCCACCAGTGGTCGGCGTAAACCCGCAGGCGGCGTAGAAATCGCTGAGGTGTCGCTCGTAGTCGACATGGACCCACTCACAGCCCGCCTTGTGAGCCTCTTCGAGTGCTCTGGCCACCACGTGACGGCCGATCCCGCGGCGCTGGCGGTCAGAGGCGACGGCGGTATCCAGGAGGAAGGCGTGGCGATTGCCGTCCCACGCCACGTTGAGAAACCCGATGAGTCGGCCGTCCTCACTGGCGGTCACCCACCCAAGGCTTAGGGGTCGGGACCGTCGCCATCGATAGCGGCCGGGAGTCTCGCCGAATGCGTCAGCGTGGAGGTCGTCGACGTCGCGATCATCGACGATGGCACGCCAGCGGTAGACCACTCCATTCTCCTCGACCGCGTCGGGATCGACGGATACGCCCACTTCAGACCGTGCGAGCATGAGCAGCTCGGTGATCAGATCGGCTTTCGCGTCGGTGTAGCCCAGCGAATCGGCAGGAAGCCGGTCGGCGTTAGCTCGTTTCACCGACTCGTACCGAGCGGCCAGGTCGGGCCGGCGTCGCAGCAGGTCGCGCAGGAGCACATGATCGAGGTGCGGCTTTGATCCTGTGACCACGACATAGAGTGCGTGGACTGGGCCCCCGGGCGGCTGGTCGAAGGCCTCCCGGCCGGGAACGCCGCGGGTACCCTTGGCTCGATATCCAGCCGTTTCCAGACACTTGACAGCCACACTGACATCGGCGGAAGTCTGGACGACAACGTCAATGTCGAGCATCGGTTTGGCAGCCAGACCGGGTACCGAAGTACTGCCAACGTGCTCGATCTCAACCGGGATGCCACGCAATGCGGCTCGTAGTCGAACCTCGAGCTCAGCGAATCGAACCGGCCAGACCGGGTCGTACTCTGCGAGGTACAGGAACGCAGGGCCGGCCACGGTCCCAGCCTGCCCGTCGCGTATGCCGCCGTCCAGTACCCACGGCGCAACTTTGAAGATGTTGAACCCTCTGAACATCCCAGCGTCCTATGGAGCAATGAATGACCAGAACATCACCTCAGCGGCTCAGGATCCTCCGACGCTAGAGATGTGGCGCAGGACGGCGGGTACCCAGTGCGTTCCGTACCGCTCACGTAGATCAGCCCGCCGCCAGTCGCCACCGGTGATCAGCCCCCGGCAGAGCGGTGAGGCGCATAAGCACACCATGGCAAACGAGTCTGCGTCGGTGCTCGTCGCGTAGTCGTTGGTCACCTCCTCGTCGACGGCGATCTCGCGCCGGGTGCCGAGGGTGAACGCGTCAACCCACCAGGTATTCGGGTCGCAACTGTGGTTGCCTCGTCCGTTCCGGGTGCCGGTTGACAGCACCAGATGCAGGTCTTCACCGACGGTGATGGTGTCGACATACCCGCGGTCGCCGTCTGTGGCTAGGCGGAGTTGACGTTGCAGTTCTTGAGTATCGACGAGCTGACCTCCGAGCCGGGACACGACCGTTGCCGCCGGCATGACGGCACGAGCAAACAGTCCCAGGCCATGGATGGGAGAGGCCCGCACCTCGATATTGGGATGCAGCCAACAGACGGCTTCGGGTGGGTCGACCACGGGGAAGCTTCGCGCCTTCCGATCTTCAGCTTCAAGCGTTGTCCGAGCGAAGGCGTCGTCCCAGATGGTGATGCCCCAATGACACGTCTCGACGGGCTCGATCAACGTCCGAGGGCCCCTCGACTTGCCAAGACGCGAACGAGGTGTCATCGGCCAGAATTATGGAGGTGGCACCCAGGGTGGACGAAGCGGAGCAGTGGAACCCGGCATGCTTGTGAGACGTCGAGGTTGAGCGGTGTGGCTCTGCATCTGTGTATACGGCAAGTTCAGCTGGATTAGAGACGCGCTATACGTCGGATTGCGCGGCGACAGTTCCCGCAACGATCGCGTCGACAAGGGCGAGATGGTCCTCGGCGTTCTGATCGGCGTACGAACCGGCGATTTCGGTGATGGACCGGTCAAAACTGTCATTCTCACCGAGGTACGATCCGATGGCGATGACGTCGCCCGTTCGGGCATGGGCCCTCGCCAAGGTCCATCCACAGATTTCTCCGTATGTTGTAAGTAGCTCTGGAGACATTGCGCCGATATCTGCCGACGCTTTCCAATCCCACAGCTGGCGCATGTAGAAATCCCGCTTTACGCCATCGGGTCCGGTGACCCGTGCCCAGCCGAGGAAGATGTCTGTGGCCGCCTGCATGAGCCGCTGGCCCTCGACGACCCGCCGGCCGTGGTTCGTAAACGCGCCCCTACCGAGAAAACGCTCGAGTACCGAGGCTTCCGCCTCCTTGATCTGCAAGAAAAGGGGGTCGTCGTTGTCGCGTCCGAGCATGAGCGCAACCCACGCCTGAGTTCCGACACTGCCCACACCGACGACCTTGCGTGCCAGGTGCACAAAGCGGTACGTGTCGAGCAAGTGGCGCCGGTCAACCGGTAGGGAGCGGCGATAGGAACGCAGCGCTTCGCGGATCATGTCCCCGATCTGCCGTGCGCCGAGTTCGCTATAAACCTCTTCGACAGGCACGATCAACGGGGGATCACTGACGATGCGCACTTCTCCGTCGACTTCATGGGTGAGTTTGGCCGCCGCCTTCAGTCTGTCCTTCGTCTGAGCCTTTGCCACCGTCCGCTGGAAGTCCGCCACGGCGTCGGCCCCGGCGAGGCTGGCCCATCGAGCGATAATGCCCGGTGCATCGAGGCGCGAGTACCAGATATCGAGGTGCCGCATGCCGGCGAACTCTCGGATCGTCTCGCGGTACGAACGCACAAGCGTTGCCACCATTCTCGTTCGAAGCGGAGAATTGACGTTTCCGCTGCGTGCCGCGATTTCGAGACTTGTCCCCAGCCGCTTGACGTCCCACTCGAAGGGGCCTCGGCTCGTCTCGTCGAAGTCGTTGACGTCAAATACCAGGTCTCGCTCGGGAGAGGCGAAACCACCGAAGTTGAGGAGGTGCGCATCACCGCAGAGTTGCACGTCGAGACCCGTTCGGGGAGCGGTGGAGAGGTCCGCAGCCATAGGGTAGGCGGCACCGCGGTAGTAGCCAAAGGGTGTCTCCGCCATGCGCCCATGGCGGATTGGCACCAGATCGGGAACTCGAGTTTGGGCCTGTTCGGCCAGGAGATCGAGCGGATTGCGCTGGCGTTGAGCCAACGACCACTGGGCGTGTGCTGAGCGGGGGACTTGTGTGCGAGCCGCCTTTCCTTTGGCGGCGCGCTCCTCCACGGAAGGAGCCCTCTGTTCTTGGGTGGCCATGGTGGCGTCTCCGTTCCTTCAGAATATGCTCCAGCGAGGTGCGAAATGACCTCTCGTCAATTGTCACGGGACTAGCCCAACCGTGTTGGAGCGAGAGTGGCCCGCTGCATCGGACGTTGCCGTTGAGCTACTCCCGAGTACGAAGGACGCGATCTCCAGATGCTCCCGCAGCTGCGTTAGGCGAGGATCTTGGCCTTAGCCCGGTCGAACTCGGCGTCGTTGAGGGCGCCTTTGGACCTGAGGTCAGCCAGCTTGGTCAGCTCGTCAGCGGTGCTCACACTTCCCGCGGCCTGTTGGGCCCACGACCGCAACGCCTGGTCTTGTGCTTGGGCGACCCTGATGTCCCTTTCGTGCATCGAGCCGCCGCGCGCCACGAGGTACACGAAGACGCCCAGGAACGGGAGAATGAGGATGAAGAGCAACCAGCCAGCTTTGCCCCACCCACCAAGGTCGTGGCTCCGAAAGATGTCCCAGATCACTCGGAAGAGGATCATTAGCCAAAGGAAGAATGCGAAGAAGTAGAGGATGGTCCAAAACGTGTTGAGGAGTGGATAGCTAGATCCGAACATCTGTTGCCCCCTTTGACTGATAGCTACTCTGAACGAGCTCCATTTAAGGTCAGATCAGAGGATGTGTCACCCGCCCGGCCGAGGTCACGGCGTGGGTGGGCAACTGAGTTGTCGACCGGCTTGGATAGCTCGCACCGACAATCGTCGGAGTGCCTTACATAAGCTGCCCTTTGGTCTACTGGTAGTCCGATGACCTGCTCAGGGGGCGTTCGGCCCCCGTGCGCCGAATCGCTCCCAAGCCGATGGGAGATACCGAAAACGGGCCCAACGATCGCCCATCCATCTCACCCATTGTGCAAGTCCTTTGACCGTCCAGTTGTGCCGGCGGTGCCCGATGGCGATTCGGGCTCATCGAAGGTGGCGGAGAGCACGTAGTTCGTGGCCGCACTGCGGTACGACCGCCACTTCTCAGCGATGGCCAATACCTCGGCCTCGCTTGGGAGGTGATCGACCTCGTAGACACGCCGGATTGCCTTCGCAGTGCCAAGTCACCTGGGCGGACCACGTCTTCTCGCCGGAGTGCGAGGATCAGCGCACCTTGAGCAGTCCAAGGGCCGATTCCGGGGATCGTCGTCAGCGCGCCGGAATCGCGCTGAACCAGGGCGCCAGCCCACCCAACACCGTGCTCTGGTTCGCCATCTTTGTCGGGTTGGGCGTTTCCATCTCCGGATGGGCGTTGCTCGGACGCCGACCGAGGGGTTCGGACCAAGCAGCGTAGCCCGCGTGCGGATTACGTATGCGTTCCGTGCTGGGCGGACTCCGTCGTGGTCACGCCGAGCTTGATCAAGAAGCTGCGGTAGTCGGTCTGCACCCACTCCTCGGACAAGCGCCCTTCGTCGTTGTACCTGAACGTGTTGATCACTTCCCACTCAAGGTGCGGGCCAGTGGGCTCGACGGGGCCGATGGGTGAGTAGGTGAAGACGCCGGTGAAGTCGCCTGAGAACGTGTTGCGCGCGCGCCAGGTAGTCGCCGCCGACGATGATCTGCTCACGGACGATTCGTAGGTCGCCGAAAGCGGCCCGCAACGACGCGAAGTACGCGCGGAGCTCCTCGAAGCCCAAGTCTCCGCTCGGTCCGTGGAAGACGTAATCTTCCGCGAAATAAGCGCGGAGCGCGGCGTCGTCCTCACGGGCGATCGCATCGTCGCCGATGCGTATCAGCTCGCGGGCCAGGGGACTGTCAGAGATTAAGCCTGGCACCCTTCCTCCTTCTTACCAGGGCTGGAGCTTGGCCGCCTTCCTATCTTTGTCACGCCGTGAGGAGCAAAGTCGAACCAAGACGTTCACCGGACCCCCGGGGCGAGTGGCCGAAGTTCGGTCTGGATGGGAAGTAGTCGTCGTTTCTTTAGAGCTCACGCAAGGCGTTGGCCAGCGGCTCGAGCACGCCGGGATCTAGGGGCGGCGGGAGGTAGACAATGCCCAAGCCAGCGCCGACCTCTGCGAGTGCGGCGGCCTGCTCGGCGGTGGCCTTCGCGTCCCCGGCGAATCGGACGTGACTGGAGAGGAGAATCTCCGCAGGGTCGCGGCCGAGGTCCTCGCAGTGTTGATGCAGGATGTCGCGCTTGCGGGCGAACTCCTCCGTCGTGCCACCTACGAAGTTCCAGTGCTGGGCGAACCGAGCTGCAGTGCGGAGCGTCCGCTTCTCTCCGCTACCACCGACGCAGATCGGCGGATGGGGGCGCTGAACCGGCTTGGGCTCGTTGCGGGCATCGCTGAGCTGGTAGTACCGGCCTTTGAAGGTCGTCGTCTCCTGCGTGAGGAGTCCGACGATCACTTCGCATGCCTCCTCGAAGCGGTCGCTACGCTCGCCCGGCGTGCCCAGATCGATCCCGTAGGCCCCCGACTCCTCCTCGTTCCACCCGGCCCCCATCCCGAGCTCCAGACGCCCCCCGGACACGATGTCGAGTGTGGTCGCCATGTTGGCCAGGATCGCCGGGTGGCGATAGTGGATGCCGGTCACCAGAGTTCCCATGCGCAGGCGGGTCGTCGCCTGGGCCAGCGCCGTCAGGGTGATCCAGCCTTCCATGCACGGGCCGGTGCTGTCGGAAAAGATCGGATAGAAGTGGTCGAAGGTCCAGCCCGACTCGAACAGCTCGATGTCGTCGGCCGCCCTCCACACGGCAAGCATGTCGGTCCAGGTCGTGTCCTGCGGCGAGGTCTTGAAAGCGAAGCGCATAGGCCCACGATACGTCCGGCCGGCTAGCGACCGTGCAGACGTCCGTCCTCAGGCCACGAACAGGTGGGGGTAGCCCCGAAGTGCCGGTTGGGGACGCTCGCGACCGCAAGCACGACCGGAATCTCGGAGCCGCTGGCTGTGAACGAGGGTGCGCGGAACGTGCAAATACCTACAGGAATCGGCACTGCCTCCATTTTCACGGAGACCGCAATGTATTCACGACGGATCGTCCTGCTCAGGATTAACGGATACCCCTCTGGCAGCGGTCAACGTTCGAGCGACATCGGCGGTACTCTCGCCAAGCCCACTGGGCGGAACCCTGGCTTAGGCGACCACGGCGTAATTCATCGGTCGACAGAACCAGTTCGAGCCCCCTCCAACGCCTCTGCACCGACTGCGCAGGGCACAGCGCCGGCCTTGGACTGGGTCTGTCCATTGTTCAGGCCATCGCCACAGCTGACGGCGCCGTGCTCAAAGTCCGCTCGGGTCGACGAGTACGAGCGCGTACTCGAAGGATGCGGAGTTGAGAATGTCACAGCAAGAGGTTTCGGCTTCCGGACGCCTCATCTCAGGATCAAAGCAGCGTGCCGAATCTGCGGCGCCCAAAGTGGTGTCTTCCAGCATGTCGTCGTCACCCACCAAGGCCATCCCGTGCGTCGGTTCCGACGTATGACCACCCACTGTGATGACAAACTCTTCTGAGCCTTGCCACGGTGCAAGAGGCTTCATTTGTTGGCGGCGGCAACTGCGATGGCATGGGTTCGGAGAGCGTGGCGTAGTTCCGGAGGATCGAGCACTTCGCAGGGTGGATTCAGACCGGCCAAGTAACCCACCATCCGCTCCACGTTGGTGGATCCCAGTTCGATGACGGTCGATCCTCCCTCGTCCTCGAGGACAGCAAAGGTTCGAGGGACCACCCTCGTAGCCTCCTCCACCGACAAGGGAAGGCGGATGCGAGCCCGGAACGGATGACCTCCAATGGCGGCTCCATCGGTCATGATCTCGACCGGATCGGGATGATTTCTCGCCTCGAACCGAGTACCAACTGACTCCGGGTTGGTAATGCGATCTAGCCGGAAGGTTCGCCAATCGGCTCTATCCACATCCCACGCCACCAGGTACCAGCGCCAGCCACTGCGGACCAGTCGAAGTGGTTCTGTGAGTCGGCTCGTCGCCGTGCCACCCCTGTCGACGTAGTCGAATCGAGCGCGCTCCTGGGCTGAACTCGCGTGCGCAAGGAGAATGAGATGACCGGCATCGACCTGTTCCTGTGGTCCATGCCACAACATCGATGCCGTGCTCTCGTGCAGTGCGCGCACCCGGCCCGCCACGTGGGCTGGAAGAATCTGGTCCAGCTTGGCCAGGGCGGATACGGCCGATTCCTCCAGGCCAGCGACGGTGCCATCGATGGCACTCCGCAGACCAATGACGATGGCAGCCGCTTCATCGTCATTGAAGAGCAGCGGCGGGAGGCGGCCGCCGCGACTGAGCTGGTACCCGCCGAATCGGCCGGGCACCGCCTCAACCGGATACCCCAAGTGACGGAGCCGCTCCACATCGCGACGAACCGTTCGTTCGGTGACACCGAGCCGAATCGCGAGTTCTTCGCCGCCCCAGGATCGGCGTGTCTGGAGTAGCGAAAGGAGTTCGAGCATGCGTCCGGGGGTATCGCCCATAGATCCATAGTTTCTCACTATCAGGACAAATTGTGTCCGCATATAGGTTTACTCTCACGTCATGGACACAGACGCCCATCGGAACATCGAGTCGTTAGGAGGCGATGCCGGATCGGCCGCCCCGGATCGCCAGCGCTGGAAGGCCCTCGGCGTGATTGCGCTCGTGCAGTTCATCCTCGTACTCGACATCACCGTCGTGAACGTGGCACTGCCGCACATTCAAGTGGACCTCGGGTTCAGCCGAGCCGGGTTGGCTTGGGTGGTCGATGGCTACGTCTTGACCGCAGGCGGATTGATCCTGCTCGGTGGACGGTTGGCCGACCTGCTGGGGCGAAAGCGAATGTTCCTGGTCGGCGTCTCCCTCTTTGCGGTCGCATCGACATTGAGCGGGGCGGCTGTCGATCCGGCCATGCTGGTGGCCAGCCGGTTCCTCCAGGGCATCGGAGAAGCGATTGCCGGTCCGGCCGCCTTTGGCCTTATTGCTTTGCTCTTTACGGAGCCCAAGGAGCGTGCCCAGGCGATCGGCGTCTTCGGCGGGGTCGCCGGCCTTGGTGGAACCCTCGGCCCAATCATCTCCGGCCTTTTGATCGCCGCCGGCTCGTGGCGCTGGATCTTCTTCGTGAATGTGCCGGTAGCCGTCATTGCTGTGGTGGCCGTGTCCCGAATGGTCCACGAAAGCAGGGCCGAGGTCAATCCGTTGCATGCTGGGCAACGACCCGACATCGCCGGGGCAGTGCTCGGAACTGCCGGGCTCTCGAGCATTGTCTACGGATTCATTGCGGCGGGAACGCACGCCTGGGGCTCGGTGTCCGTGGCGGTCCCGTTGGCGGCCGGGGTATTCCTCCTCGCCTGCTTCGTCTTGCAGGAGCGCCGAGCCGGCGCACCGTTGGTGCCAGCCGGATTCCTGAAGAATCGCACCAGGGTGACCGCCAACATCACGTGCCTCTTCTTCGCTAGCGCCTTCTTCGCCATGTTCTTCCTATTGACCCTCTACTTCCAGGAGGTCGAACACTGGTCGGCCATTCGGACCGGATTGGCCTACCTTCCGTTCGGAGTGGTGATTGGCCTCGGCATTGGCATATCAAGTGCGCTGGTACCCAAGGTCGGCGTCAAGGTCCTGCTGTCCGCAGGCTTCGTCTTGGTGGCGGCCGGTATCTTCCTTCTTTCACGGATCACCGTCGATGGCTCGTACTGGACTGAAGCGTTTCCAGGACTGGTGGTGATGGCGTTTGGGTCGGGAATCCTGTTCGCCACCTTCGGCGTGGCATCGATGCACGAAGTCTCGGGACAAGACGCCAGCCTGGCCGCGGGTGTCCAATCGACTGCCCAGCAAGTGGGCGGCGCAGTCGGCCTGGCTGTGCTGGCCACGCTCGCTCTGCGTCACGCTCGGGCTGCTGTCGCGCACGGCGTCGTCTCCACGGTGGCGTCGACCAACGGCGCCGCGCTTGCGTTTCGTGCCGGTGCCGTGGTGGCGTTGGCCGGTGGTGTGATCGTCGCGCTGGTCCGCTTCGGCGGTCCCTCAGACTCCGTGGTCACATCGCGTGCATCTGATCCCGCCGAACCATTGAGCATTGGTGCCACAGAACCGGCGCCGGCGTAATACCGCGAACAGAAATACTGCTCTGCAGGACGAACGCTGCTGGTGCTTGACTGTCCATCATGCGACTCAATCAAGTGACCGTCGGCTCCATGGACCTCGATGCGTCCGAGGACTTCTACACGAAGCTCGGATTGAGACTCATCGTCAAGAATGAGCACTACCTAAGATTTGAGTGCCCCACAGGCGACAGCACGTTCTCGGTCGACCGAGTTGACCAGGTACCTGTGTCCGAGCAGGTGACCGTGTACTTCGAGTCCGACGATATCGACAGCGACTGCGAACGACTGTGCCAACTCGGCATCGAGTTCGAGCACCCCCCAACCGACCAGCCCTGGCTCTGGCGGGAAGCTCGTATGAGAGACCCTGACGGCCACCGATTGTGCCTCTTTCATGCTGGGGCAAACCGCAAAGATCCTACCTGGCGCTTACCCGGACCCTGAAAGCTCCGCCTCCTGGAGCTGACCCCTCACAGTCAACGGCTCGACCGGCTGCACTCGCGAACGGCACATCCTGGGCGGGGCCAGTCGGATATACCGCTGCGATTATCGGATGGGTCTGGAGGTCACGACATCACCCGATAAAGCCGCCAGGACCCTGGCACACCCTTCAGTTCGTGCTCCCCACGGTCATCGAATTCGATGCCCGAGCCGACAACCAAGTCCTTAACCGTGCTCGACGTTACGACTTCATCGGCAGTGGCCGCGTCTGCCACGCGAGCGGCGATGTGCACGGCCATGCCCGCTACGTCGTCGCGCCGAGTCTCAACCTCTCCCGTGTGTATCCCCGCCCGAACGTTGAACCCGAGATCGTCTCGGACACGATGAACGATAGCGCGAGCACATTCGACAGCACGGGCAGGACCGTCGAAGGTGGCCAACGTCCCGTCGCCGGTTCCTTTTACGTGGTTGCCGCGAAAGCGCTCAAGATGGTACAGGACGAGTTCGTCGTAGCGATTGAGCGCTTCCCTCCATCGCCGATCGCCCAGTCGAGCAGCATGGCCTGTCGAATCGACGATGTCGGTAAACAGCACCGTAGCCAGGACCCGGTCCAGGACGGGGACCAACCGGGAGCCGGTAATGAAGTCCTGTGCCTCGTTGAGTAGTCGCTCGAAGTCTCCGGCAAAGGGCGTATGGTCGTCTCCCGGTAGCTCCACCCAGGTTGCTTCGGGGATGCGACTGGCGATATAGCCGCCATGCCCATGACGCACATGTCGGTCCCCGACCCGGCTCATGACCAGGGTAGGTGCGCGGATGGCCGAGAGCACGTCGGTGACGTCACTTCTCATGACCGACGCAGTTGCCGCCTCGACGGCGTCAGGGGTGGCCGAAAGTCGTTCCATCCGCGCCCATCGACGTCGATCCTCATCGTTCTGCACAAGGCTCGGGTCGCGGAAATCGGTCGCCACGCCGGTGCCCCAAGCATCGCGAAGAGCAGCGCCATACGTCTTAACGAGGTGCTCGGGCATTCCCCACGGACAGTCCGTGCTTCGAGTGTTGCGGGCATAGGCGTTCACGAGCACCAGGCTGGTGACCCGTTCCGGGTAGGTCGCCGCGAAGAACATGGCCCCAGAAGCGGCTTCGCCCCAGGTGAAGACCGCCGCCCTCTCTCGGCCGCCGGCCGTCATCACTGTACCTAGACCGTCACTCCAGGTCTGGAGGGCCGGGACGGATCTGGGATCGACCCGCGAGGAACTCCCGAACCCCCGGCAATCGAAGGCGATCACCCGGCTGAAAGACGCCAACTGACGCAGGCCGGCACTGGCTCGTCCCACGCTAGGTCGAGCGCCACCCCGCCGGGCAGCGGCAGGAGGAAATCCAACGATCCTTCGCCGAAGGTCTGGTAGGCCAGGTACACCCCTTCTGGGGTCTCGACGTAGTGCGTCTCGGGAACCTCGATCACGGGCGCCAGTCTGGCCCGCCGTCAGAGTGCCCGCAGGGTCTGGGCCTGCTCAGTGGCTGTCGGGCGGACCACCCGGCGGTGCCGGGACATTGCGGGTTGGATAGTGGGTCGTGTCCATACCGTCCACGTCGTGTGGGCCCCGGAGGCTGCGAACGGGGATGTCGCCGTGCGGCAAACGGTCATTCAACGGGGTGGTGAGGTGGTATCATGACACCATGACGAAGAACCTCACCATCCGCCTCCCTGATGACCTTGCCGCCGACGCCGAGGCGCTCGCACGGGTCGAGGGCCAGAGCCTGAACGAGACGGTCAAGCAATCGCTGATCGAGGCCGTGGAAAGGCGGCGGAACAACCCCAAGTTCAAGGCGCGCTTGGCGAAGATCATCAAGGAGGACCGCGAACTGCTTGAACGCCTGGCCAAGTGAGGGTCGAGTATCCGGACCTTGCCGACTACCTGGCGATTGCCGCGGCGGTAACAGGTGTAGATCTCAAGACGCTCTCGAACGCCACCAAACTCGATCTGGCCGACTCCGCCCTGCACGCACCCTCGGCCAGCTTCAGCGATGAGGAGTTCTACCCCGACTTTTGTGACAAGGCCGCCGTTCTGTTGGTGCGCTTGACTAAGAACCATCCGCTGCTTGATGGCAACAAGAGAGCTGCCTGGGTGACGCTCAGAATGTTCATCGAAATGAACGACTGGCATTGGGCCATATATCCGTCGGTAGACGAAGCGGAACGAGCTGTTCTTGCCGTGGCCGCTGGCAAATGGGACGAAGAGCGCACCGCGTTATGGCTCCGAGATTGCATTGCGCCTTATGGTTCGGATCCGAGTTCTTAGCGGATGGGTCCCGGAAGATTGATCCAGCGATCGGATGCAGAGCTTGACCGATCGCAATCCACAACAAAGAGCGATCCCGGTCGCGCCCTGAGCGAATCGGCCCCGGCCAGGAGATCGCGTACCCAGCAGTTGCGCGTACCCACCCCCGCACCTGGGCCAAACACTGAGTGTGAATATCGGGCGATTAGGTCCCGGCCCCCGCTGTCGTCCTTTCAGTCAAGACTGTGACCGTTCCGGGGGCCGGAGACCAAAGTCGGCGAACCGGCGCAATTCCTAAGCGGCCGCGAGCCGGACTTTCCGGTGCGACTGGCGGAGACGGTCAGCCAGAACGGCAAACGTGGCTGTGAGCACTGCGGCTGCGACGGCGATCAGGGCGATCTGCCATCCGGCCATGCCGCCGGTGACGACGTTGTGGACCACGGTGGGATTGGATTGGGGTGACAGGCCCGACCCTGATCCGCCCGGAGGGGGCATGACCCTGGCGAATGCCGACGGAGCAAAGAGAACGAAGCTGTACAGACTGCAGGCGGCGGCGATCACGACGCTCCCTGCACGGCGGACGAACTGGATGCGGCTCATGACGACCTCCTACGCGTTGTTACAAATCCCTTCGAAAGTATGAACGGGGACCCCTGCGATCGGCTATCCGACGATTTACGGATGCCCAGGTCAGGCCCTTGGGCGTAAAGTGAGCCCCAGGGGAAGGGGGTGTCATGGTCACCCGAGTGATGCCGAGCGATCGGGACCTGCGAGCTTTGGCCGGGATCGTCACCCAGGAACGTCCCAACCTGGCTGAAGTCGGGCTGCCGTTTTCACTGCTCTCCGACCTGGCAGCCCAGATTGCTTGCGATTACGTGCTCTTCGAGGGCTACGACACCGAGCGACAAACATACTGGTTCGCCCAACAAGTACCCGATGATTACTACCAAGATCCCGACTCCGCGTCTGACAAGGGATCGCACCGGGCCCTCTGGGAGCACTTCTGGGACTGCAAGTTCTGCAGCTACCCCGATCGTACCGGCGACCTCCGGAGCGTCTTCCAGGTCACGGACTTCTACTCAGTGCGTGAGTGGCATTCCACGGGCATGTACTCCGACGTTGCTCAGCCACAAGGCTTCGAACATCTCATGGAGGTCGTTCTTCCCGAGCCGCCGGGACCCGAAGCGGGACCCGGACGTGTCGCTCGGCTGTTCCTCGTTCGAGGCCCCGGCACCGAATTCTCAGAGCGCGATCGAGCACTGCTCACGCTGCTGCGCCCCCACCTCCACCAGGCGTACCTCGATGCCGAACGGCGTCGCCATCCTGTGCCCGATCTTACTCCCCGGCAGTGGGAGCTGATGCGTCTGATCGCAGCCGGGCGCACCAACATCCAGATTGCCCGTCAGCTCGGCCTGTCCGAGGGAACGGTGCGCACGCACCTACAGAACATCTACGGCAGACTGGATGTGTCGAACCGCACCGCCGCAGTGATGCGTGCCTTTCCCGAGAAGATTGCTTAACTCCTCCATCCAGAGGCGATAGTCCTCGGCAGCGTGGTGAGCTCATAACACGCGAAGTCCCGCGATTATCGACCCCGCTCGACAGGTGCCGTGTTGCTCGGCCATGCCCGGCGGTATCTCGCCCATATCATCCAGCCGGAGTATTTCCGGGCGGTTAGTCTGGGCAGGGCCTCGAGGCTGCCAGCGCTCCTCCTGATGGCAGTTGCGCGCACCCTTCTCGCGCGAATGTGAGCTGCGTGACCCGGCAATACAGTGCGGGTCCAACTTCGCACGAGATGGCCGAACTTGGACGTCGCTCGCTAGGCGACGCGGTCTGGGAATGCGCGGACGACCGCGGCCGTGCGGTTGGAAACCTGTAGTCGCCTGTAGATGTTCTCCAGATGCGTCCGCACGGTCCCCTCGGACAGCCCGAGCTGGCGGGCTATCTCGATGTTGGTGCGGCCGCCGGCGATCAGGTACAGCAGGTCCCACTGCCGGGGCGTTAGCTCGGGGACAGGGCTGCGCCGGCGCTCAGCGTCGTGATATGCCTGCTGGAGATGGGGGCGCAGCAGCGTGAGGAGCGCGCGGTCGCGCTCGGAGAAGTCAGGGCCGGGTTCGCGGAGAAAGAAGAGCCGAACATTCCGCCCCGGCCCGGCAGCGGGCCCTGGCGACTCGGACAGGCACAGCTGAACGTAGTTCTCGAGTCCCCGCGGCCGCACGAGGTCGCGATACATGCCCGTGGAGTGCCACTGCCGGACTGAGTAGAAGTCAGAAACCTTCACGACGCTGCGCAGGTCCTTGGTGCGATCGGGGTAGCTGCAGAACTGGCAGTTCCAGTAGTGCTCCCAAAGCACCGGGTCGAAATCTTCCCCGTCCGGATCCTCCTCCTCGTCCTCGGGGCTCTGTTGGGTGAACCAGTACCGCTGCAAGGTGCTGTCGTAGCCCTCGCACAGCAAGAAATCACAAGGGATCTGCTCCTTCAGTTCGCTTAGGGTCCACGCCAGGTTAATACGCGCGTAGTATCCTGGCCGTGTGGAGGTCACCGAGGAGGCGCTCGCGCGATTCTTCGAGGTGGTGTTGCCGCACATGAACGAGCGGCAGCGCCGGGTG
>Ga0182018_10003116_pt1 | contig 15392 bp, 15 predicted proteins | sample 812P2MmetaG_FD_120490 | JGI IMG/M metagenome (GOLD analysis project Ga0182018, IMG submission 120490) | Permafrost microbial communities from Stordalen Mire, Sweden - 812P2M metaG | ecosystem: Environmental > Terrestrial > Soil > Wetlands > Permafrost | place: Sweden: Stordalen | collected...
GCGGGCCTCAGGCCCTAAATGACAATCTTGAAAACCCATCGCCGACTTTTTCTCTCTGTGGCAAGCTAAGCGCATAGAGCACCAATTCTACGCGGCTGGATATACCCCACTTGTCGAAAATCCGAAGCACATAGTTCCGTACCGTATGCTCCCGCAGGCCGAGCCTAGAGGAGATCTCGTGATTCCTCAGGCCCTCAGCGACGAGCAGAGCCACATCCTTCTCGCGCGGCGTGAGAAGGTCCATTCCGACCTTGTTTGCAACCTGCAAGGGTCTAGTAGAGACCAGAACATCCAGAAGATATTCCAGTTGGTCGTTGCTCGCCCAGATTTGTCCCTCGTAAACGCGACTGATACATTTCGGTAATCTCTTAAAGGAGTAACCGCGACAAAACACGCCACGAGCACCAGCCCGGAAGGCAGCCACCACCATGTCACGTTCGTCCGTGTCCAGCAACATGACTGCTGCGGTTGGGGGGTCAAAGCCGCGCAGTTGTTGCACGACTTTGAACCCCGTGAATGCGCCGTCGCGTAATTTGGAACTTATCAGAGATACGTGCGGTTTGTAATTCTGCAGTTCGTGAAGAGTTTCTAGCGAATCGCCACTGAATGCTCGAACGTCAAAATCGGGCCTGCTTCGCCGCAGCGCGCCTGCAATCAATTGGCCGCTCATTTTTGTCGACTCTGCCACGAGCACGCGATGGCGCTCAGGAATCATCAACCCTCCAAGGAAGCGGGAACGGAGCGGGACCGTACCAAGATTCTTAATCAAAGATTAACGACAGCGCAATAAAAAGTGCTGGTACTAGTACAGCCACACCACGGAGATCCTGTGGAAATGTCTGCACGGTCAGCCTACCGAGAACGAATCTGGCGTCCCGGACCTCTACGTAGTTCCGTCCGCCACAGAGCGAATTTAGGCTTTCCTAGTCCTTGCACTTCACCGGCTAAAGCCGACAAAGCCGTTTCTAATCAAGGCGGAGCGGACAGCGGCGCTCTTTTTTGTAAGTCCGCCACTCATAGGACTTTTGTCATCATTCCTTTACAAATGGGGACTTTTGTCACCAGCATCAAACGAGCCACGGATTTCGCCGGCGTTCCAGCGTACTATGGACATTTGGCCTCTTGCGGTTTGCAACCGTAGCCGTGTAGCTTCTCTAGACCTCGTGGAAGAATCCTCGAGGCAGCGGAAGCCCACTGTCCAGCCTGCTCGCTGATCTCATGGAACTCAGAAGCCGAGTTCGCTATCGATTGGGAACCCGAGTCGTATTCACTTGGGATGATCCGAACGACACTGCATTAAAAGGGGTGGGTATAACCCGCGACATCAGCCTAATGGGAGTGTTCATTTTTAGTTCTGCATGTCCAGCTGTTGACGCCACAGTGCAGCTGAATATCTTTCTGCCGCCGTTCCAAAAAGGGGCGCCAGGAACGCGGATCGCAGCCGAAGGGACGGTTCTTCGCGTCGAACATTCTCTCGAGGATGACGATGTGGGTGGCTTTGCGGTTGCCAGCAACGGATTTAGGATGTATGGAAAGCGGGAATCCGATTCGTAGAATCGATGTGCGGATAACGAAACCGAAAATCTCGACACGTGCAGAGATCTTCTGAATTGCGCGGAGATTAGGAACAAATACCATCCATGAGCGGAATAGGTACAAAATTTTCGGCGATAAATGCGCCAGGATACATGGTGACCTCAAGTTCTGAGTTGTCCTACTCAGTGGGTGACTTGCCGCCAGATGAGGTGATCTTTGGTAGTTCTAAGGCCATGGAGGACATCCGGCGAAGCGTGGAACAGGCAGCGAGTGCCGATATTCCTTGGCTGCTTCAGGGAGAAACCGGCACCGGCAAGGAAGTCCTGGCGAGATTCCTACATCGCTGCTCACGATGGGGACACGGGGGCTTCGTCAAGGTCAACTGTCCTGCGATTCCCGGCGCACTGATTGAAAGCGAACTTTTCGGCTATGAAAGAGGGGCGTTCACAGGCGCCTTCGAAACCAAGCCGGGTAAGGTAGAAATTGCGCATGGGGGCACTTTATTTTTGGACGAAATAGCGGAGCTCGATCTGGGTCTGCAGGCAAAACTGTTGCAGCTGCTTCAAGATGGGCATTTTTGCCGGATCGGTGCCCAAAGGGAACGGCAGGTTGAGACCCGCGTCGTTTGCGCTACGAACAAGCCGCTCCGTCTCGGAATCAAGTCCGGAACTTTTCGACAGGACCTCTTCTATCGAATTAGTGTTATCTCTATGGAGCTGCCGAGCTTGCAGGAACGAAGAGGGGATATACCCATGCTCACGGCGTACTTCCTGCGAAAATACAGCGAGAAATACAAGCGAAACGCACCACCACTCTCGAATGTAATGCTGAAGCGTTTCCAAAGCTATCGATGGCCAGGCAATATCCGAGAACTGCAAAACCTCATCAAGCGCTACGTGATCCTGGGATCGGAACAAGCGATTAGCAACAACCTGCAGGAAGGGGAGAATGACCGAGATTGTCTTTGCTCCGATATACCAGCCGATGAGGTCATTGAGCTCAAGAAAGTCACTCAGAAGGCAACCAAGCATCTGGAGCGGATGATTATGTTGAGGGTGCTCGACGCTCATGGATGGCATCGTCGCTCGTCAGCTCGGGCCTTGAGCATAAGCTACGGTGCGCTGCTCTACAAAATGCGGGAGGCCGGTTTGCCCGTGAAAAAACGCAAAGAAGGCCGTTCTGACGTAGCCGCATTGGATGCTGGAAACATAGAACTGCAAGATGCCGAGCGATGGGATTCGCCTCCTTTTAAACGAAACTGACTCCGATTCAGCAAATTGGTGAGCGATGCGTTCCCGCCTTTCAAATTTGCTCTAGCAGTTCGTTGAAGAATCGGATTTTGTGAGACCTCGGTTCTGATTTCAAGAGTTATCACTGCACTGCGCAGGAGCCGTTTGGTCGTGCTATCCTCAGCTGGCCCGAAATGTAGCTGAACATTCCTTCTTGCAGTTGATCGTCGCCGCGCATTCACTCGCCTTCTTCGCCTTCCTTCACTCAGACCATCTCTCTCACATTAAAGTCGCGGTGAAGCGGTTTTTTCAACGAGCTGTTAGAACGTAGAATTAGTACCCCCAGTACAGACAGTCGATTCTTATAGGCCAGTGCGCCCTTTCCAAAATAGTGGGGAATTGAACTTTATATCCAAAAGATTGAACAGTCGGAGACGCACGACAAACTGGCTTTCCTCGCATTTCGGGGACTAACTTACACGCAAGCATCGAAGCTTCAGCGTTTTCCGAGGGATCTGCGCCTGTCGTCCAAGCTTGCCTTGAGTTGGCACCAAGTATGCAGTGCTTTGCGCTTACATTAACGCAGATTGAATATTGCATTACACGCTGCGGGGTTGCGCCGAATGCGACTTTCATGGCGGTAGCTTGTCCACCGGGAAGATAACGAGCGTTATCGAGAAAAAAGATGAGTTTTGCTATCGAAGCTAAGCGGGAACTCGAGGAACGCCGTCTTCCGTGGTTCGCGTTGCGAGTACGGGCGCGCCACGAGAAGAATATTGCGGAAATGCTGCGCGGCAAAGGCTACGACTCGTTTCTGCCTCTGTACAAGTGCAGGCGGCGATGGTCCAACCGTTACAAGATGTTGGACCTTCCTCTTTTCCCGGGCTACATGTTTTGCCGATTCGACGTGCACAATCGCCTTCCCATTCTCAAGACGCCAGGTGTGATCCTGATTATCGGCATAGCTAGGACGCCGGTCCCGATTGGCAACGCCGAAATCGACGCTATTCGGACTATTGTCGATTCCGGGCTCCAAAGTCAGCCGTGGCCGTTTCTCCAAATTGGAGCAAGAATCAGAATCGAACACGGAGCCCTCAGCGGATTAGAGGGCATTCTGTTGGGACCCCGAGGGCGCCATCGTTTGATCGTGTCCGTGACTCTTCTACAGCGCTCTGTGGCCGTCGAAATTGACGGTGCGTGGGTCAGTGCCGTCACACATTCACTCTCCCCTGTCGCGGCCTTCCAACCCCAAACGACGCTGGCTCAGCCAAATCAAAACGCCGACGGAGCGCGCTAGGGACGATGCATCGCCTCTCTTTATCATCGTCGTACAAGTTCGTCGCCTTTAGAGCTTTTGCTTTCGACCCACAGTCGGCTATGAGTTGGCGAACCAAGGTCTCACTCTGAATGGATTTAGCAAATGCAGTCTCTCTTACCAATTCCCTTTGTCGATCTTGTTGGCCATCATTTGGAGCTCCAAGAAGAACTACTCTCGGTCTTCAGGACCGCATTGAGAACTGCATTCGTTGACCCCTCAATGATCGAAGATTTTGAGCGAGATTTTAGCAAGTACTGTGAAACCCGATATTGCGTCGGAGTTGGCAGCGGCACGGACGCCCTAAGACTAGCGCTAGTAGCTGCCGGCGTTCGTTCCGACGATGTGGTGGTAACCGTGCCAAACACGTCTAGAGCGACCGTCGAAGCCATTTCTCAGACCGGAGCTCGTCCAGACTTTGTCGATATCGACCCGCGTTCGTACAACATGGATTGGATAAAACTCCAGGAGTACCTGGAGAGCCGCTGTTACGTAGATGAGGCGACCGGCAAGTTATTTCATAAGAGCCTTCAAAGACCGGTCACGGCGGTCGTTCCGGTTCATCTGTACGGACAGATGGCGGATATGGATCCTATCTTGGAGATTATCGGACAATATAATCTTATCCTGGTGGAAGACGCTTGCCAGGCGCACGGGGCAGAGTACTTTTCGAACAACGAGAAACGCTGGAAAAAGGCGGGATCGATGGGTACAGCGGCCGCGTTTAGTTTCTCGCCAAGACAATATTCAGGAGCTTGCGGAGAAGCTGGAGCGGTCACAACAAACGACGTAGAGCTCGCACAGCGAGTCAGGATGATGCGAGATCACGGTCAAGACCGTGAACACTATAATGGAGCCGTAGGATATAACAGTAAGTTGGATTCATTACAAGCCGGGATCTTACAGATCAAACTGAGACACCTTCCGCGTTGGACGAAGAAGCGCCGCGAGGACGCCTTTTGTTATCACGGACTGCTCGCCTCGGCCGTGACAATTCCGTACGAGCCTTCGTGGTCGAGAGCCGTGTACCATATGTACGCGATCCGCACACGCGATAGGGACCAGCTCAAATCACATCTTAGCGCGGGCAACATCGCCACTAGGATTCACTACCCCGTTCCGATCCATTGTCAGAAAGCTTACCGGAACCTTGGCTATAAGCTTGGGGATTTCCCTGTTACCGAAGAAGTCGCATCGGGAATTCTTTCATTGCCTATGTATCCACATCTGGAATTCAGTCAGCAGTATCTGGTTGCGCAGAGAGTGCTGGAATTCGGCATACGAACAAAGTCGAGGGAGTCGAGGTGTCACGCTCTCTCCGCACTGCATTGATCCGTCCTCGAGAGAATATGTTTTGGAGACCGCGATGAAAGGTAACACAATTCTACTGAATTGCCTGGGTTGCGTCGGCATCACGATTTTGGGCGGGTCTTTCGCGTGCACTCTGGCTCAAGACAACCAGAGTCCACCGGACGTCGCAGCTTCAAGCCAAGCCAATAGCGACAGCAACTCCGCCCCAGTAACACGATCCGACGAGCCTGTGCTCCAACACAGAAATCCTCGTTATCACTTGAGTAGAGGTGATACCGTTGACTTGGTTTTTCCTTTTGCACCTGAATTCAACCAAACCGTGACCATTAATCCAGATGGATTCGTCACGCTCAACGGCATAGGCGACCTGTACGTAGCAGGCAAGATGGCTCCGGAATTGAAGGACTTACTTCAAACGACCTATTCGAGAATCTTGCATGACCCGGTAGTCAACGTGGTGTTGAAGGATTTCGAGAAGCCTTTCTTCATTGCCGGCGGTGAGGTCGCGCGTCCTGGAAAATTTGACTTGCGAGGTGACCTTACCCTCACTCAGGCGATAGCAATCGCCGGTGGATTCACTGAGAACTCCAAACATTCGCAGGTGTTGCTATTTCGCCGGGTATCGAATGATTGGGCTGAGGTCAAGGTACTGGACGTAAAGAAGATGTTCCAAACTGGCAATCTGACCGAGGACATGCACATACAGCCGGGAGACATGTTTTTCGTGCCCCAGAATCGCGTTTCGAAAATAAGGAAATGGATTCCTTATACAGCTGTCACGACCGGCGCCACCCCTAAGTTTTGAGGCCATTGGACCGACGCAAGGAGGCGAGCGTGGAGCAGCTGAACTTAAGTAAATTTGATAGCGACAACCTTTACCGGCGTCCTCCGGTACTTCGCGAGTTAATGGCCATTGGATTCAGGCAGCGAAGGCTGATCGTGGTTTGTTTTTGGGGCGTCCTGCTTGGAGCAATCCTCGTGGCCATCCTGCAACCCAGCAGATACACCGCAGAAATGAAGTTTATCGTCAAGAGAGAACGCGTCGATCCTGTCGTAACTCCTGAAGGGTCACCAGCACAGCAGTTCGCGCCCGAGGTGACGGAGGAAGAACTAAATTCTGAAGTTGAATTGCTTAAAACCAGAGACCAACTTGAAAAGGTGGTTTTGGCATGTGATCTTCAAAATCAAAGCGATTCCTCTTGGTCCAAGGCGTTGTTATCGAAGGGCCTCGCGTTGATCGCCAGCTACACCGGAGCGAAGCCGACTTCGAACCTGCAAGTCCCGCGAGCGGTTGACACGCTGCAGAGACACCTGTCGATCGAGGTCATGAAGAAAACCAACCTTATTATGGTGACCTATGAATCGTCAGATCCGGTGTCTTCCGCTCGAGTTCTGAACACGCTCGCCGAGCTTTACCTCCAGAAACATCTGGAAGTACACCGCCCGCCTGGTGCTGTGGATTTTTTCCATCAAGAAAGTCAGCAATTCCGCAACAGGCTCACCGAAGCACAAGCGAAACTGATCGATTCCAATCGACAAGCGAACGTAATTTCTTCGCAGTTTGAAAAAGAATCTGCGCTGCAAAAGCTCACTGAGTTCGAGTCTACCCTTGAGCAAACGGAAGGGTTCATCGCTGAGACTCAACAGCGTATCGGCATCCTCGAGAAGCAGGTTGTCACCGTTCCAACTCGAATGGTGACGCAGGTTCGCAAACTGGACGATGGCCCACTCTTGTCACAACTGAGAGCAACCCTACTGAACCTCGAACTCAAGCGCACCGAACTGCTACAGAAGTTCGAACCCACCTACCGAGCAGTTCAGGAATTGGAAGCTCAAATTAGCCAAACTCGGGCGGCCTTGGAGGAGGCAGAGAGATCGCAGCTGCACGAAGAGACTACCGATCGAGACCCGACTAATCTTATGTTAAGTGGAGACTTGGCCAAAGCTAGAGCCGACCTCGCCGGTTTGCAGGCACGGGCTGAAGCCACCGCTCGAACCGTGCAAATGTACCGAGAAAATGCGCGATCCCTCGAGTCGAAAGAAATAACTCAGAACGATCTGCTCCGGACAGTGAAAGCCGAAGAGGAACGCTATCTTCTCTACCTCAGGAAGGAAGAGGAGGCGCGCATATCGGACGCGCTTGACCGCAAGCGAATTATCAACGTGGCTATCGCAGAGGCCGCCACGGTGCCACCATTTCCTTCCAATCACCGATTAATGACTCTGCTCGTTGGCCTGTTGCTCGCCGCCGTCATGAGCTTCGGAACAGCCTGGAGCGCCGAGTATCTGGATCCCACGTTTCGAACCCCGGATGAGGTCAAATCGTTCTTGAATGTTCCCGTGCTCGCCGCATTGCCCAAGAGCAGTAAAGAATAACAAAAGACTTATGTTCCTTGATTTTTACAACCTCAAAGAACAACCTTTCAGCGAAGCTCCAGATCCGCGACAGCTGTATCTGAGCGCGACGCATCGCGAGGCGCTCGCGTCGCTTTTCTATGGCATCGAGACAGGGCGCGGATTTCTCACGCTCATCGCTGAGCCGGGGATGGGTAAGACCACGCTGTTATTTCACCTCCGGGAGCGGCTAAAGGATTCGGCCCGTACAGTCTTTTTGTTTCAAACACAGTGCAAAGCACGCGAGCTTCTCCCTTGCCTGCTTTCCGACCTGGGAATTGAAGCGCAGGGAAGAAATCTCGGTTGGATGCACGAGCAGTTAAAGGGAATTCTGCTCGTTGAGGCAAATGCCGGCAGGCGCGTGTTGGTCTTCATCGACGAAGCCCAAAATCTGCGAGACTCGGCGCTAGAAACCGTGCGGCTGCTCTCGAATTTTGAAACAACGCGATCGAAATTGATGCAGATTATCCTTGCCGGGCAGCCGCAATTGGCAGAAACGCTGACGCGTCCTAATCTCGTCCAGCTGCGTCAACGTATCTCCATAGTAAGTCGACTTCGGCGATTTACACCTGCGGAAACAAACACGTACATCGACTATCGACTGAGGCTAGCTGGCTTTGAAGGGCGTCGATTGTTTACGCCCGGGGCTCTTGAGATGATCGAGGCTTGGAGCAACGGTGTTCCCCGAAATATCAACAACGTCTGTTTTAACGCCTTGACTTTGGGCTATGCGATGGGACTAAGGCAAATTGACCGCTCCGTAGTGCAGGAAGTACTAACGGATCTAAGATTAGATCAGCTTATCTTGAAACAGCATGGTTCCGACGAACCGATCGAGTCTGCATCACCGGTTTCTCGAAGCTCCTCATTTCGGCCCTCTCAAGCGCAGAGCAAGGGCGGCCTGGGGGCTCGTCGAACTCTGAGCCTGGCAGCGGCCTTGTTGCTCCTGGCTGCCGTAGGCTGGATGACAGCCACAGGTAGACTGTGGAGGACGGGCTACATGCGCTCCATCGAGGTGCCGAAATCCTCCTTGCCTCCTAACGTTGATTCTCTCCTTCCGCAGACCGATGGAAGTCAGTCGAATCAAGAATATCGATCACTGCGAACTCGCCCTGTTCCAACCACGAGCGGCTATCACAAATCCGGTCACGCCATCGGTCCATATCGAGACGCCGGAGTGCCGGCTCAATCCTTTTCGTCGGTTTTACCTCCTTGATCAAGGTACCAGTGCGGTTGGAAATAGCCTTAGTCTGGAACACGCATGCGAGAACGGCGCTCTTGGGAAGCCATCGAGTTGGTTGGTGGTTTTTGGTGAAAAACGTCGTACTTTCCCAAGAACGAGACAATGCAGCTTGGAAACATAAACTGTGGTTCGAGTCGCGGAACAAAAATCCCGCGTCGGCGGTGGGAGGGGAAGTTGAGCAGAAATTTTGACGTTTTGCAGCGAGCAAGCACACAGAAAACACTTGTCGCGCGGTCGAGCAGTGCTCTGCTGGCCGACGACCCTCTAACCCGCCCGGGCGGCCTCGGAGAGCGGGTCCACAATGAGGATGAGATTGTCAAGCTAGTGCGACGCGTGTTCGTTTTTCCCAATTCCCAGGCCCCTAGAGTAGTCGTCTTTGCAGGCGTCCAGGCCGACGGCTGCAGTAGAATCTGCTCCCGAGTCGCTGAAGCTCTAGCAGCAATGGAATTAGGGTCTGTATCGCTGGTGGATGTTAATCTACGTCCGCCTTCACTGCACCAACTGTTAGGGGCCGAAACATCTCCAGGACCCACCGACGCCGTGGTCAAACCGGGCCCAGTGAGGGATTTTGCGGTACAGATCGGCGGCGATGGCAATTTTCGGGTCATCCCGCCCAGCTCGGACACTCAACACCTTTTAGGCTCGGACCGAATGAGGCTGCGGGTGGCGGAATTGAGAAAGCAATTCGATTACGTCTTGATCGACGCACCTCCACTTTGTTCATCTTCCGACGCTATTCTGTTAGGACAGGTGGCCGATGGGATCATTATCGTAGTGGAGGCGAATTCTACGCGGCGGGAAAATGCTCGAATAGCAAAAGAAACTCTGGAAAGTGCAAACGTCAGAATATTGGGTGCGATACTTAATAATCGTACGTTCCCGATTCCGGAAGCCCTTTACCGGAAGCTCTAGAAAGCAAGAATTCATCAACGCGAACAGGCAACCTGCTCGATCGCGGATACAAAAACAGTCGCCGAATCGGCAAATGATCTGTCCCTCGCTACGACGCTCGTTCTGTAGGCCGCTACCTTTGCCGGAAAACCAGGTGCACGTATGGTTTGGGACCTTGGATATGGAGTCCGTCGGTCTGAATCTGTTGGAGAGCGCTCTTTCGCCCGACGAACGGGCGCGCGCCTCACGTTTTCACTTTTGCACAGACCGGCGGCGCTTCGTGGCAGCGCACGCCATATTGCGGCAGATCCTTTCTCGCTATCTCGATCGGGAGGGGCGAGAATTGCAGTTTGGCTGCGGCCCCTATGGAAAGCCCTATCTCCGGTCCGACTCCAGAGGACCGGAGCTGTGTTTCAATTTGGCCCATTCTCACGGTATGGCTCTGTGTGGCATCACCCGGAATCGAGAAATCGGAGTTGATCTGGAGCGCATCGATCGCAGCATTGCAGTCCAACAAATTGCAGAGCGCTTCTTTTCCCGGCAGGAGTGTTCTACCCTGCGTACCTTGCCGGCCAGTCAGCAAGTGGCTACTTTCTTTGATTGTTGGACTCGGAAGGAAGCGTATGTCAAGGCAACCGGCACGGGCCTTCATATGCGACTCGACAGTTTCGACTTATCGCTAGTTTCTGATCAGCCACCTAAGCTTTTGAACGGTGCACTTGGAAATTGCTCGATACATGCACCTAAGCTCGTGCCTGGATATTCTGCGGCGATCGTAGTGCAAGGTACTGATTGCGATCTTACAATAAGGAAATGGGAACCTACTCCGCGATCGAAAATGCGCAGCGCTAGTGCAGACCTTAAAGAATGCGGCATCGATGGCTTTGCCGCGAAATGCCTCGATCTACAGTCAGTAAATATTTCTAATAAATCCCTGAACCTTTAGCTATCAGCTCTCTGGGACTCTCCGCAATGAATAATGTAGGCCGCGCCTTACTCTTAAATGCCTTAAAGCTGTTTGATTTAGGGATGATGATACTGGCCTTCGTGGCAGCGGGACTAGCGGTCCTTCATTACAGCCATACCGTTTCCATTATGGAATTCTTCTCGATACGCGTAAAGATCCAGAATCTTTTCATTTTTTTGCTGTTTTTATTTGCTTGGCACCTAATCTTCAGTCTATCGGCACTGTATGCCTCTCGCAGGCTCTCGAATCGTCGCGATGAAGTTGTCGACGTGATAAAAGCCACCTCGCTAGGTGCGGTCGTCATTTTTGTCGCCGCCTTCGTCTTCTCCATTCGAATGATAACGCCATTTTTCCTGTTGGTATTCTGGCTGACCAGCACGCTCTTGACAGTTTCCGCGCGACTTGTTCTCAGGATGGCCCTAACCTTCATACGGACACGAGGTCGTAATCTCCGGGACATTATCATCATAGGGACCAACAGTCGGGCCCTGGAGTTTGCGAGAAGGCTTGTTTCTCGACCGGAATTGGGATGCCGAATCGCCGGCTTTGTGGATCAAGAGTGGGACGGCACGGCGCTTTTTCGGAGTAGCGGCTTTGCTTTGGCGTCTGATTTCGGAGATTTTCCGCGGTTTCTGCGGGAGACCGTGGTAGACGAGGTCGTAGTGGCATTGCCATTTCGTTCTATGCACGCTCAAGCAGCACTTATTGCCGCCTTATGCGAGGAGCAAGGCATTACCGTTCGAGTGCTTACCAGTATCTTTGATTTGAAACTCGCTCGTTCCTTTGCGGAAGAACTGGAAGGCGATGCTCTGATCACGCATTCCACCGGTAGGGTGGAAGGCTGGCCCATATTCGCGAAGCGCGTCTTGGACCTCACGATTTCTGCGACGGTCATTATCTGTTTTTCGCCAATACTGCTAGTCGTGGCTGTTCTGATCAAGATCCTTTCACCAGGGCCGGTCTTCTTCGTCCAGAAAAGACTCGGCCTCAATAAGCGACATTTCAAGGTGTACAAATTTCGCACTATGGTGGCCGACGCAGAACAGCGGATGGGTGAAATTGAACATTTGAACGAAGTCAGTGGTCCGGTCTTCAAAATCAAACATGACCCGCGAGTCACCTCGTTTGGGCGGTTTCTTCGAAAAACCAGCATAGATGAATTGCCTCAACTTTTTAATGTGTTGAAAGGGAACATGAGTCTGGTTGGCCCACGCCCGCTCCCTATTCGCGATTATAAGGGATTCAGCGAAGACTGGCAGCGCCGTCGATTTAGTGTGAAGCCGGGCTTGACCTGCCTATGGCAGGTCCGGGGGAGAAGTTCCATTCCTTTCGATAAATGGATGGAGTTGGATCTGCAATATATCGATAAATGGTCTCTGCGACTTGATTTTCAAATCCTGCTGCTCACCATTCCAGCTGTTCTCAGGGGTTCGGGAGCCGCCTGATCGTCGCAGGAAGATTTCAGCCGATATACGACCCTACAGAACCTGTCCTATGAACTTGAGATCGAATGTGGCGAAAACTCGACGTCTTCTCGGGAAATGAAATATTTCACTGTCGTGTTCAATCTTAGTCGGCAAACAATTAGATGAGTTCATCCCCTGCGGCAGCAGAAATCGAAAAGCAAGCATCCTCGGGTGCACCGACGGTGCGCATAGCCACGTTTGAGGATTATTCCGGAATTGCTACTCTCTATGAACGTCACGGGTTCGCAAGCAGAAGCTTCGAGGAATGGGCAAGCCTCTGGATTGGGAATCCGCTTTACAACGAACTGCCCGAGTGGCCAATCGGTTGGCTGTTGGAAGACGAAAACAAAACGATTGTCGGCTACTTGGGAAATATCCCCCTTCCTTATGTATTCCGAGGGAGGCAAATTGTCGCCGCTACCAGTCGGGCCTGGGTAGTTGATTCCGGCTTCAGAAGTTACTCGTTCTCGCTGTTGAACCGATTCTTTCGACAGAAATCTGTCGATCTGTTTCTTAATACGACTGTCAACAAGAATGCAATCAGAGGCTACCAAGCATTTCGCGTGTCCCGGGTTCCGGTGGGCGCTTGGGACCAGTCCATATTTTGGATCACGAATTATCGCGGCTTTGCGGCGAGCGTACTAGCCAATAAACGAGTTCCGGGCTGGAAGCTTTTAAGCTTTCCGGTCTCGCTTGGTTTGGTTGCGCAAGATAGCCTCCCAAGAAAACGGGTGGGGGCCCATAAGCATGGAGTGTCCCTAACTTTTGTCAACGGTTTCGATGTTCGCTTCGACATTTTTTGGGAGAAGTTGCTGAGCAGCAATTCCGATATTCTGCTTGCAACGCGATCCCGCGAGGTCCTGGACTGGCATTTCCGACGCGCGCTCGCTGAAAATCGAGCGTGGGTCGTGATCGCCGAGGTCGGTGCCGAGCTGGTCGCCTATGCGATTTTCTTACGAAGGGATAATAAGCAACTAGGCCTAGACAGGCTCAGGCTAATCGACTTTCAGTCACTCCCCGACAGCAATGAAGTGCTGCGCCCCATGCTCAGCCGAGCCTTAGACAGGTGCCGCATGGAAAGCGTCCACATGCTGGAAATCATCGGTCTAAGCCCAGAAAGACAGCGCGTCATTGATGATGCTGGCCGCCGCCGGCGATCACTTCCGTCTTGGTTGTATTTTTACAAAGCGAACGATGACCGGCTAGCAGAAGCCCTAAAGGACCCGAGATCGTGGGATCCATCGTGCTTTGACGGAGACGCCAGTCTCTAGGCGAGGTATTATGCAGGCCTCTGAATATCAGGAAGTACACACTGAAGTAGTCAGCTTTTTTTCTGACGTACTGAATATCAGCGTTCCGTCTCCTACGACCGACCTGTTCAAAACGGGAATTCTCGATTCGCAAAATTTCATCGAACTGCTATTACACCTCGAGCGAAAGTATGATGCGCTTGTCAGGCTCGACGATGTAGACATTGAGGATTTTCGCTGCATCGGAAAGATCGTGAATCTTCTCTGTGAGCGCAAAAACGGTGCAAAGCACGCCGGAAATTGACACCCGGGCCCACTCTGAGGCGCTTTGCTTCCAATGATTTGGTCATTCCTGAAGAAATAGAAGTATAAAAACCATTCGCAAGGTGTGTTTTCTGTGAGTTCCGTTTTGCTTCAAGCACTCAATCTTTTTCTAGGAATCGCTCAGGGACCAATTCGAACCGACGACAAACTTTCAGAGTTTCCGGTGTTTTCTTTGTCGGCTTCCGACAAAGTTGTCGATGACCTGAAACGAAGAGGGTACAATCACATCCTGCGGTTCATCGTATTGCCTTCGCACAAAATGCCACGGTGGTTGGTTCCCATTGACAACTATTCTGCAATGCTGGCGGCGACGCGAATCTATTTGCCGCAAAAGCGCTCGGCGCAAATTCTAAGGAGCCTATTTATTCGGATGGTGAAAATGGGATGGGACGGCTACTTACGCTCGAGGGTCTTGGTGGCCTCGAAAGATCCTTTGCCCATGGAGCAGTTAGTCCGCGCCGCCACGGGAGAGCAATGTCCTTTCTTTGCTCTTTCGCTGGGCAGGATGGCCACGGTGCGCAAGCTCACAGTCCAAATCATGGACCAGCACGGAAATATAATCGCATATGCGAAACTTCCACTCGCACACCTAGCGGACCAACGGGTGCGAAACGAGGCGAACACCTTGGAGCGGCTATCCAATTTCGTCTCGCTCCGGCCGCACATTCCGCGGGTCCTCTATGCCGGCAAGTACAGCGACAACTATATGCTGCTGCAGTCGCCACTCGAGGGCGAGCCTGGGCCCACAAATTGTAACGGAATGCATCAACAGTTTCTCCAGACGCTATGGAATGTGCACCGACTTACGAAACCTGGCCGACTTCTGATCAACGAAGTGGCCGGGCGATGGGAGAAGGTCGCGCCATTTCTTGGCACCAAATGGGCGGAGCTGGGCCAAGAAACCCTACGATATTCAAACCGGGCGCTCGCTGGAGTTTTGATTTCTTTCGGCGTCATGCATGGCGATTTTGCTCCTTGGAACACTCGCGTGCGACGAGACGATTTGCTCTTGTTCGACTGGGAATCCGCACAGTGGGAAGCTCCAACCTCATGGGATATGTTTCACTTCCGCGTGCAAGCGGCAAGTTCTTTCAAACGGCAAGAAAGCGATAGGATCTCCGAGCTGAGATCTCCAGATGACGTTTTGTTTATGCTATATCTCTTGGATTCCGTAGGTCAGTTTCTGGAAGAGGGCAATCTGTGCGCAATTCGCGAACGACAAGCGCTCTTGACCAAGCAGCTCTATAAGAGTCGTCAAATGTTCGGAGAGACGCGTTCGGCGGGCTGCGTGTCAGTGGCATAGATTCGTGTCCAATTTGAGGACCAATATGCGAGTAGTTACCACGAGTTGGGATGATGGGGATCCAAACGACATCAAAATCGCAGATCTTCTACGCAGCCGAAAATTGCCCGGAACATTCTATGTTCCGATCACTGGCTATCAAGGACGAAAAACCCTTTGCACA
>Ga0182018_10003117_pt1 | contig 15388 bp, 14 predicted proteins | sample 812P2MmetaG_FD_120490 | JGI IMG/M metagenome (GOLD analysis project Ga0182018, IMG submission 120490) | Permafrost microbial communities from Stordalen Mire, Sweden - 812P2M metaG | ecosystem: Environmental > Terrestrial > Soil > Wetlands > Permafrost | place: Sweden: Stordalen | collected...
ACGGCGGCGAATTCGATCCGGTCACGCAGAATGTGTTCAGTGCGAACGGTGAGGGCACCATCACCGTAGTTCACGAGATCGCCCCGGATCAGTACACCGTGCGGCAGACCCTCAGCACGCAGCGCGGCGCGCGCACCATTGCGCTCGACACGGGCACGCACCGTTTGTATCTGCCGACTGCCGAGTTAAGTCCACTCGCGCCGGCCACTGCCGAAAATCCGCATCCAAGGCCGACCCCGATCGCCGGAACGTTCGTGGTATTAGTCGTGCGGCAGAACTCCCATTGAAATCTAGTGACAGCCAGACAGTCATCAGTGATGTGCTGATGCACTACAGCGCAAGTGCCTGAACTGAAAGTACAATCAGGTGCGCGACTCGACGTCGACTGCAGGGCAGCGAGACAAGGGCGAGCACGGAGCCATTACAACTCGGACTCCGAAAAGCGTTTCAGATGGTCTCCAAATCGGACCCACGAGAGGTCGTCGTGTAACCAGGCATGATAAGTCGGAGGAAAGCTTTCTGGATCGTCAAGGCTGCAGGTGGTGACGTCAATCTCCAAGGCGCGCGCCGTGTTCTCGTAAGTCAGTGGCGTCCCACATGACGCACAGAATGTTCGACTGACTGACGCAGATGACTGGAAGCCGGAAGGCTGCCCGCCGATGAAACGAAACGCCTCCTTTGAGAAGGTCAGCCACGCAACGACGGGCGACCCTGCCGACCTGCGGCACGATTTACAGTGACAGATCATGCTGCCTGTCGGCTGGCTCACGGCACGATAGCGGACCGCGCCGCATGCACAACTTCCCTCGATGTTCGTCGAGATCATCATCATCATTCCTTAAGCTTGCGGGTCGGTGGTCAAATTCTCGCGCCTTATGAGCAGTCGTGCGCGCAAATATGGCGGCGCGTGGCGATACTGCACCGTCGCTCGAGACGCCCCTGGAAGCGTTCGAATGGAGCGACGCACGCTTGCGGCGTGAAGACGAAGCGTGAGAATTATTCTATAGTCGATTTTCGCCCGGGTCGATTTACGCTGGCGGGCGCACGGCCTGCCGTGAATTACTTGGCGTACTACTCCGTGGGCACCCGGAATCGCGCCAACAGGAGACATCCGTGAAAGGTATGGCGCTGACGGTTTTTCTGTTGGCCTTCGCATCCGGTACGTCATTGGCAACAGCGAACAGCGTCGAGAGCGCAGTCAGCCAGCCGAATTTCTCTCTTCCGTTCAAGCTGATCGATAATCGCGTATTTGTGGAGATCCGGCTGAACGGCCAGGGACCGTATCATTTCATTCTCGATACGGGCGCTGACGCCGATTTGTCCGATCGCGCCGCGCAGCGGGTCGGCCTGCATGTCGAGGACGCGGGTGTCGGCCAGGGGGTTGGCGCCGCAAGGCAGAGCTTTGGGCGCACGCGCGTCGCCAAGGTTCAATTGGGAAGACTGCAGCTGAACGACGTCGAGTTTGCGGTGACATCGTTTGCCGATGCACCGCAAGTCTTCGGGATTCAGCCGGTGGACGGCTTCATCGGCAGAGAAATATTTGGGCGTATGGTGGTAAAGCACGATTACATCCATCGCACCTTGACGTTCACTCGACCCGATCTATTCAACTATTCGGGATCGGGAACAGTGCTTCACTTCGAACGGCCACGACAGATTCCGGTAGTCACAGCGCAGCTCGATGGCGTCGCCGGCAAGTTCGGCGTGGATACTGGCGCGCGCTCGGCATTGTTGCTCTATGGCCCGTTTTGCGTGGCAAACAATCTTGCCGAAAAGTATGGCGCGAACCAGGAAGGCGTGACGGGATGGGGTATTGGCGGGCCTGTGCGCTCACTGCTAGCTAGGGCCCATGAGCTAACGCTAGGCACGACAAGCGTGCACGATCTGGTCATTCGGCTTTCTACGCAGAAGGCAGGTCTGACTACCTCGTCCGCTATGGCGGGGCTCATCGGTCCCGATGTGCTGTCGCAATTCGACGTCACATTCGACTACGCGCGCCAGCGCATCATTTTAGAAAAGAATCGCGACTTTGGCCGCCGCGATTCTTACGATCGGGCCGGCCTTTGGATGGGTCAGCAGGACAACCAATTTACGGCCGTGGATGTTATTGCCGGGGGACCGGCGGATGAAGCGGGCGTGAAGCCTGGCGATATGATTCTCGCCATCGACGGTAAGAGCGCAGCAAACCTTCTATTGCCTGAGATACGAGCAACAATGCGTAGATGGCCGATCGGGAGGAAGGTGACGCTTCTTCTGCAATCGGGGGACATCAAACATACAGCAGTTGTCACTCTGCGTGATTTGGTTTGACGACCGCAACAATGGCGGTCTTAGTCTGACGGGCGCCCATATTCTGCCGCAATCCGGGTGCCGGCGGATCCGGTGACGAAGTGGACCGAACGAGGTAGGGCGGAGGAGTGGCAGATTTGTGCCAACGCCCAAGGCGGCGGCCGCCTTGGACTGGGCCTGGAGGGTTGGGTTACACAAATGGCTAATCGGGAAGAGTTCGTCGCGGCGCTCAACGATGCCGCCATTTATCAGATTATCACCCACCTCATCGAAACCTTGGCAGATCAGGCTACTATTGGCACGTGTGCTGGAAGGTCGGGAGCTTGCGCGCTGCGATCGCTATCTCAGCCGCGATCTGAAGTTCGCCGACGCGGTGGGGTAAACGCAGAACGAGGCTATGACCGCTGTGCTGCAGCAGACATGCGAATTCAATCATGAATGACGATGGATTCATTCCGTATTTGATTCTCGTGCGATTCGACAAAGGCGAAGATCTGCGCGATCGACTCCACGAGTCCTTGCCCTTGCTGCAAAACTCACTGAAGGAGCTTGGCGAGTTGATACCCGCCATGTCGTCTTATGATGGCTCCGCAGTAGCGTATCTGCTGTCCGCACGACCCAACGCTCAACCCGATGATGTTCTCGCGCATCTGCGGACTGCAAAGCCGCATCTCGGCGCACCCCTGAAGACGCACGACAAGGTGCTCGTCATTTCGATTGAGCTCGGTCTTGCCTCACACTTGGAGCATGTCACGGACTGGCTTCGGGATTGCGGCGCGCTCGCATAAACGGAGCAGCCTCGGTGAACCAGTGAACCTCCAGTCGAATGGGGGGAATTCGGCGAGCGATGCCTCGATTTGCACCGCACGGCCGGGGGCTATTCTGCGATCGTCACGGCTCATGTCGCGAACAAATCGGTCGCGCTGCAAGCCGTTGCGTTCACGGTCGCACGGGCTCGGATATCCAGGATTGCGCCGTATCGGAATAGAGCGCGGTCAGGCGCTTCGGCGCAGCACGAATTTAATTGAAACTTAATGCCGACCACTAGCTTCAGGTGTATGTTCCGCTGATGGGGAGGCGGAAGTCGCGCTTGGGTCCTGCGCTTCGGGCACCGATTCAGGCGCGCTTAGCGACCCCAACACCAACACTTTACCAAACAAACGTCGGGGGAGACGACATGAATACCATGCTGGTCAGACTATTGGCGGGCGTGTGCCTTACAGGCGCGCTGGCCCTTGCAACAACGCCTGCAAACGCGCAGTCGAGCGAAGTCAAAGAGAAGCCGCGGATCTACACCTACGTGTCCAACTGGGTGCTGCCGCGCTCGAAGTGGGCGGACATGGAGAAGAACAATGCGGCCTCGCAGAAGACCATCGATACCGCGCTAGCCAACGGCACGATCTTCGCAGCCGGCAACGGGGAGGCCTTGGTTCATACCGAGCATGGTGCGACGCACTATGGCTGGTGGTGCGCGACATCCGAGGCCGGCGTGCTGAACCTCCTTGACGAGTTCTACAAGAACGGCTCGGCAACCAATGCGACCTTTGGAAGCGCAACCGCGCACTGGGACAACATCTACGTCAGTCGCTTCTATAACTACAAGAGCGGTCCTTTGAAGAATGGCTACGACCATGCAGCGTCCTACAAATTGAAGGCGGATGCGCCCAACGACGCGGTCTCGACTTTAAGCAAGGCGCTGCTCGTGCCGTTTTTCGACAAGCTCATGAATGACGGCGCGGTCGTGGCGTACCAGATTGCAGAAGAAGTGATTCACACGCAGGATCCCAACTCATTCTTCATCTTCTACCTGACGCCGGATGCAGCAGGTCTTGACAAGGTGAATGCGGCGCTGAGCGCCGCCATTGGGAAAGATCCGCTGGCCGGCGCGGCCTTCGGCTCAATGATCGACTTCGCGCCGCATCGCGATGATCTCTCGCGCGCCAACGCGATGTTCAAGTAGAAATTTCTGCGGATTGAACGGGCGCGGATGATGCGCCCTGAGGAAGATTCGGCCCCGACGGCGTATCTTGCGCCGCCGGGGCCGTGTATTTTGGATCCGGGCATTTAGGAGGCCGGCCCCGAATCGGCGTGACTCGGCGGACCATCCTCGGTCCTGACCCAGCCGATGCGCGAACTGGCGTAAATGTGCCAGTAAATCAGAGGTTCCCTCGATCACAATTACGGCAATCACTCCTGCGTGGCCAACTTTCCTGGAATCATCTGTTCCACGAACTGAGGAAACAGGGGCCGTAATTTCACGATGAAATCCCAGGCCATCAGCAGCGCACCAAGCGCGAAAACAACGTCGCCGGGAAATCGCATCCACTGCCAGAACCTCGTCGTGTCATAAAATTCCTGGCTGCGCGCGTACGCCAACCCGTGTTCAAACACCGCGTCCAATTGCGGCCACCCGATTGGAAAGAAATTGAACAAAATCCAAAGCAGTAGACCGCTGTTGTAAAGCCAAAATGCAGATCGGCCCAGCTTTTCGCTGAACACGTATCGATCACCGGAAACGCACCGCAGACAGAAATAGATCAGGCCAAGGCCCAAAAGACCAAATGCACCGAACAGTGCCGTGTGTGCATGATTCAGCGTCAAAAACGTCCCGTGCTCGTAATAATTCACAAGCGGAGCATTGAGCGTCCCGCCACCGAATACCCCAGCGCCCAAAAAATTCCAGAATGCCGCGCCGACAATATACAGGTACGCGAGACCGTATTTGAATGCCGGATCACGCTTGATCACCCGATGGTGTTTAATCGCCTCGATAACCAGCAGCACCAACGGCAGCACTTCGATGAACGAGAACATCGTGCCGAGCGGTACCCACATTCCGGGCTCACCTGCCCAATACAGATGATGCCCCGTTCCAAGAACGCCGCCGAGAAAAATCAAGATGATCTCGAGGTATACCGAACGCTCGGCGAGCTTGCGTGACACGAGGCCCACGGCCATCAACAGGTAGGCGGTGATCGCAGCTGCAAAGAACTCAAAGGATTGTTCGACCCAAAGATGTACGACCCACCAGCGCCAAAAGTCTGCAATTGTGAAGGATTTTTCAACGCCGGTCAGAGGCACCATGCCAAATACGTAGAGCAGCGCGATATTGACAGTGGATGCCCACAAGAGATGCTCTAACCGAATTTTACCGGTCCAGAACTGCCGGGTCGCCAATCTGAGGCCATCGCGGGTCGGCCAGAGTGCTCGGAACACCAGGATGCTCCACAGCGCAAGGCCGACGAAGAATCCGATTTGCCAGGCGCGGCCCAACTGAATATACGACATTCCTTGGTTGCCGAACCAGAACCAGCCATCTTTGATGTACCCCATGATGCCCAGGTAGTTGCCCGCAAGCGCGCCCACGACGACGAGCAATGTGACCCAAAACAACAAGTCGACAAGCACCTTTTGCCCTGGGGCCTCGCGTCCGCTGATCGCGGGCGCCAGAAACAGAGCAGCACCGATCCATGACAATCCTATCCAGACGATCGGCGTCTGGATATGAACATCACGAAGGAAATTGAAGGGCAGGAACGAATCAATTCTGAGTCCGTAGAAATCAGCTCGCTCAGAGTAGTAGTGGGCCATGATCGACCCGACCAGGATCTGCAGCAAGAGGACCGCAGCAACAATGAGAAAGTATTTGCCGACCTTGCGTTGGCTTGCTGTAAGCGGACGGAACGTCGCCAGAACAGGATCCAGCGACGCACTGTCCGGATCATTCAAGTACAACTCGTAGATCCAGATGATGATTCCGAAGGCAAAAAATGTGAAACAGAAACTAATCCACGTCCAATGAAACGTGCTTGTCGTAGGCGTGTTGCCTACGGACGGCTCGAAGGGCCAGTTCTGCGTCCAGGATGCGGACGTACCAGGCCTTCGTGCAACGGTCGTGAGAGATGAATAGATGAGAAAGTCGGCCGTCTGACGTGCGCTTTTTGCGTCGAGGCTGTAGGCCTGAGTCCAGCCTTTGGCGAAATCATCGTGTTGCAGGTGGTCGGCGATATCAATCTGCAATCGGCTGATCGCGGTGGCCAATGCGGCGGGAATCACGGTTTCGCGTTGCGTGAGATCTACTTGCTGCAGCTGCGACTGCATGCCTACCCGGATTCCGGCGCGGCGCTCGGCACTAAGTGCCGAGAGGGATCGGCCGTCCACGTTCCTTGCAATGTTTTCTTCCGTGAGTGTTCCCAGTTGCACTAGATATTGTGCGGTGTAGTCCGGGCCGAAATACGAACCCATGCCGTACAGACTGCCGTAATCCATGAGATCGGCTTTCTGAAATCCTGACTTACCCGCCTGGATGTCCGCCGCCGACATTACGAGGGCGCCGTCGGCGGTGATGAAACGATCGGGAAACGGTGGCGCTTCTTTGTAAGTGACGCCAACTGTCCACGCAAGAACCGCGAATGTTATTACGGCGACGGCAAGGAGAACCCATTTCAATGCGTCGCTGACTGCATCAACCGAATCACCAGTGGCCGATTTTATCTCCACGACGATCTCCATACTCAGCCGCAAAACGCAGATATCGACTTCGGCAAGGATGTTCCCCGACGCCGTAGTATCGCTAATGATTCATGGCAACATACGCGCACTCAATATTAAGGATGCATATGTGCGGCGTTCTGTACGGTAGCGAACATAGGTAAGAAAGCGAATTCGGTTTCCCTTAGTGCTGTTTCGATTGTCTCGGATACTCTCTATGGCGTCGGGAGGCATGCTGAATGAATCGCGCGATCCATGGTGCCACCGGAAAAATCTAGATGATTTCGGATGGTCAGTCCAAAAAAGGTCTAAGGGCGGTCGCGGCTCGGCATCGGACGAAATTGCCGGTGACGATCGCAAGCGGTTTCGGCTTGCCGCGCCCGGGCAGGTGTCGCACCGCTCGCATGGTCGAGGTTGACTACCGCCTTACCGCGCTACAGTTGTTCAACCTGTGGGGGTGCTGCACCGGACGCTGTTCCGGTCCAAGGCAAGGGATGGCCCACTCGACGTCGTAACTGTAGGGTTCCTGAGGGGGCGTCAGTTTAAGGCGTGCTTTCCGCGGGTGATGCCGGGTGCTACGGTGGTGGCGAGCGATCGAAAACTCCCAACCCGAGCACGAAAGTGGTTTTGGCAACGTCCCGAGTTCACTTATGACCATCTTAGACTCTTCAATTCTGGCGACGGCGACTGACCCGCTTTTCCTGGCGGGAGCTGCGGCCGTTATCGGGTTCTTCGGCGCCCGCTATTGGCAGGGGCGCAGTGCGCTGGCGTATTTCTTCGTCCAGCTTTTCGTCTTTGCCATCTTCACCGGACTCATGCTGGCTGGCGGCGTTGTTCCCTATCGCCCGGGCGTGTCGATTGGGCCCGAGCCCGCGCGGTTCTACGCGGGCGTGCTCGAATTGATCTGGTGGCTGGGCGCGGCGTGGCTCGCCGTCGGTTTTTTGCGTGCTTTCGTCGTGCTGGAGCGACAGCCGCGCGATACGAAATTGGTTCAGGACCTCTTAGCCGCGCTGATCTACCTCACGGCGACTTTCGCAATCGTTGCCTATGTTTTTGATCTGCCGGTTAAAGGATTGCTGGCGACCTCCGGCGCGGTGGCGATTATTATCGGTCTAGCGCTGCAAAGCTCACTCGGAGACGTTTTCTCCGGAATTGTCCTTAATATCGAGCGCCCTTATCGCGTGGGCGACTGGATCATTCTGGACGACACGCTCCAGGGTAAGGTGATCGAAACGAATTGGCGCGCGACGCACGTCCTAACTGGAAACCAGGATGTAGCGATCATCCCGAACAGTGTCATTGCGAAATCCAAGCTTGTGAATTGCAGCACGCCAACCAAGATCCACGGCGCCAGCATCCGGGTCAGACTGGAGCCGTCACTGACGCCCGGGGCGGGCTGCAATTTATTGAAGGAGGTGCTCCTTGGCAGCACGCATATCCTGCGGACGCCCGAGCCGACCGTCACCATCAAGGATCTCAGCGCGGAGATGATCGATTTCGAGCTCTCCTATTCGGTTGCAGAAGTCGGCGCCGTCGACCGGGCGCAAAATGAGCTTTTCAACCGAGTCTATCGGGCGGTGGCGGCTGCCGGAGTCAAGTTTTCGCCACGCCTCGGCAGTTCACCGGGAAAGACTGCTCCGGAGGCCGAAGAGGAGTCGGGAATTCCTGGGCGCCTGCTTGCGGGAATCTCGCTGTTCTCGACCTTGACCGCGGACGAAAAAGCTGAACTGGCGTCGCACATGCAGCGAAAGGATTACAAGCCAGGCGAGGTCATAGTGAGGCCAGGCACGATCCTGGAAGTCTTATGCATCGTCGCCTATGGCGTTCTAGCTGGCTCAGTGGAGGCAAATGGCCGCAAGATTGAGGTGATCCGACTGGCGCCGGGAGACTATTTCGGGGAGTCCGGGCTACTCACGGGTAAGACACTAGATGGCGAGCTCACCGCGCTTACTCGGGTCGTGATTTATGAGATTCCCAAGGCGGCGCTTTCCCCGCTTATCAAGGCCCGTCCGGGTTTGGCCGAGGAACTGAGCGAAATTCTCGCGAGCCGGCAGCTGGCGAATCGCAGCGTACTTGATCACCATGACGACACAGAGCGGCACGAAGAGGGAGTGGCAGAGCGGGTCATCGCCGATATCCGGCGTGTATTCTCACTGCACTGAGTGCAGCTCTTCGGCGCCATTCCCACCAAGTACAGCGGCGCGAATCCAGCCGGTGCGTCCCACGTCGTACCGTTCTTCTACTTCTTAGGCCCATCGCGCTATTCGATCTCACCGCACCTGCGCCCATGCTCAAGCGAAGGATCAAGCGAAGCTCGCTTATCGCAGATCGCGTTGCCGCCGGATTTCAAGCGTTTCCGAGCACGGTCAGCGCCTCTTCAACGCGATCATCCGGAACGAGCAATCGCACACCGGCCCCCCCGCCTTCCATTCCCAAGCTTATGCCGACAACGAATGCGGGTATGCCGGCGGCGTCCAATGCGATCCTCGCCAGATCGGCTTCGACGCTCGTCGGGAAGGTCTTAATGGTTTTCATGGATAGGTGCTCGGCGTTTGGCATGGGAAAGACACCGCAAAATAGCGAAGCGTCGGCTTTAGCAAGAACGCGGTTAAGCTCTCGTTCTCCATGCCCGATCACTTCGCCATAGCTCTTGAGGCCAGCATGCGCAGCTTGTAGGTGGGCGTCCATCATACCCTCCGCTCTCTTTGCAGCTCACGTTAGCGTCCGGGCACGTGCGTCAACGGCCACGCTTCCCCGCCGTGGGTGCGGCATTCGATGTCGGAGCGCAGACCCCGCAAACGGTGGCGGAATATTGCCGTGCGCCGTGACGTGCAAGCTGCGATCGTGCCTGAAGCGCGATCCTCACGCGCGCGTCGGTTGCTAGCCCAAGCCAACCGAACGGCGTGAGCCACGGGTCGGGGCGCGGGCTCGCAGGGGCCTCGCGAATAAAGAATTCCGCGCCGGACGGCATTCATACTGTGGGGGAGGGCTCGAGTCTGTCCAGATCCAATTGCGCGGGCGATAGAACCCAGCGCGCTACAATGCGAACTCACAGCGGAAGGGCGGAGTAGATATGGCGAGCCTGACCCGACGTAGCTCAACCATGCGGGTGATGAAACCGCGGAAGGCCCATCGTCTTCACTTTTTTCGATGCACCCTTGCGCGCAACTTCTCCGGCTTCCCTCCGGCTTCGCGGTAGGTAGTCGCGCGCAAAGAAACTTGGGCGGATCTTACAGATGTTTATGAATGGGATTGGAACGGCCACGCCGACGGCGCGCTATACAAAAGCCGACTGTTGGGAAGCATTTCAGTGTTCTGAATGGTTTGCGCGTCTTGACGGACGCGCACACGCCGTGGCGAAAACGGTTCTGCAACGCGACAACGGAATTGAGGCGCGGCGCCTCGCACTGAGCTCACTCGCAGAGGTCTTCGAGATCGATCCAGATACGCTGCGCCGCCGGTTTATGGCGTCCGCTCCCGAGCTTGCTGCGCAAGCAGGCGCATGCGCATTAAGCGATGCGCAACTCTGTTCCGGCGACATCGACGCAGTTGTCGTGAGTACGTGCACCGGCTATCTTTGTCCGGGCCTGTCGGGCTATGTTATTGAGAAACTGAGCCTTAAGTCCAGCGTGCAGGCATTCGATTTGGTCGGACAGGGGTGTGCCGCGGCGCTTCCAAATATGCGGCTCGGGAGCGCGTTGCTGGGGTCGGGCCAATGTCAGAATGTACTGTCAATCTGTGTGGAGGTGAGCAGTGCCGCTATGTATCTTGATAACGACCCGGGCGTATTGGTGAGTGCCTGCTTGTTTGGAGATGGCGCGGGCGCCGTTGTCCTATCGCAAACGGCGCATCCGCATCGTCGGCGCATTTTGTGGAAGGACAGCGAGTCCTTGATTGGTCCAGCTGATCGAGATGCACTAATGTTTGAGCAGCGTCAAGGCATGCTGCGGAACATCCTGACGCGCGCAGTGCCCAGTTTGGCTGCAGAATACGCGCATCGGGTGTTGGAAGCAGTCCTGCGCCGCGCCGGAATTCCCGCTTCACAGATCAACACATGGATCATGCACGCGGGCGGTCGTGACGTGTTGCTCTCGTTGGAAAGACGATTTGGGTTGGAGGCGAGGGATTTTCGCTACAGCGCGGCTATGTTGCGTGAATACGGCAATCTCTCGAGCGCGTTTGTTTACTTCGTCCTCCAGGCCGCGCTCGCCGACCGAGCCCCCGGAGGATGGTGGTGGCTGTCGTCGTTCGGCGCGGGTTTCAGTTGCCACGGCGCGCTACTGGAGGTCGCGTGATGTCGAGCAATTGGCCCGCGGTTCGCGGCTTCGCCTGAGGAACAGCTTTGACGTTTCCGAGGACGGTGTCGCGCGAAACCCTCGACTTACTCGCAGCGAACGATCCACGCGCAACGCGCGCACGCCGTGATTTGCAGCGAGTCAACCGCATCATGGGGACACGCGGCATTATAATTCGAGGGATGCAGCCCGCATTTTGGCGAAGCTCGCGCTATCTGCCGCTACGCGTGCTTGAACTCGGCGCCGGCGATGGAACGTTGATGCTATGCATTGCGCAAGAATTGTCGCGGACGTGGCCCGCTGTGCATCTTACGTTGCTCGATCGGCTGGCGCTCCTCGATGCGGATACAAGCACGGCTTTCGCACGCCTAGGATGGTCCGTGCAGACCCTGAGCGAGGACGTGCTCGACTGGGCCGCGGCACCTATGCCGCCGCAGCTTCCTCCGAAATGGGATGTAATAGTGACGAACCTCTTTTTGCATCACTTCGACGACCTGCTGCTTCCGAAGTTGCTGTCCGCCATCGCCGCTCGATGTAATTGGTTTGTCGCCTGCGAGCCAAGGCGTGCTCCTATATCTCTCATTGGTAGCTATCTGATTGGCGCGGTAGGCGCAAGTAGAGTTACGCGCAAGGATGCTGTGCTGAGCGTGCACGCCGGATTCCGCGACGCGGAGCTTTCCATAGCTTGGCCCGGCGATCACAATGACTGGCAGTTGCAAGAGCATGCAGCGGGGCTCTTTGGTCACTTTTTTCATGCTGCTAGGCGGGGCGTTACCGCAGCCGGGATAGCCTAATGCAAACCGATTACGACGCTATCATCGTCGGCGCTGGCCCATCGGGTTCGACTGCAGCGATCTTGCTTGCGCAAGCGGGCTGGTCAGTTGCTCTGATCGAGAAGCAGTGCTTTCCGCGCCGCAAGGTCTGTGGAGAATGCATTGCGGCGAGTAATCTGCCGCTTCTGGACGCACTCGGGATCGGCGATGAATTTGCATCGATGGCGGGGCCGGAGCTGCGCCGCGTGGCGTTGTTGTGCGGCGCACAGTCGGTGAGCGCAGCTTTGCCCGTCGGCGACGACGCGAAGCACCCGTGGGGACGGGCGCTTGCGCGCGAACATTTGGATTTGTTGTTGCTGCAGCGTGCCAAGGCAGTCCGAGTTTCTGTACTGCAACCGTGTCACGTACAGTCACTCAGCGGGCAACCCGGCAACTTCCGCTGTATCGTAGGTGCTGGCGATAGCGACCAAGCGATAACGCTGCGCGCCCCGGTTGCGATCGGCGCGTATGGATCGTGGCAGCCCTTGCCGGCAGATCGAGCGCGTCGGCGCGTCGAGCGGCGCGCCAGTGATCTGCTCGCATTCAAGGCAAACTTCAGCAAGGTGCGTTTAGAAAAGGGGCTGTTGCCGGTGCTGTCGTTTCGAGGCGGTTATGGCGGTATGGTCGTCGCCGATCACGATACTACTACTCTCGCATGTTGTATTCGCGCTGACCGGCTGAATGCGTGCAGGCGCGCATTTCCCGGGGCAAAGGCTGGCGCGGTCGTCGAAGCGTATCTGCAGCACGAATGTGAGGGGGTGCGGGAGGCCTTGAGCGGCGCGTCGCGAGCTGGGCCGTGGCTCGCTGCCGGGCCAATCCGCCCTGGGGTACGGTTGCGGCGCGGCGCGGATGTCTTTCTGATAGGCAACGCAGCCGGTGAAGCGCATCCGATTATCGGCGAAGGCATAAGCATGGCACTTCAGTCAGCATGGTTGTTATGCGAGCAACTCGTTGGCAGCCCGAGTGTTCTGTTGCGCGGAGTCGACGCAAACAGGTGGCAGCGTCAGATCCAGGAACGCTATAGAGCCGAATGGCGCGGGCATTTCGGGCTACGCATGCGGATTGCCGCCTTGCTCGCGCAGGCGGCGATGCGTCCTACTTTGGCGGCTCGCGTTTTGCCTCTGCTGTGCCGAGCGCCCGGATTACTTACGCATAGCGCGCGCTGGAGCGGCAAGATACGATGCGCAGCGAATCCAGCAGTGATCGCGTTGAGTCAACCTCCGCAGCACTTTTTAACGACTCGGTCGGGAGCGTGATCTATGAAAACGCTTGAACGGCTTTCGAGAATTCTAGTGAAGAATTACAAGATAGACCCCACGCGACTCACGCTTGATGGACCACTGGAGGAGCTTGGAATTGATTCGCTCGGGATGGCTGAATTGCTGTTCTTCATTGAAGACGAGTTCAAGGTCCAGCTACCGTTCGACCCCGTTCCGCTTCCAACCCTTGGCGACGCGGTCTGCTATATCGATGGACTGCTCGCGGCACAACATGTTGCTGAAACACCGGTAATCGCCGGCGTCGCGCCACCTGCTGCACCCCATCGGCCGGTATGAGGCGGGTTGCCGTGACGGGGATCGGGGTTGTCTCTCCGCTCGGCAGCAGCGCGACAGAATTACTCGCTAACGCCACCGCCGGACGCTCCGCGATTTGCCGTATTGCCGAGCCGTGGTGCAATCGGCTCGTTTCCCCGCTTGCGGCTTGCGTGAACTTCAGCGGCGATGAGCATTTCGACGCTCCGAAGCTACGGATGCTGGATCGCGTGAGTCAATTCGCCATCGTGGCCGCACGGCAGGCGGTCGGCGATGCGCGCATCGATTTTGAGAATGCCGAGCGGCAGCGCGTAGGAGTTTTTCTCGGAACGGGCATGGGCGGCTCGCAAACTACTGATGACGGGTACCACACGCTCTATGCCGAACAATCGGATCGTATTAAGCCGTTTACGATCTTGATGGGGATGACGAATGCGCCGGCTGCTTGGATCGGCATCGAATACGAATTGACGGGACCGAATTTAACCTACTCCACGGCTTGTTCGTCTTCCGCGGTGTCGATTGGGGAAGCGTGGCTGCGGCTGCGTAACGGCGATCTAGACGTCGCGATAGCGGGCGGCGCCGAGGCGCCTTTGTCGTTTGGCGCGCTAAAGGCCTGGGAAGTGCTGCATACGTTAGCTCGTGAAGATCCATTCGACGCATCGAAATCCTGCAAGCCCTTTTCAAAAGGCCGCAGTGGAATGGTCCTTGGTGAAGGTGCAGCGATCGTCGTGCTGGAGGACTGGGAGCGCGCAATCAGGCGCGGCGCAACCATTCATGGCGAACTGATCGGTTATGGCGTGGTTACTGATGCTTCCCACATCACTCGGCCCACCGTTGCCGGACAAGCCGCTGCGATGCGTGCGGGGCTGCAAGCGGCCGGCTGCGTGCCTGCATCAATCGATACGATCAACGCGCACGGGACTGGGACTCAAGCCAATGATACGGTAGAAACTGCAGCGATCAAGCAAGTATTCGGCGAAGACGCCTACCGCATTCCCATCAGCGCCACCAAGGCAATACATGGCCATCTGCTTGGGGCAAGTGGAGCTCTTGAATTTGCGCTTTCCTTGCTCGCAATGCAGCACGACATTCTGCTGCCCACCATGCATCTAGAACTTGCTGCCGAGGATTGTGATCTGGACTACGTTCCCAACTGCGCTCGGCATAACGTGAAATTCAACACTGTCATGTCGAACTCCTTCGCGTTCGGCGGCACGAATGCAGTGCTCGTGGCGCGCTCGGCCGAGTCGGCGGCTGTACGATGTGCGGAAGGAAATTAAGAGTCGGCGGCGACCGGGTCCTGTATCACTGGACGTTTATCGGAGCTAATACCGGCCCGGGTGGCATGGGAAATAAGCGGAGACGCCCACCGTCGAACCGCTCATTGACCCTCTGCTACCGCCGGAAGTATGAAGTCTGGTACGTAATGGTCCTGCGCGAGATATGTGCCGGCGTGGTCGCTGTAACTGCCACCGTAGAACGCCATCGCCAGATCGAGCGTGGGAACACCCATTACGATCTGTCCGCCGTTGCCGGCCAGAAAAAACGCCTCAATCGTGCGGCCCTTGTACGGGTAATCGTTGATCCAGATCAGATAGCCGTACTTGCGCGCGATGTAGCCGGGTTGTTGGGCAGGATGCCGCTGATTGATATGGGTCTGCGTCGCGATCGCCTGCTGCGCAAAAGCGCGCGGCAGGATTCGCTTTCCGTGCCAAGTCCCACCGTCGAGCAGGAGCTGGGCGAACTTCATGAAATCGCGTGGCAGTAAATGCATGCCACCGCCGAGATAGGCATTACCGCTCGGGTCGAGGTTCATATGGTACGGCCCGAACTGGAGCGGCTTTGCCACCAGCGTGTCGAACAATTCCTCGCCGGTCTTGCCGGTGATCTTTTCGACTATTCCGCCGATTAGGTTTGGGCTGCCCGCACAATAGAGCGAAAGGCTGCCCGGTTCCCGCGCCATCGG
>Ga0182018_10003118_pt1 | contig 15383 bp, 12 predicted proteins | sample 812P2MmetaG_FD_120490 | JGI IMG/M metagenome (GOLD analysis project Ga0182018, IMG submission 120490) | Permafrost microbial communities from Stordalen Mire, Sweden - 812P2M metaG | ecosystem: Environmental > Terrestrial > Soil > Wetlands > Permafrost | place: Sweden: Stordalen | collected...
AAGGAAATAAGACTTCCGAAAACATCACGCTATTGCCGGGCGACGAGATCGTCGTCCCGTAGGAGGGATTGATTTCATGAAGCGCATCTCAGTTGTAGGATTTTTTCTCGCCGCGTGCTTGTGTGTGCCGGCCGCGCGAAGCCAGCAATCGCCCGCGGATCAGGGCAGCAGCACGGCTGCTACGCCGGAGCAACCACTGCCCGCATCGGGCACAACCTCGTCTAGCGGCACCAACGACCCCGGCGCTGCACCCGCAGGGCGCGCCCTAATGGGTTCGGTGGGAAGCGACCCGTCGCAGGGCGGAACCCAACCTGAGGCGTTGCCGCTTTCCGGCGCACAACAATTGGGAATTCCTGGCACGCAACTCGCCCGCTTCTTCGACGCAAGCGCGTTGTTCTCCGGCAGCGGCGATAGCGACGTCATCAACGCGCAGGGAACGCCGAGTTGGGGCGCGAACGAGGTTGCTGGAGGCCAGCTCACGCTCGATCGTTCTTGGAGCCGCAATCAATTTTCCTTGGGCTATTCCGGCGGCGGTGTGTTCTATCAACCCAGCGCGCAGTACCCGGCCGCGACGTATCAAACGCTTTCTCTATCGCAGTCGTTCAGTTGGAAGCGCCTGACGCTGCGCTTGCTCGATTCATTCTCCTACTCGCCCAACTCATTGTTTGGCGGAGCCGGTGCGGGCGGACCAGGCCTCTTGGCTCAGGAGGGCCCTGGTTCGAGTTCGCTCAATCCCACGTATGGGGCCAATAATACGATTCTAACGGGGCAGGCGCGCCTGTTGAATAACTCCGCCGTTGGCGAAATTCAGTACGACTTGTCGGGGCGTTCGTCGTTCACCGTCACCGGTTCCTACGGCGTTCTCGATTATATCGGGGGCGGCTACATCAGCAGTCGCGACTACATCGTTAGCGGCGGCTACAATTACATGCTCACCGCGAAAGACACGCTTGCCGTGACGTATAGCTTGACCGAGACGCAGTACACGGGTGAGTTGGAAAACTTGGACTTTCAACAAGTCAATGTTGCCTACTCGCACCAAGTGAACGGACGTTTGGTATTTCAAATTGCCGCGGGTCCTGAGTTTATCGCGTATCACGATTACGTGCCAAGTGTCGGAGATTCGCTCACCTGGAGCTTGACCGCCGGCGTGCAATACCGATTGCGGCGCACAAATTTCGGCGCGAACTACTCGCACGGTGCCAATGCTGGCTCGGGTGTCTTTCTCGGATCGATTAGCGATACCGCAACTGGAAACGTCAGCCATCAGTTTTCACGATTCCTTAGTGGCGTGGTGACAGTCGGTTATTCACTTAATAGCGGTCTGGGGAACACGGTCGGAATCGCGAATCAGTACCACAACTGGTTCACGGGCGCGAGTTTGAGCCGTCAACTGGGACGCCGCGCGCAGTTGAGTTTCAACTACGGCGCGCAGGAACAGCCTTACGGCGGTGTCTGTCCGGTGTCAAACTGCGGGACGAACCGAGTGGTTCAAACCATCGGCGTCTCGCTCGGCGTGCACCTGCATCCACTCGGCGTCGAGTGATCATTGACGGCCCGTGCTGGGTCGCAATTCGAGATGACCGCGCGAAGTAGCGCTGCGGCTTGACGCAACCGCAAGACGCCGGGCCCGCGGCGAATATCGTGCGGCGCGCTCAACCGAAGATGTTATAGCGCAGTATGCACCACAGCGTGCGCAAGCCGTCCTTCCACGTGATTTTCTTCCCGTCCGCGTAAGTACGGCCGGAATAGGAGATCGGAACTTCGTAAATGCGCCACCGGCCCTTGGCTACTTTGGCCGTCACTTCTGGTTCGAACCCGAACCGATCGGACCGCAGCTCCATGCCCTCGATAACTTCGCGCCGGAAAACTTTGTAACAGGTCTCCATGTCGGTCAGTTTTAGGTTGGTCAGGATGTCTGAAAGCAGCGTCAGAAACTTATTGCCGACGTAATGCCAGAAGTAGTGGACACGCTGCGGTCCGCCGAGAAAGCGCGAGCCGTAGACCACATCGGCGCGCCCGTCCAGGATCGGCTTGAGCAGGCTGCCGTACTCCGCCGGATCGTATTCGAGGTCGGCATCCTGCACGATCAATATCTCGCCGGTTGCGGCCTTGAACCCGCGGCGCAGCGCCGCTCCCTTTCCGCGGTTGCGCTCCTGAAAGAGGAAGCGAATATTGTGGAGCGCCAGACTTCCGGCCCCATCGAGCACGGTGGCTTCTGATTTTCCCGCGGATTGTTCCCGGCATAATGATTCCAGCACTTGGCGCGTTCCATCGGTTGACCCATCGTCGACGACGATAATTTCCTTCTCGATCGACGCCGCCTGCACGCGCACCAGCACCTGCTCCACGTAGGCGCGCTCGTTGTACACCGGGATGATGACGGACACGATCATCGGATACGCATCTCTAAATGGGGCTCCGAACGTAACTCCAAACGGGATTCCCAATGTGACTCGATCGGCGGCGCCCTTGGCCACACGCGGCCCTTTTCAAACGCAACATCATGTGTGAGCTTGGGCGCGAACGCAATTGCTTTACTCGGTAGCGCGCTTCCAGCGTTGCATGCGCTCCGGGCCCTGAATCAATCCGCCGAACCATTCGGCGGATCCGCAAGCCGTGGCGAACCCGAATGTGCGGGATAGCGGCCAATCAGGCTGTTCCATCGGATCACCGCGAGATCCCCAACCATGCGCAGACCGTCTCCGAGCACGTGCACTCGCGTGGCTGGATCGTGAGCCCAGCGCACCGGGACCTCGACGACGCTCAGTCCGTGGCGCCGCGCAAGATACAGCAGCTCCGGATCAAACCCGAACCGCTCGATCCGTTGCTGCTCGAAAAGAATCCGTGTGCGCTCCCGGCGAAACGCCTTGAATCCGCACTGTGTATCGGCGAACGCCACGCCCATCAGCGCGCGAACCGCCCAATTGAAAGATCTTCCGGCAAGTTCGCGCCGTCCTGATTGATGCACTTCGACCATGCTTCGATCGAGAGCGCGCGAGCCAATGGCCACGTCGCAAGTATCGAGCGCGGCAAGCAGCTTATCGGCCTCTTCAATCGGCGCCGAAAGGTCCGCGTCGGTGAAAAGCGCCACGTTTCCCCTGGCCTCGAGCATTCCGTGGCGCACGCTATAGCCCTTGCCGCGATTGCCGCCGTTTGAGACCAGGCGCAGCCCGGCAGTCCGTCCTTGCCAGTTTTCGACCACTTGTGCGGTTCGGTCGCGCGAGCCGTCGTCCACCACTAGAATTTCCGAAGTGAACGAGCGCGCGGCTAGATATTCCTCGATTCGCGTGAGGGTCGGAGGAAGTCGCTTTTCTTCGTTGTAGGCTGGAATGATTACGGAAACGTCAGGCGGTGCGGGACTCATTGCGGATGATCTCGTAGCGCTCGATCACCGCGGCCACACCAACTCGAGTGGAACCATCTTCCGGCCGCCGGTCGACGCGCACCACTTTGCCCATCGCGCGGATGAATACTTCCGAGCCACGCGTGACCTCCGCGGGCAACGTCAGCGTGATGTCCAGCTCGCTGCCGGAATTCATGTCTTCTTCCAGAGTGAAATAAACGCCGCGCGTGGATATGTCCCGCGTCTTTCCATTGCGAGAAACTTCTTTCTCGATAGGAAGGCGAATAATCACAGGCAGCGAGAGGTCGTATCGTCGAGCCGTGCGTCTGTCGGTCATCAAAGCCAATCCCCCCGAGCCATCTCGGACGCGCCGAAGGCATGCGTCACGCCTCTCCAAGGTTGCACTTGCCCTTCCAAAGGGCGCTTTCCGCTCGAGAAACTTCAGGGCCGCCGCGCGGGCACCAGAATCTTCTCGTCACGTCCAATTTCCGCGCGCCAGGAATAACTCGCTTATAATGAGCGAGTTAAAGAAGACTTAGGGCCGCCACTGGTTTCCCATAAAGGGACAACTTAGGGTGCCAGTCGCCGACCGGCCCGGCCACGGATTCTAGCGCGAGTCGCAGGGTAAACGCTAGGCCCAGGTAGCAACCGCTGTGCCTTGAATAGGCAATGGGTTGCACCTTATCCCGGGAGCTCTATTCCACGTGGCCAGCCGGAACCACTGGTATTTTGGGCTGTGCGTCCGCGGGTGCGGCCGACGGGGTGCTACGGCCGGCCCGTCCGGAATCCAGATTGAATTGGCGAATCTTGTAGAGCAGCGCCTTGTAGCTGATGCCGAGCATCTTGGCCGCATCCTTGCGGCACCAGTGCGTTTTCTGCAGGGCGTCGGCGATGGCTTCCATTTCCGCTTCGTCCTTCAGGCCGCGCACCAGCGCTTTCAGACCCTGTGCGCGCGCGGGGACCGGTTCGTCGCGCGGAGCGGTGCGCTGCTGTGTCGCGGACATTTCCAGCAACTCACGCAGACCGCCTTCGTCGTCCTCGAGAATCACATAGCGCTTCACGAAATTTTCGAGCTCGCGCAAATTGCCGGGCCACGGATAACGCACCGCCGCTTCCATCAAGTATTCCGACGGCGATGGCGGCGTCTTCTGAAACTTCGCGCTGTACTTTTCAAGGAAATGCCGGAAGAGCAGCGGAATTTCCGAAATGCGCTCGCGCAGCGGCGGAACATTGATGGAAAGCACGTTCAAGCGATAGTAGAGGTCTTCGCGCAGCCTGCCCGACTTCATGGCTTCCTGCACTTCCATGTTGGTCGCTGCCAGAACGCGCACGTCGACTTCGATCAGATGGCGTCCGCCCAGCCGCGAATATTGATGATCCTGCAAAACGTGCAGCAGCTTGGCCTGTAAATGAGGACTCATCTCGGCGATTTCGTCGAGGAAAATCGTTCCCTTGTTGGCCTGCTCGAACTTGCCGGGTTTTGAGCGCACGGCGCCGGTAAACGCGCCCTGCTCATAGCCGAACAGCTCGGATTCAAGAAGCTCGCCGGGCAGCGCCGCGCAGTTGACTTTGATAAAAGGCTGGCTGCGCCGGTTCGAGCGAATGTGAATCATCCGCGCGACCACTTCCTTGCCCACGCCGCTTTCACCGCAGATAAACACCGGTACATCCACCGGCGCGATTTGCAGTACTTGCTGCCGGATGCGCACCATTTGCGGGCTGGCGGCCAGAAAAGTCATGTCTTCGGTCAGCTGATCGCAATATTCGGCCAGCGCCTTGTTCTCCGATTTCAGCTCGCGTTTCTGGCGGCATTTCAGCATGGCCACGTCGAGTTCGCCCTTTTCAAAGGGCTTGGTCAGGTAGTCGTGCGCGCCCAGGCGAATCGCTTCGACCACAGTGCCCACTTCGTTCGAGCAGGAAAGCATGATCACGCTGAGCGTGCGGTCCACGGCCATCATCTGCTTGAGCGCGTCGAGGCCGTTCATTTCGGGCATGAGTACATCTAGAATGACGAAATCCGGCCGTTGCCCGGTCTTTAGCAATTCAATGGCTTCCGCGCCGGTGCCGATCGTTTCCACTTCATAGCCGTCGACTTCCAGCAGGGTTTGCAGGTATTTTCGAATGCTCGGTTCGTCGTCGACGACAAGGATTCTCTCTCGTTTGGCCATGTGCCTTCCTTCCTCACACCGCTCTAAATTCTATTTTATGCGGCGTCCAGCGGCAGCAGAAACGTGAACGTGCAGCCGCGGCGGGGCTCGCTATCCACCCAAATTTTCCCGCGATGTGCCTGGACCAATCTCTTAGCGATGGCCAGGCCCAAGCCCATGCCGGACGAGGAGCGATCCACGCGCACGAAATCCTCGAAAATTTCCTGGTGATGCTCAGCGGCGATGCCTGGCCCGGTGTCCGAAACGGCCACGCGCACGCTGTTCGGCTGCTGATTGCGCTGGGAACGCCGCTCGCTGGGCGGCAGTTCCTCTGCGGCGCGCCGCTCCCAGAAATGCGGCTCGGCACGCAGCGTAACGGTGCCGCCCGAAGGCGTGTGCTTCAGCGCGTTGTCCAGCAGATTCGCCACCGCCTGCTGCACCTTCTGGTAGTCGAATGCCAATGCCGGCGTTTCCGGCGAATAGAAAGTGTCCAGTCTCACATTCTTGCGCACGAATGCTTCGCGCCAGCGGGTTTCGATTTCGGTCAGGCAGTCTCGAAGATCGTTTTCCCGCAGGTGCATCACGAGCTTGCCGCTCTCGAGCGCCGAATAATTCAGGAACATCGAAACCAGGCGCACGAGGCGCTCGCAACTCTCTTTCGATTCCTGAAGGATGTCCTGCTGTTTCCCGGTCAACTTGCCGAGCGAGCCCGAGAGCAGCAGATCGTAATATCCCTTGATCACGGCCAGCGGCGTCTTGAGTTCGTGCGCCGCCGAGGCCAGAAATACAGTCTTCTGCCGATTCACTTCCTGCAGCCGGAGATACGCCGCCAAAAGATTGCGGTAGGTGATTTCTCGTTCCTGCAGCAGTTCATGAACTGTGCGCTGCATCTCACTGTCGCCATCGGCGGGAACGTGGGAAGCAGGCTCGGACTCAAGACGCACGACCAGCCAATCCGGCTCCGGCAACCACTGAATCCGCGCCTGCGCGTGCCCATTCGGGCATTCCACGCGAAGCTTCACTTCGCTCTCGCCGCTTTCCATTTGCTCGACGATCACCTTCGGATCCACCCGCAGCAGGTTGGCGAATAGATTCGTCTGGCCCTCAGCGACGACGCCGCGAGTCGCGAGATACTGCTTGGCGTGCAGGTTTGCGAGGATTACGCGTCCATCGCGCTCGGCGACCAGAATGGGCTGCTCGAGCAGATCGAGCAGGCTGGCCATCATGCCCAGCGGCAGGCTCTCTTTAGGTCGATTCTCGACAGCGGTACCGTGCTTCAAGTGGAATCCTCTCAAAAAAACTGAACCGCCGGGACGCTCCAGAAGAATCCTAAAAGCCTTGCGTCGTGCTTGCGGTTTGCTTTCGCGGGACCGCCTGGATGGTCGCAGAAGGGTCGGGAGGTGTCAATGGTAAATGGGTTCCATCTTGCACAATTGTAGTAAACTTGTGGACGCTTTTTCCCCAGTGGAAGTAAGCAAAAATTTGCATATCCCTGATGCACTTTTGCTATCAAGCTTATTTTCAATTACTTACGGTGCATTGCGGCGCGGCCGTCGCATGGACTCAAATCTGCTGATCTATTTAGAGTACTAGAACCAAGGTACCAGAGCCGAGAGGAGTTTTACCCGGAAAAATTTCGGGTTTTCTCGATCGTATGCGCTTACCCCCAGCAGAGCGCCGACGTTCCTCCCGTATTCGTCTGCAAATTCCCGTTTTCGTTCGCGGCGTCGACAGCGCGGGCTCTGCATTTCTCGATCTCACAAAAACTCTCGATATCAGCGCCACAGGCGCCTTTATTGCTAGTTCCCGCGCCTTGAACCCGGGACATCTGGTATACCTCACCGTACCGGCTCCTTCAGCCTCGTCCACCGGTGCCGTCCCCGCTGAGACCCCTCCGATCCAAGCTAGAATCTGCCGCCAACAAATTGCCGGAGATGTCCACTTAGTCGGCTTGGAATTCCTAACGCCCTTAGAGTGAACCGGCGGCGACCAAGTGGAGCGCGAATGATTTAGCCATGAGTGCGCAAAATGTTGCCACTTCAAGGTAGAACGCTGTGCCGCCGCGCAGTGGCATTTTCAGAGCGAAGTTCTTTCCCACTGTAAACAAGACACATAGAAGAACCGTGCCGGAGTGGAACGCCACCTCGCTCTCGTTGGCAACCGGCGTGCTACTTTATCACCCCGTTCCTCGTGCAAGCCCCCAACCCGCAGTGGGGGTGAGCTGGAGTTCTGGACCATCTGATGCCCAGCCCGGCTGACCCATCGAACCCGCGCCTGCAGTCCGACGACGGCTTTCTTCAGTTGCTCATGGAGACCCTCGAGAGCCTGGAGAACCCGGCGCGCGCGCAATTCCTCCAGCGATTTTTCAAGGGCATCGCTCAAATCGAACTAAGCGAAGCGGTCAGTTCGGAATATTGGGAACGCATTCGCGTGCGCATGCGCGAGATGAGCGAGGTTCCGGGGAGCCCCGTCTCTTTCAAGCGCGCTCTAATGGACGTGCTGATTAGCTCTGAATCGTTGCGCGTGCCGATTCTGATCGAATACGAGGAACTCAAGAAACTCCAGATCAACGCCGCCACCGATCCACTGACGGGCCTCTACAATCGGCGCCTCTTCGAGGAATATTTTGACAAGGAACTGAATCGTTCAGCGCGCTACAACCACCGCCTTGGCCTGGTGGTTTTTGACATGCACGTTTTCAAGCAGATCAACGACCGCTACGGCCATCCGCGTGGCGATCAGCTTCTGCGCGCTGCGGCGGACACGTTGCGCGAGTCGCTCCGTACTTCTGACTACGCGTTCCGCATCGGCGGAGATGAATTTGCGCTCCTCCTGCCGCAGACCGATTCCGAGCAAGCCATGGCGCTCGCCAAGCGCCTCCGCACGGCTTTCTCCGAACAGATCGAACCGATGCGTCTGGGTGTCGCGGTTGGTCTCGACTACGGAGTGGCCGTTTATCCCGAGGACGGCGGCCAGAAGGAAGCGCTTCTGGGCGTCGCTGACGAACGGCTCTATCAATGGAAGACGTATCGCCGCCCGGGCCGGCCCCCGGAGCAAGCGCCGGAACCGGCTACGCCGCCCGCATCGCCATCGGTGCGCACCATCCCAGCGGCGCCTGCACGGCCCACCGCGCCGCCGCCGCAAGAATCGCAACCGGTCGTCGAAGAACGGCGGAAATCGGAACGCGTGGCGCTCGCCGGCACCAAGGCCTATGCGCAATTAGACAGCTCCACGGATCACACCGCGCGCGTGGTGAATCTGAGCTACGGTGGAGTGGCGCTCGAGCTTGCGCGTCCGGAGGAGGTCGGCGAAACATTCTTCGCCGTCCTGCACGTGCCGATTCTTCCTCCGGTGCGAGTCAGCCTGCGGCGCATCTATTTTCGCGCTGGGGGCGGCGAGATGGCGCGGATCGGTTGCGCGTTCGTTACTTAGCGCCGCGCTATTCGACTTCGCGCAGCTTCAATCGAATTTGGCGCGAACAATAAAGCAGCGCCTGTTGCACGCGCGCCAGGCCCAATCCCCAGCGCACGCGCGCGTGGTCGATGGTTTCTCCGCGCGCCAACAGCGCGATACGCAGGCAGTAGCCGCCGGGCCGCGATTCGGAAGGGAATTCGCAGCCGGCCACCGCAAGCTCGCAGGTAAGCGCTTCGCCCGGCTCGCGCAAAAGCAATCCGGAGAGTTGTATGGCGAGATGTTCGTAGCGATCGCGCTGATGATTGAGGGTAGGGTCGGCGAATACCAGCATCACCGAGGAGCCGAAGCCCGCGGGCGCAGCGGTTCCCGGTTGCGGCGAGATCTCGCCAGCCGTTGCGCCAAAGCTAGCGAACAAGGACTCGGTGCCGTTGATGATTTCAAGGAAGCGGCCCAGCGGTGCGTTGGCCTCCGCCGCCGGAACTTGTTGAAAGGCCTGCGGCTGTTTTCGCAAATCCACGTAACCGCCGGCGGGCGGGAAAACCTTGCGGTTCGACGGCGAGGCATTGTCCACTTGGAGTTCGACGCGCATTTACGAGACGCTACACCGAGGCGCTTGCCGGCTCAAGCGCAATTCGCGACGACGCGGCGGCGGCGCAACATGCAAATCACCACGCTCCGCACTCCGCGCGGAACGGCGCGGCGATGACGGGTTGCCGCAGAATCAAATTTTGAGTTAGGCTCGACCCCAGAAGCGTGTGTGCGGGGATGGTGGCTCATGATGTGCCCGAATTGTTCGAGCGACGGATGCCGGCGATCGCATCGCGAAGGTTCGCGCGATTTCGTCTTGGGCTTGACGGGCCTGCGTCCCTGGCGTTGCCGCGAATGCGATACGCGCTTCTTCGCCTGGTCGGTGCCGATCAAATACCTGCACTACGCGCGCTGCGGGCAGTGCGGCAATCTCGATTTGAAACGCATCTCGCGCGAATACGTCTCCGGACATTTCGCATGGCTATTCCGATCTCTGCTGGTCCCGGCATATCGTTGCGCGCCCTGCCGCAACAAATTCTTTTCAATTCGGCGCCGCTTGCGCGTCGTTCGGGCGACGGAAGCGTCCGAAACCGAATCCGCGGCCGCGCCCCCAAGCTAAAACGCCCAACGGTCGGCGCGCGCGGCAGGCCGCCTTGACGCCGCCGATGCGCGCAAGCTATAACCGATTGCAGCCGGCGCAATCTCTCCGCGGCGATATCGTCTAAAGGTTAGGACGCGGCCCTCTCAAGGCCGAAATCCGGGTTCGAGTCCCGGTATCGCTACCAAATACATCTGCCGCGCGATTTCCTAAGGCGATTTTTTCCTCCACGCAGGCAGATCGTTCCCTTCAGCCAGAGTCCCGCTCGCGGGCGCCCTATTCCTCCAAAACGCCCGCGTTTGCAGAGTGCGAGTATCAGGGGAACGCCTCGGATCCCTTATATGGGTCGAATCTACCGATCTCGGCGAATGGCGCCCCAGTTTCAGCCGACACCGACTCCCGTGGAGCGGTGATTACAAGCGTGTTGACAATGTTTTGCGGGCTGGCGTCGAACGTGCGCTTAATAGTGCAACGGCTGCTAACGAGGTCCCGCGCCGACCAGCCACGTTTACTTAGAGGAAAATTAAGTGTTCGTTAAATCACACGGGCTCAATATCCGCCAATCCGACGCGCGAAAGCAACGCGGCTTCTCGATGCTCGAAATTGTTGTGGTGCTGCTGATTGCCCTGGTCGTGATGGGTTTCGCCATCCCGCAGATCATCACGTCGCTCGGAAACTACCGATTGCATAGCGCCGTATCGACGGCGACCTGGGCGATCCAATCCACGCGTTACCAGGCGCTGATGGAAGGATATCCGTTCGAGGTTACTTTCAACGCGTCGACCAACTCTTATCAGATCTTGAGCGCGCCAACAGCGGGAGCGCCAACCTCGTTCAGCAATGTGGGAGCGTCCGTGCCGCTTTCCGGTACCGCGATGTCCGTCAACCAGACGACGACATTCGCCTTCACTCCGATGGGATTTGTGACCGCGACACCGGCGAACGGCTTGACTAACTTTGTCGTCACAGCTTGGGGCAACACGGCCACGATCGTGGTCTCCAACTACGGGAATATTACGGTGACTTATGGAAACGGCGTATCGCACTGAACGTAGATCCAGCGAGGCCTTGGCAGCCTCATCGAGAAACTCCGCCGCAAGGGATCGGGGCGTACGAACCGCGGCGAGCGGCTTCACGCTGATCGAAGTGCTGGTTGCGATTCTGGTTCTTTCAATCGGCATCATGGCGGTGGCCTCGCTGGTGGCGCAGATGGAAAATGGCACCGGGCGCTCTCGCTACATGAGCCTGGCTTCGACCTACGCTTCCGAAAAGCTCGAGGACCTGAATCGCTGGCCAACCTGGGATCCCCACGTGTGTGTGCCATCCGCCGGTACGGCTGGCGGCTTGGCCTCGGACGTTTCGGCGTCCGTGGGCGTCGGTTCGACTTCGCCGTCAATCACCGTGGCTTGCAGCGGTACGTCGCAAACCGTGAACTATTTCGACGACGTGCAGATCTCCGAATCCAATCAGGGAGTTTGCGAGACGGTCGACGGCGTGAGCGGCTACACCACGACGTGCCATGAGCCCAACGGCGCAATCTACAAGCCGGCCGTAAGCGCCACGCCGTACACAGCGAACGCAGGGGCGATCGCGTTCCATCGCCGCTGGAGCATCGAGATGGACCAACCGATTACTGGCGTCAAGCGCGTCACCGTTCTGGTCACGCTGACCAACGGATACGTGCAACCGGGAGTGAGTTTTCAACTGAGCGCGGTGCGACCATGAAAGAACGGAAAAACACTCGGGGTTTTTCGCTGTTGGAGTTAATGGTAGCGATGGCCGTATTCCTCGTCATCGGCGGAGTCACGCTGGGATTGTTTGCGCAGCATGCTCCGTTGTTCAACCGTCAGCAGGATCAGGCGGCCTTGAACATCCAGATCCGCAACTCCATCATGCAACTTCAAACGGATGTGGTGAACGGCGGCTCCGGATATATCACGGGGACCAACCTTCCATCGGGCGTGGTCGGAGTTACGATCGTAAACTCAAATCCGGCCGTCGCGTGCAACACTCCGGCGACGTTCATCTATTCGTCCACGTGCTTCGACACGTTGAACGTCATCAACATCCAACAGACTTTCCTGCTACTCCAACCCACGGTTCCAATCCTGGCCGCGCACCCGGACAACGGGACATTCGCCGCAAACTATTCGACCACCGAGACCGATTGCGTTACATCAAACTCGGGCGCGATTTGGGTCTATCCGGTCGTGCCGGTCACGAGCCCGGTTACGACGCAAGCTCAGGCCGCTGCGGCGCTCGCGGCGGATTATGCAAGCGCATACACGAGCTCGGCCGAGAAGGAATTTCTGTTGGTCAATGCGGCGGGCACAAAGATGACCACCATCATGCTCACGGCCGCTCCCGCGGTCAGCATAAAGAACGGTGTTTCCGCGATGCAGCTTGCGTTCACAGTCACGAATGCAGGCGGAACAAATGCCGCGGCGAACGACCCGCTTAACATCAGCGTACTAGGCAACGGCAATCCCATGGTCAGCAGCGGGTATTGCTCATCGGACTACGTCCTGCAACTCGCGCCCATCACGTACACCGTGAGTACTCTCACGCCAACCAATCCCCAGTTGGTTCGCACGCAGGGTGGCGTGTCCTCCGTCCTGGCGCAGCAGGTGATTGGCTTCAAAGTGGGCGCGATACTCTGGAATGCCTCGTGCCCGTCTGAAGGCATCACCGGTGCAGGCTCGGACGACGACTCTTCGTACTGCTATGACTCTTCCACCGCAGGTTACAGCTCGCAATGGACGACGATTCGCTCGGTGCAAATCTCGCTGATCGGGCGAACCAACCCAAATCCGGGGGCCAGCTACACGTATCGGAACAGCTTTGACAGCGGACCCTATCAGATCGAAGGCGTCATGGCCGTCCTGAATCCGCGCAACATGTCCATGAACGACGCTGATTTTTAATCGGAACTGAAACGGAAATCGAGGCATACGTAATGAAAGCACATCACAGTCCTCAACATCGGCCGAAACATCTGCCGGCTGGATGCATCGCCCGGAGAGATACCTCGCGAGGCGTCGCCTTGGTCACCACGCTGCTGATTCTGATGCTGCTGATGGCCATGACTCTGGCGATGACGATTTCGGTCACGTCCGATACCCTGATCAACAAGTATTATCGCAATGCTCGATCGTCGTTTTACGCGGCCGATTCCGGCGTGAACATCGCCCGTCAATTCATGATCAGCCAGATCATTAACTCCGTCACGCTCGGCTCGTCCGGGACGACGGCGCCAATTCCGGCCAGCGAGACGGCCAAAGCGCTGGCGAACACGCTGGCGCAGTACACCGCCAACTCCTCGATCCGCGGCGGATTGGCAACTAATTCCTGGCCATCCAGCTTCCAGCTCGTCGCGGCGTCTTCCAGCACCGTCATCGGAACGACGCTAGGATCGTCTGTGTCGGGATGGACGCCATGCACTGGCGTCAGCTTCACGGGCACCACATTGCCGGCAAATGCCGGCCCGTTCACTTGCATCAATCTTCCGACGTCTACTGGCTATGTCTGCAATGCACATGAACCTGGCTATACCACGTCTAATCCGGTGGTCGGAATCTGCATCACGAACTACCAATACACTTACCCGTACACGATCACTGCCATCGGCCAGTCACTAGCGAGCGAGCAGCAGATCGTGGAGGATGCCGGCAACATCACCGTAAACGTCGGGATAGGTCAATCTGGCTCAACAGCGCAGAGCTTCGCCGGGTGGGGCATGTTTATCGATCAATTTCCGGAATGCACGGACGGCGACCTTGTGGCCGGCGCGCTCACTGGTCCGGTGTTTACAAATGGCGCTTGGACTTTCGCCAACAGCGGTTCGTACACCTTTACCGGCACGATCGGCAGCGTCTCTCCGACATTCGGTTACGACTTTAGCCCCACCGGCGGCAGCTGCTACGGCTCGTCAGCCCAGAGCTATAAGAGCGGCGGCAGCACGATTGCCCCGGCTTTTCAGGGGACCGTGAACTTGGGCGCAAACTCCGTACCGCTGCCAGCGAACAGCTTCAATCAGAAGGAAGCGGTGGTCGACGGTTTGGGGAATACGTGGACGAGCTACACACCCTCACAGCAGGACGTCGCGATGAACGCAGTTCTCAAAACCGTTGACGGCAGCTCCACGGCATATCCCGCCGCGGGCACCACAAACACTGGCGTCTATATGTCGTATTCTCAGACCACGCCACCTGCCGCTCCCTCAAATAACATGATCGGCGGCGGCATCTATGTCGAAGGAAACGCGGATTCTGTGGTGTTGACGGCCTCCACGACCGGAGATTCGTCAGAGATCTATACAATCACTCAAGGCAGCACGGTTACCACGGTCACTGTGGACTCCACGTCGAACACCACGACGATTGGTTCAAAAAAGAGTGGCGTAACGAAGACCACCGTCATTAACGGCGTCCCAGACAACTTGACCGGGTCCATCGTTTCGCCCGCGACCATGCTTTATGTGGATGGCAACATCGGAAATTCCAGCAACAACACGGGGCTTTCCGGTCCCGAAAGCGCTAATGGCGCCGCTTCGACCGGTGCCGCGATTGAGAACGGCGCGGCGGTTACCGTTACCGCGTCCGGCAGCATCAACGTGACCGGCGATATCGATTATCAAACCGAACCCGTAACCACTACGCAGAATCAATCCGTCTCCAGCTCCCTAACGAGTTCGTCCTGTTGCTCCGGAGATCCCGTTGATACCTTGATTCCGTATAAGACGCCGCCCCTCTCGGTGCTTGGAATTTTCACGGCCACCGGCAACGTCAACCTGGATGATCAGCAGAGCAACAACAACCTCGAGATCGACGCGTCGATTGCCACCATCTCTACAGGTGGCAGCGGCGGGGTCACCAACACGAGTCCCGGATCATCCATCAATACGCTGACGATCGTCGGCGGCCGCATTCAGAACACGATTCAGGACATCAACACCTCGACGCGAAACGTCTTCTTCGATCAACGATTCGCTTCGGGTGGATTCGCGCCGCCGTGGTTTCCATCCACCACGATCACGCAATCTGCGGCGAGTTCTGTTAACTCGGTACTCCCCACGTTTCAGCGGACAGCGTGGCTCGCTCTCTACTGAAAGTGTGTTGTGTGGTTTCTCAGGTTTACGGAAATCTCTAGAGGACTAAGCGCAGGGAACCACATCAGTTCAGCCGGCCTAATGCTTGACGATCCAGGTACTCACGCTGGCTAGTATTTCGGGTGATTCGGAACTGGTTAGCAGGGAATGCTGCATGTTTGGGTAGGAATCAAACTCTTTATCCTGAGTGTTCAAAAGATCGAACATCTTGCGCGCGCTTCCGGTCGAACCGACCCGGTCGAG